>MAAC01018570.1_pt1 | contig 42009 bp, 33 predicted proteins | sample 1115981 | NCBI WGS metagenome assembly MAAC01 (sample SAMN04961126, study PRJNA320927) | seawater metagenome | isolation source: sample BD02T64 sea water enriched with oil for 64 days | place: USA:Gulf of Mexico | collected 2013-07-27 | reverse complement strand
GGTTTTAAAGGTTCAGTCACTATTGGTTCAGTCACTATTGGTTCAGTCACTATTGGTTCAGTCACTATTGGTTCAGTCACTATTGGTTCAGTGACTGTAGGTTTGGTTTTTTCACCGGTATCACAACTTGCTATGGCAAGGATAATCATGCTAAAAAAAAGTGCCTTTTTCATCCCTTTAAAGATTATGTGGTTAGCTAATTATTTATTTCAGTATCGTATTAATTTTGATTACCTATAAAGTTAGTGTTGATCATTGGAATATTGGGTGTCGTTTGTCACAGAAAAGTATTCGAATAAGGTATGTGTCTATAAGTAAAACTTATAGATATCTAATTCGAGTAATTCAAAAGTGAAAAGGAAGAGAGGGTTATCTACTTTGTCTTCTTAGAAGAATATAACTTGGAACCGGAGTCCAATTAAAAATGTCATCTTCCGTTTTCGGGCGTTCACTTTCTCTCCAATAGAAGTAACGTAATAGCTTCATCTCGGAAGATACCTTAGCCATTGGAAGAAATATACCATCTGGTTTTTGATAAAATTTGATGTTGTTGATACCCTCTGAATCAATGAAAATACTCATGTTACTACAATCCAAACGATTCATGCCCATTAATTCTTTATCCTCATCACGTACATAATAAATGGTTTGTCCAGATCGGTTTACATTAATCTTATAAATTTCATTATTACGGAAAAAGGCATGTAATGATTTTCCTCTAATTTGATTGTATAACGCAGAATCTTCTTCCGAAGCAATGAAGGCCTCGTCAAAAATATCCATCCCTCTAATATCTCCATCTACCTGTTTAATGATGATTTCCTTACCCGTAAGTTGGTTGCTATCAATCCATACAACGGGAGAATAAAACATACGGATAGTAGAATCTAATTCGGAAAAAGTAAGAGAGTCACATTTTCCTTGCATGTCTGGTTTAAAAAATTTCACATGATGGAATGCGTTAAGCAATCTATGTTTTCCCGTTGGATCCATATACGTAAGTAGGGTATCGGAATGCAATTGTAAGGTATCATCCGTAAAAGCCATGACTAATCGGAGAGATCCTGTAACTAAAGATGTTTTTTCAATATTATTGTAGCGCGCATAATCGCCATAAACCTCCGTACGATTAGCTGTGTCCAGGATAATTACATGACCAAAACTTTGACCCGATTTTGTGTTTTCATAGTAAACCACACTATCTGCAAATAAGGTTTGTTCTGTGGATACCATTTTTACGTGTCCCGAAAAATTGGAAAAGGCCTTGACTTGATCAAAAAAACCTTTTTCACAATAAATAGTATTGGAATCGCTGATAATATCCGTGGGTCCGTGGAAAGTGACAATTTCTAGTTCCGTATTGTATTCCATCGTATCCGATAATATGGTATAATCATCGGTTACATATTCCACATTATCTTTAAAAAAGAAGATCTTAGTTTCCGTATTGTAATACCCTTTTTCACTTTTTAATACCGAATTATCTTCGGTACTCGTAATGACTCCTCCACCATAAAATTTGGTGGATTTTGTACGGGTATCAAAATCAAGTCTACGAGTTTTTAAAATTTGGGTTTCACTGGTTAGTGTTATTGTTCCCCTTAACTGCCCTAAATGTTTCCCCCCGTCAAATACCAAGGAATCGCCTGTCATGGTTGTTTTTTGAGCCTTATCCACAATTTTAACATGCCCATAGGATTTAATTAATTTGGAATCCGTGTAGGAAATTGCACTATCGCAATACATGAGAGTTTTACCTTGTTTAAAACGGACATTCCCTACTAAAATTCGGGTGCCATTTTTCACATCAATTTTGGCATCTTTTGCGCCTAAAATTTTTAATTTACTGGATTGTTGTCCCTGTAACTTACTTGGAGTAACTATAAAACATAGTACCAGTACTAAAAGAGATGGTATGGATAGAAAATTGGACTTCATCTTTAATTATGGGTACAAAAAAAGTGATTAAATTTCCATCTAATCACTTTTTTATCGTTTTTTATATTCTTTATGTTAAGATCGTCTGATCTCTTACTAAAGTCTTCTCTCTATCCGGCCCTACGGAAACAATAGAAATGGGAACGTTTAGCTCTTTTTCTAGGTATTCAATATAGGTAACCAACTGAGCTGGGAAATCAGCTTCACTTGAAAGGTTTTGTAAATCATCTTCCCAACCATCAAAGGTTTTGTATACCGGTTTTACTTCGTTAGAAACAATATCGTACGGGAAATAATCAATTTGCTCTCCTAGGTAGTGGTAATGCGTACATATTTTGATGTGTTTAAAACCACTTAATACATCCGCTTTAGTCATAATCAATTTAGTCACACCGTTGATCATGATAGCATATTTTAATGCCGGCAAATCAACCCAACCACATCTTCTTGCTCTACCAGTAGTTGCACCAAATTCATGTCCTTTCTCACCTAACATTTGACCATCTTCATCAAATAATTCGGTAGGGAATGGACCAGAACCTACACGTGTACAATAGGCTTTAAAGATTCCAAATACCTCACCAATTTTATTGGGTGCCAAACCTAATCCAGTACAAGCACCAGCGGCAACGGTATTGGAAGAAGTAACGTACGGATAAGAACCGAAATCGATATCTAATAAAGAGCCTTGAGCACCTTCAGCCAAAACTCTTTGTCCGTTATTCAAGGCATTGTTTACTAAATGCTCTGAATCTACGAATGGGATTTGCTTTAAACGCTCTACTCCAGCAAAGAATGCTTTTTCTAAATCTTCTAACGATGACAAGTCAAAATCGTATTGAGAAAGAATTTTTAAATGCTTTTCTTTAAGTGCATTGTATTTGTCTAAGAATTGGGCTCCTTCCGTATCTCCTACACGTAGTCCATTCCGTCCGGTTTTGTCCATGTAAGTTGGACCAATACCTTTTAAGGTAGAACCAATTTTGGTTTTTCCTTTAGCTTGCTCAGAAGCGGCATCCAATAATTTGTGAGTGGGAACAATTAAATGCGCTTTACGAGAAATTTGCAAAACGGCATTAATGTCTACGTTAAACGGCTCTAAAGCTTCAATTTCACCTTGTAAAATGGCTGGGTCAATAACCACACCGTTGCCAATTAGGTTGATGGCATCTTCTCTAAAAATACCGGAAGGAATAGTATGCAATACATGCTTTTTTCCGTCCCATTCTAAAGTATGTCCTGCATTTGGACCTCCTTGAAAACGTGCGATGATATTGTATTTTGGAGTTAAAAAGTCAACAATTTTACCTTTTCCTTCATCTCCCCATTGAAGTCCTAATAATACGTCTGCTTGCATTTTGATTTATTATCAAATGTTTGAATTCTTATTTCTTGTCTTTTGCTGAAAAATCAGCGTATATATTGAGCGAGTGGTAGAGAACATCTACTCCAAATTGCTCGGCAATGCTATTTTTTATCATTTGAATCCGTGGATCACAAAACTCAATGACTTTACCGGTTTGCACATCAATTAAATGATCGTGTTGTTTATTGGCAAAGGCTTTTTCAAATTGTGCTTGGTTTTTCCCAAACTGATGCTTCCGTATTAAGCCAGAGGCAAGTAAAAGTTCAATGGTATTGTAAAGTGTAGCTCTACTCACCCGGTATTTTTTACTGGTCATTTGATTGTAAAGCGACTCGACATCAAAATGACCCTCCTGGCTGTAAATTTCATCGAGTATAGCAAAGCGTTCAGGCGTTTTACGGTGACTGTTCTGCATCAAAAAATGTGCAAATAGTTGTTTAACTTGTTCTTTTCTATCTTCGCTTTCCATCCAAAAAAAATGACGTGCAAAAATATTGAATTTTGGGAGTATAATAAAATCAATTCTGGTAAAATAAATAAGAAGTTTTGAATAACCTGTGAGGATCGACCTTTACGCATAATTACTTGTGAATTAATGGGATGAGTATGCGGGTGTGTTTTTTTTAGGATTGGGTGTTGAAAGTTTTATTTTGGAACACCTAGTATTTATTGATTATTAACCTTCATATATTCTGGAGCTCCTTTTTGACCCTTTTTTAACCTGTTCCGTATTTCCTTAGGTTATGCTCTCTGTAATTGCAGTCCCATTATTGCCTTTTTCTCTTTTAAGTGTTGTTTCTGGTAGGCTAGGTTAAAAAAAATTGTCGTATTTCAAGGCGATATTTGAGATTATTAGAAGGACTTATATAAAAACCATGACTGTTCATATTTGGTATTTATATACCACCCAAAAAAGGATTCTCGGAAGGATATCTTTAAGAATGTCATTTTTTAATGATCGACTAAAGTAGGGGGATGGTTGCAAAAAATGGCCCGTTCTATCGGGTATTAATCTCGGTTTTGATACTGAGTCGGAAAGATTACTTTTATTGCGATTTAATAGGGACATATGCTGGAATTAGAGAGAGGAAAAAGAACCATTGTAAATTTATTGGATAAGGCGGCCCTATGCTATGAAAATGAGCGTTATGTAAGTCGTAAGACCGATCAAGGTTGGGTTTCTTATACGTACAAGGAGGTAAAAACTAATGTGGATTATTTGGCCGCTTCCTTATATGAATCGGGTATTCGACCGGATCAAAATTTTGCGATCCTGTCGGAAGGGAGCCCGATGTGGGTCATGAGCGAGTTTGCGGTTTTATCCCTTCGGTGTGTTTCTGTTCCGCTTTCGGTAAAGTTAATTCCAGAAGAAATTCCTTTTCGTTTAAATCATTCTAATGCTGCCGGTATTTTCACGACCAAGAACCATTTGGTAAAAGTCCTTTCCATAGTAAAAGAAGTGGAGAACTTGGAGATGAAAATCATTTTTATGGATGAGGACTTTGAGTTTTTTGAAATTGAAATGAAAAAGGCAGGGATCTCTATGGATAGAGGAATCCATTTATGGGATGCGATTCGTAAGGGAAAGAGATGGCTTGAAAAACATCAAACAATACTCCATGAAATTCGAGCATCTATTCAAGAAAACGATACGGTTAATATTTCGTATACCTCTGGAACTACCGGAAACCCAAAAGGAATAATGTTGAGTCATGTCAATTATTATGTGAATGCCTGTGATGGAGTTACCATGTTTAAACTGAAAAAGAATTTTCGGACATTGATCATTCTACCGGTAGATCATTCGTTTGCACATACGGTAGCTTTATATGGCGCTTTGTTTAAAGCATTGGATTTATTTTTCTTAGATACTCGTGGAGGAGTGACCAATGCGATTAAAAATATTCCCATAAATCTAAAAGAAGTCAAACCGCAATTTTTATTAACGGTTCCTGCTTTGTCGGGTAATTTCATTCACAAAATGAAAGAAGGGGTAGCTGCCAAAGGGGCTTTCATCAACGGTATTTTTGAACGTGGATTGAAGGCAGGAGTTACAAGAAATGGGGATGGTTTTACAATCCCTAGTAAATCCACCCAAATCGCTACTTGGGCTAATTTTTCATTGGCCAATTCTTTGATTTTCGGAAAGTTGGGCGATGTTTTTGGTGGTGATTTAGAATTTATGGTGGGTGGAGGTGCCTTGCTTGATATCAAACAACAACAGTTTTATAAGTCGATTGGCACACCCGTTTTTCAAGGGTATGGTTTAACGGAGGCTGCACCCATTATTTGTTCCAATACTCCGTTCCGACATAAATTGGGTACTTCGGGTAATATAATGCCGAGTATCACCTGTAAGATTATGCGGAATGAGAAGACGGAGGCGAGTGTAAATGAAATTGGTGAAATTGTTATTCAGGGCGAGAATGTGATGAAGGGCTACTATAAAAATAAAGAAGCCTCTGCTTTAGCTTTACGTGAGGGGTGGCTGTGGACTGGCGACTTGGGCTATTTTGATAGCGATGATTTCTTAGTGGTTACCGGAAGAAATAAAGCCTTGTTGATTTCGGAAGATGGCGAGAAATACTCTCCTGAAGGTATTGAAGAAGCCATTGTGAATTGCAGCCGTATTTTTACTCATGTCATGTTATACAATGACCATAATAAGGTGACTACTGCCGTGGTGAGTATTGATCCGACTAAAAAAGCGTTAATAAATCAAGGGTCTGCGGAGAAATCGTATGCCTTGGTGAAGGAACAATTCATGGCATTCATGAATGATCCAACCTACAAATCCGTTTTTCAACGTAAATGGATTCCAAAGCATTTTTTCATTGCACCTGAAACTTTTAGTGAGGCCAACTTAATGGTGAACTCTACTTTGAAAATGGTTCGTTACAAAATTACGGAAGCCTATAAAGAAGAAATTGAAACCATGAATTCTGTAGGTGGTAGCAAGCAAATTGATGAACTAAATATGAAAACCCTATCCAAAAAATAATGAATAAATTCATCCAAATCATTACGGTTCTATTCCTATCATTTTCGGCCTTTGCTCAAAATAATATTGAAATGGAAATCCCGGCATTTATGGTTAAGGAAGTTCAAACTTCCGTAACACTTGTTTTTCCTGATGGTCATGATCAGGAAATTCCAGCGCATTTTACTGTAAATGGAGTCAAGTATACCCACTCATCTAAGGAGGGGAATAAGATGACGTTCAATTATATTCCAGGTGAGGAGCGACAATTGGTGGTGCAAATCAATACGGAAACAATATCCAAAGAAATCCATCCGATACCGCTTTGGTTATCCGTATTACCGCCACTTATTGCTATTGTTCTGGCTTTGGTATTGAAAGAAGTTATTTCATCTCTGTTCTTGGGGATTTTATCTGGAACCTTAATCATGTCCGTATATGGGAGTGGACCCGCAGGATTGTTGAAGGGTTTTTTAAGTACCATAGATACCTATATTATGAATGCCTTAAATGATTGGTCACACGTTGCAGTCATTGTATTTTCATTATCTATAGGGGGAGTGGTAAGCATTATTTCCAAAAACGGAGGAATGTTGGGTGTCGTGAATCGTTTAGAGCCTTATGCCAAGAACCCACGTAGTGGACAATTTGTAATTTGGGTTATGGGAGTTTTGATATTCTTTGATGATTATGCCAATACTTTGGTGGTTGGAAATACAATGCGACCCGTTGCCGATCGATTGTATATTTCCAGAGAGAAATTGGCGTATTTGGTGGATTCTACAGCTGCTCCGGTAGCGGCAATTGCCTTTATTACTACTTGGATTGGAGCGGAGTTAGGGTATATTGAATCGGGTTTGAATCATTTACCTGAACTGAATGTGTCGCCTTATGGCGTATTTCTCCATTCTTTACAATATGCATTCTATCCTATTTTCACTTTGTCTTTCATGTTAATGTTGATTTACAAAAAGAGTGATTTTGGTCCGATGCTTACCGCAGAGTTAAAAGCGCGTAAAAGAGCGAAACTGGGCCAAGAATCGGAGGAGGAACTGCAAGAAGTAAATGATGAATTTTCTGCTAAGGAGGGAGTAATCCCAAAATCATTTAATGCCGTTATTCCTATTTTGATTGTGATTTTAGGTGCTATTTGGGGGATGTGGGAAACAGGTACTTCCTCTACCGATATGGAAGCCATCGCTAATGAACCCTTCTTGAGAATGATATCTACTGTGATTGGTAATTCGGATTCGTTTACTGCTCTTTTATGGTCTTCTTTGGCGGGGTTAATTGCAGCGGTCATTCTGACGGTTTCTCAAAAAATTATGAAACTAGAAGAAACCATTGAGTCTGGTTTGGGAGGCTTTAAAACAATGATGCCAGCTATGATAATTCTGATATTAGCCTGGGCATTGGCTGGAATAACGGAGGATATGCATACTGCTCAGTTCTTACAAGGGTTATGGAGTGAATCCATGTCGCCTGTTTTTATTCCTGCAGTCGTTTTTATTCTGGCTGGATTGGTTGCCTTTTCTACCGGATCCTCTTGGGGGACCATGGCTATTTTATATCCATTGTTGTTACCTGCTTCTTATCATATTGCCATTACCAATGGAATGGAGCATGCCGATGCCATGGTTATTTTCTATAATGTGGTTTCCGTCATTTTAGCGGGAGCTGTATTTGGCGATCATTGTTCGCCAATTTCGGATACCACTATTTTAAGTTCCTTAGCGACCTCTTGTAATCACTTGGATCATGTAAAAACACAAATGCCTTACGCAGTTACGGTGGGTGCTGTGGCCATTTTTATGGGATCAATACCGGCATCTATGGGAGTGTCTTCGTTCATTACCTTCCCTTTAGGATTGGTCGTTTTATATGCCATTGTTCATTTTTTAGGGAAAAAGACGGATTAAAAAATGGAGGCTTTAACGATTGATATTGTTCGTACGGATGCTACCCATCCTGATTTTCAGGAATTGGTAAAATTTCTCGATGCCGATTTAGCCATCCGTGATGGAGAGGACCATGATTTTTACCATCAGTTTAATAGTATTGAAAGTCTGAAAAATGTAGTGGTCATATTTCATAATAAAGTAGCGGTAGCTTGTGGGGCTTTCAAACCTTACGATTCCACTACCATAGAAATAAAACGAATGTACACTCAAGTGCAGAGTAGAGGTTCTGGTTTTGCGCAAATGGCTTTGGGTGAAGTAGAGAAATGGGCGGCTGAACTGGGCTATTTAAGTGCCCTATTGGAAACAGGAATCAAACAACCCGAAGCCATAGCACTATATAGGAAATTGGGTTACCATTTAAGGGCCAATTACGGACCTTATGCAGGATTAAAAACAAGTTTGTGCTTTGAAAAAAAGTGGAATCATGACCGATAAAGAACTTTACAAATTACGATTTCCCACAGGGGAATTTACGACTCCAGAAATCTATACCCAAGAAATTTTGGATCAATGGATCTCTGAAATTGTCAATTTTCCGGAAAACATGAATGATCTAATATCCGGATTAAATAAGGTGCAATTGCAATTAACCTACCGTCCCGGTGGTTGGAACATACAGCAAGTGCTGCATCATTGTGCGGATAGTCATATGAATAGTATTATCCGTTTCAAACTCACACTTACGGAAGTAAACCCTATCATAAAACCCTATGAAGAGTCAAAGTGGGCTATACTTGCCGATGGAAATACGTCCAATTTAAAAGACTCCTTAGCCATAATAAAAGGAGTTCATGGTAGATGGGGAGTCCTATTAAATAATCTTTCTAATTCTGATCTACATCGGTCTTTTATTCACCCAGAGACAGGGAATCAGGTAACTATAAAGGAGAATATTGGGATTTATGCATGGCATTGTCGCCATCATTTAGGCCATATTAAATTGGCTTTAAAGGGTTCGTTTTAATCGAGATAACGGATCTATATAAAGGTTTATATTTGAGGCAATTATTAACTTTTTTAAATCCTTTCACATGAAAAGAATTTACCTTTTTTGCATGGGCATAATGTCCGTGGGTGCTGTACATGCTCAAATTACACTTAACAGTAATGATCATTATCCAAATATTGGAGATAATTATGGGTTTATTTATACCCAGAACCCCATCCTTAATGTCACAAATAATGGAGCCAATCAAACTTGGGACTTATCCGGATTAAACTCGGGTAATCCAGAACCATTTTCATATGCCAATACTAATTCTGGAGTGGATGCAGCTAATTATCCAACGGCTACCTTATTGGAAAATGTGAGTGGTGCGGAAAATTATTATAAAAAGAATGCAAATGAAGTGACTTTTGTAGGTACGTATTTACATGGTACAGCTCGCCTTACGTATTCGGATGATAGAGAATTGTTGAAATTCCCTCTTACCTTTAATTCACAGTTTAACGAAACTTTTTCAGGGACCGTATATGGAATGAGTGTCGGGCAATCTCTTTTACGTGAAGGAACCATCTCTATTCTAGGTTCTGGTTATGGAGACCTGACTTTACCATATGCTACCGTAAATAATGTACTAAAGGTGACTATCATTACTAATTATTCAGATGTTTATTTGGGAATCACAATTGCCAACTACTCGGATACAATGAGCCTTTGGTTTAGTGCAACCCACAATACTTATATTGCAACCGTTAGTGTGGCTACACAAGATGGATCTTTAACGGACTACAGAGCTTCTTATTTACAAGAGTCTGATTTTATTTTATCGACCCATTCTGTACAGGCGAACTCATCCGAATTGTCATTTTACCCAAATCCAGCACATACTCAAATCACTCTTACTAATATTAAAAATGTGGATCAGATTACTATTTTGGATATGAAAGGGGTAGCGGTGAAAAAGGAAAGTGTGGTTTCGGAAAATCAAACAGTCGATATTTCAAATCTACCTAAAGGATTGTACTTTATTCAGTACCATTCAGGTTCTCAGGTAATTACTGAAAAGATGGTTGTAAACTAATAAAATTATTTTTTTTAACTTGAAAGGAGCTCCATAAAGGGGCTCCTTTTTTTGTGATAAAATGAGTAACACGACTACTGATTATCCAAGATTCCTTCATCTACCAAAAAGGAAATTAAATCCGTAATTACTGTTTGTTTATTGGTGGGATATTTTTCTATTACCGACTGGAGATTCAATCCTGATTCGAATAAAGTTTGAATTTCTTTTATGAGCTCTTGGTATTGGTTCTCGGAGAATTTCTTTTTCCTGTTTTTTATACAGATATCGCAAATTCCACAATCTTCAGGGGGGTGTACTCCAAAGTAGTTTAAAAGAAAGGTATTTCGGCATTGGTTTTTTAGTTCGATTAATTGAATAAAGGCATGCAATCTTTCTTTGGATAAAATTTTTAGGTGATGGTAGTTTTCGGGACTAATGCGAAGGTTTTGCTGATAAACCACATCCTCTGTGAAAGTAATCCACGGGGTTTCGGTTTGTTCTCTATAGGTTAGCATTTCCATTTTGTTTAACTGTCGGAAATGAGTGACAAGGATGTGTCGGTCCACACCAATACGTTGGGCTAATTTCGCTTCATTAATGGTTTGAAAATCGTCAAATAGTCCGGTATAGCTACGGAGTAACACCTCAATACTATTTCCAATTACTTTGTTTTTTATTCCGTAACTATATAAAGACCGTTGCGAAACATTTATAAAGATTCGGGAAGGCGTTCGTGCCGAGTCCGATAAGGAAATGTAGCCCTCTTTTTCCAAAAAATTCATGCTGCTAAATACTTGAAAGGGCTTTAAGTTATAGCGTTTGCAAATTTCTTCAATCCTAAATGGAAAGGATTTGCCTGCTCCAGTACCGGGACTGATTAAGAAAAAATTAACCAACACTTTATACATGTGCTTAATAACATCTAATTCCGGAAATGTAAGTTCTAAACGTTTATGAAGGTTCTGGATATCACTTTTGTTATATAATAAAACAGCCCAGGCTTTTTGGCCATCTCTACCTGCTCTACCTGCTTCTTGGTAATAGGCCTCAATAGAAAGAGGCAACCCTTGATGCATAACCAATCTAACATCGGGTTTGTCTATTCCCATCCCAAAGGCATTGGTCGCACACATGATTTTTTTATGATTGGCCATCCAACCCAAGCGGGCTTTTTCACGATCAACATGGGTCATCCCTCCGTGGTAATAATCGGCCGATATCCCTTCGGATTGTAACCAATTAGCGAACTCTCTTGAATCTTTTCGAGTATAGGTATAAATGATCCCTGAATGATCTTGACGTTTGAGCATTTTTAGAATCTGGTTCGCCTTGTTATCCGTTTCCATGAAATAATAGGATAGGTTTGGACGTAAGAAATTTCCAGAGATGAAATTTTCATTTTTTAGTGTCAGATGAGTTTTTATATCCTCGACTACTCGTGGGGGGGCGCTCGCTGTTAATGCTAATATAGGGCAATCGGGTTTGATTTCTCTAAGCATGGATAACTTCATGTAGGAAGGTCGGAAATCGAATCCCCATTGCGAAATACAATGCGCCTCATCTACGGCAAAAAAAGACACCTTCATATCGTGCAGTTTTTGCTGAAATAAATCCCCCATCACCCGTTCAGGAGAAACATAAAGGAATTTGTATTTATCGTAAACGGCATTGTCTAGGGCTATTTCTACCTCTTTGTAATTCATGCTAGAGGTTAGGGCAATGGCCGGAATATTTCTATCCTTCAAACCTTGAACTTGGTCGTTCATTAAAGCAATAAGAGGCGAAATGACCACAACCATTCCATCCAATACTAAACCCGGTGCTTGATAGCAAATGGATTTACCCCCCCCTGTGGGTAATAAAGCGAGGGTGTCTTTTTTTGATAAAATACTGGCTACCACGGTTTTTTGGTCGGGTCGGAAATCAGGGTAACCCCAGTATTTCTGTAGTATGGCGGTAGCCTTTGCAATCATGCGATAAAGGTACAATGTTCCAAAGGGATTTGGAACGAAGATGTCGGGTAAAAAAAAGCCAAGATTCAAGGAATTGAATCTTGGCTACACTTTTAATTGGATGTTTTACTCTAGAATTATTTTTGAAGAAATACTGTTTTCATCGTTTTCAACCGTTAACACATAAATTCCTCTTGAAAACGAACTTAGGTCAAAAACCTGCGTCACTTTATTCGGGTTGGGTGCCATTTTTACGTGTATCACTTCCTTACCCGTAACATCTCTTAACGAGTAAATGATTCCATTTTCAGCCATTTTCGAACTTACGGTGACCCGTAAATTTCCTTGGGTTGGATTTGGGTAAACAACGAGCCCCTGGACGTCCAGTAACTCATTTACGGAAAGAGAACTTATATGCACGTCTTCACTGTATTTACACTGATTAAAATCCTGGGTATACAGGGTATAAGTCCCACTGAAAATTCCGGTAAACAAACTATCACTTTGGTAATTGGTATCTACATCTATACTGTACGTAAATGGAGGAGTTCCTCCTGTTGGTGACACAAGGATTGATCCGTTTCCAGAAGAACTCGAAGAGGGGTGTGTAATAGAATACGTACTGGATACGGCTGCCGGGGAGATGATTTTTATCGAGTCCACTAATACCGAACAACTCCCATCCGATACAAAAATGGGATAGTTACCAGAGCTAAGATTATTAAATACAGAATGGGTAACAAAATTGGAACCGTCAATGCTATAAGAATAATTTGTGGATGAGCCATTAACTCCTTGGATTTCAATTTTACCAAGCGGAGTACCATCACAATTACTGGAATCAAAAGGAGTGATTAAAGCACTTAAACCAAAGCAAGAGTCACTTATGGAAATATGTGCGATCCGAGTTCCCCAAGAACTACTTGGGTTATATTCACCCGTGAACCAAAAAGTAGAGTCGTTACTTGGATCAATAGTCATTGCGGCATAATCGCCATATCGATTGGCATAATTGGCTGCAGACCCTTCCACCAAACTTTGTTCTGGAATGGTCATTATTCCTAATGGATCGTTGATATTTCGTCCCGTATATCGTAGAGAGGGAAACATGGTATTACTAGAGACAGAATAAGCCATACATATGGAGCCATTCGCATTTATTTCAATGGCTCCCATCCAACGGCTATCCGATGTGGGGGAGAACGTACCTTCTTGAAAAAGGTGCCAATCGGTAGTATTCGTTTTTCTAAACTCATACCAACGCATTCCCGCTCTATCTGTCCCATCTACATCAGTAACGTGACAAGCAACCATGGCTTCGTATGCTCCAAAGTTTCGATATGCCATTCGATTCATGAATACCTCTCGTAAAGGATCCAGTCGGATACTTGTGTTTTTTTGTTGAATAGCGGAAAATGCGAAATAGCCATTCAGGTCGGAATCAAACTCTGTTACGGGGATTTGAAAAGGACCCGTAAAGACAGAATTAGTGAGGGAATCAAAGTTGGGCTCTAATTGCCAATACTCTACATAGTCATTAAAAGGGTTTGCAATACTTGGGTAATGGGCCTCATCATCTACATGGCGCCAGAAACTAGCTGTGGTTGGAGTATTTGGAATATTCGTCCCTTCAAAATTTACAGGGGTTAAGGTTTGAAATCCAAATCTGGGTAGTCCACTCACGGATTGACGGATCAAACGGGCTGGCGCACCAACTAACATGGAGTCGCGTTCAAAAGCATAGATGGACGGCAGGTTTTCGTTAGCCGTACAATAATAGGCATTGGGCCACACAGCGTATTTTGGATAATCAGGAAAATTATCAGCCGCAAAAACATAGGTATGAAAATTTCCGGTAGGGTCGTTGGTTAACGAAATAGCAACCAATAACAAATTTCCACTATAAGAAAACTCACTTAATAACCAACGATCGGCCAGTTGATCGTAAATAACAATGGGATCGCCTAAACCAGAATAGCCAGCAAATAGATTATCAAAGTTGACATTTCCCGTTAATGCATTCCCGTTTTTATCATATATTTTATACAAGGCTCCACCACCACCATTTACCATTTGGATAACATGGTTTGGGCCCGCAGCTACACAAGGGTCGGGTGGGTTAACGTTTGTATTACCAATACCGTTATAGTTTTCAATAAGGGTACTCGTTGGTGCTTTAAATGCTCTTTTACTAAATCCTGTTTGTTGCCAAATTGGATCTACCTGGGGATACAGGTTTCGCTCCACCGGACTGGTACGATGACGATCCTGAAAGTTGTTAATTTCATAATATTCATCCGCAATACCATTTTCATCTTGGTGAACTTCGGTTCCTTGCAAATGGGAAATCCCTAAATAGGTTCCTTGAATGATACTTTGGGTTTCTGATTGGGTTTGTGAATTCCCAGAAATAACAGAAATGGAGAGCAAAGTACCTCCAATGATTTTTCGTAGCATAAATAAATTTTGGTGGTAAATATACCATGTAAACTAAGGGGGATACCCTTTTTTGTTGACAAAATCAAAACGTAGGTATAAAAATGACAAATAGAAGGAAGTGTAAGTTTTAATTCTCCAAAGCTTCTATTTGAGTATCATCCCGTTTGTTCCTTGAAGAAAGACGAAGTTTTACGTTTTTGAGTTTTATTTCAGGTTCCTTCCGAAAAAAAAAGGATCAAAACTGGATGATTGTCTACCGAGCACCACCATTTTTTAATTCGGAAAGAAGTCAAGTTTCAATCGTTTTTATGCGCTTAGCTCATCTATAAATGGAAATTCAAAAGCGTTAAAATAACGTAGCATTCATTCTCAAATGGAGGGGCATGAAAAAAGCCCTTTATCACTTTTTGGTGATAAAGGGCTTTCCTTCTAATTCTATTAAATGTGGCTTATTGTATTTCAGATGCAAATAATTCGGCCAATTTGGCTTCTAATTCATCCCCAGACAATCCTCTAGCAATAATTTTTCCTTGTGGATCAATTAATACGGTGTGAGGGATAGAACTTACCCCATATAACTTAGCCGCTGCGTTATTCCAGAATCCTAAATCAGAGACATGGTTCCACGTTAAATTGTCTTTTGCTATGGCGGCTAACCACTTGTCTTTATCTCTATCCAAGGATACTCCCAAAACATCGTAACCTTTTGGGTGGTACTCGTTATATAATTCAACCATATGTGGGTTTTCCATTCTACATGGTCCACACCATGAAGCCCAAAAATCAATTAATAGGTAATTACCAAATTGAGATGAAAGCGTCACCGGATTTCCGTCCGTGTCGTTCATTGTGAATTCCGGGGCTATTTGACCTACGGCACTATTCTCAAGAATAGCTAATTTGTTACTCAGGGTAGCATACATCTGAGAGTTGTTAACCTCCGGTGCCATACCATCAAACATTTCACGCAATTCTTCCGTACTCAATTGGTAAGAAAGAGGATTAATCATATAAAACTGAGCGACATAACTTTTTGGGTTTGCTTGTACCCAACCCTTTAACCATTTGTCTTTAAGTTTTTCATATAAATGATACTCTGATTCAATCGAACTCATAGCTGCAGTATCATCAGTACCCTCGGCTGCGTTGTATTTTTCAATTAAGTTTTCCATGGTACTAGAAAATACAGTCATGCTATCTTGAATAGCTAAGTATTCGGAATGAGCAGGTGAGCCAGTAACGGTTTCCTCTCCGGGTTTTTCAAAATTTCCGGTAATTGTAATAGTGCTATTATCCGCCATTAATCGCACGGAATAATTTCGTTTTCGGTCACCAACGGCTAGGTAATTTGCCCCTTCAATTTGTCCTTCAAAATGGAATTTTCCGCTATCCCCTTTTACAGAATCTTTCAATTCCCAGCCATCTTGAGCTAGCTCATACAAAAAGGCAGAGTCCATTGAAGTATTGGATATATGCATATCAATAACGTATCCAGGAGCTTCAGGAGTTTGGGGTGTACTGGAATCAGAACACGATGTCGCAAAAGTGCCTAATAGAATAGAGGCCGATATAGCCAATAACGAATTTCTCATAAATATTAGTTTGGGGTAAAAATAAGAATTGAATCAAGAAGTGGAAGGGAAGAGATGAAAAATTAAAAAGGAAGGGGGGTAGAAATTAAAATGACCAGTTAAAATAACTGGCCAATCCTAACCAAACAGCTATCCAGATAAGACCTTTAATTAAAAAGAATGCAAAGCCCATCCAACCGATACGTTGTAGCCACAAAATTATTTTTTGATTGGTTTCTTTCAATTTCTCAAGACTTTTGTCGTTGATGAATAAAAAACCAGAAGTGGATAAGGAATCCACTCCTGCTTTCTGTTTTGTTAATCTACCCATTCAGCAATGAATAAGTTTGTTTCATGTGTTCCTCCGTTATTTCTATTGGAAGAGAAGGCAACAAATTTACCATTGTTTGAGAATACTGGAAATGAATCAAAAACGCCATCATGAGAAACTTTTTCTAATCCGGTACCATCTGTATTAATTAAATAAAGATTGAAAGGAAACCCTTTTTCACTTTCGTAATTTGAACTAAATAAGATTTTCTTCCCGCTTGGATGAAAGAATGGAGCCCAATTAGCCCCGCCCAATTCGGTTAATTGTCTGAGGTTGCTTCCATCTGCATTACAGATATATAACTCCATGTCTGTTGGGGTTACCATACCTTGATTTAGCAATTCCATGTATTCATCTTTTTCTTTGGTTGTTTTTGGTCTAGATGATCTAAATATTAACTGGGAACCATCTGGCGAAAAGAATGCGCCACCATCGTAACCCAATTCGTGTGTTATTTGTTTGAGATCACTCCCATCAATATTCATGGTAAATAATTCCAAATCACCTGTTCTTAAGGAAGTGAAAACAATTTTATCCCCTTTTGGAGATACCGTTGCTTCTGCATCATATCCCTCAAAATCGGTTAACTGTTTTAGAATATTCCCATTTAAATCGGCTATAAAAATGTCAAACGAAGAATAGATAGGCCAAATATATTTTCCATCGGCTCTTTTTTCAGGAACAGGAGGACAATTTTCATTATTTAAATGAGTGGAGGCATATAGAATAGTTGAATCCCCAGGTAAAAAGTAAGAACAGGTAGTTCTTCCTAATCCTGTACTGACCATTTTGGGAGTATTATTTATTAAATCTTCCTGGTACCAATCGGCAACAAAAATTTGATCACATTCGGCTCCCCATTTGTCATATTTGGCTTGAAAAACCAATTTGGAATCGTCAAAACTCCAATATGCTTCCGCAATATCACCTCCAGCGGTTAATTGATGTATGTTTTTAAAGTGGGTTTCCTCTGGGTAGTGAACTTCACTTTTTTTAGTAGCTCCCGAATCTCCGTCCGTATGTTCGGCAGAGTCAGAATTTGCAGATTCACCGCAAGAAGAAAGTACCAAGGCGGGTACGATTAAAGAAAGAAAAAAATTTTTCATCCGATTGAATTTTTTGAGGCTGCAAAAATAACATTTCCGAGGCGTACATAAACATCCCTTAAGCTAGATTTATTTTCGTGACATTAATCTGACAAAAGACATGATTTAGCTTCTTTTCTTGGACGTGGTCTTGTTTAAATTCGCAGCTTCAAACTACAAATAATACATGAATAAAATGAAAAATTATTTAGCTTTATTGGGTTTCTTGGTAACCCTTACTGTGGGTTATGGCCAGGATCCTAAATCGGATATGTCGGATGTAGTCAAATATTTGGCGAGTGATAAATTAGAAGGTCGTGAAACGGGTACTAAAGCCGAGAAAGCCGCGGCTAAATATTTGGTAAAACAATTTAAGAAAATAGGGTTAGCTCCCAAAGGTGAAAAAGGGTTTTACCAAGATTTTACCTATACTCCAAAAGCGAATCCACATGGTTCGGCCGAGGATCAAGCCAAAGTGATGGATCCAATTACGGGGAGAAATGTCATTGGATATATTGACAATGATGCGGATTACACGATTATTATTGGGGCCCATTACGATCATTTGGGGTACGGACACGAGGGTTCTCGTCATACGGGGGAAAAGGAAATTCATAACGGAGCTGATGACAATGCAAGTGGGGTAGCCATGATTTTGGAATTGGCGAAATACCTAAAAGAGAACAATCCCAAACATAACTATGTGATTTTAGCCTTTTCGGGTGAAGAGAAAGGACTATGGGGATCTAACTATTTTATGAAGAACCCAACAATTGATACATCGAAAATTTCGTATATGATCAATTTTGATATGGTAGGAAGATTATCTGCTTCGTACAAATTGGCGATTTATGGTACCGGAACGTCTCCCGTATTTGATGAGGTATTGAAGAAAGCCAATGATCCCGTTAAGTTTCATTTGGTTAAGAAGGAATCGGGTGTAGGTCCTTCAGATCATACTTCGTTTTACTTGAAAGGATATCCAGTCCTCCATTTTTTTACAGGGCAACATGAAGATTACCACAAGCCAACGGATGATTTTGAAAAAATCAATTTTGAGGGAATGGTATCTATTTTGGAATTTGTAGAGAACGTTATGAATCAATTGGAAGGAAATGGGAAATTGGAATTCCGTAAAACCAAAGATGCAGATTCAAAAAAAGCACCTAAATACTCCGTAACTTTAGGGGTTGTACCGGATTATTTGTACGATGGAGTAGGTATGCGTATTGACGGTACAAGTCCGGATAGACCGGCAGAAATTGCGGGAATTAAAACCGGTGATGTGGTGATCAAAATGGGCAATATTGAGGTGCCAGATATGATGGGGTACATGAAGGCCTTAGGACAGTTTGAAAAAGGGCAAGAAACAGATGTAATCGTGGTTAGGGATGGAAAAAAACTAACACTTCAAGTGACTTTCTAGAAAAAAAATATTCAGATAGTTGGCAGCCCTGTTCACGTGAGTTGGCAGGGCTTTTTTGTTTCATTTGCTACCTTTTTAACATCTCCAATACTACTTTTCGCGAATAGGAATTTAAAGAGATCATTAAACGATCCTATTCCTTCTTGGGGGCTAAAACGTTAAGGTAATGGTTTTTTAGCTCGTCCCAAATGGTCAGGGTACGGTTAGGATTAGTTCATTTTTGTAATCTCCTTTTTGAAATTTGATGAAATGGATTGAACAATTTTTTCGAGTTCTAAAATGTAACCTTTTAGTAGCTTCGGTTGGGGCTGTTTTGATTTAAACTTTTCAATAGATAGACATAATTCTTCGCCTTTAGTTATTCCTAGAATTCCAAAACTTGGTTTGATTTTATGGGTTAACTCAAATAATGGCTTCCATTCTTTTTTCTGTAGATGGAATTTCATCCGTTCAATATCACTTGGCGTTTTATCATTGAATAATTCTAACATCTTGATGATTAACTCTGTATTTCCGTTGGTTATAGATTTTACCTGTTTTAGCGAATAGCTTACTTTAACCTTTTGGATGGGTTGGTTTACTGAAATTAATTGTTCTAGATTTAAAATTTCACCAATTTTGGTGTGTAAATCAATGGGTTCGAAGGGCTTGGTTATATACCCATTCATACCCACCTTATAACAGTTATTAATGTCTTCTTGAACCGTATTGGCGGATAATCCAATAATTGGAGTTTTACTCTTAAGATCAGTTCTAATTTCTTGGGTTGCATCGAGTCCGTTTAAAACAGGCATCTGCATATCCATTAAAATAATGTCAAAATTTTCACTTTGTACTTTTTCCACTGCCTCCCTTCCATTAACTGCAATACTAACGACCGCTTTTTTTTGAGTTAATATTGTTTCTGCATAAAACCGGTTAATGGCATTGTCTTCCACCAGTAATATTTTTACGGCTTTAAAATTGTAATCTATTGATTTTGGATCCTTCTTTTTAGTTTCTACTTCATTTGATTTTTTAAGTTTCAATTCAAAATAAAAACGAGTTCCTTTTCCTTCTTCTGTTTCTACATTAATTTTAGAATTGTAATTAGATACAATTTCTTGCGCAATAGTTAATCCAAGACCCGTACCGCCAAATTCTCTAGTAATTCCTTCATCCTCCTGCGTATACCCTTGGAATATTCTTTCTAACTTATCCTTTTTAATTCCCTTTCCGGAATCTGTAACTGAAACCTCAATTTTTTGATAATTGGAATCTTCAGATTTTAACGCCACCCGAATTTCTACCGTTCCGGTTTCGGTAAACTTAATGGCATTGTTTACCAAGTTAATTATGACCTGTGAAATTCGAAGTGGATCGCCAATACAATTAAAAATGTCTTCAGATACGAAATAAGATAATTCAAGATTTTTGTCTCGGGCCTGATATTTAAAACTGTGATAAATATCTTCAATTATTTTGCGAATACTAAAGCTGATTTTTTCGAGTGAAAACTGATCACTTTTCAATTTTGAAAAATCAAGAATGTCATTTATTATTTGCAGTAAGGAATTGGAAGAAAATGCAACTGCTCTTAAATATTTTCGCTGCTCCGTATTTAATTCGGTGCCCTGAAGTAATTCTCCCATACCAATAATGGCATTTAAGGGGGTTCTTAATTCATGACTCATTTTTGCAAAAAAGGATTGTTGGTTTTGCTTTGCTTGTTTTGTTTCGGCTAAGGAAATTTCTAATTGATCCTTATATACTCGTAGTTTTTCGGCAATTCTTTTGGAATCGTTGAGAGATGACAGCTGCATCTGTAGGGTAAACAGAAACTGACTAATATTATCAAAAACGGCAAAATCTCCGAGGGTTAAATCATAGCATTTTAGTTCTTCAAATGAATTGATTAATGGGCTTCCCAAAAAACAGAGTAAATTATACTTTTCATCATGAAATATTTGACCTCTAAATTTGTGTTTATGGTTCTGGATCGAGGTAAGAATAAATAAGGCGTTTTTTTGCCTTATGATATCCTTAAAACTGAATAAGTTAAAAGGCCTTTCAATGGAAAGTACAGATAAAAAATCGTCTCCCTTTGAAATGATTTTTAATTTGACCTGTGACCTACCCAAATTAACCACTTTCATGTTCTTATCTACTAGAACATAAAATGGAAAAAGATCATTCATAAATGAATGATTTTCCAAAGGAGATATACTTATGTTGTTATCCAAATATTCTAGCTATAAGTAACAAGGTATTCGTGACTATTTTCCTTGTTTTCAATGTTTCCAATATAATTCACTTCAACTTCAATGTTAAAATGTTCTCCTAACCCAAAAAGTAATCCTTTAACAAAGGTGGCCAAACCGGGTCTATGGGAATGGTATTCAAACTTAAATGTTTTGGAATCAATTTCTTCACAGAAAAAGGAAGGTGGTTTCAATTCCGTATAAGATTGCGCTACATGCGCGTGCATGTTATTCAAATTATTCAGAAATTCGGGGAAGGTACGTCCCGCTAAATCTAGTAATTTGGAGTATCCTTCAATCATCGTAAATTTGATCCAGTACCTTCCAAAGGCTTCCAGTATGTCGTTGGCATCCATATGAAGATGTTCCGATGCTGCGCCCACAATATTGTAGGTAATGTCATCCGGATAGGGTTGCATGCTGACAAAAGCTTCTTCCCCTACCCCTGCTTTTTTTTTAATGATTCTCCATGTTTCTTCCCCGTGCCCTTCTATCACAAAATCTTGAGCTGCTTTGTTAACTAATCCGTACATACTTTTCGTATTTTAGGTGTATTAATTTTTCTAAAGAATTCAATTAGGCTTTAATGAGTCTATGCTATGTTTTGTTCCAGGTTGTAGAGTCATTGCTGTTGCATAGACTCTCTCCCAAATCATGGCTTAATTGGATTTTCTATTTTGGTTTATTTCCTAAAGTTAAGATTAAGAGTTATATATAGCTAAAAAATCACAGAAAATTTATTCATTTGGATTTCGTATGGATAATATGGATACGGTGGATATGGAATGTATACCCATATGGGAGCTGCGGGCTAAGGCTTTTTGGGTATTGAAAAAATAGTTTTTTTTTAAATGTGCAAATGGTGTTTTTTAATATTCCGTAAGGTTCTTCTCTTTATCCTTATTGAAATAGATATAAATGGAATACGTACTAATTCCAAATATTTTATGCCCATACCAGTATCGACTCTGTAAATTGAACTGGTTTACGTTTTGGATTGGAGAAATATTTGAATCTTCCAATACTTCGGTTTTAGTTTTTACTCCGAGCCACCTTCTGTTGTTTTTGTAGGATGAAATAGAGTTCCAACCGAGAATATTAAACTAAGTCAAAATCAACGGAAAATTGAAATAGTTTTTTGGAGAGCAATTCAAAATAGGGGGTATATAGGAGGTTTAAAATTTCCAATGGAACAAATTCCTTTTGGTTTATTCCGATATCCTTAGTTACTGGGGCGTTTTAAGGTGTAATTTTTAATGGTGAATTGTTCTTCGAATCCCAACTTTAGGTACAACGCTTTTCCCATATTGGAAGCTTGTAGCGTTATTAGTTGGTTCTGGGTTTGGAGTGACTCATTAATGATAAGCTTCATTATTTGCTCGGCATATCCCTTCCGTCTTTGTTCAGGAATAATGCCCACCGAGTGAATACCCGAAGCACCAGTTGAGGTGTGTAAGATACCTGTTCCTACCGCTACTTTTCCATGAAATGCTAAATAGAAGGTCGTGTTTTTATGTGAATTGGATATTAAAATGGGATGAATTAAATAGCCAAAGGATTTACGAAAGAGATCCGACCAAAGTTGTGCTTGCTTTTGGGTGGTTACTTTTTTCAAATTTAAAGTTCCTGGTACTGGAAATACGTGTTTTCTATTTAACGACATTCCTATTTGTTCAAACTTTAATGTAAATCCATTTTTCGCTAAGATTTCCAATGAATTATTTGGATATATATCCCAAATAGGAAGGGTTAAGTTTGTTAATGAGGAAGCCATTTTAGCCTTTATCATGGCAATATTTTGAGGCGAAATTCCTTGATTTAACCACAATCTATTGGGCCATTCCGATTTTTCAATAAGACTGTAACGATATTCCTTTTCCATAAAAAATGAATCGACAGGTTCGCTCACCGTTTGCCAAAGGGAGGTTAAATTTTCTATGTTTAGCTTTATTTTTTTCATTTGATGTTTAGTAATATGATTCCCAGTATCATAGATGATATTCCTATCGTTTTTTTAATCGTGATGGGTTCTACAGGTAAGTTGATCCAACCATAATTTCCGGCTATTACCGCAAAGATAAGTTGCCCACAAAGACCTATAGAGATCATGGTAGAAATTCCGAGTTTCGGAATGGTGTAATAATATAAACTTATTCCGATCACACTAAAAAAACCACCTGTAAACCAGAGGTAAAATGGAATTCCTTTTACGTTTAAAAGAGTAGGGAACGATTTAAAATTAATTAATACAAAGAGCAACGCAAATAAGGTGCTACTAAAAAAGGCAATTAAACTGGCTAAAAATGGGTTCTTTAATAAAACCCCCAAATACGCATTTAATCCACCTTGTAGGGCTAGAAAAATACCGCCTATAAAAGCTAAACCTACTAATCCATAATTATTCATACGTTCTAAATTATGGGCCGTTTACTTTAGGGTTGAAACATTTTTTATAGTGGCGGATCTCCACCCTAAACCGTTTAATATTTTCATGCTTTTTCTTTGTTTGGTTGGATACCGCAAAATTAAACGGAGAAGCTATAGTGTGCCTTTACATATGTTGATTCTGGATTTATTCCGTGTTTTTTTTCTTGTTCTAGTCTATGGGGTAAGGGAATGTGTTGATTTGTAGCTAGGTATGCTTTGGTCAATATTGGGTTCTTAATTCAGTAGTACTGGCTTTTAAAGCCTAGGGACAGACTATTGGCTACTGAAGGGTTTTATAGGAATAGGATAGGGCATAAAAAAGGCCGGGAAGTAAACTACCCGGCCTTTCTATTACATGTATTTTTTATTTGAATAAAGAATCAGAGATCTTTCCTCCAAACTTAATTTCTTCCACTTTTAGTTCCATAATTTGACCGGCATTGTTCTCAATGATCATAGACGGATACATGATTCCATCTTGAGATTTATACTCACTATAAGTGCTTGTACTCGTTGATGGCCCCTTTGGTGAATCTGTGGTTTTTATAGATGATACCTTTAATCCGGTTTTTACATCGTAATAATTATACGATAGATTTCCTTCTTTATCGGTGATTTCCATTTTATAGGCTTTAGAACCATTTACCTCTTCAATCTGTATCAATTTGGTATTTGCTTCCGTGTAGGTTAATTCATCAAAAATGACCGCATCCATAAGGTAGGAAGCTATTTCTTCTTCCGTTAATTCTTTTTCGCCCATCATTCCCGAGGATTTCCCGGTGAAACCATTAATCTTAATGGTTTGAAGATTCATTTCGCCACTTTTAACAGTCATTAAAAGTTTGTCGCTTCCTTTATTTACCATGCGTATAGCTAAAGGCATTCCTTGCATAGAACTAGACATTGTAGCATCTTTTGTCGTAATAACTTTTAAGGCTTCGGTACCGCCCATTACGGTTAGATAGACCTCCAAAACGGTGGTGGAAGTTACTCCAGCTGGAATGGGTTCTGCATCTGAAACTGGATTTCCATAGGCGTCATAGTAATTTACTTTTCCCGCATTTGTAAATTTCTTAAGAGATGAAGCTACTTCTTCTTTATTCCCTACAATGACGATATGTGCATTGTTTGGACGTAAATATTTCTTAGCCATTCTTAATACATCTTCTGAGGTTACGGCTTGAAGTTTTTCAAGGTAAGTCGCATAATAATCAGCAGGTAAATTGTATCGAGCGGTGTTTAATGCAAAACGAGCTACGGTTTGAGAACTTTCTAAGGAACGAGCAAAACCTCCATTCATATAGTTTTTTACATTTTGTAATTCCTCTGCATCTACTAATTCGTTGGTTAAACGAGTCATTTCGAATAAGAATTCAGTTACCGCACTATCGGTAACTTCATTTCTAACTTCTGCACCAGCGTAGAAATCGCCTACTAATTCATCCTTAGATAAACCGGAGTAGGCTCCATAGGTATACGCTTTGTCTTCACGAATGTTTTGAATCAATCTAGCCATGAAACCTGCACTACCTAAAATCGAATTCATTACACTTGCCGCAATTGCATCTTCCGATCCGGGTTGTAAATTAATCGGATAAACAATACTAATGGTCGACTGAACCGCTCCTGGCTTGTTTACAAAATCAACCTGAGTGGCTGATGGAGCAATTGGCATCTCAAATTTGTGCGTAGGAACATCGCCTTTGGTCCAAGAACCAAAGGTTTTTTCCACGAGGGGTAAAGCTTCCTTTTTAGAAATATCTCCAACGATAATTAAATAAGAAACGTTTGGTTTGAAATATGTATTGTAAAATGATTTACACATTTCAGCCGTGATTCCTTCTACAGATCCTCCTGTTTCAACTTCACCGTAAGGATGTGATTGACCAAAAGTAACTACCGCACTTACGTTTTTTGACATAGCAGCTGGGTCAGATGCATTGGCCATTAACCCCGATAATGTTTGTTTTTTCATTTTAGCTAACTCTTCCTCTGAGAATGTCGGATGAAGAATAACATCACTTAATAAACTCAATGTGGTTTCTTTATGCTTTGTTAACGAAGATGCAAATCCACCATAAGAGGAAGTAGAAACATGCGCTCCAATAAAATCCACTTGTTCGTCAATTTGTGTTTTTGTACGGGTTGTTGTACCGGTCATTAAAGCACTACCCATTAAACTTTGCATTCCTGCAAAATCTCCTTCAGAAACCACTCCACGATTGACGTACAATTGCCAAGATACTTTTGGTGTTTTGTGATTTTCTACTAAGAATACTTGCAGTCCGTTTGCTAAGGTAAAAGTTTCGTAATCTCCTAATTGAATTTTTGGAGCTGGTCCGGGAGCCGGAGCTTTGGTTCTGTCAATTTGCGCTACACCAACGGTGGTCAACAATAGCGAAAACATTATTAAAACTAAATTTTTCATGGTCATTGTCTTTTTCATCGTTCTAAATATTTAACTATTGTTTTGGTAAATAATAAAGAACTACACTGTTATTTACAGTTAAGTATTTTGTAGCTACAGCCATGATATCCTCACGAGTAACTGCTCTATATTTTTTGATTTCTGTATTGATTAATTTGGTACTCCCATAATACATATAGTATTGTGCCAAATTCTCCGCAATTCCAGCTTGAGAAGAATATCCTCCAACTACATCATTTTCAATTTGATTTTGAAGTTTTTGAAATTCGTTTTCGGTAATTAATTGGGTTTGAAGTTTTGCCACTTCATCCATAATTGAACTTTCTACTTCATTTGGTTGAACTCCTTGGTTCGCAATAGAAAGAGCAATGAAAATCCCTGGGTCCTCTAATGGAAAAGGAAATGCACCAACGTAAACCGCTTTTTGCTCTTCTTCCACAATACGTTTGTTCAATCTTGAACTCGATCCTTGAGATAAAATCATACTTAACATGTCCATTGCGTAGGCATCATCTGTACCCAAAGCAGGGGAGTGAAACGCCATCATTACCCCTGGTAATTGAATGTTGTCAAAAATAGTATCTCTTACTTGAGTGGTTTTTACTGGCTCCACAATACTTGGACGTACAATGTCCGCTCCTTTTGGAATCTCAGAAAAATAGGCTGAAATTAGTTTTTTTGTTGCTTTGATATCTAAATCACCTGCAATAGATAGACACGCGTTATTAGGGATGTAAAATTTCTTGTAAAAGTTAACGTAATCCGCTTCTTCAGCAGCATCCAAATCATCCATTGATCCTATTGGAGTCCATTGGTAAGGGTGAACAGTGTACGCTCTTTTCATAATTTCTGCTTGAAAAGAACCATAAGGTTGGTTATCCACACGTTGTCTTTTTTCTTCTTTTACCACCTCTCTTTGAGTGGCAATACCTATAGAATCAACTTTGGCATGCATCATTCTTTCAGATTCTAACCAAATCCCTAACTCCAATTGGTTGGAAGGTAATAAATCGTAATAAAAAGTCCGATCTTGAGACGTGTTGGCGTTAAGTGCTCCTCCGGCTTTTTCTACAAAATTGGAATACTCACCTCTTGGAATGTTAGCAGACCCTTCAAACATTAGGTGTTCGAAAAAGTGTGCAAATCCAGTACGTGATGGATCTTCATTTTTTGATCCTACGTGGTACATTACCGAAACAGCTACAATTGGTGTAGAGTGGTCTTCATGTAAAATTACATGTAAACCATTCGGTAGGTCGTACTCTACGTACTTTATTTTTTGTTGAGCTTGGGAAACGCTCATTCCTGCAACCAGCAGGGTTAACCCGGTGAGTAATCCTTTCATTATTACGTTGTTTATATTTTTGCCCAAATTTACTTTATTTTGGGGGTTAGTGCTTCTATTTTACATGAATGGTTGAAGGATTGATTGATGGTGATTATTCTGGTTAAACGGACAGACGGATACAAAAAAAGCGTGTCTTCCTGATGGAAAACACGCTTGTACTTTTTTCGAATTTGATTTTAGACAAACAACTCTGGAAATTTTGCCGGGTCGCTTTCTCTCATTATTGAATATACACGCTCCACAATGTCTTCTAAAGATGGCTTTGAGAAATAATCTCCATCGGTCCCATAGGGAGGACGGTGTTCAAATGCAGCCAAAGTAGATGGTTTGGAATCTAAATGGTAATAGGCATTTTGTTCTTCCATTATTTTTTGAAGAATGTAAGCCGATCCACCACTAGGTACATCTTCATCTACAATTAATAAACGGTTTGTTTTTTCAACAGACTTCACAATGTCATGTTCCAAATCAAATGGTAACATGGTTTGTACATCAATTACTTCGATAGATATTCCTAACTCCAACAATTGTTTTGCAGATTCCTCTACCATTCTAACCATAGAACCATAAGTCACTACGGTCATATCCGTACCTTCTTTTAAAACTTCAATTTGTCCTAATGGCACTTTGAATGTTCCAATATTACTTGGTCTTTTTTCTTTTAGTCGGTATCCGTTTAAGGATTCAATAACAATGGCCGGATCATCACCTGCTAATAATGTATTGTAGAACCCAGCTGCTTGGGTCATATTTCTTGGAACACAAACATGTACACCTCTAACCGAGTTTACAATGGTACCAAGTGGAGATCCAGAATGCCAAATACCTTCTAAACGATGTCCTCGAGTACGAATCAATAATGGCGCTTTTTGTTTTCCTCCCGAACGATAGTGTACAGTCGCTAGATCATCCGAAATGACTTGAATGGCATACATGATATAATCTAAATACTGGATTTCAGCAATCGGACGTAAACCACGCATGGCCATTCCAATTCCTTGACCCACAATAGTTGTTTCACGTATTCCTGTATCTGATACTCTTAGGTTTCCATATTTCTCCTGTAATCCCTCTAAGCCTTGATTTACGCCACCAATTTTCCCGGCATCTTCTCCAAAAATCATTGTTTCAGGAATGTGCTCAAATATGTAATCGAAGTTGTCACGTAGAATCTCTCTCCCATCTACCATTGGTGCATCAGATGCATATTCGGCAGGGACGGCAGTTACCTTGAGTGGTGATTTTTCGGACTCCGAGTAGGTGTAAGAATGGAATATCTTGTCCATCTTAACGGAATGGGTTTTGTACCAATTCAATAATTGCGTGCGAGCGTCAGAATTCTCCGTTACGGATAAACGAATGATTTTTCTAACCGCTTGGGTAATCTCTCGTTGTAAAGCTTCGTCTTCGTTTTCTAATTCGGTAATGATCTTGTCAATAAATACCTTTTTAGAGCTGGATTGAGCCACCCCTTTTAAAAGAATTAAAACCTGTGCTTTACTTTCTTTTAATGGATTGAAGAACTTAGACCATGCAGCCGTTTTTGCAATACGTACCGCTTTGGTCGCTTCTTTTTCAATGGCCGTTAATTCTTCTTCGGTAGCTATTTCTTTACTTAGAATCCACTCCTTGAATTTAACAATACCATCGTATTCTTTTTCCCATTGAAGTCTATCCTTGGACTTATATCTTTCGTGTGATCCAGAAGTGGAATGACCTTGGGGTTGGGTCACTTCTTCTACATGTACTAAAACAGGAATATGATTTTTTCGTGCAACCTCAGCTGCTTTTTCGTAGGTCAAACATAGATGCGCATAATCCCAACCTTTCGTTCTGAAAATTTCTAACCCATTGGTACCTGCTTCCTTTTGAAATCCTTTTAAGGCTTCCGAAATACTTGCCTTGGTGGTTTGGTATTTCTTTTCCACCGAAATTCCATATCCATCATCCCAAACCGACATAACCACTGGAACTTCCAATACAGAAATGGCATTCATGGTTTCCCAAAATGGCCCTTCTGAAGTAGAGGCATCTCCAATAGATCCGTAAGCTACCTCGTTTCCTTGATCCGAAAATTGAGTGAATTTCCCTTTTTGAAGATCGGGTAAATTTCTATAAAATTTGGAGGCTAATCCTAAACCTAACAATCTAGGCATTTGTCCTGCGGTAGGGGATATATCCGAAGATGAATTTTTTTGGTCCATTAAGTTTTTCCACTCCCCGTTTTCCTCTAAACTATGGGTGGAAAAGTGACAATTCATTTGTCGACCCGATGAATTGGGTTCCGCAGCTGGATCTGGATTCGCATATAATTGGGAGAAAAACTCTTCCAGAGAAAGGGTTCCTGCTGCCATCATCCATGTTTGATCACGGTAATATCCAGAACGAAAATCACCGTTTTGAAACTGTTTCGCTAAAGCAATTTGAGGAATTTCTTTTCCATCGCCAAATATTCCAAATTTCGCTTTTCCTGTTAATACTTCCCTACGTCCTAATAAACTGGCTTGACGACTTTCATTTGCGATTTTAAAATCCGTTAAGATTTCATTTTTTAAATCTTGTTGAGTCATCACATCTACCCCCATTGGAGTGTCTTTTTCCTTTGACATATACGCGAAAATTTTAGGTTTTACGGATTGCAAAAGTAATGCATTTTTAATAAATTTTAGTTGGCTGAAAATGACCTTGTTGTTAATTTTTTACGCATGGTTAATAATCCTATTAACGGGGTTTTTAGTCGCTTATAAATGCATACGTATCCCAAAAAAAAAGGAAGTCTTTTTGACTTCCCTTTTTTTGATGGTTTATTAGGTAATTATTGCTCGTTAATAGGTATGTTATTGGATAATTATGGAATGTTCTTCGTCATCCGTAGTGATATTAATTTCGAATTTCTCAAAATCGTTGGCATCTTGATCCATTCTCTTTTTTTCTCTTTTCATGATTTTTGGAGAAACTAAGCCCGAATCGGTCATGGACCAGAACATATTAACCATGTTTTTGTCATAGGTATCATGATAGTTTTTAATATCATATATGATATGCTTATAGGATTTCGGAAGGAATACCGTTTTACCTGTGGGCAAATATAAATTGACTTGAACACTTTGGTTTCTCCATTTATCATCAGATGATACGGTAAAGAATGGGGAGATATAAATGGTGTTGGAGTCAATTTGTGTACTAAACTGAATGTTTTCGGCTCTTTGATCCGCCTCTGAATAGTTTTTACCTCTGGATTGCTTTATGATTTCCAATTGTGGATATTTTGAATTGGTTTCCAATACATTTACTTCCACATCCTCAATGGTTAATTGGCCATCTTTAATACGGAATGGTTCTCTATTACCGTGGGAGTACTTGTAACTAGAATTGATTTGTTTTTCATTCAAAATATCCAAGTATATCGTATCAGAAGGAAGTTCATTCAATGTAGTGACTTCGGATATGGAGGAATCTTTTGAAAACTCTACGGAAGTTCTCAGACCCCCAATGGCGGTTAAAATGATTCCTAGAATCCAAACCCCAGCTAAAGCAATTCCCGTATACTTCGGTGGCTTTGCGCCAAAAAGCATCGTTGTACCTGCAAATATCAAGGCAATAAGAGGAACTGCGATTAACATAATAAAACCGGTAATAGTTAACCAAAAGTCCATTCCAGATGGGAAGAAAAGATTTGAAAGCTCGATCAAACTATATCCCCATTGATCACTTCCAGATTCAAAAAATATTTGATCTACCGGGGTGAAAATCCCAACAATTAACGCAAATAATATAAGGCCACCAAAAATCAAAAATAAGAATCCGAGAATTTTTCCTATAGCTTGAAAAGCAAACTTGAAAATACTAACTAGGAAAGATCCTACCTGGTTCAAACCTGATTTTACATTGTGGGCCGTATTGTTTACCGCCTCATTGTCAAAGTTGCTAAACTTTTTTTTTACATTTTTCATTTCCTCTTCTACGGTTTTGCCAATGTTTTCGAAGGTAACTGGCTCCCCACGCATCGATAGTTTTTCAGCCGAAGTTCGAGCTTCAGGCATTATGATCCATAAGATGATGTATAGAAATATTCCCGTACCTAGAAATAAAACGGAAAGTACAAATGCCATTCTAAACCAAATTGGATCTACCCCAAAATAATGTCCTATTCCAGCGCAAACACCACCTACATTACCCGATTCGGTATCTCTAAATAGGCGCCTGCTTGTGGTTTGGTTTGCATGTGTATAAGTGTGTTGGGAAGATTGCGTATATTGGGTTCTGGGTTGTTCATCCATGTCATCAGAAATATAATCTTCTGGTTGGCCCATGATTTTAATAATCGCAGAGATATCGTTGGAATTGATGACCTCTTTTCCTCCATTCATTTTCTCGGTTAGCATTTCTGCAATACGAGATTCTATATCGGTCATGATTTCATCACGACCCTCAGAGTTGTCAAAATAACCCTTGATTGTATCTAAATAGTTTTTTAAAACTACAAAGGCATCATCGTCTATGTTGAAAACAATTCCACCTAAATTAATTGTTAATGTCTTTTTCATCGTATAAAAAATTGCAGGTTATTTACTTTGTTTTTGAGCGAAGGTCACGGCCTCTTCGAGGGCTTTCCATGTACCGGATAATTCATTAGTGAAAGTTTCTCCAATAGGAGTCAAACAGTAATACTTGCGGGGTGGGCCCGAGGTAGATTCCTCCCAGCGATAGGTCAGAATACCTGCGTTCTTTAATCGTGTTAATAAAGGATACAAGGTTCCTTCCACCACCATTAATTTTGATTCTTTCAATTTAGAAATAATTTCGGATGGATACATTTCATTATCTTTAATGAATAACAAGATGCAGTATTCTAAAACCCCTTTTCGCATTTGCGCCTTTGTGTTTTCTATCTTCATGCGATTGGTATTATATTATTAATATTCATTTTAATAAGAAGGTTAAATAAAGTTGAAAATGAGTTTTACAAATTCTGGTGATTCTGTTTTGGGTTCAATAACATACGTTTTGTGCCCATTTTTGTCCACCTTGATAATTTCCTTCATTCGAGCTTTTAGATTGGAACTGAACTGAGAGTCATTGACTGTCCTTACGTAAATTACCTTTTCTACGTTATGGGTCTCCACTATCTGAAACCCATCTTCTATTAAGGACTGAATGTCTTTAATGGATATGGAATCGTTGAACTCACAGATAAAATACTCGGAGAAACCTTTTGCTTGTAAAGGATGTGAAGAAGCGAGGAGAGCTATTGTTGTAAATATGGTAATGAGTGTTTTCATGTCTTCGTTGTTTCGTGATATAAATTACATATAGTAATATGTTATGTCTATTAGTTGGTTATGCAAATATACTAGTAAAAGAAGGTACTATGCAAAACATAGTAGTATATATTTTCAGGAATTGGACTAGCGGTCAATATAACGGGGTGAACGGTTTAAGGGAAGGAGCTTCGATTTATGTGTCTATATAGTTGGTTTTAATAGGGTTATGTGGTAGCTGGTTTGCTTATTGGACATAAAAAAAGCGGCTTAAGCCGCTTTAAATTATTTTATGTTTTGTCCAGCATCTTATATAAAACTGAAAAGTAGTTTTAAGAATTCGGGTGAGCTTTGGGTACAATGGGTGGTTAAGTTGGTTTTGTTTCCAAATTCATCTACTTTGATTAATCGTTCCATCTTGTTTTTTAGTTCAGTAGAAAAAGCTGGAGTTATTAAATTCGAAATAACCATTACCGTAGTACTACTGTCCTTTAGAATTACTTGAAAGCCTTGTTGATGTAGCTCCGTTATTTCTGAAGACGTCACTTCCTCATTAAAGGTACAAATGAAATATTCATTATTGGATGAGGGGTCGTTTGCAGCAGCATGGAATCCAACCGCTAGAAAAGCTAAAAGGAGTGAAAATGAGACTTTCATAGTTCAGAAGTTTGCGTTCGTTTTAGGAAATGTGAAATTACTGTTTTTTTTGATAGTAGTAAAAATAATTAGGTCTGTTAACAATATTTAAAGAATTGACCATAATATTTATTGGAAGCCAATGTTTTTTATTCTTTTGCACCAATGCGAGTTTTATTAATAGACAATTACGATTCATTTACATTTAACTTGGTTCATGCTCTTGAACCAATGGTAAATGAATTGATTGTTTGGCGTAATGACGAGTTTGAATTAAGTGATGTTGCATCCTTCGATAAAATTATTTTTTCTCCTGGGCCTTCTTTACCCAACGAAGCAGGTTTGATGATGCAGGTTATTGAAAAATACCACCGTAAAATCCCCATGTTTGGTGTGTGTTTGGGGTTTCAGGCTATTGTGGAGTTTTTTAATGGGGAATTAATAAATATTGAACCCGTACGTCATGGCATCCAAAGAGAGATCCATGTAAAGTCAGAATCCTTGTTTAGGGGTTTGAAACCGATCCAAAAAGTAGGTTTGTATCACTCCTGGGCCGTAAAAACGGATCAGCTTCCGAAGGTATTAAGCCTGTTGAGTTGGGATTCGAATAACGTAGTCATGGCTTTTGAACATGAAATGTTAAATATGGTGGGGGTACAATTTCACCCTGAATCTATAATGACCCCAAATGGAAAAGAAATGTTGGCCAAGTGGATAAGCCAATAAGCACCTAAATTAATTCAGGTACATCAAGGTTTTCAACGTAACAATTAATTGGATGCTGCCGGTAAAATAGTATACTCAAAAGTCACTTTGTCATCATAACCTAAAGGATAAGCATGATGTTTTTGTTTTCCCTTTATTCCAATATGGAAGGAAATATCTTTCCCTAAATCACTATTTTTTATCTCGTATTGAATCACATTTCCGGTTTGCCATTTTTGTCTAAACAGTCGGTATTCTAATTCTTCATCTGCTGGGTGACTTGCCAATACAATAAATTCCAAGGTATCGCCTACGGATAATGATAATTGGGTACGTAGTTTTTTTGGGGAGCCCATGGTCCAAAGATTGGCAAAATTATCTTGGACAGAATCCATGATAGGATATCCATCTTTACCCACCTCTTTCCATGTTCTATACACCGCAATATTATTTCGAATGGTTCCGGTTACACCAAGAATGAAATGTTTTTCAAAACTTAATAACGGTCTGTTAAAGCGGTCTGGGTTTTGAAATTTTTGAAGCGTTTTTAAATAGGCGCTTAAACTTTCAAATTCGCCAAAGGCCACCTCAAATTGGTTATTCCAATGATTGCTAATGATGGTTACTAGGTCTAAAAAATTACAATAGTTCAATAGCCTCCCTTCGGTAGTTAAGGGATTAAATTCATGTTCATATTGTAAACGTTCCTGATTTAACTCTTTTAATCGTTCGGGGCTTAAACCACTCTCAGCCATCCAGTTTTTACCCCAATTTTCAGAAATGATCATGGATATAAAATCCTTCATGATCATTTCGGTGTCTAAAAGTGTTTGTCTAATATCCATATCCGTTAGTTTAGCTTACTTATATTACAAACATAATTTTAATTTCGTAGGTAGATTTACAAAATTACATGAACAAATACATATGGCTATTATTCGGAATTTTTTATACCGCCTTGGGTGTGGGTCAATGCTTGGAGGGTGATTGCGTAAATGGGTTTGGAAAGTTTGCGTGTGATTGTGGATATGTTTACGAAGGAAATTTTGTGAATGGAAGTAGAACCACGGGTATTTTAACCAAAAGCGACCTCGTTTATGAAGGTGAATTTTCAAATGATTTAGCGCATGGTCTTGGGGTTATCCGTTACATAGATGGCTCTTGGTACGAAGGTACATTTGTTGAAAATTATCCAGATGGATATGGAGGGTACCATTTCTCGAATGGGTCAAAATATTTGGGCGAAATTCAACAAGGGAATTTTAGCGGATTAGGAATAGAATGGTGGGTAGGTAAGGATTCATCGGAAATAGACACTCGAATAGGTCATTTTGAAGAGGATCAATTAAATGGCCTCGGGTGTAGCCTTGGTTTTGACGGGGAAATACATTTTGGAAAATATGTTAAAGGAGCGTATGTTGGTTTTGGCTTTTTAATAAATTTAAATCTGGAGGTCGTAAAAGCAGGAAATTTCAAAAAGAAGAAGCACTTAGAAAATGAGATTAAGTTCGATTATCCGGAAAAAGGAAAAGTGGGCTTAAACGGATTTTCTACGGGTTCTTTTTCGTACGATCTTATTTCGGATATGGATGGGGGTTTTATGCATTTAGTGGAAAGTAAAAAGGGGATACCCTACCAAGTCATGATCTATGATAAGCGGAATCAATTATTTTACTTATCTAGTGAAGGAACTCCTAAATATGGCTATGCGATAAAATTTACGGGAGAAATTTATTTTGCAAACTTAGAAACGGAATATTCGAATAAAATTATTCTGGGTGAATTACGGTATGCAAAAAACGAATACTAACAAAAATGAAAGGTGGTTTTGAGGATGGCCATTCCTATTGCTTATTTCGATTCCTTCCTGTAAGGTGATTATCTAAAAAAACATTGAAAATTCCACGCAATTAGTTGTGAAAACCATCGATTCTGTTTCCGTATAGTAGGATATGGAATGGAGAAAGGAATGTGATTTCCGTTCCTTCGACTCTCCAAAGAAGTACGTTTTTCGATGATTGGAAATCTATGGATGAGATCATCATGTTTAGTTATGTGGTTGATAATGAATGGGTGGTAATTAAAATTTAGCCTTGTATCCCACTGTAAACTCCACCCAATCGGCTTGACCGAAATTTACAGCCCGCAAAGACGCTCCTGCATATATTCCTTTGTAAATATCATATCGAGTCCCAATTCGTTGGTAAAAAAATGGCGTAGGATCGTGGGTAGTTCTATGAAAATAAAATGCAGGCTGACATATAAGCGCTAGTTTTCCAATGGCTAATTCATAGGAAAGAACGATTGCGAATTTTACTTTTTCGGCAAAATCGGGAGGGTATTCAGAGGAAAGATCACCCGTAACTAAGCCATCGGCATTATCGGAAGGGTCCATGGTGAAATCCAATCCAATACCTACTTTAGATAACCGGGATACCTGTCGTTGATACATTAAAATAATACTATATAATTGGAAGTTTGTACTTTTAAACTCCTGTTTAAGGGAGTCATTATCCGAACCCGTTACATCAATTTGTTTCGTCCCTAGCGCATAGGTTAGGGAGATTTCATTATTGGGTATAAATGGGGGTAACTTTCTTGGTTTTGGTAATTGTTGTACCGACTTAAGGTGGTAGGTAAGAGCCAGTCTAGGATACAAAATATTGATGCCATAATTAGGCATTTTCAAAGCCCCATTGCTACTGTGGGTAAATCCAATACTTGCATCGGCCCCAAAACGCTTGTTAAATTGATAATGATAAACCACCGAAAAGTTTGCGAAAAAGGATCCTGTTGAACCCAATAATACGTTGTAAGGGTTCGTAAGTGAATCATAGGCATTCCAGCCCAAGCCAATACCAAAATCGAAAACCCAATTCAAATCTGATTTTTTCCATTTTTGAATAGGAGATTCCAGAAAGGAATACAGCCCAATAGGTGAACCGAGTTCATTCGTTTGGGGAAACCATAAATGGGTTATACCAAAACCGAATTTGGGGAAATTGTACAACTGGTGCCAGTATTTTCTGCCGGTGGTTTGAAAAATAATTTCGGCAGAAATGGCATGGCCTTGAGTGATTGGGCTTCCGTTTTTATTTTCCGTACGTAAAAAATCGTTGGTAGCGATCACTCTCGAAGGACTATATCCTACCCGAATCGAAGTGTTACTTTTTAAAGTGGAGTCAATAGAGTATTGGTTTTGACCTCGACTCCAGAAGGAAAAGGAAATTAACGCAATAAATAAAATAAGTGGTTTAAACATGAATTGGAATAGGCCCCAAAAATATACGTATCGGTAAATAAAAAAAATATTTTAAAATAGAATTCAAATCAAATTCAAGAAGTTTTAACACCTATAATAGGTCCGGTAATCTTTGGGTTTGAATATATTTGCTATCCTAAAATTCACGACTAAAATTTAAACGATGTTAGATAAACAATTTTACCTGAAAAATGGTCTTATTTACGGAGGTATAAATGCTGTATATTTATTGATTACCTATGTCATGGGAGTAGATACTATGATGAGCTATTACAATATGGGTTTTTCCTTATTGTTAGGTTTAGGTTTAATGATTTTTATGGGAACGCAAGTTCGAAAGGCTCTGGGTGGTTTTATGACCTTAGGGGAAGGGTTTAAAAATATAATGATTATTTATGCATTTGCTTCTTTTATCTATTTGGTAGTAAACCATGTTCTTGGAACGGTTATTGATCCTGAATTGCCGTTAAAAATGGCCGAAGCAACGATTGAGAAATCTATGGCATTAATGGAAGGGTTTATGCCCGAGGAAGCCTTAGATGAGGTATATGAAAACATGGGTGAGGTTCGAGAGGATGTTCTGGCGATGTATACTTTAACTGGTTTTATTAAAACGTATGTACAAACATTAGCTGTAGGAGCTATTGGAGTTGTTATTGGTGCCGCAATTACCAAAAAAGTAAATCCTAATCCGTTTCCAGAAGATCTTCATGAGTAAAATTAATTCTTTAGATATATCGGTAGTCATTCCTCTTTTTAATGAGGAGGAATCTTTACCAGAATTGGCCGATTGGATTGCGCGTGTTATGCAGGCCAACAATTACACCTATGAGGTGTTATTTATTGACGATGGAAGTACAGACTCTTCCTGGAGTATTGTGGAAAAACTTTCGGAGGCAAATCCATGTATAAAAGGGTTCAAGTTCCGTAGAAATTATGGGAAATCAGGCGCGTTACAGGTAGGCTTTCAAGCCACTTTAGGAAAAGTAGTGGTCACTATGGATGCCGATTTACAAGATAGCCCAGATGAAATTCCGGAGTTATACGATTTAATTGTAACGGATGGATTCGACCTTATTTCCGGTTGGAAAAAGGAACGGTTTGATCCGATTACCAAAACGGTACCCACCAAATTGTTTAATTGGGCTACACGTAAATTATCAGGTATTGAGTTAAATGACTTCAATTGTGGATTAAAAGCCTATAGAGGTACCGTAGTTCGTGCTATTGAGGTTTATGGCGAGATGCATCGTTACATTCCGGTGATAGCCAAACGTAGTGGGTTTACAAAAATTGGTGAAAAGGTAGTGAAACATTACCCACGTAAATATGGCGTAACCAAGTTTGGATTGGAACGATTTATTAATGGATTTTTAGATTTATTATCCATTACCTTCGTCACTAAGTATGGTAAGAAACCGATGCATTTCTTTGGTTTATTCGGAACATTGATGTTTTTCATTGGTTTTTTGATTACGTTTTTCTTAGGTGCGGAAAAGCTTTATTATGTAATTAGTAATGAGTCTTTACGGTTAGTTACCGATAGTCCAATATTCTATATTGCTTTAGTTATGATGATTTTAGGTACTCAAATGTTCTTAGCTGGATTTATTGGTGAAATGATATCGAGATCTTCGGCAGATAGAAATAGTTATCAAATAGAGGCTGAAAAAAATATCGGTTAAACATTATGGGTAGATTTTTTTCTGCAATTATTCCCCTCTATAATCGTCCAGATGAAATAGCGGAATTATTAGAATCTCTTACCAAACAGAGCTATACCAATTTTGAGGTAGTCATCATTGAGGATGGCTCAAAATTGGATGCAAAAAAGATTGTAGACCAGTTTTCGAATAGGTTAAAAATTCAATATCACTTTAAAGAAAATGGGGGGCAAGGTTTTGCCCGAAATGTGGGATTTGAATTGGCAAAAGGAGAGTATTTTGTCATTTTCGATTCGGATGCCATAATTCCTAGTCATTATTTTCAAGCGGTTGAGGATTCCCTAAATACGTCTTACGTAGATGCTTTTGGTGGACCAGATGCAGCTCACGAATCATTTACACCCCTCCAAAAGGCCATTAGTTATTCTATGACTTCGTTATTTACTACCGGTGGAATCCGTGGTCGAGAAAAACATGTGGGTCAGTTTCATCCACGAAGTTTCAATATGGGTTTGTCACGAGAGGTATATGAAAAAGTAGGAGGATTTGTAATTACCAGAATGGGGGAAGACATTGAATTCTCCATCCGAATACTAAATAGGGGCTTTGAAACCGCTTTGATTCCAGATGCTTTTATTTACCATAAACGAAGAACCAGTTTAGGACAATTCTATAAGCAACTTCATTTCTTTGGTAGAGCGAGAATCAATATTTGGCGCTTTTACGCTTCTGAGCTGAAACCTGTTCATATGTTACCCGCCTTTTTTGTGGTGTGTATATGGTCTTGGATACTCAGTTATTTTGTTTTTAAAACGTTATTTATTCTTGGAGCTGTTTTATTGCTTGTATATTACATCGCTATCTTATTGGATTCAAGTATTCAAAATAAATCTCTGAAAATTGGGTTATTGAGTATCCCCACATCATTTATTCAGTTATATGCGTACGGCATAGGCTTCTTTACAGAGTTAAAAACAAAAATATTGAAAGATTAATTATTCTATGAAATTATCCATCACCAGTCGCCTAATTTTTTTGACTACCGTTTTATGTATTTCTTTTGGGGAACCTGCTCTAGCTCAGGAATATAACCAAACCGATACAGATGGTTTGAAGCAAGGTCTTTGGAATAAGAAGTATAGTAATGGAAAAACCAAATATAAAGGCCAGTTTCGAAATGACGCCCCTTATGGTCTTTTCAAGTACTACAATATGGGAGGGGTAATCGTTACCATATTAGAGTACTCTTCTTCCGATACGGCTATTGCTACCCATTACCACACCAACTCGGTGAAAGCGGCTTATGGGTATTATGTAAATCAACAAAAAGAAGGTGTTTGGCGGTTTTACGATAGAAAGGGAGTGATTTCGAGTAAGGAAGCGTATAAACATGGTGAAAAGCACGGGCAATACATTGTCTATAATTTGAATGGTTCTATTTCGCGTGAAACGGAATTCGTTAATGGGGTAGAAACAGGGTTTCGTAAAACATACAATAGAGAAGGAAAGGTATTGAGTGAAGGCGCTATTTTGGACGGTCAAATGGACGGGGTACAAAAAACGTATAGGCACGGAGTTATTAATGTTCAGGGCGCTTATAAACATGCCGTGAAAGATGGAGAATGGCTGTACTATGATGAGGATGGTAAAGTCTATAAAAAAGAATATTATGAGTTGGGAATTAAAAAGAATTAATGTTTTAGGTGTCATCATTTTTATGACCCTAAGCCTCCATCTTGGAGCCCAAGTGGCTCCAGGAAAGTACTGGATACAATTTACCGATAAGAACAATAGTCCGTATTCTATTTCCAATCCTCAAGCCTATTTAAGCCAAAGAGCTATTGATCGAAGAAGTGCCCAAGGTATTCGTGTGACATCCCAGGATTTTCCGGTCAACTCTTTCTATATTTTAGATGTTCAACAAACGGCTACCCTAACTGTATTGGCCTCCTCTAAATGGTTAAATGGGATATTAATTCAAACAACGGATACTTTGGGCTTGGCCCAAATAATGAATTTACCATTTGTGGACTCGATCCAATCGGAGAGTGTAGAAAACCCCGATGGAGAACGCTCGCATAAGATGGACCTGAATGGAGAAACTGTTGCGGTAGAAGGATCCTTTTCTAATGCATCTGAGGGCTTCAATTACGGACATGCGGATGGTCAAAATACAATGCTTCGTATAAATTACCTGCACGATTTGGGCTACACGGGTTCTGGAATGGTAATAGCTGTACTGGATGCAGGTTTTAACGGAACAGACACCACAGCGATAGTGCAATCCTTGTTTACCAATAACCAAATTTTAGGTACCTGGGATGTGGTACTTAACCAACCTGTTGATTATGCGAATCACTCCAACCATGGGGCCTTAGTACTAAACTGTATGGGAGCCAATTTGCCGGGCGTGTATATTGGAACCGCTCCCGATGCCGATTATTGGTTAATTCGTACGGAAGATGCCCCTACCGAAAATATTATTGAAGAATACAATTGGGTAGTAGGAGCTGAGTTTGCGGATAGCGTAGGTGCGGATGTCATTAACTCCTCCTTAGGATATACCGAATTTGATGATTCTACGAAATCGCATATGTATTCGGATTTGGATGGCAATACGACCATAGTTACCATAGGAGCCGATATAGCTGCGTCTAAAGGAATTCTGGTGGTAAATAGTGCGGGTAATTCGGGAAACTCTGCCTGGCATTATATTGGGGCACCAGCGGATGGAGATAGTGTATTAAGCATTGGTGCAGTTTGGCCTGATTTATCGGTTACAGGCTTTAGTTCAAGAGGTCCGTCTGTGGATGGAAGGGTGAAGCCCAATGTGATGGCTATGGGAGGATACGTACCCATGCCGGTAGGCACGGATAGCATAACGTATATTAATGGCACCTCTTTTTCGGGGCCAATTTTGGCGGGGGCAGCCGCCTGTTTCTGGCAGTCTCGACCTAGTTATACCAATATGGATGTTTACCAT
>MAAC01018319.1_pt1 | contig 42024 bp, 38 predicted proteins | sample 1115981 | NCBI WGS metagenome assembly MAAC01 (sample SAMN04961126, study PRJNA320927) | seawater metagenome | isolation source: sample BD02T64 sea water enriched with oil for 64 days | place: USA:Gulf of Mexico | collected 2013-07-27 | reverse complement strand
TCAGACCCCACCGTTAGCCAGTGACGCCCTTGCCATTCGGATCATCTTCCCCTTAGTCGGGGTGATAAGGCTTCTTTCAGCCTATCGGGTTTGCCAGCTTTGCTGGGCAAACAAAAAAGCCCCGACCAGTTAAACTGATCAGGGCTTCCTGTTAGAACGGTATTAACGGTATTAGAAGTGCACTTCAACACCGGCAAAGGCACCATCAAAATCTAGGTCGGCGGTAATGCCATCAAGATCATCGATATCAACCGTTACTGCACGATAACCAACAGAAAGATTGACATCAATAACCATGTTATCGATTAACGCATAGGCAATACCCGCTTGATAATCAGCAAAGGTATGATCATCAAGGCTTAAGAAATTGCCTTCCGCAAACAGACTCAGACCGGTAAGTGGTAAACCCACTTGGGCTGAAGCATACAGCATAGGAACAATTTCATCTAAGTTGTCATCATCAATATCACCACTAAGATCTTTAGCGGTGATACCAAAGTCAAAGGCAAATAGGTCATTATCAAACAGTTCATAATATAAGGTGTAATCGGTGTAGCTTAAATCGATTTCAGTATCACCGAAACCTGATGTTTCTGTACCCTGCGACATTAGCTCGGAACGGGCAATTTTAGCATTGGGAATAAACGGTATCGGGTGTTCTAATTCAATATAGTAACGAGCTTGTGTCTCATCATCATAGCGGAATTCGTCTTGAAAGACGCCAACATCATGGCTACCGTCTGTGGCCATATCCCAAACTTGAGCACCTACATAGACACCGATTGCATCGGCAGCAGCTGTAGTACTTGTTAACATCATTGCTGTAGCAATTAACGCAGCTGTTTTTTTCATCTTATTTTTATCCTTGACTTAGTAATTCTCTTAAATCGATTAATGCCGCATTGGCTCTAGAAATGTAATTGGCCATGACCAGAGAATGATTGGCACCAATACCGAAGCCACTACCGTTTAGGATAAGCGGACTCCAAACCGAAGCTTGAGTAGATTCTAGCTCTCTTATTATTTGACTGACACTAACGGTAGCATTTTTGTTCTCGAGCACATCGGCAAAGTCCACCTCAATGGCCTGTAACATGTGCAGTAACGCCCAACAGGCACCACGAGATTCGTAAAATACATCATCAATTTTCCACCAACTGGTTTTTATAATAACCGCAGAGGCTGACAATGTAGATTGTTGTGCATCTTTGTCTCCGGCTAAATCAGTATTTAATTGATTTCGGCCAACACTGGCACTTAATCGTTGCGAGTAACTGCCTAAGCGCTTTTCAATTTCTCTTAGCCAGTCACGTAAATTATCGGCGCGAGCGTAGAACTGAGCATCTTGAATTAGCGGATCGGCTAAATCATTACGGTATTTATATAAGTCATCAATGGCGGATCTATACTCACCTTCTGCACTCGGGATGGCCCAGTTATAAGCGTCGATATTAAATTTAGGCTGAGCATTTTTTAAGTGCTTATTCTCTAAAGATTGCGACTGTGAACGGCTAAAAGATTGGCGCATTACCAAAGACAGGTCACGTACCATCTCTAATACGCCAAATTCCCACGCGGGAATATTATCCAAAAGCACGGAAGGCGGAGTCACATCATTGGCTAGATAACCACCTGGCTTATCTAGCATTTTTTCGGCAACTCTGATCAATGTGGTGGTTGTGGTATAACCGACTACAGGTTTTACACCTGCCGCCTTGGCATCAACAATAGCGTGTTCCCTGACATTAAAAATGTCAGGTTCAACACTCCAAAACACACCGAGTAGATAAAACAAAAAGGCCACGACAAATGTCGTAGCGGCAATAGATTTAAACGAAAACTTAAAAGTCATAACTTATCCTTTAGTGTTGATGACGCTTTTCCGGTTTATTCAGCCCTTGAACTGGTACTTTAATTTTCATACTTGGTTGATTATCAAAGTGCAACGTCATGCTAATTTCAGTATCTGCTTTTAGCGGCTGTTGTAAATTAAACACCATAATGTGATAACCATGCGGCTGCAATACGACATTGTCACCGGCATTGATAATGATAGATTCTACCTGCTGCATTTTCATCATATCTGCCGTCATTACGTGCTCGTGCATTTCGATGCGCTCACTCACACTTGAAGTTACAGTGGTGAGTTTAACCATTTTGGCGGAGCGGTTGGTAATGGTCATGTATGCCGAACTAATTTCAGTACCGGGAATAGTTTCCCTAACATATTGCTCACTGATTAATAGTTCCGCGGAAAATGCGTTAAATGAAAGAAAAGTGCTAAGAAGAACAGCGATAGAGAAACGAATCTTCATAGATTAAAGCCGCAACAAGAGATTAAGGGTTTAGGTATATATGAATAATCTCTTATTTAACCGCATTCGACAATCTAATTCATCGAATTATTTGAAAATATTGCTCATTATTGCTCATTTTTCATTGGTTTCAACAAAAATCAACTTGGTGTTGCTATTGGCTGATTGGTTTTTCTCGGGTGCAAAGCCATATTACCATGGCAATAAACAATATTGGCCAAAAGATGCCAGCACCCACGAGTAATACGCCGCCACACAAGAGTAAACAGGCAAAAATCAGGGTACCAAAAACGCTCAATACAATGGCTAACGCGGCGACCACAAGTACCACCATGACCAGAGCAGATAGACTAATCGCCTTTAATGGTTCAACTTGATGTTGATCCATATAAATACTGATATCAAACCATTCGATAATGCTTACGCCAAACACATAAGTGAGCATGATGGTGGCAAATATTGCCAGTATTAATGATTTAAAAAATGTCATGGCGTCTTCCTTTAACATTTAGCAAGGTATGTGCTTTGCGTAAACTAGTGTCGATTTGGCATTAAAAATGCGGCAACAACATAGGCGACTACACTTGCCACTGGCATCATAAAGCCAAACACCACCACTGCCGCTCTTACGCCCAAACGCGGTAAATCAAAATGACGGGCAAGGCCAGCACAAACACCGGAAATTTTCTTGTGCACCAAGTCTTTACTTAATGGGCGTTCAACGCGATATTTATTAGTATTCATAATGTACTCCTGATAGGCCGTTAACTAAGATCAAAGTTAATTTTGTATATTTAACTTTGGTTGGCTAGGCTTGCATATACTTAGCGATACCAAACACGCCAGCACCAATAAAAAACGTGGCTACTGGGACTAACCATAAGGTGAAAATAATTGTAAATGGGAACATAACGTTTACCTGCTTTACCTTTGCTGTTGCTTGTTTGTTGGTGAAGCGTTATTGGCGTTAGCCATTAACTACTTTTTTCTTCATTTCTTGTAATTGCTGCTCGATTAGATCTTGATTTTCTAACTCAGCAATTTGACTCTCTAAACTCTGGTTTTTAGCAAAATCAAACGCTTCAACTTCCGCTTCAACCTGATCAACTTTTTGTTGGTAACGTTCAAACCTGGCGATAGCATTATCGATATTGCCGGTGTCGATAGTGCGACGAGCTTTCAAACGAACTTCGGCTGACTGCTGGCGAAGAACCATTGATTCCTGGCGACGCTTGGCTTCAGCCAATTTATCTTGTAAACGTTGGCAATCGCTTTGTACGCCATCGAGCATTTCATCGATGCTGCTCATTTCAGCGTGGACAGACTCTAGTGATTGCTCACTTTTTTGTTTTTCCACTAATGCGCTGCGCGCTAAATCTTCACGACCTTTGGCTAAGGCTAACTCTGCCTTCTGCTGCCAATCTGCGACTTTTGCTTCTAATGAACGTAATTGACGAGTTAAGGTTTTTTTCTCTGCAATATTTTTTGCGGCTTGTGAACGAACCTCAACTAAGGTTTCTTCCATTTCCTGAATAATTAAACGAATTAGTTTTTCAGGATTTTCAGCCTTTTCTAATAAGCTGTTGATATTGGCGTTAATAATGTCTGTTAATCTGCTGAACATGCCCATGATGTTGCTCCTTATTATTTTGGTAAGTCTTCAGAAGAATCGTCTTCTGCATTAAATTGTTGCTTATTGCTCATCTCACTAATGGTCACCGTTGGTACACCTTTGGTTGAAGCAAAAAATGAATCGATGTTAAAATTGCCAACTTCTTGCTCTATGCTATTTGCGATTTGTTGAGTAACTTGATTGAACACAGCTTTAGATTGCTGTGTCACCACCATTGAGACTGTGTTTTCCAATGACATAAATTCATCGGCCTTGGCTGACGTTGTTGCCATTACACTTGCTGTTAATAATGCTGCTAATACTGATGCTTTAGTTGTTAACGTGTTCATAATCCAATCCTCTTTACTTTGTATTCAAATTAATTAGTTAATTTATTGTTTAGCTATTTTTGCTAATAATGATTAATACAATACAAGTGTCGTGCCAAGTTGAATTTATTTTATAATTTATTGTTTTTAAAGAGATTTTTTACAACCGTCAATTCAGTCTAATTATTTAACATTTTATTAACTAACTATAGGTTAGTATTTTTAACCACAAATTTAGTGAATTTAACCACGTCAATTGATTTTTCGATAAAATCAGCCATTTAGCCGAATTGGCATTGTTTAATACAGGTAGTTTTTAATTGAAATTACCGCATGGCGGTTAATGTTAAAGAAAGTAACAGGTTGACAATGTGAAAAAGCGAGAAAAAGCGAGAAAAAGCGAGAAAAAGACAGGCGATACTAGGAAGCGCTACACTACAGGACAGGTAATTCCTCTGTTTCTATAGTAGGGTTACTGCCCTCAAGGAATGTCACTATTAGAGAACACAGTAAAAAACAAAACCCAGGTAACATTAAGATCAAAAACATTGCGACAAACGAAAACATATTTCCTCCGGACTATTTTAAGTTATAAATTTATTGAATTTATAACTTAGTCGCAGCAAAAGGCAAAAAGGTTTAGTTTTTTTACAATTTTTTTAACATTTCTTTAACATTAACTGGTTATTTAATAAAAAACCCCATATCAAGACATTTTTGAGCATATGAGGTGTTTTGGGATTTAGGGCTATTAAGTATTAGGATGAATTTTATCGTAATACTTATCGCAGAGTGACACATTCCTTATATCGATTGATAAAAAGGGTTAAATCAAGATGTTTGCTGCTGTTCCTGTTAATGCGAAAGCTTCGCGAAGAACATTTGAGTTGGCACCCTCACGGCCGGCATTTTCACTTAAATATCGGCGATAGCGACGTGCGCCAGGCAAGCCATTACATAGTCCCAGCATGTGTCGCACTACATGCCAGACTCGCCCACCATCAGCAACACATCTATCAATGTACTCACACATCGCATCAATGATCTCTGCACGCGTTAGTTGCGCTTTGTCTATAGCAAATACTTGCTGGTCTGCCAGACTCAACATATAAGGGTTTTGATAGACCTCTCTGCCGATCATTACGCCATCGATGTGTTGTAAATGCTCCACGCTTTGTGCAAGTGTTTTAATACCGCCATTGATGGAAATGTCTAAATGTTGAAAATCTTGTTTAATTTGATACACCCGAGAATAATCAAGCGGCGGTATTTCACGGTTTTGCTTTGGGCTTAAGCCACTGAGCCAGGCTTTACGAGCATGAACGATAAAGTGCTGACAGCCACCCTGGCCGACCACATCGATAAAGTTATGTAAAAATTCATAACTGTCGAAATCGTCAATTCCAATGCGAGACTTTACCGTAATTGGCATTGCAACGGCGTTTTGCATCGTTTGCACACATTCTGCAACCAGCTCAGGCTCTGCCATAAGGCAGGCACCAAAACGGCCGTTTTGTACCCGGTCAGACGGGCAGCCAACATTGATGTTTATCGCGTCGTAGCCATATTGCTCCGCTTTCTTGGCGCATTCAGTTAACGCTTTCGGATCGCTCCCCCCCAGTTGTAACACTATAGGGTGTTCTTCCTGGTTATATGACAAATAATCGCCTTTACCAAATAATATCGCTCCGGTAGTTACCATTTCGGTATACATCACGGTGTTAGTTGATAAAAGGCGTAAAAAATAACGACAATGACGATCGGTCCAATCGAGCATTGGAGCGATTGAGAGTTTATCGGAAAATTGATTCATTTATATTAGGGCACTATTGGCTTTGGTGATTGCTGAAAATTATAAAGTAATATCGATGATTAAACAAAAGCATCGCCACTTAATTAGCAGATAATTGTTATCAGGTTTGCACTAGTGGCACGACAAACATCCTGTGGTACACTAGTGAAGACAGTAACGTATTGAATTTTCAGAAGAGATACATGGATCCGAAATTACTTTTACAACAAGCCAAAAAAGCTTGCCAAAAAAACGGTGCCCGTCTTACCACAGCCCGTGAACAAGTGTTTTTATTGATGGCTGAAAATGCAGGCGCAATTGGCGCTTATGATTTATTGGATAAGCTGAAAGCACTGGATCCTGGCGCAAAGCCGGCAACGGTTTATCGTGCCCTCGACTTTCTTGCCGCGCAGGGCTTTGTTCATAAAATTGAATCGATAAATTCATTCTTATTGTGTGATCACTTCAGTGAATGTAATCATCCGGTTCAGCTACTAATATGTGACAGTTGTGGTCAGGTTGAAGAAATTCAATCGAATAACCTCGATTTAGCGATACGAGCGATGGCCGACGCCAGCGGTTTTTCTATTAATAAGCAAGTAGTAGAAGCACATGGCAAGTGTCGAACTTGCCAATAAGGTGGTAAAAATCTTGGTTCAACTTAGCTTGTTTAACCAGACTTAAGCCATTAAGTCTGGTTATGAGAAAAGAGCTCTGTCACCCAGTGAATTCCTGACATGGCAATTACCATCTAATACCGCAATGATAATTTTATCCTCTCGATACGAGCGTGGAAAAATTACTCGTTTATCAGGCTCTACGTTTAAGTTTTCTAGAACATCACTGCAGATAGATGTCATATCATCTTGGTGGTAATACAACACTGTGACCGTATGATTTTCACTTGCCATTACTGTATCCCCTTGATAAATAAGCATTATCATTCAGAATGATGCCTAAACGGTATGTTTAGCACCATTACTAAACTATAGTAAGGGAATTGCTTAACGTCTACTTATCCCGAGATCAGGCTAGATAGCAAAGGAAAATTATAACAATCTGCACAAGTATATTAGTCAACTCAGTGCTTTTCCTAATGGGATTAGTCTTCATCCATGATACCGCCCGGGCCGGCAAAGTTGTCAAAACGAGAGAACTGCCCCTGAAATGTTAACCGAATTCGACCAATAGGACCATTACGTTGTTTACCAAGAATGATCTCCGCAGTGCCTTTATCAGGAGAGTCTTCGTTATACACCTCATCACGATAAATAAACATGATCAAATCGGCATCTTGCTCGATTGAACCCGATTCACGCAAATCTGAGTTAATCGGTCGTTTATCGGCACGCTGCTCCAAGCCACGGTTTAGCTGTGATAAAGCGACAACCGGCACTTGTAACTCTTTCGCCAACGCTTTAAGAGAGCGGGAAATTTCGGCAATTTCCAAAGTACGATTATCGCTAAATTGTGGCACTCGCATCAATTGCAGGTAATCTATCATGATCATCGACAAACCACCGTTATCACGATGAACTCTTCGTGCCCGCGAGCGCAATTCCGTCGGGGTTAAACCCGAGGCATCATCAACAAACATCTTACCCTTTTCCATCAACAACCCCATGGCTGATGATAAGCGGGCCCAATCTTCATCGCCGAGTTGGCCGGTTCTGATCTTGGTCTGATCAATACGGCCAAGGGATGCCAGCATACGCATCATGATTTGTTCAGACGGCATCTCCAGGGAAAAAATAAGTGCCGGCTTGTCTTGCATCATCGCCGCATTTTCGGCCAGGTTCATCGCGAATGTGGTTTTACCCATCGACGGCCGGGCAGCAACGATGATTAAATCGGACGGCTGTAAACCTGCGGTCATTTTATCTAAATCGGTAAAGCCGGTCGACACCCCGGTAACACCATCGTGTGGCTGGCCATAAAGCTTTTCTATCTTATCGACGGTTTTTTCCATCACCGAATGAATGTTCACTGGACCATCAGATTTACTGGCGCGCTGCTCGGCAATTTGGAACACTTTTGATTCGGCAAAATCGAGTAATTCACTACTCTCTCTGCCTTGCGGATCGTAACCAGCATCGGCGATTTCGTTTGCCACTTTGATCAATTCGCGAGTCACGGCTCGTTCACGGACAATATCCGCATAGGCGTAGATATTGGCGGCACTCGGCGTGTTTTTCATCATTTCAGCGAGATAAACAAAGCCACCTACATCATCGATTTGTTGCTGGTTTTCCAGAGCTTCAGACAAGGTAATTAAATCGACCGGATTACCTTTTTCGATTAAGTCCCCTACACATTCAAAAATAATGCGATGGGCGCGTGAATAAAAATCGGCAGCAACCACGCGTTCGGCAACATTATCCCAGGCATTATTATCAAGCAACAAGCCACCGATCACTGACTGCTCGGCTTCCATTGAATGCGGCGCAATCTTCAATTGATCTAATTGTTTGTCACCACTTTTTTTAAAGTCTTTTTTAAAGTCTTTGTTAAAATTTTTCTTAAAGTCTTGCTGTTGCGCCATTACTGCTCAAATCCCAGGGAATTATTCATCTATTTGTATCGATAAGTATTATACCAGCCTACATAAGGAATGGGTTGACTATATACTTACACAGGTTGCTGTTAGCCCCCCACAATAAGCTATTAAGGCAAAAATTTGAAGTGAAAGTTCAAGCAGGTGATAAATTATTCCCTTAAGATAACCTTAGCCGCGCAGTAGACTTGCTATCGTTATTTACCATCTGCTGGCTCTAACGTAAGTTCTGGACAACGACCGATAATTTTGGCGTCATTGTTTTCATCATATTCAACCAGGTTGACATCAAATCGCCACAGATAATGCAAGTGCTTTAACACTTCATTAGTATTATCGCTCATGCCAATATTGTTATAAGGAATGTACTCTAAGGTTAACGACCGATCGCCTTCAATATCGGCTTTAATTATTTGAATATTGGCTTGTTGATGACTCAAGTCATATTGTTTTGCCAACGCACTGCGTATTTTTTGATAGCCTTTTTCATTATGAATAGCGCTTACTTCAATCTGACTTTCTTTCTCGTCATCGGTGAGTTTAAAAAATTTAAATTCACGAATAAGATGTGGCGACAGATACTGGCCGATAAAGCTTTCATCCTTATAATTTTGCATCGCCGCTTTGACCGCGTCGAGCCAGTTACTCCCGGCCAAATCAGGAAACCATTGTTTATCTTCTTCGCTAGGATTTTCACAAATACGACGGATATCGGCAAACATATTAAAACCTAATGCGTATGGATTAATGCCGCTGTAATGCGGTGAATGAAACGCTGGTTGGTTAATCACATTGGTGTGATGTTCGATGAACTCCAGCATAAATTTATCGGTTAATAAGCCTTCATCATATAAATGATTAATGATGGTGTAATGCCAAAAACATGCCCAGCCCTCATTCATCACTTGCGTTTGTTTTTGCGGATAAAAGTACTGGCCAATTTTACGTACTATACGAACAATTTCTCTTTGCCATGGGGCCAGTAATGGCGCATTTTTTTCAATGAAATATAATAAGTTTTCTTGTGGAGACGTTGGAAATATCGCGGCTTTTTTATCTTTGTCAGCGAGAGTTTTATTTTTGTGATCAAGCTTTTGCCATAAGTGATCAACCTGCGATTGCAAAAAACGTTCTCTTTCTTGCTGTTGTTCTAATTCTTTGGCTAATGATAACTTTTGTGGTCTTTTGTATCGATCAACGCCATGATTCATCAGCGCATGACAAGCATCCAGCATTGCTTCAACTTCATCGATGCCGTGTAGCTGTTCACATTTATGGATATAGTTTTTGGCAAACAATAAATAATCAATAATCGAATCGGCTTCGGTCCAGGTACGAAACAGGTAATTGCCTTTAAAAAAGGAGTTATGGCCATAACTGGCGTGCGCCATCACCAAGGCCTGCATGGTTAAGGTGTTTTCTTCCATTAAATAGGTGATGCAGGGGTTGGAATTAATCACAATTTCATAGGCTAAGCCCATACGTCCGCGTTTGTAATTTTGTTGGGTAGTAATAAAATGTTTGCCAAAACTCCAGTGATTATAACCAATTGGCATTCCAACACTGGCATAGGCATCCATCATTTGCTCAGAGGTGATCATCTCAATCTGGTTCGGGTAAGTGTCTAGCCCATAAAAATTCGCCACGCGAGCAATTTGTTGTTTATATTGATCTAAATATTCAAAACTCCATTCGCCACAATCGGGTAATTTTTCAAAACAAAAGTCATTCACGCTAAAGTCTTTAGTCATCTTACCTCCAGGCAACATTCTCATGGGCTGTTTTTTTAAATAAGTCTCTAAACACGGGATAGATGTCGGCAACTTCTTTAATTCTGCGCAGACAAAAATGCGGATACTGCTCGGCCAGTTTTTGATACTCAGACCACAGCGATTTATGGATATCGCTAGTGATTTCGATATAACTGTAATAGCGAATGATCGGCAATATTTTTTTGCTCAATAACTCTGAACACTTAGCAATATCATCCTGCCAGTTATCGCCATCGGAGGCTTGTGCCACATAGATGTTCCAATCGTTGGAGTGATAGCGTTGCTTAATGATTTTATAAAGCAAGGTAAGGGCGCTGGAAATAATGGTACCGCCGGTTTCTTTAGAGTAGAAAAAATCTTGCTCATCCACTTCTTTGGCCTGGGTATGATGAATAATAAAAACCACATCGATGGTTTTATAATTTCGGGTTAAAAATAAATACAACAAAATATAAAAGCGTTTGGCAATATCTTTTGTCGCTTGCACCATAGACCCCGAGACATCCATTACACAAAACATTACCGCTTTTGATGACGGCACCGCTTGTTGATCAAAATTTCGATAACGTAGATCGAAACTGTCGATGAAGGGTACTTTCGAAATTTTATCCTGCAACATTTCAATCTGTTGTTTTAACTGGTTAATTTCAGTCATTGGCAAGGGATCGGATTGTTCAAGCTCTAATAATTGCTGCTCACAGTGTTTCAGTTCTTTGCGTTTCGAACTAGTCATTGCCAGGCGTCTTGCGATTGACCCTTGCAGCGATTTCACAATATCGATGTTGGCAATGGCACCATCATTACAATAGCCGGCACGTACCGTTTTGTAGTCGATAAGTTTATCTAACTGGCTGTGTTGTAAATTAGGCAGAGCCAGGTCATCAAACAGCAAATTTAAGTATTCATCGGCTGAAATCGAAAAAATAAAATCATCTTCGCCTGTCCCATCCTTGCTCGCACCACTATTACCTTGCCCTTGGTGTGCCTTAGGTCGGTCAATTTTATCCCCTTCAACAAATTGCTCGTTGCCGGCAAAGATTCGCTCCTTAACTCCCCCCTCACCATGCTTAAAAACAGGCTCAGATAAATCTTTATGCGGAATAGTGACATCTTCATCCGACTGATGGTCGGTAACACTTCGACGAGTAATAGACTCCTCTAGAGAGTGCTTTATTTGACTTTTATATCGACGCACAAACCTCTGGCGATTGACCATAGATTTGTTTTTTGCATTCAACCGCTTGTCGATAAAGACTGACATTGGTCATTCCCCCCTTCATTAAGACGACTTCCTCACCCTTAAATACCACTCTGACAATAATCGTACTTGTTTGGCGGTATAACCCTTGGTGATCATTCGCTGCACAAAATCGTCATGCTTCTTCTGATCTTGTGAAGATGATTTGGTATTGAATGAAATCACCGGCAATAAATCTTCGGTGTTGGAAAACATTTTTTTCTCTATTACCGTGCGCAGTTTTTCATAACTGGTCCATACTGGATTATTACCATTGTTGTTTGCTTTAGCGCGCAAGACAAAATTGACAATTTCATTACGGAAATCTTTCGGGTTAGAAATACCGGCCGGTTTTTCAATTTTTTCCAATTCGCTATTCAGTGCTTCGCGATTAAGAATTTGACCGGTATCATTATCTCGATATTCTTGATCCTGAATCCAAAAATCGGCGTATACCACATATCTATCAAATATATTTTGACCATACTCTGAATACGATTCAAGGTAGGCGGTCTGGATCTCCTTGCCAATAAATTCAATATATTCGGTAACCAAATAGCCTTTGATAAACTCTAAATATCCATCGGCAGTTTCTTTTGCCAACTGCTCACGCTCTATTTGCTGCTCCAATACATAAAAGAGATGTACAGGGTTGGCGGCAATTTCCAGGTGATCGAAATTAAACACTCGGGAAAGTATTTTGAAAGCAAAACGAGTTGAGATGCCTGACATGCCTTCATCAACACCAGCAAAGTCTCGATATTCCTGATAAGACTTGGCTTTCGGGTCGGTATCTTTTAACGACTCGCCGTTATACACCCGCATTTTTGAGAAAATGCTGGAATTTTCCGGAGCGACAAGTCTGGTCAATACCGAAAACTGCGCCAGAATATCTAAGGTCGATGGCGCACACTGGGCACTGTTTAATTCACTGTTATCGAGCAATTTTTGATATATTTTTATTTCTTCTGACACTCTTAAACAATACGGTACTTTTACGATATAAACGCGGTCGAGAAAGGCCTCATTGTTTTTATTATTTTTAAAGGTTAACCACTCCGACTCATTCGAGTGGGCAAGGATAATGCCGGAAAACGGTAAGGCCGACAAGCCTTCTGTGGGGTTATAATTTCCTTCCTGGGTTGCGGTTAATAAGGGGTGAAGCACCTTTATTGGTGCTTTAAACATTTCGACAAATTCCATCAAGCCCTGATTTGCTCGACACAAGGCGCCTGAATAGCTGTAGGCGTCAGCATCATTTTGGGCAAAATGTTCCAATTGACGAATGTCGACTTTACCCACAAGGGATGAAATGTCCTGATTGTTATCGTCTCCTGGTTCAGTTTTGGCAATGGCAATCTGATCGAGAATGGAAGGATATATCTTAATGACTTTAAATTCTGAAATATCGCCACTAAATTCATGCAATCGTTTCACCAACCAGGGTGACATTATGGTATTTAAATACCTGCCCGGAATGTTGTAGTCTTGGGTCAATATTTTGCCGTCAGTATCGGCATCAAATAAGCAAAATGGGTGATCATTTACCGGGCTACGTTGGCCATTGGCACTGAGTACGTAAATTGGCAGTTGTTGCATCAGCTCTTTTAACTTTTCTGCTAACGATGATTTACCGCCCCCTACAGGCCCCAACAAATAGAGTACCTGTTTCTTTTCTTCTAATCCTTGTGAGGCGTGGGTAAGATAAGCAACGATTTGTTCAATGGCATCTTCCATGCCATAAAAATCAGAAAATTCCGGGTAACGTTGAATTACCCGATTGGAAAAGATCCGGCTTAATACTGTATCTTGCGAAGTATCGATCAGTTCAGGTTCACCTATGGCGGCTAACAATCGTTCTGCTGCGTTAGCATAGGCTAATTTGTCATTACGACAAAGATCAAGAAATTCAGTGAGTGTAAGTTCCTCTTCTTTGGCTAAGTCGTAGCGCCCTTGATAATGTTTAAAAATACTCATAACGCCCCCTCAATAAATATTGTTGTTTATATTTATATTAGACCGTGAAAGCAGGATTTTGGTAATAAAAAAAATTAAAGTTTTTTTACAACAGCAATTCAAGGTCAACTACTACAGAATTACCACCTTAAAATCAACCACTTAAATATAAGTGCAAATGGATTTTGCGAGATCGATTTTTTTAAATCAATAAAAATAAAAAACCCAATGTTTGACTATGCAAACATTGGGGTTATTTGGGGGTTATTGAGTATGCTAATAGCTAGGGCTTATACCAATCTGCATAAGCACTGAGTTGAGTATACCCGTCACCATTCAAGATGCAGATTGGTATTAATAATGCAGTTTTATATTACCAGATACGGTTGACATTTTAATCGAAGCACTGCCATTACCGGTGCTGGTGGTAAGCTTTGAACTTGGGCCATATTTGGCCTTTTCCACTTCATCATCGGTTAAATTATTAATAATGCGACCGCCAGCATTTGAATGCACCCGTATATCGGCATTAACATCTTTTTGTAAGCCCAAGTTGATGTTACCACTGACCGATGACATCTTTAACAAGCCATCATCATTTAGCTCAAGACTCACGGTAACGTCGCCACTAACACTCGATAATGAGGCATCGCTAACTTGCTCAAGCTTTATGTCTAAATCACCAGAGATAACACTGGCATTAATTTCATCGGCATTGGCTTTGGCATCAATATTTCCACTCACTGCATGATAATTTAACTGTCCTGTAGATGCTCTATCATAAACATCACCACTGACGGAAGACAAATAGATTTCGCCATTTAAATTTTCACTTTTAACATCACCACTGACCGACTCTAAAACAATTTTAGCACTGAGGTTTTCTGCAATTACGTCACCACTTACGGTTTTTGCATTAACGCCGGCATGAACATTACTGATATTCACATCACTGGAAACCCCGTTAAATTTAACCGCTGCGGAACTTGGCAGTTCAATCAACAATTTGGTTTCTTGCTCATCTTTATCCCAAAAGCTGCTATTCATCCGTGATGGCATTTTCACTATGATGGTGACATCTTTGCCATCGACTTCAAAAATAAAGTCGGTTGCCTTTTCATCGAGTTTACCCGACACCCATACTTCATTACTGTCAGTGCCGACAATGGTAACTTTACCTCTTAAATTCTCAATGTTAACTTGTGCATTACCGGCAACAGTTAAGCGTTGATCGACGTTTTTGGCCGCAGCCGACAGGGAAAAAATCGACATGGAGAACACCAGGGCAATAAACGCTGAGGTGATATTAATAAATTTCATAAGGTTCTCTTTTTCCGTGATAATAGTTTTGTCATTAGCTTATTACTAACTGTGAGGCCTAAATAGCTTGCCACTAAATTGTTTGCCACTTTGGACTAAACAATTGCTCTAATAAGTTAAGCTCTTGTTTTTGTGTCCACTTTAATAAATTTAATAAATCTTTATTGTTAGGATCATCCGCCAAAGCAGTTTCTAACGAGGTTCTGGCCGATTGCAACTCGTTAAATTGCTTTTGAATATCGGCCGGCAACTGGCTTAAATCGGGTTCACCAAAACTCACCAACATACTGTTTTTCTCTTGACTGTATTGCTGCTGCAATACTTCAACAGCGCTCAACTGTGCGATTTGCATTTCTTTATTGCCGTTTATATTCCAGGTTAATAGCACTGCCACGACAATGGATGCCGCCCAGGCATAGGGGGCAACATTTACCCGCTTAGGTTTCGCATCATTTGCTACGTGTTGTTGCGAATTATGCTCAATGGCATGTTCAATGCCGGCCCACAAGTCTCGTTCAGGTTTAATGTTATGGCTTAAACCGTCTATTTTGGCTTGTAAATTTTGCTCTGCTATTAGCTTATTCATCATTCAAACTCTCTTGTGCTTCGAGCCAGTCTTTTAGTAAATTTCTGGCTCGGTGATAATGCGACTTACTCGATCCCACCGCCATATTTAACATGGTTGCTATTTCTTCGTGTCGATAGCCTTCAACCGCAAATAACACAAATACCACCCTGGCTTTTTCGGGTAATCGTAAAATCAATTTATCTAAATCTGACAAGTCTTGAATTTCGTTACCTGCTGGCTCTGCTTGTGGCTGATCTTCGATACTGAAGACTTTTTGCAGCCAATTTTTTTGTTTTCGCATATGGGTTAATACGGTATTGGTTGCTACTGCGTGCAACCAGGTAGAAAACTTGGCGTCGCCACGAAAATTTTCCAGCTTTAACCACACCTGCACAAAGACTTCCTGAGCGACATCTTCAGCCTGGTCACGAGAACTCAGCATACGCAAACACAAGGCATACACTTTTCCTATACTTTCCAGGTACAGGTGGTTAAACGCCTGGCGGTCGCCGGCCTTAGCCTTATCGATCCACTCTTGTTCTTGCTTTTTCGCAAAAATATCCTGGGCATTAATCACGGTGTTTTGTACGGACAATGTCATTAAATCCTAAAAGCTTCATGTTGTTATAAGTTAAGATGCAGGTAAGGCTAAAAAGGTTTAAAGGAAAATAAAAACTTTTTTAAAAATACTTAATTAATTTAACTTGAACTCGAAATTAGCTATTAAACAATAGCTTACCTGATACATTTATACGAATAAAATTGAGCTCAGATTATGATTAGTTATTAGAATTCGGCATTGGGCAAGTTTTTAAACGTAAAACCACGTACAGGCCAATACACAGTAGGAGGGATGTGGCAACTTTGCCATAGATATTTGGCACGGCGATAATCACCGAAAAACTGCCAAACAGCAAGATAGATAGAATTGCGAAGATTTTCGCTTTTTGCGGTATACAACGACTGGTTTGCCAATGATGAATAATTTGACCAAACACTTTATTGTTCAATAACCATTGATGACAGCGAGTCGACGACTTGGCAAAGCAAGCGGCAGCAACCAATAAAAATGGCGTAGTTGGCAATACCGGTAAGACAATACCGATAACCGCCAGGGCGATAAAGCCAAATCCAACAGTTAAATAAATCAGCCGTTTCATTGTCTATTTTCCATTAATCGCCCAAGTACTTAATTAACTACTAATACTAGGTCGCAGCCCAAGGGTTATTTTCCCGATATTTAATTTGCATGCCTTTAAGCAAGTTGCGTAAAAACTGATCTTTACACTCTCGATAATGCTTATGCCCTACCTTTCTAAAAAAGGCACTGATTTCCGCTTTACCAATACGAACTTCTGCCAAGCCTAGTATCTCTATGATGTCGGTGTCATTAAGATTAAGGGCTATTTTTAACTTTCTCAAGATCAGATTATTGTTCAGTTTTGCTTCGGCTTTCGGTTGTGGACCTTCTCGTTTACCCCGGTTTTTATTGATCAAACCATTCAAAAAAGTTGCTAACTGAATATCACTTAAGTTCAGGTATTTAGGATCATCTTCTTTACGTAACCAGTGGTGGTATTTTTCTAACTCCACCGTTAACTCAGCCTGGCTGAAAATAGACAACATAGTGCTATCGTCATAATTAAAAATGAAGCGAATGCGGCGAATTATATCGTTATTAGTCATGTTATCTCTGTTCTATGGTAGTTAAACTTGCTTGAAATCAATCATCGCTTCACGAGAATGACCCGTAAGTTTTAAAGCATCTAAATATTGCTGCCAAAGGCGGGCTTTATTATGTGCGTATTCTTGCAGTAATTGTAGGCTATAAATGGCACTGTGTTGATCATCAAAAACAAAACGATAGCCATGTTTGGCTACCGGTTCAATGGCCAACAACCGTACCATTTTCTTATGGCTCACCGGAGGCTTGGCCTTGCCTTGCGCTGTTACTTGCTTAGGGGTTTGTTCATTGGGGGAATAAACACGCAAAAACTCATAACCTAAACTTTGGCTGAAACCATCAACAAAATTCAAGGTTAATTCATTGCTTTTGTTATTTAACACCAGCTGAGTTAATTGCATATTTTCTCCCTAAACGATATACCAAGTTACAGCCGAAGTTTCTAAAGAATGAAACGGCTTAAGTCTTCATCTTTTACCAGAACATCCAGTTTACCTTCAACGTAGGCTTTATCAATAAAGACAGTTTGTCCAGATTGGGCATCGGCATTGTAAGACAATTCTTCTACCAATCTCTCCATTACCGTATGCAACCGACGCGCACCAATATTCTCAGTCGTTTCATTTACTTGCCAGGCTGCCTGGGCGATAGATAGGATGCCATCTTCACTAAATTCAACCTTCACCCCTTCGGTTGCCATTAAAGCAATATATTGTTCAGTTAATGAGGCGTTTGGCTCAGTGAGAATACGAACAAAATCTTCCACTTTTAAGGCGCGTAGTTCAACGCGAATGGGTAAACGGCCTTGCAATTCAGGAATGAGATCACTCGGTCTCGACATCTGAAATGCACCAGAGGCAATAAATAAGATATGGTCAGTTCTTACCATGCCGTGTTTCGTGCTCACCGTTGAGCCTTCCACTAATGGCAACAAATCACGTTGTACGCCTTCACGCGAAACGTCAGGACCAGAAGTATCACCACGCTTACAAATTTTATCGATCTCATCGATAAACACGATGCCGTTTTGTTCAACCGCATAAATGGCTTTTTCTTTAAGCTCGTCCGGGTTCACCATTTTACTGGCTTCTTCTTCCTGTAAGGCTTTAAACGCGTCTTTGATTTTCAATTTGCGTTTTTTGGTTTTCTCCTGCGACATATTTTGGAACATGCTTTGTAGCTGATTGGTCATGTCTTCCATGCCTGGAGGCGCCATAATTTCCATGCCAATTTGTGGTTGCGTTACATCGATTTCAATTTCTTTATCATCGAGCTTGCCTTCGCGTAATTTCTTACGAAAGATTTGTCGGGTAGAACTGTTATCCGTAGACTCTTCTTCGCCCATGGCATTGCGCGGGTTAGGAATAAGCACATCCAAAATGCGCTCTTCTGCGGCTTCTTCGGCTAAGTGTTTTACCCGAGTCATCTCTAACTCTTTGGTCAGCTTCACTGACATATCCGCAAGATCGCGAATAATGGTTTCCACTTCTTTGCCAACATAGCCCACTTCGGTAAACTTTGTTGCTTCTACTTTGATAAAGGGTGCATTGGCAAGCTTGGCTAAGCGACGGGCAATTTCGGTTTTACCAACACCTGTTGGACCGATCATTAAAATATTTTTTGGCGTCACTTCTACACGCAGTTCTTCATCTAATTGCATTCTGCGCCAACGGTTACGAAGGGCAATAGCCACCGCTTTTTTAGCATCGTTTTGGCCAATAATGTGGCAATCTAATTCGTGAACAATTTCACGAGGAGTCATATTAGACATAAAAAATTCCTCAGGGGAGTTGAATTTATAAAGATGCGCAGCAGCTTTATTAAATTTCATCAATGGTTTGGTTTAGGTTGGTAAAGACACAAATATTACCGGCAATGGTCAGTGATTTTCCAACAATTTCCCGGGCCGATAATTCGGTGTTTTCCAATAACGCTAAAGCTGCCGCCTGGGCATAGTTACCGCCTGAGCCGATGGCAATTAAATCATTTTCGGGCTGTACCACATCACCATTACCGGTGATGATTAATGATGCCGTTTCGTCTGCGACTACCAGCATGGCCTCAAGCTTCCTTAACGCGCGATCACTGCGCCAATCTTTGGCCAGCTCGACAGCAGATTTGGTAAGATGACCCTGATGCTTTTCAAGTTTGCTTTCAAAACGCTCAAACAGGGTAAAGGCATCGGCAGTACCGCCGGCAAAGCCAGCCAATACTTTTTCATTGTATAAACGACGAACCTTTTTGGCATTGCCTTTCAGTACGGTATTGCCAAGGGAAACCTGGCCATCACCGCCAATACATACTTTACCGTTGCGTCTTACAGATACGATAGTAGTCACATTAAACCTCTAAAAATAAAACGAGGTGCCTTCTGTTAACATTACAGAACAGACACCCCGAAAAGAATCTTAAGGTATAGATGGGATCAGAAATTAGTTTTTCAAGTCCAAAGCCATATTTGACAGTAATTGATCTTATTTCTTTTTAACTTGTGCTTGGCGCTTTCAGCCATACGCTTACGTTCAAATGGTCCAAGCACCACTTTATACCAAACACCACTTTTTCCTGTTGTTTTCCGAACGTCTGAACCAAAGCCGGCAAAGGCGATGTTCGCCTTTAATTTTTCTGCTTGTTGCAAGTTACGAAATGAGCCACATTGCATCGCATAAGGGCCTTTTTCTTTAACCTCATAATTTCCCACTGCCACTTCTTTATGTTTTAATCCATCCATATAAGTCCATTTCTCTTGTGGAACTTCAGGGAGAATGTCTTCCACCACGGTTTTCTTTGTTGGCGTTGATAGTTCGATTTCGGCAACACCAACGTTTTCTGGGGCGTTGTCACTCATGTAATTTAAACCAAAAATAAATCCGCCAATCAATAGCACCATAATGGCTAAAGCAAACATCGGCTTAATGCCCTGAGCTGCCGGCTGTTTTTTCGTTTTCGGTTTATATGGGTTTTTCTTTTTTTTGGTTGCGCGGGGGCGAGCAACGTAATCTTGATGAGCCATAACTCTCTACAACAATGAAGATGGAAAAATGCAAGGTAAGTTAATTTTAACGAACCCGCACCTAATGTACAGCGATAGTTTGTAACTAACCTGAGTTAGGGATAAGCAGCTCTTGCTCAATACTGCTCTTTTCCGAGTTCAGGTTAATTAGAACTACCAGCTCAGCTCTTGTGGGTCGATATCTACAGACCAACGTACTTTGCTGTTTAATTCATGGCCAGCTATGCGAGTTAATATTTGCTGGACTGCCAAGTGTAAATCTTTGCGTTCTTTTGCCTGCAATAATAAATGAAAACGATATTTCCCCGCTTTTTTCTCTTGCGCCGCGGCAATCGGCCCACTCACCATACATGGACTAAAATCCTGTTGACTGACATCCCTTAACAGAGTTTCCGGCATATTCGGATAATTGCCTTCGGCGCGAAATAAGGCTTGAAAGCCAAATGGCGGGATCATCGCCTGCTGTCTTTCAATAAGTGCATAGCGGGCAAAATGTTCATAGCCATTATTCACCAAATCTTGTAATAGCGGATGTTCAGGATATTGCGTTTGCACCATCACTTTGCCCGGCTTACTTTCTCGCCCGGCCCGGCCAGCGACTTGCACCAGCAATTGTGCCATGTGCTCCGGTGCACGAAAATCATAGCTAAATAAGGCACCATCGACATCGAGCACCGCCACTAAGGTGACATTGGGAAAGTGATGGCCTTTGGCCAGCATTTGCGTACCCACCAGTATTTGATGTTCATTATTGGTGACTTGTTGCAATAACTTGGCGAGTTCGCCTTTGCGGCGAGTGCTGTCACGGTCAATTCTTATCGCCGAATATACAGGAAAAAGCTCGATTAAACGCTGCTCAAGTTGTTCCGTACCTTGCCCTAACGGTTTAATGCGAATACTGCCACAACTGCCACACTGTCTGACGATGCGTTTTTGACTGCCGCAATGATGACAGATCAACAGATTTTGCCCTTGATGCAAGGTATAAGGTTTATTACAACGTTGGCACTCACATATCCAATTGCATTCCTGACACGAAATGGCTGGCGCAAAGCCGCGACGATTTAAAAATATCAGCACTTGTTCACCGCGTTTCAACGTGTCTTGCATCGCTTTTTTCAACGAACCCGATAAGCCAAATTCAACCTGCTCACGCGCCATATCGATTAATTCAATGGTGGAAATCGAACTTTTGCCGGCACGCTTGGTGAGTTGGTGGTACTGATATTTTCCCGAGAGCGCATTTTGCAAGGTTTCCAACGATGGCGTTGCCGTACCTAAGACAATGGGAATGTGCAATTGTCTGGCGCGCAATATGGCAATATCGCGCGCATGGTAGCGAAAACCGTCTTGTTGTTTTAGTGAACCATCATGTTCTTCATCTACGATGATAATGCCAGGTTTATGCAGTGGCGAAAACACACCAGAACGAGTCGCAATAATAATAGCTGCCCGACCCTGTTTGGTTTGATGCCAGGTTTGCAAACGCTCATTATCGTTCAGACCCGAATGATGCAGAACTACTGGCACGCGAAAGCGTTTTTCAAATCGTGACAGTGTTTGTGGGGTTAACCCAATCTCTGGCACCAACAGCAATACTTGTTTGTCCTGCTTTAACACCTGTTCGATGATTTGCAGATAAACTTCGGTTTTTCCACTACCTGTGATGCCATCAATTAAATGACAAGAAAATCCTTCAAGCTGCTGATTAATCGTACTAATTATAAGAGCTTGCTCCACCGACAATTGCGGCTTGTCGTCATCGTTAACCGAATTAGCTTTAAAGGTAAACGGTTGTTGTTTAACGGTTTGCTCAATAATGAGAGCTTTGCCAAGCAAGGCATTAAGCTGAGCTTTTGAATAACCTGCCATTCTGATCTCTGGCCAGGTCAATTCATCATGCTCACAAATAAAATTTAATAACTGTTTTTGCTTCGCCGCCGATTTTTTCAGACTTTGACAAACGTCATTAAATTGTTGTTCACTAAGTTCAGGGTTTTTTAACCAGCAAGCTGGCGGGCTTAGATCAACGGGCTTGATTTGTCTTAATAGTATCGGCAGTGCTTGGGTTACCACATCACCGATGGGGTGATGATAATAACGGGCACAAAGACTCAAAAAGTCTACCTGTTGGCTCGATAATTTAGAGTTGTCATCTAGCCGTTCTATGATCGCTTTAAGTTTGGCACTAGCAACATCACATTCATCGCTTACGGATAGCACCACACCAATTAATTTACGGTTACCAAATGGCACTAACACTCTGTCACCGCTGCTAAAACTGAGATGATTTAACGTTTCAGGTAGCAGATAAGTAAAACTTTGCCGCATCGGTATCGGCAAAGCAATTTGTAGGTAAGTAAATTGAGTAGTCAAAGTGGCATTCATTATTGTATTTTTTAATTATTTTACTCGCAAAACAGCATTTGCCAAGCTTATTTGTGCCTACCTTAGCGCTAGATTACAGCTTGGTGGTTAAACAGCGATAAATTTGCCTGTTTTTTAACAGTTTTAGTTGTACATTGACCAATGATCCCGTATTATTCGCCACCATAAATTGAAACTCGCATGGTATCTGGCAAAAGATCAGATGGCGATGCGGCCTAACACAAGGTAATCCCATGAAAGACGCTATCCATCCAAATTACGTAGCCATTAAAGCAACTTGTTCTTGCGGTAATGTTATCGAAACTCGTTCAACACGTGGTAAAGACATCCACTTAGATGTATGTTCTGAATGTCACCCATTCTACACTGGTAAGCAAAAAGCTGCTGAAACCGGTGGACGTGTAGACAAGTTCAACAAACGTTTCGGTGCTTTAGGTAAAAAATAATTTTGCCTAAAACATTAATGTTTGTTAAAGAAGCGCCTTATCGGCGCTTTTTTATTGCCTGCAGTTTATCGGTTTTACCTGTACTTAAGTTATATGCTTGATCTAAATAAAAAATTTCACTTGTTAGAGATAAATCTATGAGTATACTTATAGCTAATAATAATATCACTCAACCTTGAGTAAGCCGGAGCTGCCATGGAATATAACACTTCAGAACTTTGTAACCTATATGCTGACTCAGTCGATGTCTTAGAACCTATGTTAAGCAACTACGGCGGCCGCAGTTCGTTTGGCGGTATCGTGGTGACGATTAAATGTTTCGAATCTAATGGCATCATTAGTGAAACGGTAGAACAAGACGGTACCGGTAAAGTGTTGGTTATTGATGGCGGTGGTTCAACTCGCAGAGCATTGATTGATTCTTATATTGCCGATACGGCGGCAAAACATAACTGGGCAGGGATCATTTGTTACGGCAGTGTTCGTGATGTTGATTTACTCGAAGATATTGAACTTGGCATCCAGGCCATGGTGTCAATTCCGGTTGGCGCTGATGATAGTAACGTTGGCGAAACGGATTTGGCGATTAACTTTGCCGGGGTAACCATTTTACCCGATGATCATATTTACGCCGATAACACTGGCATCATCCTATCGCCGGATCCGTTAGATATCGATTAATGCCAGATCCTTTTATATCTTTCTTAGAACTTAGAACTTAGAACTTAGAACTTTTAATATTAAGCCTGATTTGGAACTATTTGCACTTCAACTCGTCGATTTAACGCTCTGTTACTTACCGTTTCATTACCAACCATAGGTCTTAATTCACCATAACCTGTGGTTTGTAAGCGGCTTGCCAAAATATTTTGATGCATCAAATACACTTTTACACTGTCTGCCCGCTGTTCTGATAAGTTCTGATTATACCCTTCACTACCGCTACTGTCGGTATGGCCTTCAATACTTAAAAGCGTTTTATTGTATTTGCTCAACACCCTGGCAACATCATTCAAAGTTTGATGAAAACTGGCGGTGATAGTCGACTGGTTAGAAGCAAAGGTAATATTGGCTGGCATTATCAAGCGTAAGTTATCCCCTTCACGCACCACATCGATGCCAGAGCCGGCGAGTTCACGTTTAAACTCCTGCTCTTGTTTATCCATGTAATCACCAACAGCGGCACCTGCAAGAGCACCGATGGCAGCGCCCCAAATGGCACGTTTATTTTTATGGTTACTGGTTGATTTACCTAGAATAGCTCCGGTAATTGCGCCGATAGCAGCGCCTTTTTCGGCGTTACTGGATGTTGACGCACAACCTGAAAAAATTAGCGAAAGCGCAAGCACAGGAATGAGATATTGTTTGGTCGACATAGAAAGGTCCAAATGGTTAAAAATAATGATTAGATGAGATAATACCAACGCCAGCTGAACATCAGATGAACGAACTGGCGCCTATACCAATTTGCTAAATATGTGCTCTACGTTTAGTAATGAGCAGATATTTAATCAACTTGGTATAAATTGAATATGGTAAATTTAGCGGCCCTATTTATATAACTTTTTGACCTTGCTTGTATAGGGCTAGCAGTGGATTTACGCCAAATTGATAACAAAGTTGCGCTGGTTGTTCGATATCCCAGATGGCGATATCGGCATCCATACCTACGTTTAACTCTCCTACTTTGTCATCAATGCCTAACGCGCGAGCGGCATTACAAGTAACACCGGCCAAAGCTTCGGTTGGTGTTAATCTAAATAACGTACAGGCCATATTGAGCATTAATTGAATGGAATTAATTGGTGATGAACCTGGGTTGGCATCCGAGGCAATGGCAATGCGAACATTGTTTTCACGCAGTAAATCGATTGGTGGCAGTTTGGTTTCTCTTAAAAAATAAAACGCACCAGGCAATAATACCGCAACCATACCACTTTCTTGCATGGCTTTTACGCCAGCAGTTGATAAAAATTCTAAATGATCACTCGATAAGGCATTATATTTTGCCGCAAGCTCGGTGCCACCTAAATCCGATAACTGTTCGGCATGCACTTTCACCCGAATGTTATGCGCTTTTGCGGCTTGAAACACTCGTTCGGTTTGCGCGTAAGAAAAGCCAATCCCTTCACAAAATACATCCACCGCATCGGCCAGATTTTTCCTGGCGATTTCCGGGATCATTTGCTCGGTGACTAATTGGATATAACCCTCGGCGTCGTCTTTATATTCAAGCGGGAGAGCGTGCGCCCCTAAAAATGTCTTTCTCACCGTTACCGGTAAATTCTCACTTAAGCGGTTAGCCACTTTGAGCATTTTAATTTCACTGTCTAAATCTAAACCGTAACCCGATTTAATTTCAATACTGGTTACACCTTCATTATGCAGCGCACTTAAGCGTTGGTAAGCGCTAACATACAACTCATCTTCGCTGGCTGAACGAGTGGCCTTTACCGTAGAAACTATGCCGCCGCCATTGTTCGCAATGTCTTCATAACTGGCACCTTGCAAACGCATTTCAAATTCATTGGCACGATGGCCACCATAAACGATATGGGTATGACAATCGATAAGGCCTGGGGTGAGCCACTTACCTTGACCATCAATGATAGTCAGTTGACTGGCATCGTGCTCCGGCAAGTTTTCTTTATTTCCTAACCAGACAATTTTGCCTTCACTAACGGCCATGGCGCCATCTTCAATTGCAGCGTATGAAGTACCCCCTTGGGTCATAGTAGCGATATTTACATTAACAAAAATTTGTTGCCAGTTGGCGCTTGGTAAGGTCATTTAAAATTCCAGTTGCAGCGATAATAAGCGGAATGTAGCTTAAAAATACAATTCTTGCAAGGCTTGTATATACAAGTGTTGTGAAACCTTATTTGGGATCTGTCGTTAGCGGTTTACATGTCCGTTAAAAACGTTTTAATAACATCGCGATAATTGCGGCTCACTTTTACCTGATCATATTCGCCCAGCTTAAGAAAGAATTCACCTTTGGTATGTGGGATGACTTTTTGAATAAAGTTCAGGTTAACTATGGTTGAACGATGAACGCGTTTAAAAATAGTGGGATCCAGTTCTTCCAACAAGCTCTTTAGAGTACTGCGTTTAATATGAGTAACACCGTCGGCATGCAAACAAACGTAATCACCAGCCGCATCAACCCACTCAATTTCAGATTGCTTTAACAAGGTAATATCGTCACGGTCTTTGATCACCACTTTTCGTTCTATATTGCTGCCCGTAGAACTGACTTGGCCGGCATTATATTCGCTACTTAACGGAAACCTTAATGAGCCACTTTCCCTTTCATTAATGCTATCGATAGCACCTATGATGGCAGTTTTGTTATCGGCATTTTCGCCTCTTGAAAATCGCGTTAAAGCACGATTAACCGCCCGTTGAAGATGCTCTTCATCAATGGGTTTTAGAATATAGTCTACCGCATGCACATCAAAAGCATCTAAGGCATACTGCTCAAAAGCCGTGGTAAACACCACCATAGGAACGATATCGTTTTGTAATTTTTTGATCACGCCAAAGCCGTCGATACCAGGCATTTGGATATCTAAAAAGATGATATCCGGGGCTAAATCCATGGTTGCTTGAATGGCTTCACGGCCATTTTTGCATTCGGCGATAATTTCCAGCTCTGTAAATTTATTCAGTTTCGAGCGCAATAACTTAAGGGCAAGAGGTTCATCGTCGACAATTATCGCTTTTAATTTGTTCATAACATTAGCTCTATGTTGCTTTGTTTAAATGGCTAGACGATGAGTCTGTTTGCGGCTCATAAGGAATTTTAATGGTTGTCTTTAAGCCGCCTGAAGCTGAAATATTTAATTCGAAAGAATAGTTATTTTGATAAAGTACTTTCAACCGTTCATCAATGTTTCGTAAACCGACGCCTCGTCCCTGAGAGATTTGTAATTTACTTCTGCCCATTTTCACCCCGGAACCGGTGTCAGACATTTCAAGAATTAACTGTTGCTCAACGACCTTGGCTTTTAGGCTAATGGTGCCGCCCTCTTCATTTTGAGCGATCACGTGTTTCATTGAATTTTCAATCACAGGTTGCAATAACAAGCTTGGAATTTTCGCCGACTGAGCCTTTTCATCGATTTGAAAATCGAGTTTTAAGCGTTCACCAAATCGGGTTTTTTCAATGTCTAAGTATAAGTTTAGCGCATTAATTTCATTTTTTAAGGCTATCTTGTTATCGGGATTATGATCTAACGAATAGCGTAAAAATTTACTCAACTTCACCGCCATGCTTTGCGCTATAACGGGCTCTTCTGTCTCTATTAACGCATTAATCGCATTTAAGGTATTGCATAAAAAGTGTGGATTTAACTGATAACGTAACATTTTTATTTGGGCATCTCGAGCAACCGCCTGCGCCGTTATCCTTTTTAATAACTCTTCTTTGGCTTGCGCTTCCTTTTTTAGCATCATGCGATGCTCTAGTTGCAATAACTGGTAATAGCGAAGGCCATGAAATAACCCCGTCCAACTCAGGAAAACCAAAATACTGCCAAAATACCAGCCACCAAAGTCCACCCAAATATCGTACTCAGGCGTCATCATGATGAACGCTTGCATTCTTGCTAACGTCCACACAAATGAGGTAAATAACACTCCAGAAAAGATAATAAGCAATCTGATCGTTATCGATTGCTCCCAAAACCGCATAAAAAGAAAATACAAAGGTAAGGAAAGCAGCAAACCCAGTGCCGACTGCAAAAAGGTGTGGGCGACATTGGCCCAATTAAATTGAGCATACCAGAGCGTTAAAGTGGACAGGCTAATTAAACAAATAAATAGCCAATAGCCGAGTTGCAGCAACCAAAATTGATACCTTTCACTATCCGCTATTTTTTTATGCATTAATTATATTTCTCAACACTAGCATTATCGTCAGACTTTTTAACCACAGCTTGTGGTATAATTTATCGTACTTAACTTCACTACCGAATACCAGCTTAATAGCTTTAAGCGACTTCATTAATGAATTCAGTTAAAGACGGCTCCTTTGAGTAAAGATTTTCCATCACCAATTTTGGCTTACGATCGACGGTAAACAAGCCCCAGTGCTTTTCGGGCTCTTGCGGATGCGGCGAACCTTTCCATGGTTCATCGAAGGCTTCAAACACAAAAGTGAGAATTTTTTCATCATTGGTCCAGGCGAGTAATTGTTCATAGTATCTCGCTTGCAATTCTTGCGATGCATTCCAAGGTTCAATACCACGACCATTTGATTGTGTGGTCCAACCGGCTTCGGTGATAACAACAGGTTTGTCGGGGTAATGATGAGCAACCGAATGATAATTTTGTTTGGTATATTCCAGGGCATCATCTAAAGTGCGGTATTCCCAGGCGGGATAGGTATGAATAGAAATGAAATCCAACACTGCAACTAGCGGCTCTAATTTGTAGGTCCAGGGCACATAATTTTCACAAAAGGTGACTGGCTGTTTGATGTTGTCTTTGATTCTGAGAACGTAATTCACCAAACTATCGACGGATACCATATGATCGGTCCATTCAACACTGGCTTCATTACCCACAGAGACCGAAAACACGATATCGTTATAGCGTTTAGACAATTCAATTAATTTATCAATCTGGGCACAATTAGCCAGCCTATTTTCACTGAGCGTTTGCTCACTAAAATCAGCCCCCCAAGGACAGTGTGGGTTGCTCATTTCAGCAGCCATATCTACACCTAGCATTACCCTAAAATCAAAAGATTCCGACTCAATTACATCCAGCACAATTTCGGCATGCGGGCCACAGTCGTAGAGTCGAAGAAACGTCCAGTTTTTCGATAAAATTTGTAAATCTTGTTTTATTTCAGCATAACTCGGGTAAATGCCCTCTCGTGGGTTTTGTCCTTCTCGATAGCCTGAATAGCAAATCGCGTTGCCGTGTACTATGTTCATCTGTGTATTACCTTTATCTTCATTAATATTAATTTAATTATTCTTATTCTTATTCTTATTCTTATTCTTATTCTTATTCTTAAAATTTCTACTCGTATTGAAATCTGCATTAAACATATTTCAGCGTTCCATCTTTATCCCATAAGCCCCAGTAAGCGCCGACATCACCTTCGTCAGCTACTTTCCAGGTTTCGTCAAACGATGAGAAATAAAATATTTCGATATCTTCCTCTGCCGCCCAAAGGTAAGCGTTAATAAAATACTTAATGGCATTGTCTACCGATGGCACGGCACCACGCTCTGCTGTGCCTACATTTGGCCACCCGGTTTCAGTGATAATGACTCGTTTACCATTGCCTGCGCGAACGGCTCTACGGTACATATCTTTCATATACAATAACGAGTAATCCGCAGGACAGCCTTCCCAAAATGGATAGCAGTTCGCCAAGATCAAGTCGCAAGCTTCGGTAACTTTTGGGTGGTCTTCAAATTCAAAATAGGCATCAACATAGCCAACTTCAATATTTGGTAAGGCTTGTTTGGCCCGATTGATGTAGTCAATTAATTGCGCTTCGGTTAAATCTCCTCTGAGTAAGACTTCATTACCAACAGCCAGAATATTTACATGTCCGGCTTGGGCAATTTCAATCGCATTAGCAAGCTCTAATTCGTTATTGGCCAAATCGTCATTTAACCAAACACCAACCATGGTATTCAAGCCATTTTCTTGTGCTATTTTTGGTATTTGTTCATTACCTTCGGTACATGAAAACGAACGCACCCAGTTAATGTTTGACTGAATGAGTTTCAACCGCTCACGGATTTGCTGCTCGCCAATTTGGCTGCCAGGTCCTTGCCCTTCAACGTATGGGCTAAATGAAATACCATGGATTTTTTCTGCGAGTATTTTACCGGCAAGTTCACGTAATTCATGATTGCTTAAATTAGCAAAATTAACACCTGCCAACGACATGTAGTTATAGGATTTTTTCGACACCTTAATCTCCAGATTAATGTTTTATTAATTTAATTTAATTTTCATTGCTTAGCGCAAACTGATAACCGATAACTGCAGCTATTCTGCAAACAATTGCTTACTACCCAGCACTAGTGTCAGTTGTTGGACACAGCCATTTTTCGCAAACAACTCTGAGCTTAAATTCTCTGGCAACGACAATTGCGGAATCACTTGCTCTCTGCCATCGTTAAAAGTCACCGTTACCGATGGTTCACTATGGTCATCAAGTTGATAAACAATGGGTACCTGACACCAGGTAAATGCTAAACTTTGCGCGGCTAATGGAATTTCTTGCCAAGTATTATTCACATCTAAATAACGGAATACTTCAGCTTTGGCCAAAAACTCACACTTGCGCAGAAAATAAGGCTTAAATTGCACACAACCATGATTAACCCGAATACCCAACTCACCAAAGCGAGTCAGTATTTCTTCTTTCACTTGGCCTGTCATCCCAGGTTGCTGGGCGCCAGCGTGTTTTGGCGTATGCGAATAAGGATCGGTTGGAAATGCGCCGTATTCAGTTGGCGTTTTATTAAAACCAAGACCTTGTCGAACCGCATAATAAAGGCCAGCCAATTTATCACAAACCTGTTCATTTTCGCCCTGTTCAATGGCATTAAAGAAGTTTTCTTCAACCGCCAATAACAGCTTGGCCACCATATGCCAGTAGATACAACCTAAGCCTTCAAAACCAAACATGCCACCCGAACGGCCGGTGAATTCTTGATGATTAAATACCGATTCATACAGCGCTAGCAAGGCGTCTTTACTACTAGTGATAGTGTCGCCATAATCCTTAGCCAATAAGTCTATTTGTACGCTTAAATCACTGGCATTACTGAATCCAGCATTAAACCGGAAGGTGCCATCAACATTTTGCTCGATAATACGTTTATCGTTTAGTGCTAGCATTTCAGCCAAGATTGGCAGGGAATAAAATTGCTGCTCAGCAATGGTATTTTTTTCTAAAAAGCTGGGCAGTTGACGATCGGGGTACAACATAAAGGTATCTTGATCGGCTCGATAAACATCGCTCGCAAATAATGATTCAATAACCGATATTGCCTCAACAGGCGAAAGGGTACCCGAACTTAACGCGGCAACCTGGCCTTCAAGCATGGGATACAAGCTGTCGATATCCATCGAATCCTGTTGTATATCCAGTAAGTTATAGGCGTTATATAAGCCATCGTCGCGCTGATTTACCGATACGGTATGATCGATTGCCGCCAAGGCATCTGCAAGCATGGCTTTAATGGCGTTGACAGGCTCAAGCACTTGCCCAGAAAACGTCTCTTGTTGATAAATCGTTTGACGATATCTGCAGGCGGCATTGCCAAGCTCATCGATGCTCAAATAGCGTTGTTTAGCATCAATGCTAGTAGTGCCTAATAACGGACGCAATTTATCCAGGGCGGCAGCAGTTTCAGCAAACCACTGGCTCACTTCTGTCGATAGCGCGATCGAATCAGATTGCTCAAGGATAAGTTGTTGTAAGAAACAAACATAGCGACGTAAATAAGACAAGGTCACCATAGATAAACCCTGTCCCACTAAGGCGTTATTGGCATCATTCCATTCAGGGCGTTGAGTGTTCAACCAAATACCGCCATCAACCACAAAATTTCCTAACTTACTGAGTAAGGTAACCAGCAATTTCTCAAACAGGTTAACTAGGTATACACTACCATTTTTATCTTGGATTAATTTGCCATCGGCGCCCATATCCGCCACCCGTTGGTCAATTCGCAGCGCCAAAGCATCGTCGTAAACTACGGTATCTTTGGCATTTTTGATTAAATCGCTAAATGGTTTAATGCGGTAAGGCACATTGGCATAGCTGAAAATTGGCTTTCTCAGTAACTCAGTCAAACGAGTCGGGTGAAATTGCTGAGAAAGTTCGAGCATTTTCTGCAAGTAGATGATCTGATGATCACCCCAGTAACCGATATAACTCCATGGATCACTCTCGTCTTCCACCTCCCAGTCAATGCCCTCTTTGGTAATTCGATAGGGGTTATAACCATCAATGGTTGAGGCATTAACAAACTTACTGATCACATTCTCAATAAATTCTGGGTAGCTAAAAGTTAGCGCTTCCCAGTTCTGAAAGATATCGCGCCAATTTCCTTGATAGGTAAGCAAGCGGTTGTTGTGCTCATCAGTTAACTTGATCGCAAACTGATTCCAGGGACGACTGGGATCGCCATGACGACGACCAAATGAAATGGGTAAATACTCATAACACAGACGTTCTAACTGCGCATCGTTTTGCTGTTTGATGATGGTTAATAGTTCAGCAAATTCCAATTTTTCCGGCAGTTCAGCAAGCAAAGATTGATGACGTAAATAGACATTAGAGTTAAATAAACCTATGGTTTGGCAAAAATCTTTGCTGGTAATGGTATATTGATCATCAAACGCACCACCACGCAGTAAATTAAATTGCACGTTGGCATAATGATGTACCGCGACATGTTCTTCACCGGTGAGCTGAAAGGCATCACCAGACGCCATGATACGGGCCAAATCATCGCTGCCTTGATTGATTGTATTTTCTATATCATTGGCGAATTCACTAGTGCTCAGATAGCTCTCTTTTAGCTTTTGTCTGATCGCTACCGCTTGGCCTTGGCTTTGCTCAACATTCGCGACCAACTGCCAGCTTTGCGTATCGCCAGCAGCAATAGTTAACTCGGCATTGACCAAATATGCGCCGCGTATACCGCGTTTATGATCTTCCCGGCTCAACACCTTGCCAGCACGAAAATCATCAACTTGCTCGTTAGAAAGCAACACTTTGGCATTATCTAACCCTAAACAGAACACGGTATTGGCTTTTAATGACTCACACGGCTCGGCTCTGTCGGTGATGCCCGAAAACAGCGTGAAAAAGGCTAAACCAGTTTGTGCATCAACTTCACTCCATTTATAGGCATCGACTAAATTACTTGAATTGGTTTGGGTAAAACGCGGTGTGCCCGCGGGCAAGATATTTTGCAGACCATCGATTACTTCAACCGAAACATTGTCGCTCGCACTATTATCCAGTTCACATTTACGCACAAAACCGTATTGGTCGCTAGTTAACCAGGTATAACGAAACGTTAAGTTAAGATCATGATTCACTTCTTCAAAGCAAAGCTTGTTACCGAGGACATTTTTGTAGATATTACGGGTTAAGTTATAGCGTCTGTCGTGCTCGCGATTGAACGGTTCCCAGTAAACGGTTTGCCCCTGTTGTTCTACCTTGAACAGGGTTTTGCTGCCGGTATGAAGACTACTTTCGTGTATTTTATCCACGGTAATATAAGGAAACAGCGCGGTTTCTGGAGATACTCTGCCGGCAGTTAGACCACCGGTTGAAGAGACAAACAACCAATGGTCGCTGTTTGATATCACGCTGATAAAAAATGGAGCCATTTTATCCATGTTGCGAATCGCATAGAATCGTTCACCCGCTAATGTGACAAATTCACCCGATACTTCAATTTCGTTGTTGTTACTGATATTCATGTTCTTTCCCGCCTAAGTTTCAGGCATGTATATATTGATAAATGTAAAATTAAAACAGTTCAGCGCCATTGGCTGATGCTTGTTCTATATTTTCTCAATGTTATTTTTATGTTGTTTTTCATAGACTCGAACGTAGTCAATTTCCATTTTCACCGGAAAAATACTGTCGTCGATTGGACCACCGGCTCGTCCCCACATGCCGCCAATGGCTAAGTTCAAAATAACATGGTAGGGGTGATCAAAAGGCCAGGCTTTCCAGCCAGTAGCTTCATTACTGTAGAAAAAATAAGGGCTATCATCAAAAAATATGGTGATGGTTTCAGGTGACCATTCAACCGCATAACGGTGAAACTGTTGGTCGATATTCTTGCCTTCAATACTGGATTTCCGTTGTTGCCAGTTTTGCCAGTAATAGGCTTTATTGTGCACGGTACCGTGAATATTTTGCATGTCGAAACCGACATGCTCCATGATGTCGATTTCACCAGAGTTAGGCCAGGCATCACAGGTTTCACTGCCTTGCCAGTCTTCATTTTCAGCACAGCTGGTTGAGTATTTATAAGGGTCGCTGGGTAACATCCAAATGGCTGACCAGGTGCCTTGTCCTGCCGGTATTTTTGCTCTGATCTCGGCTCTGCCATACAGAAAATCGCCCTTACCCCGGGAATTCAATCGGGCTGAAGTATATTCAGCGCCAGCATGCTGTTCTTTATGCGCTTCAAGGATCAATTTGCCATTCTCTACCCGAACATTTTTTGCCCGCGAGGTATAAGTTTGATCTTCGCCGTTTACCTTTTTGGCCGGCCATAAGTCGTAATTCCATTTCGAGGTGTCTGGTGCCCCGTCTTGTTCAAACTCATCCCCCCAAACCAACTGCCAATTATTGGCGACAACATGCTTTTTGCGAACAACAATGGCATTCAATATGGGCTTGCCAGCAATGGCTTTTAGCTGAATATCCAATACACCATCATTAACATTGATATCCGTTGCCGCCCGAATTAACGCCGAATGGTGCTTACCGTCTCTTGCCTGTCTGACATCCAGGTTTTCAATAACGACTTCACCTTGGGCTATCACGTTAAAAACCCGTGCGCCAACGGCAATATCTTCTGGCTCGGCAAACTTGAATAAAATGTCGTAAATACCATTGTCAATGGTCTTCGAAAGATGAATGTCACCAACTCGATAGGTTTGGTAAATAGCACTGTCTTGCGAACCAAAAATGGTGTCAATTTCACCTTGTTCGCTATTTATCTCTAAGGAGTCCGACTGATAATTTATCCCATCGACTCCTTGATACTCTTTACCGCCAAAATTAACCGCCCATACAATGGCATCTTCCTGCTCAGACTCTATTTGCTTAGCTTGCTTGAATTGGTCTTGCATAATTACGCTATTGCCTGCAACTGACTTGTTGTTGGCAACTGCATTGTCTTCAACTTTTGAGCAGCCACTATTAATGACAGAGATAAGGATTATCAGCAAAACGGGAAGATAACTATTTTTATCGAGCATGTTATTTTGCCTGCTATATTGGGTAACGCCTGCAAACAACGCAGAACAGATATTAAGCAAACAATAATGTAAGAAAGATGTAACGCAATACAAACAAGTTAAAACGGACTGGGCTTGCGACTAGATGTACAAAAGCCATCAATGCTGCTGCAAAATGCCGATAAAGACAGAGTTAAAATACAGATAGAAATGTCATGAAAACAAGGTGATTTAACCCGCTTTGTCCATTTCGGCTTTTCACTGTCCCGCCTGAGCGCATTTCTATGCTAATGATTAAATTGTTGTGCTAACACTATAGTCAGGCATTTACATTTTGTTTACGATTGTATTTATATTCGCGCTGATAGGTTTTAGTTAAAACCAACGAACATTCAACATAAGAATGGTTATAAATACAGGATTTGGATATCTCGAGGGGAGAGAACATGACGACAATAAGCAGTGTTAAATTTAAAACACGAAGCTTGGCCGCAATAATGGGTCTAACGGTAACGTTAGGACTTGTTGGTTGCGAAGAAACTAATACTGATACCGATTATGAATCTATCGACGTCAGCGCACCAGTTAGTGACTGGCAAATGGTGTGGAATGATGAATTTGATGGCGATAAAATTGATTCCGGTAAATGGTTCCATGAAATCAATTGTGACGGTGGTGGCAACCAGGAACAGCAATGTTATACCGACAGCGCTGAAAACTCATTTGTTGCCGATGGTATTTTAAATATCGTCGCCAAACCTGCTGATGTCGATTCTGCTCTTCCTTATACCTCAGCCAGACTAAGCACCAAAGGTTTGGGTGACTGGAAATACGGTCGCTTTGAAATGCGCGCAAAATTACCGTTTGGTCAAGGTACCTGGCCAGCATTTTGGATGCTGCCAACTGATGAAGTGTATGGCGGCTGGCCAAAATCAGGCGAAATTGACATTGTAGAAGCGGTTAATTTAAAAACCATTAACGATGAAGGTGTCACCGAAGCTCACGTATTCGGTACCTTATATTATGGTGAAGACTGGCCAAACCAATCAAAGTCAGGTAAAGAGTACCTACTCCCAGATGGTGCAAATCCAGCCGATGATTTTCATACTTACGCGATTGAGTGGCAAAAAGGTGAAATTCGCTGGTATGTTGACGGTTATTTGTATGAAACACAAATGGCATCGACAGTTAGATACAACTCAAAAGACCAAGCCGTTGGTTTAGGTCACCGAGGTTGGTTTAGCGAATATTTCGATATTATTAGTGGTGAATTAGAAACCCACTGGGATGCTTCGCCATTCGATCAAGACTTCCACGTTTTACTCAATTTAGCCGTTGGCGGTGATTGGGCTGCAAACGTTAATGACGGTGGCATCGACCCTGCTGCATTTGCCAACTCTCAAACATATGCCATTGACTATGTGCGCGTGTTCGAATGTGCAGTAGACCCAGATACCGGTAAAGGCTGTGACACTATTCGTTCTGGTTATAAAGACGAAGAAGATGCATTAGTTATTGGCAAAGCACCTATTCCATCACCACCATCTACCGGTATTCCGGTGAACCTTACCATTTTTGAAGACGCAGAAAACCCGTTATGGCAAATGTGGGATTGTTGTGGTGGTTCAACCCCTACGGTTGAAACCGACGATGAAGAACATGGCGGCGTTTCAGAATTTATTATCGGCGCAACGGAAACGGTAATGGGCTATACCACTCGTGCTGGTCATGGCGTTGAAGACAGTGGTCCTTTTGATGCCTCGCCATTGATCGATTCAGGCAGCGTTAAATTTGACATTAAAGTAGTCACCGCCCCTGCAGACGCATCATCTACCTGGATGTTCAAAATTGAAAGTGGTGATGGCACCACGGCTGTTGAACTGCCATTTACCGACAGTAATGAAGGCGTGGCGCCAACTGTTGGTGAGTGGCAGAGTTATTCCTTTGATTTATCAGTTCTTGCCGATGAAGGCTTAGACTTATCGGCTATCGACGTTTTAATGATATTCCCTGCATGGGGCACCGGCGACGGTGCAGTTTATCGAGTGGATAACGTAGAAATCTCTCAAGAAGGCGCTGGCAGTTTACCAGAGTTAGTGTTGTTTGAAGACGCTGCCAATGCTGACTGGGCCCCATGGGATTGCTGTGGCGGTTCTACGCCAACAGAAGAATTTGATGATGAAGATCATGGTTTGACGGTTGAATTTGCTATTGGTGCAACGGAAACGGTAATGGGCTTTAAACCTGCTGATGGTTCAGAAATTTCATTTGATGCTTCCGCGTTGTTAACCGATGGTGTGGTGCAATTTGATATGAAAGTGATGACTGCACCGAACGATGCAAGCTCTACCTGGATGTTCAAAGTAGAAAGTAACGGCACCTCAGAAGCCGTCGAAATTCCGATCACCGACAGTGATGAAGGCGTAGCACCTGCTACCGGAGTATGGCAAACCTATACCTTTAAAATCTCTGATCTATTTGCCGCAGGTTTAGATCCGAGTGCAATCGACGTGATAATGATATTCCCAGCCTGGGGTACAGGTGATGGTGCAGTTTATCGTGTTGATAACGCGAAAATTTATTCTCCAAGTTCATCTACTAATCCACCGGCAGCGGGGCTAACACTATTCGCCGATACTGCGGCAACAGATTGGAACATATGGGACTGTTGTGGCGGCTCTACCCCCACTGTAGAAGTCGATGATAGCGAACATGGCAATACTGCCGAGTTTGTTATTGGTAGCACAGCAACAGTAATGGGTTTCAAACCTGACGATGGCTCGGGTGTTTCCTACGATGCTTCAGCATTACTTGCCAACGGCGTAGTGCAATTTGAAATGAAAGTGATAGCACAGCCAAATGATGCAAGTTCTACTTGGATGTTCAAAATTGAATCTGGTGGCACGACCACTGCCGTAGAATTGCCATTAACCGACAGCCTTGAAGGCGCAGCTCCGGTTACTGATGTATGGCAAACCTATACTTTTACGCTACAGGATTTATTTAATGCTGGACTTGATGTTAGCGAAATCGATGTAGTAATGATTTTCCCGGCATGGGGAACTGGTGAAGGCGCGGTTTATCGAGTGGATAACGCCAAAATTTCTACTCCGTAGATACACACCAGTAAGCAAATTAAAAGAATAGCAATGTGCAGCGTATGGCTGGTAAAACGAAAAACAAAACCGCCATACGTTAGCTACACATTGAACATAAATACTTAAAAGATAAGTAGGAAAATTATGAAACAAGTTAACTTTAGTAAAAAACGACTTGCAGTAACAATATCTATGTTATTAGGTACAGGTGTGGTAACACCAAGTTATGCCGCAGAAGAAACAGCCCCTGCCGCAATTGTTGAAGATGTGCAAGAAGATGAAATAGAAGTTATTGAAGTATCAGGTATTCGTGGCGGTTTAATCCGTTCAATGGATTTAAAACGTGATAGTTCTGGTGTTATGGATGTTATTTCATCGGAAGATATGGGTAAATTCCCAGACACTAACTTAGCCGAATCGCTACAACGTATTACCGGTGTTACTGTCAGTCGCTCAAACGGTGAAGGTAGTCAAATAACCGTACGTGGCTTTGGCCCTGACTTTAACTTAGTTACCCTAAATGGCCGTACCATGCCAGGTACTGGTAACAGCCGTTCTTACAACTTTGAAAACCTATCATCTGATGGTGTCAGTGCCCTAGAAGTTCATAAAACGGCAAGAGCAAAAAACCCAAGTGGCGGCCTAGGCGCGACCGTTAATATTGTCACGTTGAAACCTATGAACAGCCCAGGTCTAAAGTATTCTGTTTCAGCGAAAGGCATGCATGATACCTCGAACGAAGAAGGTAATGATGTAACACCAGAAGTGAGTGCAGTGTACAGCAATACTTTTGATGATGAGACGTTCGGCTTTGCCTTTTCGGTTACTCATTCTCGTCGTGACTTTCAACAGCAATCGGCAAATATTCAAGGCTGGCAAGCCAATGTTGCTCTGCCAACTAATTTAGACGCCGAAAATGTAATTGACCCTAGACCACTTAATGATGAGGGTGAACGAATAGGAGATTACTTTTTCCCGAGGGATATGAACTACGGCATTAATAATGTAGAACGAGAGAGAACGAACGGCAATGTGACGTTTCAATATGCGCCGATTGATGATTTAATTCTTAGCCTTGATTACACCGCAACAAAAGTTGAAACTGGCTCTAATTCTATTGGTTGGGGACAGTGGCACGATTATGGCGGCAACATTAATGCTTACGAACTCGATGAAAATGGTACCGCTATTTTTGCCGATATGAGTGGTAATGATGGTTCATATACAGCGTCACGTGGTACCACGGAAGTCGATGAGGAGTCTTTTGGCTTTAACGTAGCCTGGCAAGCAACCGATTCATTTCACTTTGAACTCGATTATCACGACTCAACCAATGAGATTGATAATGGTGCCGATGATGGCATGGACGGTTTCGGCTCATTAGTATTGGGCTCAGATCAACTGAGAACTAAGACCTATGACTACCGAACTGGTGAAGTTCCTCATGCGCAAATTTTTTGGAACAACGGCACCACTACCCTGGCGCCTAGTGAGATAGATTCTCATTTTAGTCAATTTGTCCATAACCCTGGCAAGTCAACCGTTGAACAGGTACAACTGCACGGTACATGGGACAATAATGACTTTGATATTCCGTTAGTCAATATCAAGTTTGGTGTCGCTCATTCGAAACAAAAAATGAGTGGTTCGAATGCCTGGAGTGGCCTAATCGGTGGCTTCTTGTTTAATCCAGATTATACCGCAATGCTGCCCGATGGCATGTTTGAACTTCATAGCACCAGTGGCTTTTTGGATGAATTTAGCGGTGGTGGCAGCTCTTTAGCACCAAGCTATTATTACACTTTTGATTTTGATGAAGTTGCGGCTCGCTCTGCTGCCTTCTTAACCAATGAAGAATTAGGTGGCGATGATTATTTTGAGGCAACTGCGTACCACGATTTAGGTACTGTATCATCAGGTTGGGTGGAAGAAGAAACTGACAGTGTTTACCTGCAATCATTATGGGATTTTGAAATAGCTGAAATTCCGGTGCAAGTGAATATTGGTGTTCGCTATGAAGAAACCGATGTGACCAACAGCAACAGCCAGCCCATTCCTGTCGAAGTATGGTGGAAAGGCGGCAGTGAGTGGCATACTCAACATCAGCCTGGTGGCAATGCCTCTTTAGATCTCAGTGGTAGTCACGATGTGTTTTTACCTATGCTAGATATTAAAGTCGATATCACCGATGAGCTGGTTGGTCGAGTTTCCTGGGGCAAAACCATTGCCCGAGCACCGCTTGGCAGCCTGGCGGGTGGTTTAACCTTATCGGGCAGTCCGAAAATTGGTTCGCGCGATGGTGGTTCGGGTAACACCGACTTGCAACCCTATGAATCAACAAACTTTGATTTAAGCCTTGAATATTATTACGCCGAAGGCAGCTACGCATCGATTGGTTACTTTAAAAAAGAAGTAGAGAATTTTATTGGTAACGAAATCGTCCAGCAAGAATATGAGGGAATTCACGATATTTGGATGGGGGAGCGCTGGGATGACGCGGTAGATGTTATTGAAGGCCGCGGTGAACAAGCAACAAATGACGCTATTTTTGCACAAATTCAGGCCAGTGGATCAGCGTTGAATGAGCAAGGATACCTCGAACCAGTTGCCGGTGATCCAATAATGGAATGGAATATCTCTCGTCCATTCAACAGCAGTGAAGACAAAGAAGTTGATGGTTTTGAGCTGGCAATTCAACATTTGTTTGGCGAAACCGGCTTTGGTGTTGGTGCCAATGCGACATTTGTTGATGGTGATGTTGAATTTGACGTTAAAAGTTTGGATCAGCAAACCCCGCTTACCGGCTTAAGCGACTCGGCTAACTTCCAACTGTTTTATGAAAAACATGGCTTATCCGTTAAGGTGACTTACGCATGGCGTGATGAATATCTGCTTGGTGTCGGCCAATCGCAGGGCTCTGCAGATGCGCCACCGCAATTTGCCAAAGAGTTTGGTCAAATAGATATGAGCATTAACTATAACGTAACTGACCGCCTTACTGTGTTCTTTGAAGGCATTAACTTGAATGATGAAACCGAGCAAGTGTTTGGCCGTTACGAAGAGCAATTCTTAAGTGCTCGTCAATATGGTCCTAGATACGCTATCGGTGCACGTTATAGCTTTAAATAGCCAATAATGCAGTTTGGCGTTCAAGATAACAATGAACGCCATGCTGCCAACTATTATTTGCAATGACTTCACCCAACCTTTAAATAACTAAGTAGATTAGTTATTTAAAGTTAATAGGCCCAATTGTTCCTAGAAAAGCAAAGGCCTATGATGCATATAAGGTTAACTCCCAACAGCCTTGTATGCATCACCCTTTTCTATTCCGTTCTTTTTTCAGTTCTGATCCGTTCTGAGCATTAAATACTACACTAAAAAAAGTGCCGTTGATTGGTGCTGATGCCACTGGTGAAACGACTTCCCCTTAGAAAACGTAACTAACAATGGCACTTTCAATGTCACCCAAATGCCACTTAATATGCCAAAAGCGACTATCCTTTTTGTCTTATTGTCTTATTGTCCACTTCATCGCCCATCCAATACCAACTCACCGCTTTCATATTGCTTAAAGATTCAGGCTGCTGCATGGTGAAGGTGGATGTTTTTTATACGTAAAAATATAAAACATAACGTATTTACAACAATGTACAGTGGGAAAGACATGATACAAATACATAAGAAAAACCACTTCAATACGCTTTAGACGTACGGTATAGCTTTAAATAGCGAATAATGCATTTAGTATTGACTTCACCCTGCCTTTAAATAACTAAGTAGATTAGTTAGTACAAGTTAATAGGTCCAATTGTTCCTAGAAAAGCAAAGGCCTATGATACATATACCCGTAACACTTCAAGGTGCAGGCGTCAGTGTTTGAAAGTTGTCATTAATCCAACTGTCTAAAGTATCAGCTATCCTCGGAAGTGTTATGGCAAAAAAATCATTGATTTTCTGT
>MAAC01017517.1_pt1 | contig 42036 bp, 30 predicted proteins | sample 1115981 | NCBI WGS metagenome assembly MAAC01 (sample SAMN04961126, study PRJNA320927) | seawater metagenome | isolation source: sample BD02T64 sea water enriched with oil for 64 days | place: USA:Gulf of Mexico | collected 2013-07-27 | reverse complement strand
TCACAATCTGCAGGTGGAATAGGACTATCTATTCATAATGTTAGAGCTACAGGATCCTATATTTCTGGAACTAATGGAACTTCAAATGGGATCGTTCCTATGCTTCAGGTTTATAATGATACCGCTCGTTATGTAGATCAAGGAGGAGGAAAAAGAAAAGGATCTTTCGCTATTTATATTGAACCATGGCATGCCGATGTTTTTGAGTTTTTAGATTTGAAAAAGAACCATGGAAAAGAAGAAATGCGTGCTCGAGATCTTTTTTATGCCATGTGGATTCCAGATTTGTTTATGAAACGAGTACAGGAAGATGGTACTTGGACTTTAATGTGTCCTAATGAATGCCCAGATTTGTTTGATAACTATGGCGATAAATTTGATGAACTTTATTTAGACTTTGAAGCAAGGGGTAAAGGGAGAAAAACGATTAAAGCTAGAGTTCTTTGGGAAAAAATATTAGAATCTCAAATAGAAACTGGGACTCCTTATATGTTGTATAAAGATGCAGCAAACAGAAAAAGCAACCAGAAAAATCTAGGGACGATACGTTCTTCCAATCTTTGTACAGAGATTATGGAATATACCTCTCCAGGAGAAGTTGCTGTTTGTAATTTGGCTTCTATAGCCTTACCTATGTTTGTGAAGAATGGAGAATTTGATCATAAAGAATTGTTTAAGGTTACCAAACGAGTAACAAAAAACTTAAATAGAGTAATAGACCGAAATTACTATCCAGTAATTGAAGCAGAATATTCTAACTTTAAACATCGACCTATTGGGTTGGGGATTCAAGGTTTAGCAGATGCATTTATAATGCTACGTATGCCTTTTACTAGCGATGAAGCTAAAAAATTGAATCAAGAGATTTTTGAAACCCTTTATTTTGCTGCACTTACTGCCTCTATGGAAGAAGCTAAAGCAGATGGCCCTTACGAAACTTATAAAGGTTCTCCTATTTCTAAAGGAGAGTTCCAATACAATATGTGGGGTATTAAAGATGAAGAATTGAGTGGTCGTTGGGATTGGGCAAAACTTCGTAAAGAGATTAAAAAGGATGGTGTACGAAATTCATTATTAGTTGCCCCTATGCCTACTGCTTCTACCTCACAAATTTTAGGAAACAACGAAGCTTTTGAACCTTACACTTCTAATATTTATACCCGTAGAGTACTTTCGGGAGAGTTTATTGTAGTGAACAAGCATTTACTAGAAGATCTAGTAAATCTAGGACTTTGGAATGACGAGTTAAAAGAAGAAATCATGCGTGCTAATGGTTCTGTACAAGATGTTGATATTCCTCAAGACCTAAAAGAATTGTATAAAACAGTTTGGGAATTAAGTATGAAAGATATTATAGATATGTCTCGCCATAGAGGTTATTTTATAGATCAATCACAATCCTTAAATCTGTTTATGGAAAATGCCAATATGGCGAAACTTACATCTATGCATTTTTATGCATGGAAAAGCGGATTAAAAACAGGAATGTATTATTTACGTACTAAAAGTGCTGTGGATGCGATTAAATTTACTTTGAAAAAAGAAGTTAAAAAAGAACAACCATCAGTTCCAGTTCCTGTAAAGGAGGTAAAAGTGGAGGTAGCAACAGCTGCAGTTTCCGATAAGCCTATGAGTCCTCAAGAATTTCGTGAAATGTTATCCAAATCACAAAATGGAGATCAAGACGATGATTGTTTAATGTGTGGGTCTTAAATTTCTATAACTAGTACTGAGCTTGTCGAAGTAAGGCAGAATACTATTTAATTTAAGTGTTATTTTAAAAAAGGAAAGCGAAAGCTTTCCTTTTTTTTTATTTCAAATTATCAGTTCCTAAAAGCTGGTTATCTTTATTGGTATACCAGGCACGAATTTTAGGCATTTTTATACCATGGATGATTTCTATTTCGGAAAGAAGAATGTATTCTCCATCGTTTTTAGCTTCCTCATGAAAAAATTGATAAACTTCCATTGCGAATGTTTCAGGATTAAAATAAAAATACCAAGTGTCACCACCAACAGTTTCCTTATAAGTTATTTTTAATAATAAAAATTCTTTTCCTTGAAATGTTTTTGTTGTTACTTTTTCATGAATAATAGTACCAGGGTCTTTCAACTTCATCGGTAAGCCATACAAATAGGTATAATAATTTTTATACATGGTGGCTCTTTTACAGTTTAGTCGATGTTTTTTGGCTGTTTCTTCAGAGAAATCTGCCTTTCCGTTGAGTAATATTTTACAGTTATCTTTTTCTAAAATATATTCGGTGGTTACCGAATCTTTAATTGCTTTAGAATAGAAATATTCTTCAGGAAGATTGATCTTAATTTCGGTTTCTCTATTAGATTTATCAGGAGTTTCCATGGTTACCTTAAGAGTGCCCTTAAAAGTATTCCAATTCCCATTTGGATCGTGGTAGCTAATTGCTTTTTCCAATAATTCAATTCCTGTTAATTCTTGGCATAAGGAAGTAGTACTAAAAATAAAGATGCTTAAGTATAGTAGAGAATGCTTCATTTGAAATTGTTTTGTTTCCGAAGTTATAACAAATGATTATAAATAAAAAAGCCTTTCAATTTCTTTTTTATGAAATTGAAAGGCTTTAAATAAACGATTTACTTTTTATTATAACTATTATAGTATTCTTCAATTAAATTCATAATAGCAGCAACCAAATCTTTGGTTTCCATTAGTAGGCTAAAATATAAAGCAGTGTTTTTAGGACTATCATCTTCATCTGTGCGAGTTCTGGTAATCTGACTTGCTATTTTAACAGCAAGATCATCTTGAGCTCTTTGTTTTCTATTGATAATATCTCCTAATTTTTCAAATTCACGATTGTTAAAGATCGTTTCAATTTCACTTAAAATATCTCCAAATGTTTTATCGATGTCTTGTAAATCTTTAATTTGATTAAAACGAAGCGCCTTATGATTATTGTTGATGTGTTTGTAACTCGTTCTAGCTAAGAAGTCTAGTGATTGACCTACATCTTGTAAATAGCCTAGAATAATGATATAAAAATTGGAACCACGAACACTAGTTTCATCTAAATTTTTAATAAAATAGAAGATATCATCTCGAAGTTCATCCACCTCTTTATTTAATTTTTCAACTCCTTTTCTACTCTTTTTAAGTTTGGACAAATCTTCCGTTGCCAAACCACTTAACATATTAGAATAAATCTTGTTGGTTCTAGAAACCACATTCGAAATATGGTCTGCACTTTCCTGTATAATCCCTTGAACGGTTTTACTTTCGGTTTTCTTTAAGCCATCTTGTAAAAGAGTGTTTTTACTTTTTTTCTTATGACTAAGATAATTTCTTACCAATAATAATACAGTGATCAATAATAAAACTGCAATCATTGGGGCTTTTCCTAGATATATAAGATACGCAATAATACCAGAGGCTACAAAGGCGCTAAAAGCGGTAAAGAACCATCCTCCAATAACATTTAATACACCAGCAACTCTGTATACTGCACTTTCTCTTCCCCAAGCTCTGTCGGCAAGAGAAGTTCCCATAGCTACCATAAAAGTTACATAAGTGGTAGATAATGGAAGTTTCATAGATGTTGCAATAGAGATTAGGATACTAGCAACCATTAGATTTACTGCAGCGCGAACCATATCGAATGCAGGTAAATCTTGTTGCTTGCCAGCTAATTTAAGTTCTTTTGGTTTTTCAAACTGTTTGTCTATTTTATTTTGAAGCGTTTTAGGTAAAATAGTGCCGTGAGATTTAGATACTAATGTAGAAAACCGAACCAAGCCTCGGGATAAAAAGTTGGGTTCAAATCGTTCTTTTACCGAATCTTGACTCGATAAATCTATCGATGTTTTTAAAACTGATCTAGCCTTTTTTGAAAACCAAAGGGTCAATATCATAATTAATCCCGCTGCAAATAATAAAATAGTAGGAGCTTCTTGTTTTGCTTCCATATTAACCATGAGATATGCATCTGCTGCAATACCAGATGAATTCCAATCTAGATAGGCTTGCCATGCTCCAATAGGAACCCCAATAAAGTTAACCAAGTCATTACCTGCAAATGCCATAGCAATAGCAAAGGTTCCAATAATTATGATGAATTTATACACACTCATTTTAAAAACTGCAGTAATAAGAGTAGATAAAGCAGTCCAGAAGATAAAGCTTAAGGCAACAATCATAAGGGTGTTTTCAGAAACAAACGTTTTAAAATCACCTGAAACAAAACTTGCACCTTTTAACCCTTTTATTAAAATAAAATAGGTGATTGCAGTTGCAGCAATTCCTCCAAATAAAGCAGATACCCATTTGGCTTTTTGCTCAAAATTGAAGGTCATTAAGAGTCTAGAATTATATTGTACAAATGCTCCTACAGAAAAGGCGACGACGACGGACAATAGAATCCCCAGAATAATCTCGGTGGCTTTTGCAGTGTTTATGTATTGACCTAAATTGGCAATTGTTTCAGTATCTGAAATACTAATTTTTATTAATGACATAACAACAGCAGCTCCTAATAATTCAAAAACAATGGAGACCGTTGTTGATGTAGGCATTCCCAAAGTATTAAAGAAATCTAATAGAAGAATATCGGTGATCATTACTGCCATAAAAATGATCATGATCTCATTAAAGTAAAACTCGCTCGGCATAAAGATACCTTTTCGGGCAACCTCCATCATACCACTAGAAGATAGGGCTCCAAAAGCTACCCCTAAACTGGCGACGATCATGATGGTTTTAAATGAAACGGCTTTAGAGCCAATTGCGGAGTTTAAGAAGTTTACAGCATCATTGCTAACCCCAACTACCAAATCTGCAATAGCTAATATAGCCAAAGCAACAATCATTAAGATGTAAATATTATCCATAACTATTTATTGAAAGTAACGGTGCAAACCTACTTTAAAAATAAATATCGAATGTTACGGTAATGTTATGAATTGATGTTATTCCATTTGGGGTTATTTTTCTTTACGATGTCTTAATATCTCAGCATCAATATAGAAGATAAGCTCTTCAGCTATGTTTTTTATAAGATCTCCAACACGTTCAATCTTATTTATCACTGAAAATAGAAGCAATGCATCAGCAATAATAGCACTGTTATTTTTTATCTCCTTTTCAATAATAGTAAATGAATTTAGTTTTATCTTATCTAAGATTTTGTCCTTTTTAAATACTTTTCTAGCTGCTTTTACATCTTTTTCTTTGTAGGCAACAGTAATGTTTTTCAACATTTTGTCTACCGTTAAATACATAGTTTCAAAATCTAAAGCATCAAATAAGTATTGCGGAATTTTCTGTTCTTTGTTGACCACATATTTAGCAATATTATAAGAATGGTCTGCAATTCTTTCTAGGTCTGAATTTATCTTACGAATCACCATAATAAATCGTAAATCGATAGCAACAGGATTATAAAGAGCCAGAAATTTTTCACAATCCCTTTCTATTCTTATATCCAAAGCATTTACCCGATTTTCTGTGTGGATGACTTCCTCGGCTAAATCGCTATCATGGTTTATTAAAGCTTCCTTTGCTTTTTGTAACTGCGACATACAAAGGGTTAGCATATCAAATCCTATTTGATCTATTATATTTTGCTTGTGTGTAGATTTGTCCATGGTTAAAAAATATTATCCGAAACGTCCCGTAATATAATTTTCGGTTTGTTTTTTCTCGGGATTGGTAAAGACATTTTTTGTTTTGTTGTATTCTATTAATTCTCCTAAATAAAAGAAAGCGGTATAATCACTTATTCTACTTGCTTGTTGCATATTATGCGTTACGATAACAATAGTGTATTTTTCTTTTAGTTCGAAGATCAACTCTTCAATTTTTGCTGTTGATATTGGGTCTAAAGCCGAAGTAGGCTCATCCATTAATAGTATAGAAGGCTCAACCGCTAAAGTTCTTGCAATACACAAACGTTGTTGTTGTCCTCCAGATAAAGCTAAAGCAGATTTTTTTAAATCGTCTTTTACTTCGTTCCAAAGATCGGCTTGTCTTAAAGATTTTTCAACCCGTTCTTTTATAAAATTCTTATCTGTAATTCCTTGTATTTTTAAACCGTAGGCAACATTCTCAAAAATTGATTTTGGAAATGGGTTAGGTTTCTGAAAAACCATCCCGACTTCTTTCCGAAGTTCTTCTACATTTACTTTTTTCTTATAAATGTTTTGACCATTCACCTTAATTTCTCCCTCTACTTTAAAGCCATCCACATAATCGTTCATTCTATTAAATAAGCGTAGAAACGTTGATTTTCCACAACCTGAAGGACCTATTAAAGCAGTTACAGTATTGGCTTTAACATCCATACTTATCCCTTTTACAGCTTCAAAATCACCGTACCATATTCTTGCATCTTTTACAGATATTTTTGTTTTTCGTTTAAGAGAAGGATCAAATATGTTATCCAATACCACTTCTTGTTTTTCTTCCATGATTAACTCCATTTTTTCTGCCATTTATTTCTAAAGTAAACGGCAATACCGTTCATTATAAAAGTGATTGCTAATAATATGATAATTGCAGCTGCTGCATTTTCTATAAATCCGTGTTGCGGCCTTGAGATCCAATTAAATATTTGAATAGGCAACACAGAAAATTCATCCATAGGGTTTTGTGGTGCAAAAGGAACATAAGCTAAAGCTCCCACTACAATAAGCGGAGCGGTTTCGCCAACAGCTCTTGAAAGCGCTAAAATAACCCCTGTTAAAATTCCTCCTCCCGAGGCAGGTAATATTTGATTCCAGATGGTTTGCCATTTTGAAGCACCTAATGCATAAGAAGCGTCCTTTATAGAATTAGGAACTGCTTTTATCGCTTCTCTAGTTGCAACGATAATTATTGGAAGAATTAATAGTGACAAGGTTAAGCTTCCCGCTAAAACACTTGCTCCAAGTCCCATTATTCTAACAAAAACTTCTAAACCCAACAATCCATATATGATGGAAGGTACTCCAGCAAGGTTTGATATATTAATTTCTAAAACACCTGAAAGCCAATTTTTTTTACTGTATTCTTCCAAATAAATACCCGCAGCTACACCCACAGGGAAAGAAATGATAGTAGTTAATAATAAAATCCAGATACTTCCCATTAGGGCAGTATATATTCCTGCTTTTTCTGGTTTTCTTGAGGGTAAATTCATAATAAAACTCCAGTCAATTCTTGCCAAACCATCGATAAGGATATCTCCTATAAAAACGGTTAAAAGAACTAATCCAAATAAGGTACAGGCAATTCCCCAAAATTTAAAGAGCTGATCTTTAATCCTGTTTTTCTGAATATTATTCATATTTACTTTGGAATTTTTTTCTTATTCTGTAACTCAGTGAATTCAGTAAAAATGTAAAAACAAATAAAGTAATTCCTGCGGCAAAAATGGTTCTGTATTCCAAAGAACCGTGTTGTACATCTCCTAAGCTTACCTGAACAATATAAGCAGTAATCGTTTCTACAGGAACCGTAGGGTCAAAGGTTAATCTTGGTTGCTGTCCAGCGGCTATAGCTACAATCATAGTTTCCCCTATAGCTCTCGAAATGGCTAATATGATGGAAACAATAATTCCTGAAGATGCTGAGGGAACAATTACCTTAAAAGCGGTTTGTAACCTTGTAGCCCCCATACCAAATGAGGCTTCCCGTAAAGATTTTGGAACGGCATGTAAGGCATCTTCACTTAAGGAGGAAATATAGGGAATGATCATAATTCCCATTACAATTCCTGCGGAAAGTGAATTGAACCCAGATAAACCTGGGATGATATTTTGTAAAAATGGGGTAACAACTATTAGAGCAAAAAATCCATATACTACTGTTGGGACGGCTGCTAAAAGTTCTAATAATGGCTTTACTGTTTTTCTGAAACTTTTTGGTGCATATTCACTTAAATAGATACTTATAGATAGGCCAATAGGTAAGGCTAGTGAAATTGCAATAAATGAGGTTAGTAAAGTACCACTTAGCAAGGGCAGAATACCAAAATGTTTTTCGGTAAATAAGGGAGTCCATTGGGTGTCTGTAAAAAAATCTACAATAGAAACTTCGCTAAAAAACCGAACCGCTTCTACTGCAAGTACCGAGACAATGCCTACAGTTACTAATATGGTGATAAGGGCGCTTGAAAATAGCGTCTTCTCAATAACCAATTCCTTTATCTTACGCATTATATTTTTTTTAAAGAGAAAACCAGATGTTAAAATAACACCTGATAATCCCTAAAACAACCTTTGTTTATTCGTTACTTTCAACAAAAGTTTTAAAATTTTCTTTTTGCTTTTTATATTCTTCTTTAGGAAGTGGAATATATCCTACATCTTTAGATAAATAGGAAGCATTATCTAAATAGAAGTTTACGAATTCAACAACTTCAGGAGAGGAAACAGAAGTACTGTTTACATAAATAAAAAGAGGTCTTGATAAAGGTTTGTAAGTTCCATTACTAACCGTTTCAAGCGTAGGTTTTATTACTTCAGTCCCATTATGAACGCCTATTAGGGTTAGCTTATCTGCATTTTCAGAATAATAAGCTAGACCAAAGAAACCAAGAGAATATTTGTCTCCTGCAATCCCTTGTACTAAAACGTGATCGTCTTCACTAGCGGTATAATCTCCTCTACTAGAACCGCTTTTGCCAACGATAGCTTTCGTGAAATAATCGTAAGTTCCAGAGGCAACCCCAGGACCATATAAATGAATCTCCTCATCTGGCCATTCTGGATTAATTTGATTCCATTTCATTATTTTACCTTGTGCTGCTGGCTCCCATATTTTCTTTAAGGTTTCTATATCAAAACTAGTTACCCAATCGTTTTCAGGATTCACCAAAACGGCTAATCCATCATAGGCAACTTCCAGTTCTATATAATTGATATTGTTTTCTGCACAAGCAGCTTTTTCTTTGTCTTTGATAGGACGTGATGCATCAGAGATATTCGTTTCCCCTCTTGAGAATTTTTTAAATCCACCACCTGTTCCAGAAACTCCTATAGTAACTTTTACTTTAGGTTGTACTGCTCTAAATTCTTCAGCTGCTGCTTCCGTAATTGGAAACACGGTACTAGACCCATCTACTTTAATGGTTCCAGATAGTTGAGAAGTTTTATTTTCTTCAGAAGTATTGTTTTTATCTCCACAAGCTCCTAAAGTAAGAGCAATTGCGATAATGGTAATCATTTTTTTCATTTCTAATTGTTTAGTTTTTGCTCTACAAATAAAGAAACCGAATGTTAGTTAATTGTTAACAGAAAATAAAGAAATTGATATGACTAGGTTACATTAATGTTAAGGAGCGATACTTCTAAATAATAAAAAAGGCCATCATTTCTGATAGCCTTTAAAAATTTATGTAGATAGATTTTAAAAATGAACATCTAATTGTAGACGAAACATGATATCATCAGTAGTGTCTGCTAATGTTAAGTAGCTTATGTCCGATTGAATTTTTAATTTATGTCCAATTATATATTTAGAAACTCCTAATGTATATTGGTTAGAAACGTCTTTTTCTTTCATATCAATGGTTGAAAAACGTCCTGTAACTTCCCAGTTTTTCTTAAATAAATATCCCGATTGTAGATTAACACCGTATCCTTCAGGAACAATAACCCCAGTTTCAGTTCCATCGCTATTTTTTGCAATTGGATCTTCCGCATCTCTGTTTGAGTATTCAGCCATAAATGAAAACCCTTTGTGTTTTAATATCGCATCAATGAACATGGTCTTTATGTCTGTTTCATAAAAACCAAGGTCATTTTCCATATATGTACCTCTATTACTTCTGCTTCTAACAGCATTATTATTAACATCATAAGAAATACCTACTGCTAATTTAGGTTTTTCTTCTCTTTCTAAGGAACTTCCTAAATAATCCCCTTTGTTTTTAAATTTTCCGAAGGGTAAAAACTCAAGCCTTCCAGTATATTGGTGACCCCCTAAATTTCCGGTAACCACATTTCGTCCTTCTCCTTGTGCGATAGAAATAATTTCTCGTAAAATAAATGTATCTGTTATATTAATGTGATGTCTAAATTGAATCCCTAAATCTCTATCAATATTAAAAGTTGCATTTAATAAAGACCTATCTACTAATTGTAAATTTGCTGAAGAGATTACTCGTTCTCTATTTCCAGGAAGTTTGGTTTGTCCAGCCCATAAAACAAAATTCTCATAAAAATTCCATTTTACAACTGCATCTAAGATGTACCTTGGGGCGTTTCCAGTATAAACCGTTGCACCTGCGATATCTCTATTGGATAATCCTAATTCAATTTTGTATTTAAGCTTTGGAGTTAATACAAAACCACCAAATTTTAAACGAGCTCTTCGAATTAAAAAACTGGTATTTGCTTTTCCAAATTGATCTTCAACATCGTCATATTTCCAATTCGTTGAAGATAGTATTTGAATTCTAGGAGCAAATTTAACACTCCAAGAGCTGTCTTTTGCGGTAAAGTTTACCATTCCTTTTCCAAAACTCTTGTTCTTAATTTCTTGGGCTTGAATAGAAAAGGCGGCCAGTAATAAAATTAATGATAACCTAATATATGCTTTATTCATTGTAATAATCATTTTTAGTTTTTGTCGGTGCAAATAACCAATCTCAATGTTAAGTGAATGTTAACACTAGGTAAATAAATTAAGAAGTTTTTATTCCATTTTTAAAATAATGGAGTTTTAATTGTTTGAAAAAGAGAGGGGTAAATACTTGTTGTTTGAAGTCTAAAAAATTAACAAAATACTTTGAAATTCATAAGCATTAAAGATTATTTTTGCCGCCGTGTTAAAGTCATTTATTCATATAATGTTATCTACAGTTTTGATATTTTCAATACTGGCGCCCTCTGTTTTTAGTTTATGTGCTGAAACAGATGCAATTGTTTTATTAGATGCTTCTGAAAAAGAGAAATCTGAAAAAGCAGAGAAAGAACTAGAAGAAAAGGTTCTTAATCTTTACACATTAAATAACAAGTCTACATTTACTTTTAAGAAGAGAACTACTAATTCGTTTTACTTAGAAAGTAACACAGATCATACCTTAAAGGTATTACTTCCTCCACCAGAACAACTTATATAGTTTTAGTTTTTTATCGAATTATTTTAATTACTGTCTTCATCATCTAATGAAGGCAAACTAACTATATATTATGTTTAAATTTATTAAAAACGACTTGCCTGCAAGTATCGTTGTATTTTTTGTAGCATTACCTTTATGTTTGGGTATTGCGTTAGCTAGTGGCGCACCTTTATTTTCGGGGGTTATCGCTGGTATTATTGGAGGAGTTGTAGTGGGTGCTTTAAGTGGTTCTCAAATTGGAGTTAGTGGTCCCGCCGCTGGCTTAGCTGCTATTGTTTTAACAGCCATTGGAACCTTAGGAGGGTTCGAAAATTTTTTATTGGCTGTTGTACTTGGAGGTGTAATACAAATAGCATTAGGTGTTTTAAAAGCAGGAGTTATTGGATATTATTTCCCGTCTTCTGTGATAAAAGGGATGTTAACCGGAATTGGAATCATTATTATTTTAAAACAAATCCCACACTTTTTTGGCTATGATGCAAATCCCGAAGGAGATTTTGCTTTTCTTCAATTGGATGGAGAGAATACCTTTTCAGGAATTTTAAAAACTTTCAAATTTATAAGCCTTGGTGCTACTATTATAGCGGTTTTAGGTCTGGCAGTTATTATTTTTTGGGATAAAATATTACTAAAAAAGGCTAAAATATTTACCTTAATTCAAGGTCCTTTTGTTGCCGTAGTTATTGGGATTGTTTACGTAAGTTTTACGGAAGGAAGTAAATTATTCGGTATTTCTTCAGAGCACTTAGTATCTGTGCCAATTCCTAATGATATTACCTCATTTTTAGGGCAATTTAATTTTCCAAATTTTGGGGCAATTACAAATTCAGAAGTTTGGATTATTGCTTTTACCATTGCATTAGTGGCAAGTTTAGAAACACTGCTTTGTGTAGAAGCGACCGATAAATTGGATCCTGATAAAAGAGTAACGCCAACCAATAGAGAATTAATTGCGCAAGGCTCTGGAAATATATTATCTGGACTTGTGGGTGGATTACCAATTACTCAGGTAATTGTACGTAGCTCGGCAAATATTCAATCTGGAGGTAAGACAAAATTAGTGGCTATTATTCACGGATTATTGTTGTTGATATCTGTCCTGTTAATTCCCAAGTTATTAAACTTAATCCCACTTTCAGTACTTGCATCGATACTATTAGTAGTAGGATTTAAATTAGCGAAACCTTCTTTATTTAAAACCATGTATCAATTAGGATGGAAGCAATTTGTACCTTTCATTGTAACGGTAGTTGGAATTGTTTTTACAGATCTTTTAGTCGGTATTTCTTTAGGGATGGGAGTCGGTATTGTGGTAATTTTAATTAAAAGTTATCAAAATTCACATTTCTTGCATATGGAAGATATCAGTAATGGATTGCAGAAATTTAAGATTACCCTTGCTGAAGAAGTTACCTTTTTTAACAAAGGAGCCATATTAAAAGAATTGGACCAATTGCCAGAAGATACTTTTTTAGAATTGGATGTAAGAAAAACACGGTATTTAGATAATGATATCGTTGAAATTCTAGAGGATTTTTCAGAAAAAGCAAGAAATAGAAATATTAACATTAAATTAATCTCCGAAAAGGGGATAGTAGAAAATCCAAATAGTTTTATTAAATTTTTTAATTTAAACCCTAAAAAATAAGATTCATGTACACACACACAAAAGAAACACAATCAGCAATGACACCAGAATCGTCATTAGAATATTTAAAAGAAGGAAACCAAAGGTTTAAAAATAACTTAAAAGCGAATAGAAATTTATTAAAACAAGTGAATGACACAAGTGATGGACAGTTTCCTTTTGCGACAATATTAAGCTGTATTGACTCAAGAGTATCTGCCGAGTTGGTATTTGATCAAGGATTGGGAGATATATTTAGTGTCCGAATTGCGGGGAACTTTATAAATGAAGATATTTTAGGAAGTATGGAATTTGCTTGTAAACTAGCCGGAACCAAATTAGTGGTTGTTTTAGGACATACGGCTTGTGGAGCAATAAAAGGAGCTTGTGATCATGCTAGATTAGGGAATTTAACGGCTTTAATCAATAAAATTGAACCTGCTGTAGAAGCCGTAAAAGAACCAACTGACGAGAATATTAGAAATTCAAAAAACATTGATTTTGTAAACAACGTTGCGGAAATGAATGTTAGAATGTCAATAGAGAATATTCGAAATCAAAGCCCAGTTTTAGTAGAAATGGAAAACAATAAAGAGATACAAATTATTGGAGGAATGTATGATATCTCTAATGGGAATGTTACTTTTTTTGAATAGAAAAAGTGTAATAAAAAAAAAGACTGCCTGAAGAGGCAGTCTTTCACTTCATTAAATCTAGTTGACAAAAACTAAACGATTTATAGAAAGTTGAGTCAAAGAAAAGATTACAATGTTTCTTCATTGTAACATTACTATTAATAAATCATTAACTGTTTTAATTAAAACTTAAAACTATAACTGACACTTATTTTTTGACCGGGACTCCACTTTGAGTAAATTTCGTCTTCAGCCATATAAGATTCATAAACACTTTCAATATCACTATTTAAAATATTATCAACCTTTAAAGAGAGGGTAGATTTTTTACTTTCTCCAAAAGATTTCGATACATTAAACAATAAATTGTTAAAGGGTAAAGTATAAACATCTGGTATATCCCCACTTCCTACAATTTGTAAAGTTTTTCCTTGTACATTAAAAAAGAAGCCAGCATTCCACCCTTGATCATCAGAATAATCAACACCTACATTTACAAGATAAGCAGATTGCCCTTGTAAGGGTCTAGAATTATCTAATGTTTCTCCTTCTCTAAGGTTATCCATTCTACTTGCTCGTTCATCATCACTATAGTTTTGTTGAGAATCTATAAGTGAGAAGTTAGCATTTATTCTAAAATTTTCCCAGCCAGGAATAAATCCAAGGTTTTTACGAACTTCAATTTCTCCCCCTAATACAACAGCGTCTCCAAGGTTTAATGGGGTAAATTGACCTGTAGCAGTTCTAATAAATGAAAGTTCGATAGGGTCTTTAAATGATTTATAGAATCCGCTAATAGCATAAAAATCTCCGTGTTCTCCATATTTTTCATATCTCAAATCAAAATTATTGATATATGTAGGTTGTATATTTATGTTTCCAATAAAAAAGGTATTGTTTATTGGATCAAAAATTTCTGCTAAAGAGGCTTCTTTAAAAGAAGGTCTTGCTGTTGTTCTTGCATAAGAGGTTCTAATTTTTTGCGAACCCTCTTCATTTAAATCAAATATTAAATTAGCAGAAGGAAAAAAATCAGATTTATCTAATATGGTAGCATTGTCTAATTTGGTTCCGTCTTGTCGTTCACCTGTATATATTAACTCAAACTTTTCAAATCGTAATCCAACTATTGCCTGAAACCAATCGTTTATTTTAAATTCCTCAGACACATAACCTGAAGCTATACTCATTTGAGAATCATAAGTATCTGATATACCAGAATCTCTCCTCACAAAAATGCCGCTATTTGTTGTAGCGTTATAAATATTCTCATTTGCTAATACTTGATTAGGATCCCCATTGGCAAAATCATTTGCAATATTTAGTAAGGGGAACGAATACTTTACAATAACAAATTCTCTTGTTTTATAAGTATAAGCAGCACCAAATTTTAATTTAACATTTCTTCCAAAAAGATCGTGTTTTTTAGTTAGGTCAGATTTACCTACAAGATCTATCTCATCAAGATCTCTGAACATTCTACTTGGAAGACCAGACTCACTTGGTTCGATAGTAAATATTTCATTCCCTGTCTCTTCATCTATTGTGATTTTAAATGGAGTAACTCTAAAGTCTTTATCATATACCAAAGCAATTGATGGGGAAAGTTTCCAATCTAAAGTCCAATTCGATTCTTGACCTAAAGAATGTTTACCATTAAGTAAAAAATTAGTAATAGAGCGTTGTGTATAAATTAAATTGTCTTTTTTTATGTCATTAGAGTTTTCAATTCTATTTTGTTGGTTAAATATAGATGCCTGAGATTCTCCATTTTGTATATGTAGAAGGTTAAATTTGTATTTAGATTTTGCTGTTTTATAAGATAAGCCTGCGATACCACTAATTAATACTTCATTTATACCACCTTCTCCTTGTTGCGTTCTATCTGTATTTAATTGATAAATTGAGGGGTCTGTATCTTTTCTAAAAACTTGACCATTTATATACTCATCAAAATATTGTGTTTCATTTCGGCAGGAAATAGAAGCTATATAACCTAATTTGTTGTGTCCAATATCAAATTTATTTCCAGCTGTTAAAGAGAAATTATAATCCATAAAACTAGTTTCTCTTTGAGCTGCCAAATTAGAACTAAACCTTCTGGTTAAATTTTCAACAGCTTCGCCATTTTCTTGAGGTAAAGGGATATACTGATCAATAGGTATTGGATTATCTCGTAATCCATTGTCAAAGCCTAAAAAATCAGTATTACTACCCTCGTAGTTTAAATAATTTTCATTGAAATGAAAATCTGGATTGTAGCCTAAGCCCAAAGAAAGATTATATTCTTCTCTACTAGGGATGTCTTTTGTAACAATATTAATAATCCCTCCTGTAAAATCTGCAGATTGATCTGCCGATGCAGACTTTATTACCATTACATTTTCTAATATTGAAGAGGGAAATAAATCCAATTGTAGAGTGTTTCTATCTGGATCTAAACCTGGGACATCCACTCCGTTTAAAGATGTTTTGGTATAGCGATCCCCTAGACCTCTTACATAAACATATTTCCCTCCTTGCACTGAAACACCAGGAATATTTTTTACCGCTGATGCAATATTGCTAGCTCCAGAAGTCTTAATGCTTTCTAGCGATAAGCCATCCATAAGATTTATTGAGTTTCTTTGAAAAGTTAAAACAGAAGATGCTGTACTTCTTTTCAATGAGGTATTAATGACTACTTCATCTAACATAGCCGTAGAAGCATTTAAAGTAACATCAACAATTACAGTTTCTCCATTATTAATTATAACGTCATTTATTTCTTGGGTTTGATAGCCAACAAAAGAGAATGCGATTGAATAAGTTCCAGGTTGCATTTCTAATGAATACTTACCTTCAAAATCTGATAAAGCTCCAGTTTGAGTATCCTTAATAATTACATTAGCAAAGGGGAGTACATCATTATATTCTCCATCATTAAGGGTTCCTGTTATTATTCCGGATTGTGCATTCGTAAAAAGAGAAACTAATCCTATAATAATTGATAGTATATATGTTTTTTTCATTGTTGTTTTTATAAAAATAACTCGCCCCAAACATTATGGGACGAGTTTGTAATAACTTATTTTAGGTTAATTCAAATAAATTACAAAGCGCCTTTAGAGCTAGCATAGGTCCAACTAAAATCTGATAGGTTAGCACCTACAGTTTCATTGCCTTCGGTAATAGCTTGTGCATTATCACCAAATCCTTCAACTGTAACAGTTTCAGCTTTATTTACAAAAACACTATGAACATCTGTCACTCCTTCAGGTAGTACAATTTGCCAAGTGCCGAATACTAATTTACCTTCATTGTAATTTGTAGCTATTCCATCGTTATCTAGTTCTACATCAGAAGATTCTTTAAAGCCACGAGCATATACATTTTTAATAGTTCCCATTGCTCCACTTCTAAAGTCAGCATATTCTCCATTTTCGGTATTTGAATTACCTATTAAAGTAATATCCTCTAAAGTAAAACTACCTTCAAGAATTCCTTCTGGACCATCTATTTCTAAAGCATGATCTGAGATGTCCCCTTCAATAACAATTGAGTTTGAAACCGTCCCAGAATAAGCTTGGTCTATATCTAAACCATCATCTCCTTGTGACCATACTAAAGCATTAGTTACATTTACAGCTCCACCAAAAAATTCGATTCCGTCATCTACATTTCCTACTACTTCAACATTAGAGATTGAAGTCCCAGAACCAACACCTCCAAGAGTAAGACCATTAATTTCATTTCCTTCTCCAATTTCTGCACCTCCGTGACGGATAGACACATAATTTACAACACCAGAATTATCTGCATTATCACTTCCGCCATATAAACCATTGGTATCACTTGCAGGAATTCCTTCTATTTGTGTTTCAGAAGAATTGCCATCTACAGATATTTTTGCATTTCCAAGAATGATAAGACCTCCCCATAATCCACGATCATTTTCTGTTAGGTTTCCTCCAGCAGTTTCTCCAATTTGAATATTATCTGCTACAGATGTAAAAATAATAGGGCTATTTGCACTTCCATTTGCCATAATTTTTGCATTTCTAGCGATAATTAAGGTAGAGGCATTAGCTCCACTTCCTGCAAATGCTTTAATAATAGTACCTTCTTCAATAGTTAAAGTTGCGCCATTCGTAACAGTAACTCTACCTTCGATTTCCCATACCTCATCGTTGGTTAATGTTTTGTCACTTGTAATTTGACCTGTTAATTTAGTGTCAACAGTTTGATCTCCATCATCTGTTAAAATAATATCTCCATTATCATCGCTGCTACAGCTAGAGAAAAATCCAATTAAAGTTATTGTTAAAATTGATAGTAATACTTTTTTCATTTTTATTGTTTTTTATTAATTTTTAATACTGCAAATAAAGCATGCCAATGTAAAGTTGAGGTTAATGGTAAATTAACAGTAGGTCACTTTTAGGTTAGCAAATTGTTAACCGCTTAACATTTAGTTTTTATAAAAATGGTACTTAGAAATAGTATCTTGCCTCACTAAACAGCTTAGTTATTATGATGCAATGGGAACAATTACTGTCTTTACGTAGACAAGGAGATACCAATAAAAGATTACGAATAGAACAAGATGAAACGCGTTTGGGTTTTGAGGTAGATTATGATCGTGTAATTTTCTCATCAGCGTTTCGAAGTTTACAGGACAAAACTCAGGTTATTCCTTTGTCTAAAACTTCATTTATTCATACCAGATTAACCCATAGTTTAGAAGTTTCTGTCGTAGGGAGGTCTTTAGGTAGAACTGTTGGAAAAGCAATAATAGAAAAGCATCCACATTTACAAAAAACACATGGCTATCGATTTAACGATTTTGGAGCTATAGTTGCTGCTGCTGCTTTAGCACACGATATTGGAAATCCTCCTTTTGGACATAGTGGCGAAAAAGCAATTGGCAACTATTTTTTAAACGGAAATGGAAAACGATTTCAATCCAAATTAACTCAAAAGGAATATCAAGATTTAGTAGATTTTGAAGGAAATGCCAACGGATTTAAAATACTTACTGAATCTAAAAATGGAGTAGAGGGAAGTCTTAGGTTGTCTTTTGCAACCTTGGGAGCCTTTATGAAATACCCGAAGGAGTCACTCCCTAAAAAACCCACAAAGCATATTGCCGATAAGAAATATGGAGTTTTTCAATCTGAAAAAGAATTTTTTGTGGAAGTTGCTGAAGAGTTAGGACTCCAAAAAAGGGGAGGAGCCTCAAATTTGAGTTATGATCGTCATCCTTTAGCGTATTTAGTTGAGGCTGCAGACGATATTTGTTATACGATTATAGATTTCGAGGATGGAATAAATTTAGGGTTAATTGACGAAGAATTTGCGCTGGAATATTTGATCAATTTAGTGAAAGAAAATATTTATACCGAAAAATATAATAACCTCACCAAGTCCTCAGACAGATTAGCATACTTACGTTCTCTAGCCATAAACACTTTAGTAGCAGAAGCTGCAGCTGTTTTTATTGAAAATGAAGAAGCGATATTAAAAGGAGAATTTCCTGAAAGTCTATTAGATAAGAGTAAATACAAAGCACAGATTGAAGATATTATAAAAATAAGTATAGAAAAAATATATCAAAGCAATGAAGTTACTGATAAAGAAATTGCTGGGTATAAAATTCTTCAAACACTATTGGATGTTTATACTACTTCAGCTGAAAATTTACACAACAATAGATTAACACATTTCGACCAATTAATACTAAAAAATCTTTCCTCAGAAATTTCTAATTCTAAAAGCGATTATGAGTACTTAATGGAAACTTGTAATTATCTCTCTCGTTTAACAGATGGCAATGCTTTATTGTTATTTCAAAAAATCAACGGAATTCTTTAATTATTTGGCATTTATGTATTATTTTCACACTTTTTTAAGAAAAAAAAACTTAATTGCTAATTTTAAACAAAAAATTTTATGAAAAAAGTACTTTACCTAATGATGTTTATTGCAGTTGGTTTTGCCTATGGGCAGGATTATACAGGAGCGATAAACACGTATTTAAATTCTAACAAAATACAGTTAGGGTTACAGGCTCAAGATTTTGATGATGTTGTAGTTGACAGGCATAGTTATTCAAAAAGTATGGAACTTGAAAATGTGTACGTGACACAACGTTATCAAGGAATTGAAATTTTTAATTCTAGTTCTTCTTTTGCAGTAAAAAATGGAGCTGTTATCTATTCTAGTCTTTCATTTTCAGAAAGTATTGCCCAAAAAGTTAATACTACATCACCTGCTATTTCTGCTTTTACAGCAATAGGGAAAGCAGCACAGCAATTAGACTTAAGCAGTCCTGCAAATCTTGATTTAATAGAAACAGTTTCTGCAAATTCTTTTGTGTATTCTAATGGGAGTATCTCTTTAGATAATATTCCAGTAAAATTAGTTTTCCAAAAAATGGAAGACAATACCTTAAAACTAGCATGGGATCTTAGCATTTATGTATTAGATGCAAGTCATTATTATAGTGTCCGTATCGATGCTGTTTCTGGGACACTTATAAATGCAGGTGACTGGGTTGTTAGTTGTAATTTTGGAGCGCATTCAGGTCATTCTGAGTTAGCTCATAAAGAAAGTAGTGTATTGTTTTTTCAAGAAGAAGCAATGACTGTAAGTGTTGGTGGAGGAACTCAATATAGAGTATTCCCTTTACCTGTAGAAAGTCCTAATCATGGGCCAGATGAATTAATTGCAGATCCTTCTGGTGAGGGTGAAGGTTCTCCATATGGATGGCATGATACCGATGGTGCTCCAGGAGCAGAATATACCATTACAAGAGGAAATAATGTGTTAGCTCAAGATGATATTAATGGAAATAATGGATCAGGATCATCAGCTGATGGTGAAGCAGAATTAAACTTTGATTTCGCCTATAATTTTGATGAGCACCCTAATACTTGGATAGATGCAGCTACGGTTAATTTATTTTATATGAATAACATTATGCATGACGTTTGGTATCAATATGGGTTTAATGAAGAAAGTGGAAATTTTCAAGAAAACAACTATGGAAACGGAGGTATTGCAAGTGACTCTGTAAATGCAGATGCACAAGACGGAAGTGGTACAGACAATGCAAACTTTGCTACTCCTCCAGATGGATCTAATCCAAGAATGCAAATGTATTTGTTTGGAGCTCCTGCGGGAGATTTATTAATCATAAATGACGGTCCATTAGCTGGTGGATATACAGGTTTAGAAGGGAATTTTGGAGAACCTTTAACAACAACTCCAATAATTGAAGATCTTGTAGTTGTTGAAGATGATGATGCTGGTGCTTCAACAGATCCAACAGACGCTTGTGATGCTATTCTTAATGGTGCTGATCTTAATGGTAAAATTGCTATATTAAGAAGAGGGGAATGTGAATTTGGGTTTAAAGCATTAGCTGCTCAAAACGAAGGCGCTATTGCTGTTATTATAGTAAATAATGTTCCTGGAGAACCAATTGCTATGGGAGGTGGTGTTGTTGGAGATCAAGTTACGATACCAAATATTATGTTAAGTATGGAAGATGGCGATGCTATTATTGCAGAAATATTAGGAGGAGGAACAGTAAATGGAAGCCTTGGTTTACCTACTGATGGTCCTGTGGCTTTAGATGGAGATCTAGATAATGGTGTTGTTGCTCATGAATATGGGCACGGTATATCAAATCGTTTAACTGGTGGAGCAGGAAATAGTAGTTGTTTGAATAATGCAGAACAAATGGGAGAAGGATGGAGCGACTGGTTTTCGATGATGATAACTATCGAGTCAGGAGACCAGGCTGAAGATTCTAGAGGTATGGGGACTTATGCTTTTGGACAACCTATTGATGGTCCTGGAATTCGACAAGCCCCTTATAGTACAGACATGAATATTAACCCACTTACTTATGCAGATTTGCCTGGTACTGGTGGTCAAGTTCATGCGGTTGGAACAATTTGGGCAACTATGCTTTGGGATTTAAACTGGTTATTAATAGATGAATATGGTTTTGATGCAGATTTGTATCATGGAACAGGAGGAAATAATATTGCTATGCAATTAGTTATCGATGGATTAAAACTTCAAGGATGTTCTCCAGGGTTTGAAGATGGTAGAGATGCTATCTTAGCAGCAGATGCAGCTGCGAATGGAGGCGCGAATGAATGTATTATATGGAATGCTTTTGCAAGAAGAGGATTAGGATTTAGTGCTTCTCAAGGAAGTTCTAATAATGCGTCTGATGGTACTGTAGCTTTTGATCTTCCTGAGGGATGTGAACAGTTAGGTACAAGTGATCATAGTTCTTTAGATAATAATTTTATTATTTATCCAAATCCATCCAATGGAAATATCAATATTAAATCTCTAATCGATTTAGGAGATGCTACTGTTTCTATCTTTGACATTAATGGAAGAAAAGTGTACAGTAAAGAGGTAACTTTACAAAATACCGTAAATGTAAATGCTGAAAACTTAAATACAGGATTATACATTATACAAATAAATGGTGTTGATTATTCTCATACCGCTAAATTGATAATTAACTAATAAGTAGTTTATAGTAATTAAAAGAGACTGCCTGAAAAGGCGGTCTTTTTTTATAGGTAATTTTCAATGATTTGTTTTATTTTCTCTGAAGAAATACCTGCAATTTCCTGAAGCTCATTCACACTTCCTTGTTCAAGGAAAGAATCTGAAATACCAAGAATTTCCATTTTATTGGTATAGTGGTATTTTGTCGAAAACTCGGCGATTGCCGAACCAAATCCTCCAGCGATAACACCATCTTCAATGGTGATGATAACTCCATATTTTTTAAAAATAGTATGCAATAATTTTTCATCCAAAGGCTTTACAAAACGCAAGTCATAGCAGGAAATTAATTCAGAGGAAACAACACTTTTTATAGCTTCTAAAGCATTAATGGCCATAGTGCCAAGAGTCAAAAGGGCAATAGATTTCCCTTCTTTGAGCTGTTCTCCTTTTCCTATTTCAATTTTGGAAAAGGGCTGTTGCCAATCCAAATTTGTTCCACTACCTCTTGGATACCGAATCGCAATAGGAAACTCTAATCCTAATTGGGCAGTGTACATGATATTCCTGAGTTCCATTTCATTTCTCGGCACAAAAATGATGAGGTTAGGTATGCATCTTAAATAGGTTATATCAAATATTCCGTGATGTGTTGCGCCATCTTCCCCTACGATTCCTGCTCTATCTAAACAAAATATAACGGGCAGGTTTTGTAAACATACATCGTGAATCACTTGGTCATAAGCTCTTTGTAAAAAAGTAGAATAGATATTACAAAATACAATCAATCCTTGAGTTGCTAGTCCTGCAGAAAAGGTAACCGCATGCTGTTCGGCGATGCCTACATCAAAGGCTCTGTTTTGGAAAGCCTCCATCATATATTTTAAAGAACTACCCGTCGGCATAGCAGGAGTGATTCCAATTATTTTTTTGTTTTCAGAGGCTAATTCCACAATCGTTTTACCAAAAACATCTTGAAATTTAGGAGGGGTATTGTCTGTTTTTTTGGGTAAGATTTCCCCGGTTATTGCATCAAATTTTCCAGGAGCGTGATAAAGAACTTGATTGTCTTCAGCTTGTTGTAAACCCTTTCCCTTTTTAGTGATGACATGTAATAATTTAGGACCTTTTATATTTTTTAATCGATTCAATTCAGAAATTAAATCCTCTAAACTATGTCCATCTATTGGCCCCGAATAATTAAAATTTAAAGCTTCAAAAATGTTATCCGTTTTTGGGGATGTTTTAAGGGTAACCTTGGTTAGGTATTGTTTTAAAGCACCTACACTAGGATCAATACCGATGGCATTATCGTTTAAAATAACAAGGATATTAGAGTTGGTAACTCCAGCATGATTTAAGGCTTCAAAAGCCATTCCGCTTGCAATAGATGCATCTCCTATTACCGCAACATGTTGTTTTTTTAAATCCCCATTTAGTTGCGAAGCAATTGCCATTCCTAAGGTTGCAGAAATAGAGGTGCTACTGTGTCCAGTTCCAAAAGCATCGTAGTTGCTTTCTCTTATATTCGGAAAACCACTAATGCCTCCTAACTGTCTATTGGTATGAAATTCATTTTTTCTACCCGTTAAGATTTTGTGTACATAAGCTTGATGGCCCACATCCCAAACTAAAAGATCTTCAGGAGTATTAAATACATAATGCAAAGCAATTGTTAATTCAACAACGCCAAGGCTTGCGCCTAAATGCCCTTCTTTAGTTGCGACGATATTGATGATAAAATCGCGAAGTTCTTTTGCAAGTTGAGGTAAATCTTGTTGTGGAACTTTCCGTAGATCTTTAGGGAATAATATGTTATCTAATATTGTTTTTGACACGGTGTAAAGATACAGTTATTAGCGTTTTGTTATTTGGTTAATTTGTATTTTCGTTGAGAACAAATGTTGATAATATGGAATTCATCTATTGAATCTTTATATTTTTGAATACTGAATACTGAATACTGAATACTGAATACGGACACTACGATACAATTCAAAAATTATTTTTGAATCACTCAGTGTCCGATTATTGATAAATAACAACAAAATTGATACAACCTTTCGACGACACCTATTTTATGAAAATGGCTTTTCAAGAAGCTGAAGAAGCTTTTAAAAAAGGCGAGGTACCTATTGGTGCAGTAATTGTGGCGAACAATCAAATAATTGCCAGAGGACATAATCTTACCGAAACTTTAAATGATGTAACTGCTCATGCAGAGATGCAAGCCATAACAGCAGCAGCTAATTATTTAGGGGGGAAATACCTTTTAGATTGTACTTTGTATGTAACATTGGAGCCATGCCAAATGTGTGCAGGAGCATTATTTTGGAGTCAGATTTCTAAAATTGTATTCGGGGCGAGAGATGAACAACGAGGTTGTATAAACTTAAAAACAGAATTGCACCCAAAAACCAAGATGCAAGGAGGTGTTATGGAAAAAGAGACTTCACAATTACTGAAGAAATTCTTTATTGAGAAAAGAAATTTGAACTAATAAAAAAAACCTTTTGCTTAGCAAAAGGTTTTTTAAAATCTTGTGATCTATATCTTATTCGTGAATAAGTCGAACTTGAGCTGCAACCGTTCCTTTTCTGCCCTCTTCTTCTACATATTCAACTTTATCTCCTTCGTTTAATGCTTCGCCGTTTAGACCGGTTACGTGTACAAAGATGTCTTTTCCTGTGTCATCGTTTGTAATAAATCCGAAACCTTTAGATTCGTTAAAAAATTTTACTGTTCCTTCCATTTTAAATAAAAAAATAATTAATAATTATCCAAAGATAACCGATTTATTAAATTTTTCTTAAAAAAAATAAAAAATTTAAAAGAAACTACTTGTCAACCTTTATGTTAACTAGCTTTTATTGTCTTTAGAATCATTGTATTCTCTCATTTTTTCAATATTTTCTTTAGTGAGCATATAGTCTTTTACATTTTTGTTTTTCCAACGATGATAAATAAAAAGAGGCATGACAACAAAAAATCCAAGAACTAAGGAAAGGCCTATAATAAGCTCACCCTTGGTAACATTTTCAGATTTAATATAAAAACCATAACTAATTCCGATAATATCAATAAGAAATAGAAATTGCAGGAGGCGTTTCATAAATTTAATTTATTTAGTTGAAAAGTCTATTAATTTTCTTCGGTATGCTGTTAGTAATTTAGACTTAGATACAAATCCCACATAACAATTGTCTTTAACAACTGGGAGATTCCAAGCTCCAGTATCCTGAAATTTTTTCATCACATCGGTCATTTTATCTTGATCTAAATATATAATAGCAGGTGGATTTTGCATTAATTCCCGAGCGATAACCTTTTTATACAACGATTTGTTAAACATAATTGGGCGAAGGTCGTCTAGCAAAATAATACCTTCAAGAACTTTTGTTTTCTCATTAACTACTGGAAATATATTTCGGTTAGAATTTACGATAGCATGTTTTACTATTTTCTTTAAGGACATTTCTGGAGATACCGCTATAAAATTGGTTTCCACTACCTTTTTTAAATCCATCAAGGTTAATATCGCATGATCTTTATCATGAGTAATTAGATCTCCTTTTCTGCCCAATTCCATTGCATAAACTGAATGGGGCATAAAATATTTTGTAATGGAGTAAGAAATTGCTGCGGTAATCATTAAGGGGATAAATAACTCATAACCCCCAGTAACTTCAGCAATTAGAAATATAGCTGTTAAGGGTGCGTGTAAAACGCCAGCCATTAAGCCAGCCATTCCCACAAGGGTAAAATTACTTTCTGAAATGGGAGAAGAAAAGAGCCCAATATTATTGATAATTTTAGCAATAACATTTCCCATAATACTTCCCATAAATAGAGTGGGTGCAAATATGCCACCAACACCACCAGCCCCAAAAGTTAAACAACTGGCTATAACTTTTAAAAATACCAATCCCGATAATAAGCCAATAATAACCCAAATATTGGACGTGTCTAAATTAAAAAAATTATTTTCTAGTGCCTCATTTAGATTTCCCTTTACCACATTATTGATTACATCAAAACCTTCCCCAAAAAGGGGAGGGACAAAATAAACTAAAATACCAATTCCAATACCCCCAATTAAAAGACGTTTTATCGGAGACGAAATAGTGTCGAATAGTTTTTGAATACGTTCAAAAGTTTCAGTAAAATAAATAGAAACAAATCCTGCAACGACTCCTAAAAGTATATAAAAGGGAATGTCGTTTAATAGAAATTCATCCTGTATGCTAAAAGGTAATAAAACATCATTTCCAAAGAAAAAATAGGAAGTAATAATAGCCGAAATGGAAGCTAATAATAATGGAATTAGTGAAATTAAAGTAAGGTCTAAACTAAAAACTTCTATAGCAAAAATGATCGCAGCTATTGGTGCTTTAAATAGTGAAGACATCGCTCCTGCAGCTGCACAACCAATAAGTAAAGTTCTTGTTGCTTGATTTAAATGGAGCATTCTAGAAAGATTTGAACTTATAGCCGCTCCAGTAGCTACTGTGGGGCCTTCTAATCCAACCGATCCGCCAAATCCTACAGTAATGGGTGCTACAATTAGGCTTGCTACCATTTTAAAACGTTCAATGATCCCTTTATTCTTAGAAATAGCAAAAAGTGTTGCTGGGATACCTTGTGTAATTTTATTTTTGAATAGGTAGGTTAAAATAAAATAGACAATAACTAAACCTAAGAGTGGAAAAATAAAATAAAATGCAGTATGGTATTTTTCAATTAAATTTCCTTCTAATAAATGTTGGATAAAGTAAGTGAAGTTTTTTATGGCAACAGCTCCAACACCCGATAAAAAACCTACGACAATACTAATTATATAAATAAACTGTTTGTGCGATATGTGCTTTAATCGCCAAACTAAGAATTTAGTAAGCCATGTGCGTTTTTGAACTTGCATACCTCAAAGTAATAAAAAAAGTCCTTTTAGGGCAGAGAAATTAATAGATTATAAATCCAATATTAAATGAAGCTCGTTTAATTGTACATCACCTATAGTAGCAGGAGCATCGATCATTACGTCTCTTCCCGAATTGTTTTTTGGGAAAGCGATAAAATCTCGAATGGTTTCTTGTCCACCTAAAATTGCAACTAATCTATCTAAACCAAAAGCTAAACCTCCGTGTGGGGGAGCTCCATATTGAAAAGCATCCATTAAAAACCCGAATTGAGCCTTAGCTTCTTCAGGAGTGAACCCTAAGTAATCAAACATCATCGCTTGAGTTTCTTTATCGTGAATACGGATAGAACCTCCACCAATTTCATTTCCGTTTAAGACTAAATCGTAAGCATTTGCTTTTACTTCTCCAGGGTTTGTTTTTAATAACTCAATTTGTTCTGGTTTTGGTGAAGTAAAAGGGTGATGCATTGCATGATACCTTTCCGTTTCTTCGTCCCATTCCAACAATGGAAAATCGACTACCCATAGAGGGGCAAATTCGTTGGATTTTCTCAATCCCAATCGCTCGGCTAATTCCATACGCAAGGCACTTAATTGTGTACGTACTTTAGTAGTGTTTCCAGATAAAACGCAAATTAAATCTCCTTTCTCAGCACCAGTTGCTTTTGCCCAATTCGCTAAATCTTCTTGATCGTAAAATTTATCTACTGAAGATTTAAAGGTTCCATCCTCGTTACACCGTACATAAACCATCCCCAATGCACCTACTTGAGGACGTTTAATCCAATTAATTAGTTTGTCTATTTCTTTTCTGGAATAGTTATTACCTCCGGGTACTGCAATACCTACAACTAATTCAGCAGTATTAAATACTTTAAATTCTTTATGTTGGGCAACATGGCTTAATTCGCCAAATTCCATCCCAAATCTAATATCTGGTTTGTCATTTCCATAACGTTGCATGGCATCATCATAAGTCATTCTTGGAAATTCTTCAACAGTAACTCCATTAATTTCTTTTAAAAGGTGACGGGTTAAGCCTTCAAAAGTATTTAGGATATCTTCCTGATCTACAAATGCCATTTCGCAGTCAATTTGTGTAAATTCAGGTTGACGGTCTGCTCTAAGATCTTCATCTCTAAAACATTTTACAATCTGAAAATACTTATCCATTCCTCCAATCATTAGTAATTGTTTGAACGTTTGAGGAGATTGGGGTAAAGCATAAAATTGCCCTTCATTCATCCTTGAAGGTACCACAAAATCTCTAGCCCCTTCAGGAGTCGATTTTATAAGGTAAGGAGTTTCTACTTCAATAAAACTTTTGTTAGAGAGGTAATTACGTACCGCCATAGAAACTTTATGACGGAAGACAAGGTTTTCTCTAACTGGATTTCTTCTTATGTCAAGATACCTATATTTCATTCTTAAATCTTCTCCACCATCTGTTTTATCCTCAATCGTAAATGGAGGAACAAGAGAACTGTTAAGTATCGTTAGTTCAGAAACAAGAATTTCTATATTTCCCGTAGGAATATTCGGATTTTTTGAAGCTCTTTCAATAACAGTCCCAGAAACTTGAATTACAAATTCTCGACCTAATTTTTTTGCCTTTTCCATTAGCTCTGGAGAAGTGCGTTCTTCATCGAAAATAAGTTGTGTAATTCCATACCTATCTCGTAGATCAATCCAAATCATAAATCCCTTATCTCTAGATTTTTGTACCCAACCAGACAATGTTACCGTATTATCTATATGACTTTGTTTTAATTCTCCACAAGTATGACTTCTATACATCCTATTTTTTTATTTAATTATTCTTTCCTGATAATAAATTAATTATCCCAAAAGAGGTTGCAAATTTAACAAGAAAAAGAGCTTTTAAGGCATGTTTTTTTAAAAGTTTAAAGAGAAAAGTTTTATGTTAAAAAGCGATTATAATTTGTTAATTAACCCGAATATATTGGATATCATCAAAACTTTAGTAAATTAGTTTCATAAACAATAAAAAACCAATTATGAAACAAAACAACTTATTTATCAGGGAACTCCTGTTTTTATTACTTTTTTTACCTTGTTTTATGTTTGCCCAAAACATTGTAACTGGAACAGTAAATGGTGAAAACGGAGAATCAATTCCATTTGCAAATGTTATTGAAAAAAACACGTCTAATGGTGTAACAACCAATATGAACGGTACTTTTAGTATAGAAGTTTCGAATTTGCCAGTAACATTGGTATTTTCATCTTTAGGATTTACTACCATTGAACAAGAAGTTAATGCATCACCAGTTTTAATCACTTTAGTTGAATCTACCGAAGCATTAGAAGAAGTGGTGATAACAGGTTTAGCAACTTCTGTTAAAAGAACCAATTCGGCAAATGCAGTATCCTCTATTTCTGCAGAAGAATTAATGGGGACAACGAAACCACAAACCTTAGATGGAGCCTTATATGGTAAATTTCCTGGAGCAGTTGTAAGTGCAAATTCTGGAGCACCAGGGGGAGGTATATCTGTTAAACTCCGTGGGGTTACTTCACTTGAGGGAAATACACAGCCATTGTATATCATGGACGGGGTGTTTTTAGATAACTCGTCAATAGCGGTAGGTCTTAATGCAGTTTCGGCAGCAGCAGCTGGGGGTAGTTCAGATGCTCTTGGACAAGATAATGCAGCCAATCGTATTGCAGATATAAACCCTGACGATATTGAAAGTATTGAGATCTTAAAAGGTGCTTCTGCATCAGCCATTTATGGATCTAAAGCAGCAGCTGGGGTAGTAATTATAAGAACAAAAAGAGGAAAATCTGGTGAAACTAAATTTGGATTTTCTCAAGCTACTGGTTGGAGCGAAGCTATCAATTTATTGGGAGTAAGAGATTATACGGAACAAAGAGTTAGGGATACTTTTGATGAAGCTGCAGTTTCAGATTTTTTAGAAGCAAGAAGCGAAGGAAGGCTTATAGATTATGAAAAAGAAATGTATGGTGAAAAGGGATTTATTAGTATCACTAATTTTAATATGAGTGGAGGGAATGATAAGTCTAAATTTTATGCGAGTGTAGGACATAATAATGAAGATGGAATTGTTAAGAATACAGGTTATGAGAGAACAACACTCCGATTAAATTTTAACCATAGAGCAACAGATTTTTTCAAGTTTGCTCTTAGTACAAATTATATTTATTCTTCAGCAGACAGGGGTTTTTTTAATAATGATAATTCAGGTACTACTATTGGTGTGACGATGACAGGAGTTACCCCTTGGTTAGAGTTATTTCCTAATTCTGATGGTGTTTATCCAGACAATCCATCTGGAGCCTCTAACCCATTACAAACAAGAGATTTAGTTAGAAATAATGAACGAGTAAATCGTATTATATTAGGAGGGAATGCTAATTTAGATTTATATAAAGCAGACAATTCAAACCTTGAGTTAATATTAATGGGAGGATTGGATTATTATGGACAACAATCTAGAGTTCTTTTTCCTAAGGAATTGCAATTTCAAAAACCTTCAAATGGAGGGTTAAATGGAGTGTCTGTACAAGGAGATTCACAGTTAAAGAATTATAATTTGGCCGCTTTTTTAGTTCATAATTTTGAAACTAATAATGAATTAAGATTTAGAACACAAGCAGGTTTAACAAGAGAATATTTTGAAAGAGACACTAAATTAATTACAGCATCCGGTTTAGTAGCATCAGAAACCAATACAGATCAGGCAGCAAATACAGGTGTGGATCAGACTAGGTTTTTACAAGAAGATTCTGGGTTCTTTGTGCAAGAAGAGGTTAATTTTCAAGATATGATAATTGCAACCTTAGGGATAAGAGGAGATAAATCTTCAAATAATGGAGATGCAAATGAATTGTCTTATTATCCAAAAGCATCTTTAGCAGCAAATTTAAATAACTTTAATTTTTGGAACGAAGATTCTTCTTGGGACCAACTTAAACTTAGAGCTGCTTATGGGGAATCTGGAAATTTTCCTCCTCAAGGAGCATTATTTACATCTTATGGAGCATTCTCTACTAATGGAACCTTAGGGATAAGTTTAAATAGTGTTCGAGGAGATTCTAACCTTGAATCAGAAAGACAAAAGGAATTTGAATTTGGAATGGATTTAGGATTTTTTAATGGCCGCTTAATATTTGAAGGGACATACTATATTAAGACCATAGAAGACCTTATTTTATTAGCAGATTTAGAACCGTCTACTGGTTTTGACCAACAATATGTTAATGCTGGAGAAATGCAAAATAAAGGTGTCGAACTATTGTTAAATGCTACACCAGTTATCCAAGAAAATTTTAGTTGGAATACAGGAATAACATTCTTTAAAAACACTTCAGAAATTACGGAATTAAATGTTGCACCCTATAATATTGGAGCATTTGGAGCAACTTTAGGAACCTTTAGAATTGAAGAAGGATCTAGTGCTACTCAAATAGTTGGTATAGGTCCAAATCCTGGGGATAATGGATTTCAACATTGGGGGGATGCAGAACCAGATTTTCAAATGTCATTTAACAATAGTTTGAAGTATAAAAATATTGATCTTTCGTTCTTGTTTCACTGGAAGGAAGGAGGAGACAATGTTAATTTAACCTCTTTATTAACAGACTTAAATGGGACTAGTTATGACTATGATGAGATAGATTTAGATCCATCAGGTCAATTAGGAAATGGAGAATATAGATTAAGTCAGTTAGGATCATCTGCAGAACCCTTTGTTCAAGACGCTTCTTATGTTAGATTACGCGAAGTAGGGTTGTACTATACATTCCCTAAGGAATCTTTATCTAAAGTAATTGGAGGTAATATAGACAGTATTAAATTAGGATTTTCAGGGACCAATGTTCTAAATTTCTTTGATTATCGTAGTTATGATCCTGAGGTATCAAATTTTGGAGGAAACACTCCTTTTACTGGAGTAGAGGTGACCCCTTTTCCTTCTTCGAAAAGATTCTTATTTCATGCAGCAGTTAACTTTTAAAAAAAACATTATGAAAAATTATATATATAAAATACTGTTCTTTACTTCAGTTATAGTGACTTTAGCTTCTTGCGAAGTAAGAGAATTTTCAGATTTAAACGGACCTGGAGTAGATGCCTTTGAGGATGACCTTACTAGAGGTGATTTACAAGATTTAGTAGGAGGGATTCTTTATAGTTCTAGGGTGCGATTAGGAACTTATTATGATGATTGTGGAGTTATAGGAAGAGAGTATTGGAGATTCTCTGGGTCTGACCCTCGTTTTACATCCGATTTATTAGGAGGACATAGTTCAGTATTGGACAATAACACCTTTTATATCACTCGCCCATGGGAGTCCAGATATAGATCGGTAAAAAATGCCAATTTAATTCTTGGTTTTTTAGATGCTCAGGATTTATCAGCTCAATTTACTACAGCTGAAGTTAGTGCAACAAGAGGTTTACTAAAGACTTTTATTGGTTATGAGATGCTTCTTAATTTAAACTTAACAGATTCTAATAGCATTCGTATTGATGTAGCAGATGAAAATAATTTAGGCCCTTTTGTTTCAAAATCAGAAGCATTGGCTGGAATCAAAGCCTATTTGGATGAAGGTGCAAATGACCTTTCCAATGGAGGAAGTGATTTCCCATTTGTTTTATCTTCTGGTTTTGATGGATTTAATAGTCCAAGTTCATTTTTAACTTTTAATAAAGCAATTTCGGCTCGTGTAGCTGCTTATCAAGGTAATGCAACCCAAGTATTGAGTTATTTGTCAGATTCGTTTTTTAATTTTGATGGATCAGATTTAACATCAGGGGTATATTATACTTTTTCTTTAGACCCAATAGATATTAGTAACCCACTGTTTATTTCTGAAGATGGATCGTCTGAAGCTAATGCAAGAGTAGTACAACCGCTATTTATTTCAGAAGCTGAAAATGAAGATAACAGGTTAAATAAAACAATACAACTAGACGCATCTATAACTCTTGATGATTTAACGGGAGACCATATTGTTTATCGATACGATTCAAATACAGCTTCTATTCCAATTATTCGTAATGAAGAATTAATTTTATTGTATGCAGAAGCAAATATTACAGTTAACCCTTCTGAAGCAGTTAATGCTTTAAATGTAATTAGAGCTAGTGCAGGATTAGGAAACTACTCTGGAGCTACAGATACAGCTTCTTTAGTGAATGAAATGTTGAACCAAAGAAGATACTCTCTCTATGCTGAGGGTCATCGTTGGGTAGACATGAGAAGATATGGTAAGTTAGGTGAATTGCCTATTGATAGAGAAGGAGATGATGTTTGGAGTGAGTTTCCAATACCATTAGCTGAAAATCAATAATATCTTTTTTAGATAAAACTTTAAATTCCCCTTTTACTCTAAATATCGAGATAAAAGGGGATTTTATATATATGACCTTTTCTAAATGGCTTTCCAATTATGAAGGTTCAGTTTTATTTTATGAACTATAAAAAACAAAACAGGAACAACAATAAGGGTTAAAAAAGTAGCGATGAATAATCCGTAAATTACGGTCCAAGCTAAAGGACCCCAGAAAATAACATTATCACCTCCAAAGTATATGTTTGGATCAAAATCACTAAATAAAGTAAAGAAATTGATGTTAAATCCTATCGCTAATGGAATTAGCCCTAAAATAGTTGTGATTGCTGTTAAAATAACAGGACGTAACCTAGCTCTTCCTCCTTCAATGATAGACTCTTTTACACTATCTACAGACAATAAATCGTGATCATCCATACCTAAGGAAACCATTTTTCTGTCAATCAATAATTGAGTATAATCCAATAATACAACCCCATTATTTACAACGATTCCTGCTAAAGATATAATCCCCATCATCGTCATCATAATTACAAAGGCAGACCCTGAAATTACGATTCCTCCAAATACACCTATTAAACTTAAAAATATTGCAATCATTATAATAGCAGGTTTAGAAACCGAATTAAACTGGAATATTAAGATCAAAAATATAAGCCCAAGACCCGTAAAGAATGCACCCATTAAAAAAGTCATTTGCTTGTTTTGTTCTTCTATCTGGCCCGTATAATCAATTTTAATATCACTGGGTAATTCTGTAAAATATTTCATTTCACTTTGAATATTCGAAACGATAACTCCAGCATCGGTATAACCAGGAGCTAATGCAGAATAGACAGTAACTACACGCTTCGTATCTTTATGTTTAATTGCACTAAAACCAGAGCTGTTTTTTTGTGTGGCAATAACAGAAACAGGAACTTCTTTTATTTTTCCAGATGCCTGATCTCTAAAAATTATTTTCTGATCGAATAATGCGTTGGTACTATATCTATTTTCTTTATTAAACCGAACATAAATATCATAATCATCTCCATCTTCTTTATAAATACCTGCCTTAGAACCAAAAATTGAATTCCGTAAAATTTGTCCAACTTGACCAGAACTTACGCCTAATTCTCCAGCTTTTTGACGGTCAATTTCCACTTGCATAGATGGTTTCGATTTGTTAACATCTATTTTAAGTTCATCAATTCCTGCGACATTTTTAGAATTAATAAATTCTCGCATCTTTTCTGCAACTAATATTAATTCAGCATAATCAGATCCTTCAATTTCAATGTTTATTGGAGCCCCAGCTGGAGGTCCATTTGCATCTTTTTCTACAGAGATTAATACTCCAGGATAAATACCAACTAAAGCTTCTTGCACTTTTTGACGAAGCAATTCGCTATCGGCTCCTCTTCGGTATTTATATTCTCTCATCGAGGCTGTTATTTTTCCACGATGTGGCATTTCTGCAGTAGAACCTCCATCGGTTTGTGGATTACCAGCTCCTTCTCCTACCTGAGACACGACACTCTCTACTAAAAAATTATAGCCGTCATCTGTATATTCAGAATCATTTAAAATTCCATAAACTCGCTCTTCAATCTCTTTAGTAATCGTATTGGTTTTTTCAATATCTGTACCTTGAGGATATTCTATATAAACAATAATTTGATTAGGAGTGTTATCTGGGAAAAACTCCACTTTTGTTCTTTGAGATGCAACTGAAGCTCCAAACCCTATAAATGCAATTAAAAGTAATAAAAAGGTGCCTCCACTTATTATATAAGGTCTCCACCCTTTTAAGGCCCCTCGTAATGTTTTTTCATACATTCTTTCCCATTTTGGAATGGTATACTTTTGAAAACGATTGGCAATTTTTCTTAAACCAAATCGATATCCCCAAAGCATAATAGCAGTGAAAATCATTACAGAACCTAAACCTCTATATGCACCTCCAAAAAATAATATTATTAAGCCAATTCCTGTCATGATACTAGACAAGCTAATAATTCTCTTTATGGGCATATTGGTGTCTTCGGTTTTCATAAATTGAGAAACCATTACGGAATTAAAAAAGATAGCAACAAATAAGGATGACCCTAATACAACAGAAAGTGTTATAGGAAAGTAAATCATAAATTCACCCATGACTCCAGGCCACATGCCCAATGGAATAAAAGCTGCAATAGTTGTAGCAGTTGAGATAATAATTGGATATGCTATTTCACTAATCCCTTTTTTAGCAGCTTCAACCCGCGACATTCCTTCTTCATCCATTAAACGGTACACGTTCTCCACTACCACAATTCCATTATCTACCAACATTCCTAGTCCCATAATAAGACCAAATAGGATCATCGTATTCATGGTATATCCTAAATAATTTAAAATCATTAGGGACATGAACATAGACATGGGGATTGCAAACCCTACGAAAAGAGCGTTTTTAAAGCCTAAAAAGAACATCAATACAGTTACAACCAGCATGATACCAAACAAAATGTTGTTGACTAAATCATCAACTTGTCCAATGGTTTTGGAAGATTGATCGTTGGATATTGTTATGTTAAGATTGCTCGGAAAAACTTCATCTTTAGCCTTATCAACTATTACATTAATTTTTTCTGCGGCAGTTACCATGTTTTTTCCTGCTCGTTTTTTAACATCGAGCATGACTACACGTTCTCCAAATTCTCTTGCATAGGTGGTTCTTTCTTTTTCCTTGAAATATACAGATGCAATATTTTTTAAATAAATTGGGTTATTATTTTCAGATTTTACTACAAAATTTTCTAAATCTGAAGGAGATGTAATTTCTCCAATAACTCGAATAGTTCTTCTTTGACCACTTGCAATAAAATTACCAGCAGACATCGTTACGTTTCCATTATTAATGGCTCCAATAATATCATCGAAACTTACTTTAGCAGCCATCATTTTATAGATGTCTACAGCAACTTCAACTTCTCTTTCTTGTGCACCTCGAATATCAACCTGTTTTATTTCTAGTAAGTTTTCTATTTCATCTTCCAAATATTCCCCATACTCTTTTAATTTTTCAACGGGATAATCCCCAGAAATATTAATATTTAAGATGGGCATTTCTTCAGACATACTTAAATCGAACACATTGGGTTCAACTTTAGCGCCATTAAATGTTGGCCAGTCCTCACCAGAAGTTTCAGTTTCTATTTCGTCTTTTACCTTCTGTTTTGCAAATTCTACTTCAATATCTTCATCAAACTCTACGATAATCAATGAAACATCTTCTTGAGATGTTGAGGTAATTTCAACAACATTACTAACCGTTTTAAGTTTGTCTTCTAATGGTGTTGTAATTAACTTTTCGATATCCTCTGCTGTATTTCCAGGAAAAATGGAGCTTATATAAATTTTAGTTTCCTTAATCTCAGGAAAACTTTCACGAGGCATACTAAAATAGGCTGAAATACCAGATAATAATATTATAACCATCATCATATAGATGGTAGTTTTATTATTGATCGCCCAAGAAGATAAACCAAATTCTTTATTGATATTTTTTTTCTTTTTACTCATTGCTTTCGATGTTTAAAATTTTTACATTTTGCCCATCTTTCAAATTACGAGCACCTTCATTAACAATGATATCATTACTAGAAACACCGCTTAATATTTCAACAAAATCTCCTTGAGTTTTTCCAGTTTTAACAATCACTTTTTTAGCAATGGCTTCATTATCTTTATTTATGTTTTTCGAAATAAAAATGTATTGTTCTCCTAATGAATTTTCTGAAATGATACTTTGTGGAATTAATACTGCTTGTTCACTTGAATAATCGTTTATTTTAATTTTTGCAGTAAGGTTGGGTTTAATATGTTTGTTCTTATTAGGTATTAAAATGGTTATTTTAAATGTACGATTACTTGGGTTTATAAAATTACTTACTTGATCCACTTTTGTGTTCATAGATTCTCCAAGAACAGGAAAATAAACTTCAACTGTTTTTCCTGGTATAATACTGCCTATGTACCCTTCTGGAACTTCAGCTTCAATATACATATTATCAAGATTTACAATCCTAATAATTTGAGATGATCCTGCACCAACTACAGTTCCTTGATCGGTTATCACATCGTCTATTATACCTGAAAAGGGTGCTCGAAGAGATGTTTTTGCAAGTTGCGATTTCATCTGATTAACCGAGTTTTGCTGTCCATCGTAAGTAGCTTTTGCTTGTAAGTATTCTATCTCACTACCTATTTTTTGATCCCAAAGACGTTTTTGTCTTTCAAACGTTGTTTTGGCTAGGCTCATTTGTACTTCCAATTGCGCTAATTGTTGAGACATTCCACCGTCATCAATAGTAGCTAATAATTGTCCCTTTACAACTTTTTGGCCTTCAGTAACTAAAACTTTAGTTAGTAATCCGGTATACTCTGGGTATAGAATGATGTTTTTCTTAGTTGCAACACTACCCTGTAATTCTAAAAAGTGGTTAAAATTATTTGTCTTTACTTGAAAAGCTGTTACTAACGGATATTTTTTAATAGTATCTAGTTTTGAAATAGCAGCGTCTATCAATTTCATTTTATCATTAAGAGCGGTTTGTTCTGAAACGATGTCATCACGTTTTTCTCTTATCTTTTGGAGGTCATTGGTTTCTATTATAGATTCAATAGATTTTGAATCACTACCACAAGAAGTGATAATTAATGTTAGTAGTATAAGTGAAAATAGCTTTTTCATTTTTTATATTAATTTGTGATTAGTTGTTGTTTCTTAATTGTGGTGTATTTAATACTGTTTCTAGGTCAACTTTAGTAGTAATTACTCTTAACATAGATTCAAAATAAGTTTGTTGCGCTGTATACAATTGTATTTGAGCCAAACGCAAATCGAAACTTGTGGCAAGGCCCTCCACGAATTTTACCTGATTCTTTTTTTCTACTCTTTCTGAAAGTTCTAAATTTTTCTTGTTGTCATTATAATTTTCAATAGCAAACCTGTAATTGTTTTTTGCGGTATTTATCTCAAGCAATATCATTTGATACGTTTCTGTTAATTGAGTTTCGGCTTGATCTAAAGCAATTTTAGCTTGTTGCGTTCTAGCGCTTCGCATACCGCTACTAACAATAGGGATATTCATACTAAAGCCAAGCATGGAGGATTGATACCATACTTGCTCACTATCAAGAAATGTAAAAGCTTCGCTATTTGCAGTCGTTCCATAATTTATAAATGCGGATAAATTTGGGATTGCATAGCTTTTCTCTAATTTCACTTCTAGATCTTTTTGTTCGGTAAAATTAGTTGCAATTTTATAATCGATATTGTCCTCAATATTGATGTTTTCTTCTAAAAACCCTAGGTTAATATTGTCTTGAGTTAGGTTGTCCAAATTATCTAATAAAGTAACATCACTCTCCACATCTATTCCTATAGCGAGGTTTAACATTTGTTGTGCAATGAGTAAAGTACGCCTAGAATTTTTTAATTGGGTGACGATATTAAGTAATGTAATCTCTAATTGTTCTACACTTTCTTCTTCAGTAAAACCATTTTCATAAATTGCTCTAGTTTCAATTAAATTCTTTTCAAGATTGGATTTATTCAATTCGAAAATAGAAACTAATTCTTCGGAAAGTAAGACACTACCATAGGCATTAATTACTCCTTTCCTTACTTCAAGTTGTACTTTTTCATCATAATTTTCTGAATACTCTAAAAAAGTTTTAGCTGCCTGAAGTCCTACTAAATAACTACCATCAAAAATTAATTGATTTAATGTAGCTGTTGCTGAAGCGTTTTCTTTAGTGCCAAAGGTAACCGGTACAAAAGTACCTGGTGCCCCTCCAGTAATTTCTCCAGGAAGTAAGGTTACGGGCTGTTTTAAGTTATTGTTATAGGAAATATTTGCATCTAGTTGCGGTAATCCAGAAGCAGTTGTTTCCCATTTTTTCTTTATAGCAATTGCAATATCTCTTCTCGAATTTATTGCGGTATAATTGCTGTCAAGCGCAAAAGTTATGGCTTGTTCTAATGTGAAATCATATTTTTGACTCCGATGGTTATCGGAATGTTGCGAATAACCTACAGTTGTTACAAAAACAAAAACAAGTAAGATGAATACTTTATTCATTGGTTTAATTTTTATTTAATATTTGGTTTAATTTTGATAGTCCTTTTTTTGTTACAATACCTCTTAAATGGTATTCTAGATAATTTTCTACGAGTTGTTGTTTTGGAAACTTGGCAGAAGGAAATAGCTCTTCATCCTTAATTCCTGTAACCCCTATAAAATATATTCTGGATACAAATTCTATATTAAGATTTGTCCTATATAGACCTTGTGATACACCTTTATTGATATTGTCTGTTACACAATCCTGCATTAATTCAAATTGTTTCTTTTTAAGAGAATTATGTATTTCAGGATAATATTTTGAAAGTTGGTATTGAGGAGAAGATTTTTCGCCTTTTAATTGTGTCATAATAAATGACTTTATTTCAAATAATTCTTCAATAGGGTTTTTGTTTAAGGTACAAATGCAATCAATACCCTTCGAAATATTTTCAAAAATATTAAGGGTGGATTCTTTAACTAACTGAGTTTTGTTTTTAAAATGTGTATAAATAGTTTTCTTAGAGATGCCCATTTGGTTTGCAATGTCATCCATAGTCACACTTTTAAACCCAAATGTTAAAAATAGTTCTTCTGCTTTTTGTAAAATTTTTTTTTTCACGTTCTCTTAAATTGATGGCAAAAATAACAAAGGAAACTTTAAAAACAAAAAAAGTTTCCTAAGTTTTAATAAAGTTTTAACTTTTTGATTTTATACTTTACCATTGTATATTCTTTAGTGAATGTTATTTTTGTTAAAATTTTTATCAATGCAGGGAATAGAAAAATATAGCGGGTCACTTCAAAACTATTTGGATGAAGTTATTACACTTAAAGAACCCAAACAATTATATGAACCGATAAAGTATATCGTTTCTTTAGGTGGTAAAAGATTACGGCCTGTACTTACATTATTGTCTTGCGATATTTTTAATGCGGATTTTAAAAAAGCATTACCAGCAGCATTGGCTCTTGAATTATTTCATAATTTTTCATTAATCCATGATGATATAATGGATGAAGCGCCTTTAAGGAGAGGGAAAGAAACCGTACATCAAAAATGGAACTTAAATACGGGGATTTTATCTGGGGATGCGATGTTAATTTTAGCGTATCAGCTATTCGAGGAGTATGAACCTAAAATGTTTCATGATTTAGCTAAATTATTTAGCAAAACAGCTTTACAGGTTTGTGAAGGTCAGCAATACGATGTCGATTTTGAAACCAGAAATGATGTTACCATTCCCGATTATATAAAAATGATTGATTATAAAACTGCAGTTTTACTTGGAGCTTCTATGAAAATGGGTGCTATCGTCGCTAATGCTTCAGAAGAATGTAAAATGAATAGTTATGATTTTGGCAGAAATTTAGGAATCGCTTTTCAGTTGCAAGATGATTATCTAGATGCCTTCGGAAACCCAAAAACCTTTGGAAAACAAATTGGAGGAGATATCATCGCAAATAAAAAAACATTCCTATATATAAAAGCAGTTCAGAATAGTTCTGAAAAAGATAAGGTATTATTGGAAAAGTTATTTTCAGAAAAACCACAGGATCCAACTAATAAAATTAAAACGGTACTTGAAATTTATAATACCTCTGGTGCCACAAAAGAAACTTTAAAAGAGATTTCTACATATACTCAAAAAGCAAATAAAATTTTATCTAAACTTGAAATCTCTGAGGAGAATAGGGAAATCTTATTAAGTTTTGGAGATAAATTAATGAAGCGAAATGTTTAGTTTATTTTAAAGAAGTAATAAATACTATGATGTTTCCATTAGAATCAACAGAAGCTATTTTATTAAAATCTGAAGAATTATCGTTATATAAAAAACTGATACTTCAATTAAATAAAGATTTTTTACGAGCAAATCTTTCTGTAGTTTTTTCTGAAGACATTTCCCCTGAAGACCTAAAATCTAAACTTCACGAAATAGTGGCGAAGTTGATGGATAAACAATTTGAAGAATATCTTAATTTACTTTATATCATAGATGTTTCCGAAGAAAAAATAAAACAACTTAATGATGTGACCTCTATGAATTTAATAGCTCATAATGTCTATTTAATATTATACCGCGAATGGAAAAAAGTATGGTTTAAAGAAAATTATTAAAAGTAAAACCGTACAAATGGATTGTAGGCATTTCCATAAATACTTTTATCAGAATCGTATAAAACATCAAACCGAAGTCCCATGGTAACATTACCAGCATTAAATCCAGCGCCTAAATACAATCCAGGATACCAATAACTTTCATCTGGATCACTACCATCAATATTTATATATCCTTCTTCAAAATCTCTATTGACATAGAGTTGTTCAAACTCAGCAGACAGTTGTAACTGAGGTATTACATTGTATAATCCAATTATACTTGTACCCAATATATAAGATTCGTAAAAATGTTTTTCTGTACTGTAAGACATATTTAATCCAGCACCTACACCTAGTTTTTCATCAAACCTATATATAGCACTTGGGGCAAGAGTTCCACTAAAAAAATCATTACCAAAACTCAAGCCTATACCCCCACCAAACATGACATGAGACCAAAACTCAGATTTCTGATTTTGAGGGTTTACTTGTGCTTGACAATTCCAACTAAAAAAAATAATCAATACAAAAATAAAGAGTGTAAAGAGGGGCTCATTAAATGTCTTTTTCATTTTTTTTTCTAAATAAGGTTAGACTCTAAATATATAAAAATTAAGAATAAAGTAATGGTAAAAATTGTATTTTTGCCACACTTTATAACAAAACAGGCTATTTGAGCCAAATTATGGATAAATATTCATTTCTTAATGCGGTACA
>MAAC01017516.1_pt1 | contig 42198 bp, 39 predicted proteins | sample 1115981 | NCBI WGS metagenome assembly MAAC01 (sample SAMN04961126, study PRJNA320927) | seawater metagenome | isolation source: sample BD02T64 sea water enriched with oil for 64 days | place: USA:Gulf of Mexico | collected 2013-07-27 | reverse complement strand
GACTTACAGGATTACTTGAATGAATATTGTTACAGGTTCAATCGCAGTTTTATGAAAGAAGGAATCTTTGAAAACTTAATGATCAGAATGATTAAGGCAGAACCTTGTTTAATAAAAAACATTAATGGCTAAGTGCCTAAATCGGTTCCTTTTATTAGTTCATCTTAGCCATGAGAAATCCTCAAAGTCTTGATTCCTATGGGTTTAATGGACTATTAGAAATAAAAAAGAGTTGCTGAATTCCAATTTATTTTTTATATTTATATTCTAATCAAAGCCAATCAATCATGTATAAAAAATTACTTTTATTAACTGCTCTATGTTGTATTTCCACAACATTTTTTGCACAGACCATTGTTAGCACCACTCCAGAAAACAAAAAAGTTGTTCTTGAGGAATTCACTGGCATCCATTGTAGTGCGTGTCCTAGTGGACACGTAGTTGCCGACGCAATTCAAAGTGCTAATCCTGATGATTTTTTCATTATAAACGTTCACCAAGGTCCTTTTGCAATAGCGACAGGTTCAGAACCCAATTTTATTACTCCTTGGGCGGATGCAATTGCTAATCAAACCGGATTGCTGGGATACCCAGCCGGTACTATTAACCGCACGAATTTTCCTGGTCTAGAAATGGGCGACCCTGGCACAACCGCAATGGGCAGAGGGCAATGGGCAGCGGCAACAGATTTAGTGTTGGCGGAAAGCTCTTATGTTAATCTAGCTGTCGAAGCAACAATAGATATCCCAACAAACTTAATGACTATTCATCTAGAAGCTTATTATACTGCTGATAGCCCTGAATCTAGTAATATGTTGAATGTTGCTATTCTTCAGAATAATACATTAGGCCCACAATCTGGCGGAGGTCAAGGGAATAATTATAATCACCAGCACAGACTTATTGATTTAGCTACTGGTCAATGGGGTGAGGAAATAACCAACACAACTATGGGATCTTTTATTGATAGAACGTACAACTATACGTTCCCTCCAAGTATAAATGGAGTATATATAGATCATAATGAAATTGAATTGGTGGTATTTATGGCTGAAAACAATCAAACAGTAGTTAGTGGAAATAAGGGTATTCCTGATGTGAATCCACTTACTTCAACAAACGATGCTTCATTGCTTGGAATTAATGAACTTGTGAGTGCCTGTGGTGTGACTAGCGTAGTACCTGAAGTAACGATATTAAATTCTGGTACAGATCCTATTACTTCCTTGAACTTTACCTACTCTACAAATGGAGGGGCAACAGAAAGCTATCCCTGGTCTGGTAATTTAGAGTCTTTGGAAACAGTGGTTGTAGAACTTCCAACAATTGACTATACTGCGCAAGCAATAAATACGGTGGATGTAAGTATTGATAACGACGATTTCAATGACAATAATACAACAAGTACATCTTTTGATGACATTATTGAGGCTGGCACCACTATAGATTTAACCATTATCACCGATCAATATGCGCAAGAAATCTCTTGGGAACTAGTAGCATCGGATGGTACAGTTTTAGAATCTGCCCAACTTACCACGGGTGATAACAATCAGACTTTGGAATATAATTTTACTTTCTCCGAGGATTGCATAACATTTAATATTAATGACTCTTATGGCGATGGTATTATTAATGGGGGTGCTTCTCTAATCGACACCAACGGTATAGAAATATATCCGTTTTTCGGAAACTACGGAAGTGGTGATACAAAACCATATTATTCTAAAGAAGTTCTGGGCACAGATGACTTAGATCTCTCTAAGGTTTCAATTTATCCAAATCCTGCAGCCAACATACTCAATATTGAAAATGCAGAAAATTCGAATATTGAAGTTTATGACTTGTTAGGTAAACTTCTTATTTCCAAAAGTAGTATTGATACACTAGAACAATTAAATGTCTCTAACCTTATCAACGGCGCTTATTTTATAAGAATTTATAATGGTTTGCAATTAACCACAGAAAAAATTATTATTTCTAGATAACTATTATAAATAGTGTGTTATTAAAAACTCCAGAAAGTAATTCTGGAGTTTTTTTTGCAAATAAAATTCAAGTTGTCTCAAGACAAAAACGAACAAGATCAAGAAAATGCCAAACAACATCCGATAAAAATTCCTGTGAAGATATCATCGAATTTATAGATATGATGTATAATAATTCTTAGTTGACCGTGTAGGAGACTAAGTGTTTCTCACCAGAAGACAGTGGGCTTGATATTGTAGAATATGTCTCTTTTAATTGCCCAGTCTCTTCTGCATAATACTTGTTGCTTCTTCCAGGGAAATTTGATCCATCTTCATGTTTAGCAAATATTTCATTGTTTAATGCCGTAAAAACTCCCGCCTCTACTTCTACATTCTCAGTACCATTCAATAATTGTCCAAAAAGATTAAAACTGGGTTGTTTGATGATAAAGTATTCCTCATCGTGATTTGTATTTGAAAAAACTTAATGCTTGCCTCGTTTATTAAATATCCTAAAGAATCTCTATAATGTAAAACTGCAACTCCATTTTCTGGAACATATCTCGGAGATCCATTGTTGCCAATAGTGGTCGTTTGAAAGACAAAATACTCTTCTCCGTTTATTTCAGTCGTTTCTGTGATTTCAACTTCATCGAACACATCGAAGCTTTCAAATTCATCTGTTAAACCGATACGCCCGAAATATTCATAAGTCCAAGTATTCCCTACACTCAGCGCATAAAAATTTGTTTCAGCTTCTGGAGTTGAACATTCCTCATCTCCCTTACAAGAGAAGAGGAGTAGAAAAGACAGGGTAAAAAGAAAAACATCTTGTACATAATAACAATGGTTTTGGTTAATAAAGTACAGTTCTTCTATAGGTGGTAGATTGTTATATGAACTTAACCTATTACACCATAAAGTATTACTCAATTAATTCTTTTACCTCATCAAAATCCAAACCGCCATAATTCCCGCTACTCATTAAAAGCAAAGAGGCATTATTAAAGTTTTGAGAGAAAAGATACTCTTTGAAATCGGTTGGATTGGTATACACTATTAAATCCTCACGTTGGAACGCATCCGTAATTTGTGATAATGAAATTTCCTCCAGTTTTTTAATTTTCACCGCATGAGGGGAATAAAACACTACTGCCGTATCCGCAGCGTCCAAGGCGCCTTTATATTCTTGTAAAAACTCGGGGTTTAAACTACTATAAGTGTGCAGTTCTAAACAAGCAATAAGCCTTTTTTTTGGGTACTGATCTTTCACCGCTTGTGTGGTTGCCTCTACCTTACTTGGGGAATGAGCAAAATCCTTGTACGCAACTGTTGCATCATTTTCAGCAATTTTTTCAAGGCGCTTGCTCGCTCCTTTAAAAGTAGCGATCGCTTCGTAAAAACCATCGGCATCAACACCCATTAATTGACAAATCCATCGCGCTCCTTCTAGGTTATTTAAATTGTGTTTTCCAAAGACTTCTATTGGCATAGCGCCTTCTGGAGTATCCAGCAAGGTTTCGCCGTACTCAACTTCATATAAAGGGGTTCGATATGGATATTTCTTTATTAGGCTTGTAGAGGCTTCCACTACCCTTTTTACCTCCAGATCTTCCTCATTATAAATAATTGCCCCTCCATTAGTTATTTGATTCAGAAATATATCAAACTGCTCAATATAATTATCATAAGTCGGAAACACATTGATATGATCCCAGGCAATTCCACTTAACAATGCAATATTGGGCTTGTACAGATGAAATTTTGGGCGACGATCTATTGGTGAAGAAAGGTATTCATCCCCTTCTAAAACGATAAAATCGTTCTCATTTGTCAATTTCACCATCACGTCAAAGCCCTCTAATTGAGCGCCTACCATATAATCTACTTCCTTATTGTGATAATGCATTACATGCAGAATCATAGAAGTAATAGTTGTCTTTCCGTGTGACCCTCCAATGACCACTCTTGTTTTATTTTTGGACTGTTCATATAAAAACTCCGGATAGGAATAGATGGTTATTCCAAGCTCCTTTGCCTTTAGTAGTTCCGGATTATCTTCTTTTGCATGCATTCCCAAAATAACTGCCTCAACATTTGAGGTTATTTTTTTCGGAAACCAACCAAACTCATTCGGGAGTAAATCTCTACTCGCCAGCCTTCCTTTTGAAGGTTCAAAAATCTCATCATCACTTCCAGTTACAAGGTCGCCTTTAAGATGCAGTGCTATAGCCAAGTTATGCATAGCACTTCCTCCAATTGCAATAAAATGTACGCGCATTCAAATCAAAATTTAATTGGGTGTAAAGATATTATTTTAAATCTCAATAGGCTTGTTCGTTCTTTGTAATAAGGTAAAGAAAGGACTGTCTAAAAACTAAAGCTTTAGAATAAGTTCTTTCTCTTTTATGGCTTCTTTGAAGTTGGAGCGACTTATCAATGCCTTATTAATCCATAACAACGCCGATTCCTTTTGAGATTGATTCTTATAAATTTGAGCCAACCTATAATATGCCCAATCCTTAGGAACACCATCTTTTACTGAATGGTTCTCTATGTATTTCTGAAGGCAAAGAATTCCTATCTCAGCCTTTACATTGTACTGTGCAGCGATTTTTCCTATCTGATAATTCAATTGATTTCGTTCATGAATCTTTAACGATTCTACCGAAGTCTCAATCGCTTTTTTAGGTTGACGACTATTCTCGTACAAACTAGAAAGTTTTTCATAGGTGTGAGGCGATCCACCAACTTCAATAGCTTTTTTATAGAAAGTTTCAGCGTCCTTTGGCCGCTCGCTGTATTCTGCGATATAGCCGTTAGCTAGATGACCATCAACTTCAGAAATATATCCCAGTTCTTTAGCATATGCAATCGCCTTTCGCTCACTACCCCCTATAATTCTGGGTAATTGAATATAAAACTCTACCAACGCCCATCTAACTTCGATATGATTTGGATCCAATTTAGCAGCCTTTTCAAAAGATTTCTTGATATCAGTAACGTAGGTTAAGGCTCTCAATCGATTGACCGATAATGCTTTCATTCCTAATGCCCCGCCATATTTAAAATTAAAATTGGCACTGGTCTTATGCTCTTCTAGTAAGCCCTCGAAGTAGTTTATCGCAGCATCCCAATCTTCTGTATAGCCAGCAATATCTCCTAGATACTCACGTGTTTTTTCATGATTTGGATGGGTTTTCAAATATTTTTGAAAAAGAGGCTTCGCCTTACTGAAGTCTTCTTTCTCAAAATAACTTTTAGCCCGCTCAAAATCACTCTGAGCGAGACTCAATAGTGGAATCATAATAAGAATATAAATCAAATTCTTCATAGGGCTTTCGTAGGCTCAAAGATACAACAGCTTATTAATACTTACCCAAACCTCAGAAATCATTATTTTTAAATTCATTATCTTTCAGTCTTACTCACATTTAAAACTAATCGTATGAATGCAAAAGTATTTTTGGCATTGAGGATTCTACTAGGCCTCTTTGTTATCGTATTTGGACTTAATAAGTTCTTAAATTTTATCCCAATGGAAGCACCCACTGGAGACGCAGGAGCGTATTTTGGGGCACTTATGTCCTCTAAAACATTAATGTTGGTTGCAATTGTAGAAATTGTAGCAGGTCTTGCGCTAATCTTTAATAAATATGGCGCTTTACTAGCCTTAATTCTTATGAGTGTTTCCGTAAACGCATTTCTGTTCCATGCGGTATTAGATCCTGCTGGAATTGGTGGAGCAGTAGTCTTGTTACTATTAAATATCGCCGTCTTATTTGGATATAAAGATCATTATAAAGACTTACTAAACTGATTAAAAAGGTCGCCCGAAAAGGCGGCCTTTTACTTTTTCTTTGGTGGAAACTTATGAAGCGCGCGATCAACTTCTTTTATATAATAAGCCTCTTTTTGAGCAGGAGTAACCTTTTCTTTTAACTCACCATCTATTTGCACCTGCCATACTAGTTTTTGATTTACAGAGGCATCAGTTATTTCTATGGTCAAAAGCTGATTAATTACACGCCCCCAAATTGGAATTCCACCACTAACTCCTACCTCCACATTACCACCACCAACACCTATTCCCAAGGTGTTTCGTGAACTCGAAATGCTTTCCGTAGCAAAAAAATCAATGTAAAACATGCAGTCATCAGTTCGTTTATAACCTCGTCGATTAAGTGAACTATCAATAGCCTTCATAATTCGCCTAGTATCAAGCTCGTTTAAACCCGAATCTATATCTGAATAAAACTGATAAGTAGTAAAATTTATGAAATCGGTTTCCGTATCATAATCCATGGTCATGACCGCACCGCAGGAGGTGAAGAAAATTGTAATGAACAATACAGGTAGGTATCTCATAGCTTAATCTCATCATTTATTTGAACCTCAATAGGAAATTCAGCTAAAATTAAACAAAAAGCAGACCCAACTCTACCCTTTTATTATTCTTTAACAATCTTCTTGGAAATGCTCCCTTGATTTGTAACTACTTCAATAAAATAGATTCCATTAGAAAAGCTTGAGAAATTAATGTTCTTTTCTGAAAAAACTTGCAGTCGTTCTCCTAAAACAGAATATACTATTGCCTTTTCAAAGACAATGCTTTTGGATACATTTAGGTACAGTACTTCGGAAACTGGATTAGGGTAGACATTAATTGCGCTATTAAGGTCAACTTCAGAAACAACAAGCAAACACGCTACTTGAACTTCCGAAATTGAGCTACACCCTGTTGCATTACCATCTATAGTTTTAGGAATATTGACATCGTCGATAATGGTGCAAATAAAGTCGATATCACAAACCGCTAGACTCGTATTATTTGTTATTTCGACCTCATTGATAAGTGTTGGTGACAAATCATTAAGCGCTTGAATAGAGTTCAAAGCGACATTGTTATTCATTGTTAATTTCCCATTGATTCCAAGTAAGTTCTCAAAACCTGTCAAGTTTGGTAAAGAAGAGCATCCAAAAATCGTCAAATAATCTAAGGTAGAAATACCATTCAAGGCAGTTATGTCTAGCAAACTACCTATATTAGAAATTTGAAGACCTCCTTCAATTAGCGCCAAATTTTCTAAACCTGTTAAATCTGATAAGGGAGTATCGTGAATTACAACATTTCCAACTGTACCGTTTACCTGCGTCAAATTTTCCAACCCATTCAATGATTGCAAACTTGTGTTTGAGTATATATCCAAATCACCTACTGAGGCAATATTACTCAAAACAGTAATATCCGTAAGATTTGGATTATCTCCTATTCTCAATCTCCCGCCGACCGTCTCCATAGCTGCAAAACCATTTAAGGTCAGCACATTATCGCATTGAATAACTTCAAGGTCACCTCCAAGGCTGGTAAGGCTATTTAAGGCAGACATATCGTCTAGGCTATCATTGTTCCATATATACGGAGCCACCTATACTTTGCAAGTTACTAAGAGCCGCCAAATCAACCATGGCTTCTTCTGCAATAAAAAGGTCGTCTGCAATAGTAAGCACGTTCTCTAATCCCGATAAATCTGTAATACCATTTCTAGTAAGACTTAAATAGGTTAATGAATTAAGCACACTCAATTCTGTAAGATCTCGGAGATTTTCATTTCCAAGGAACGCCAAGCCACCAAGACTAACCAAACCATCCAATCCCGTTAAGTCTGGTAATGCATTATTGAAAAAAAATTATTGAGCCTACCGTTTGTAGTCCTCCCAAACCATTTAAGGTTGTCATATCGGGATTAGAGCCAATAGCTAGATGAACTGCGCTCTCAAGATTCTCTAAGCCAGCTAAGTCTACAATCTGCGTTCTTTGAATATAAAGAACCTCTGCATGAGTAATATCCGACAAGCCATTCAAGTTAGTAATTTCAGTAAAGCCACCATCAATAATGACTTGCTCGGTGAGCATGGTGCAATTAGGGTAGTTGATAACAAAGTTATCAACTACCGCCTGGGTATTCAAAATAAGAGAGTCTGTTGGACATTGTCCAAAACTCATAATCGAAAAGGTTAGGAAAACTCCTAAAAGTAGTATTCTTTTCATATCTTTTTTATGTAAAATACGGAATATTCGATTCGAGTCAAACGATTTTCTCTCCTGATTTATAAAAAACCAGATAGTTTTACTAAAAACATGTTACCCCTAAGGTATAAGAATTTAAACAGCCAAATAATAGCAGACCAAGTAGTAAATTTTTTTCATAAGTAAGTAATCATTGGGCTATTAAAAAACAATTATGGGGAGGTAAGTAATATTAAAAAAATAATTGCTCTAAACTGCACTAAGACACCGTCTCTTCATTTAACATTTCCCAAAGCTTATCCTTGAGTTCCATTAACCCTTGTTGGGCAACAGATGAGAAAAACAAGTAAGGAATACCTTCAAACTCTTGGTCAAGCAACTCCTTCATTTCTACTTTTAGTTCATCATCAAGCAAATCACTTTTAGATATTGCGACCAATCGTTCCTTGTCCAACAGTTCTGGATTGTATCGTTTCAATTCGTTCAGCAATATTTCATACTGTTCCTTAATATCATCCACATCTGCAGGAACTAAAAATAGAAGCGTAGAATTTCTTTCTATATGACGCAGAAAACGGTGACCAATTCCCTTTCCTTCAGCAGCTCCTTCAATAATTCCAGGAATGTCTGCCATCACAAAGGTTTGGTGATTTCGATACTCAACAATTCCTAAGTTTGGCTTAAGGGTAGTAAACTCATAATCGGCTATCTTAGGTTTCGCCGAGGTAATTACAGAAAGTAAAGTAGACTTACCCGCGTTTGGAAAACCAACCAACCCAACGTCTGCCAATAATTTTAATTCAAGGGTAAAATCCAGTTCTTCTCCCTCAAGACCAGGTTGCGCATAACGTGGTGTTTGATTGGTAGAAGATTTAAAATGTGCATTTCCACGACCTCCCTTACCTCCTGCTGCAAGGATTCGTTCTTCTCCATCTTCAGTAAGTTCGAATAAAATTTCTTGAGTTTCGGTATCACGCACCACGGTCCCTATAGGAACCTCAACATATACATCTGCCCCATCGGCACCGGTACTTGTCTGCTTGCTCCCGTGTGTTCCGTGTTCTGCCTTATAGTGACGTTTAAACTTTAAGTGAAACAAGGTCCATAAATTTTTATGAGCTTGAATAATGACATGACCTCCACGACCACCATCTCCCCCATCAGGACCTCCCTTAGGGATGTATTTCTCTCTGCGCAAATGTGCGCTTCCTTGTCCTCCTTTTCCGGATGTGACGTGAATTTTTACGTAATCAACAAAATTGCCTTCAGTCATGCTTGTGCTTCTCACGAAAGTGAGAATTTCTTTTAATTTATCTAAAGCGTATCTATCACACCTCTCAAACGTACTGTGATTTCTTCAACACTTCCTACTCCATCAACACCGTAATATTTATCTTGAGCCTGGTAAAACTCTTTTAAGATATCAGTTTTACGATAGTATTCGGCAATCCGCTCTCTAATAACACCTTCGTTTGCGTCATCTGGTCTTCCGCTAGATTTACCGCGATCCAAAAGACGTCCTACCAATATCTCATCGTCTACCTCCAAAGCAACCATTGCATTAATTTGAGCGTTTTTTTCAGTCATTAAATTTGCTAATGCCTTAGCCTGAGCAGCAGTTCTTGGAAATCCATCAAAAATGAAACCATTGGCATCCACATTCTTCTCTACCTCAGCATTAAGTATATTGATTGTTACTTCGTCCGGCACCAAATGCCCTTTATCCATGTAGGACTTTGCAAGCGTTCCTAGCGCTGTAGCGTTCTTAATATTATAACGAAACACGTCTCCGGTTGAGATATGTACAAGTTGGTATTTTTGTTTTAAGACTTCAGCTTGAGTTCCTTTTCCGGCTCCGGGAGGGCCAAATAACACGATATTTTTCATTGCTTTTAAGGCGCTTTCGGCGCTTCTATTTTTTGTTTTTTTATAATTTATTCCGAAGAATTTTTTAATCGATTCCCACATCTCAAATAGTCTTCTAATAAATAATAAAAATATTAATATTCAATAAGTCTGCAAAGATAACAATTGAAAAGAAGATTGTACCTTTGTATGATGGCTAATTATTTTTCTTCCAACTTCACTCTCGGAATTCTTGGCGGTGGTCAATTAGGAAAAATGTTACTCTACGAAACTCGTAAGTTTGACATTAGAACAAAAGTGCTTGATCCTAGCAACGAAGCGCCTTGTCGAATTGCTTGTGATGAGTTCCAACAAGGTGACTTAATGGATTTTGAAACAGTTTATAGCTTTGGAAAAAATGTTGATGTACTTACATTTGAAATTGAGAATGTAAATGTCGATGCACTAGAAAAACTAGAAAAAGAAGGTAAAACAGTATATCCATCTGCGAAAACACTTCGGAATATAAACGATAAAGGTATTCAGAAGCAATTCTACAATGATCATGATATTCCAACAGCACCATTTAGATATTATGAGACCAAGGCCGATTTAAACGCGGCCATTCACCGAAATAAAATAGCATTCCCTTTTGTGTGGAAAAGCTGTACGGGTGGATATGACGGGAAAGGTGTTCAAGTGGTTCACGCCTGGCAAGAGGAACTTGGCCTACCAGATATTCCTTGCATTATTGAAGAGATGATTCCGTTTAAAAACGAATTGGCGGTTATTGTAGCGCGGAACGCGAAAGGGGAAGTAGCAACCTACCCCGTTGTGGAAATGGAATTTCATCCAGAGGCTAACCAAGTTGAATATGTTATTTGTCCAGCAAGAATTGATAATATGGTTGCCAGAAAAGCACGCGAAGTGGCGACAAAGGTTTCAGAGGCATTTGAACATGTTGGTTTGTTGGCGGTGGAATTATTTCAAACAGAGGATGATGAAATACTGGTAAATGAAGTTGCCCCTAGACCACATAACAGTGGCCATCACACTATTGAATCTTCATACACCAACCAATTCGAACAACACCTAAGGGCGATATTAAATTTGCCTTTAGGGAAAACCGAAAGTAAAGTTGGTGGAATAATGGTAAACCTTGTTGGAGCAGAAAATGAAACGGGATCTGTTGTATATGAAAACATTGAAACAATCATGGCAATGGATGGTGTGACGCCACATATTTATGGTAAAAAGGAAACGCATCCATTCAGGAAAATGGGACATGTTACTATAGTTAATGAAAATATTTCCGAGGCAAGAAAAATTGCAGAAGATGTTAAGAAAAGTATCAAGGTAATAAGTAAAAAATAAATTACGAATTGAATCTTTATTAATTTGTGATTTGAAATTTTCAATTTTATGAGCAAAGTAGGAGTCATTATGGGAAGCACAAGCGATCTGCTGGTGATGCAGGACGCAATAGAAATTCTAAAAGGTTTTGATTTAGAAGTCGAAATTGATATTGTTTCGGCACATCGAACCCCAGATAAACTTTTTGATTATGGTAGGAACGCCCACACAAGAGGTCTTTCTGTTATTATTGCTGGAGCCGGTGGAGCTGCTCACCTTCCTGGGATGATAGCATCGCTTTCACCCTTACCCGTAATTGGCGTACCAGTTAAATCAAGTAATTCTATTGATGGCTGGGATTCTGTATTATCTATTTTACAAATGCCGGGCGGAGTACCTGTAGCCACTGTAGCATTAAATGGAGCTAAGAATGCTGGAATTCTTGCTGCTCAAATTATAGGGTCTAGCGATAAATGTGTATTGGACAAAATCCTGGCCTATAAGGAAGGTTTGAAAATGAAGGTCGAAGAAGGCGCTAAAAATATAAATAAATAAAATCAGCTCATCTAAAATGAATAACCCCTTATTACAAACTTTCGACGCGACTCCTTTTTCACAACTGAAAAACGAACACTACCTACCTGGCATATCAGAATTAATAAAAACTACTAAGGATGAGATTATTTCTATCACATCAAACACAGCCCCCCCCTCCTTCGAAAACACAGTAGAGGCATTAGAAAATACGGGGTTGCAATTGGATCGTGCAACTAGTATTTTTTTTAATTTGAACAGTGCCGAAACGAACGATGAAATTCAAAAAATAGCGCAACAATTATCTCCGATATTATCCGACTTCAAAAATGATTTACTTCTGAATGAAGAGCTTTTCCGAAGAGTTAAAAAGGTTTACGACTCTAGAAATCAACTTACACTTAACCAGGAGCAACAAATGCTTCTTGAAAAACAGTACAAAGGTTTTTCAAGAAATGGCGCCAATCTTTCTGAAGCAGACAAAGCAGCACTGCGAAAAATTGATTCCGAATTGTCAAAGCTAAAACTCACTTTTGGAGAAAATGTGCTATCCGAAACTAATAAGTTTGAAATGCTCATCACAGAAGAAACTGAACTTTCTGGTCTTCCAGATAGCGCAATTGAAGCAGCATTACAAACTGCTGAGGAAAAAGAAAAAGAAGGCTGGGTTTTTACCCTGGATTACCCTAGTTACCTCCCTTTTATGCGATATGCAGACAACAGAGACCTTCGAAAAAAAATGTCGTTTGCATTTGGTGCAAAAGCTTTTCAAAATAACGGGAACGACAACCAAAAGAATGTTCTAAGTATTGCTCAACTTAGACACCAGCGTGCTAAATTACTTGGATATCTATCGCACGCTCATTTCATTTTGGAGGAACGCATGGCAGAAACACCGCAAAAGGTTGAATCATTTTTGAAGGAATTACTTGAAAAAGCCAAACCTGCTGCACAAAAAGAGTTCGATGAGCTTGAAACTTTTGCCAAAGAATTAGATAATATTGAACAACTTCAAAAATGGGATGGCGCTTACTATGCGGAAAAATTAAAGAAAAAGCGATTCAATCTAGACGAAGAAAAATTGAAACCATTTTTCAAGCTGGAAAAAGTTATCGACGGCGTATTTACTGTTGCAAAAAGATTATTTGGCCTTAACTTCGATGAAGTCACCGATATAGATAAATATCACAAGGATGTAAAAACCTATCGAGTTACAGACAATGATGGTGTTTTTGTATCTCTTTTTTATGCAGACTTCCATCCGCGCTCTGGTAAAAGAGGTGGTGCCTGGATGACTTCCTACAAACCTCAACAAATCAAGAACGGGCTCAATGATCGTCCGCATGTATCCATTGTCTGCAATTTCACCAAACCAACTGCTAGCAAACCTTCTTTACTTTCATTTAATGAGGTTACAACACTCTTTCATGAATTTGGCCATGCACTTCACGGCATGCTTGCTAACACCACTTATAAAGGCCTTTCTGGGACCAATGTATATTGGGACTTTGTAGAACTTCCAAGTCAGGTGCTAGAGAATTGGTGTTATGAAAAAGAAACATTAGAATTATTTGCCACACATTATGAAACCGGCCAATTGATTCCAATGGAACTTGTAAAAAAGATAAAAGATTCAGCAACCTTCCACGAAGGTATGCAGACCTTGCGCCAATTAAGTTTTGGGATGCTTGATATGGCTTGGCACGGAAGTGACCCTTCAGAAATTAAGAATGTAAAGACTTTTGAAAAAGATGCTTTTTCAAGTACAAGTTTATATCCCGATGTTAATGAAAACTGCATGAGTACTTCTTTTTCACATATATTTCAAGGCGGTTACTCGGCAGGATATTACAGCTACAAATGGGCCGAAGTACTAGACGCAGATGCCTTCGAATATTTTAAACAAGAAGGAATTTTCAATAAAAATATTGCTGATAAATTTAAAGATTTCGTGCTTTCACAAGGTGGAACTCAAGACCCAATGGAACTATATGTTAAGTTTAGAGGTAAAAAGCCAGATCCAGATGCATTACTCAAGCGAGCTGGCCTATTAAATTGAACTGATTATCCTCCTTTATCTATTACAAATAAAAAAGACGCTCCTTGTTCTAAGGAGCGTCTTTTTTATTCGTGTTTTTAATTAATTATTTGACAACTATTTTTTTCGAAACAGAGGTTTTTTGGTCTATCCTAAAATTGACCACATAAATTCCAGCATTGAATGATTCAATAGAAACAGTTCCTTTATTCGATGTAATTTGAGTCTCATAAACCTTTCTACCCTGCATATCAAAAAACGCAACTGATTTAAAGTTTTTGTTAGCACCTTCCAAATTATAAACCAACTGATCATTATATATCGTAACCAATACTGAATCCACTAATGATTCATCTATAGACAGAACACCACTTTTAGCCGTCTCTATTAAGTATTCTGCACATAACTTTGCAAATTTCGCAGCGTGATCTGCCGTTCCAGAAATACTAAAAGTATCATTGGCTGTATGTATGTTACCATTGTGCTGTCCAAAATTTGCCTCAAATGGAAAAGCTGCCATATATCCTTCATTTGTCCAGCTGGCATGATCGGAACAACCATAATTACAAAGTGATGTTCCATAAGTAATTTCATGTGTTCCTGTTGTATTATAATGATCCGCTAATTGCATTAAAAAAGAATTAAGAGATCCATCTGTATAATCCGTAATAAAAGACACATCATTTGCCGAACCATTATAATTTGTCATATCAAATTGAACAGCAGATATCACGTTTACATTATTATTAGAATACTGTGAAGCAATCTCCGCAGAACCCACAAGTCCAATTTCCTCAGCAGCATATGCCATCACTTCAATAGTCCTGTTTGGAACGAAACCAACCTCAAACAAAGCTCTAGCCGCTTCCGTAATAGTCGCTATTCCAGACGCATCATCATCTGCTCCAGGTGCATCATTATTTCCCTGACTTGATGTTGAATCCAAATGCCCTCCAACCACAACAAATTCGTCTGGAGTTTGGACTCCTTCAATAGTCATAATCACCGATGGCATTCCCGTATTCACATGATTAAATAGTCGTACGCTTACATCAGTTCTTCCATAAGTAGTGGCCATTGCCTCCCATTTTACTTTTAAATCATTCGCTGCTTGCGTAGCAGCCGCTCTATTATGATATCGAGTCCCATAATTTTCCAATTCCAAAATTTGATTCTCAATATTCTGCGTATTGATCAAATCAAGTGTTTGATTCACAATTGCATCCTCAGTAATTGTAAATGCCATTCTCGTATGAGGAGATTCTTTAGAATCTTTATATAAGGCGGCGATTGCATCCTCTTCAGATTTTTTAAAGATATATCCTGGCCCATGTACTAAAACTCTATCATGCAAGACATGTCCAGCATTAGGGGTTAAATAAACGGCAGCTTCATTTCTTCTTTCATCAAGAATTTGAATTTCGTTAGGTAAATCCTTTTTTAGCTCCTTTGCGTCTGAAAGCGCCATTGTAGCATAAAAATTTGTAGAATCCTGAGCATAACTGCTCAAAGAAAGCAGCACTAAGGCTATGATAATTAAGTTTAGTTTTTTCATAGTTTTTCTTTAAAAGTACGACATCATCACTAATAATTGACAGAAAATCATGATTTTTAACTTTTCATTAGATAATTAGGACCTCGAATTATCAAAGGATTCTAAAAAACTTTACTATTTTTGAATTCTATGCTAAAAGAACATAAAATTAATCCAACTGCCTGGGTAGACAAATATTCCGACTACCTTTACAATTATACGATCGTTCGTGTGAATGATCATGAAGTGACGCAGGATTTAATTTCTGAAACTTTTTTGGCTGGATTAAAATCCAAAGACAACTTTAAAGGTAAGGCAAGTGAACGTACTTGGCTCATTTCAATTTTGAAACGAAAAATTATCGATCATTATCGAAAAATAAATTCTCGAAAAGGAAAAGCAGAAGTTCGCATGTCCTATTCTCACGAAGATTCGGACGGTGATTGGCTCGAAGAGCGCGTAAGTGATCCATTTGACAAAACGGCAGAAGACACTATGGAGAATGAAGAGTTAGGGCTTGCTATAATGAACTGTTTGGATGGATTAAATGAAAAACAAGCAACTATTTTCAAAATGAAAACAATAGACGATTTCGATACAGAAGCAATCTGTAATGAATTCGAAATAACACCGTCTAACCTTTGGGTAATCATCCATCGAGCTAGAAAATCAATGGCAGATTGTCTAGAAGAAAATTGGTTTTAAATTAGTTATGAGTATAAAATTAGAATGTCACGAAGCAAATCACTTCTGCGATAAGAATCAGTATAGGGAAGCCTCCATATGGGAAAAAATAAGGCTGAATATACATCTTATCTATTGCCGTGCTTGTCGTAAATATACGGCCCGAAACATAAAGTTAAGCAAGGTGGTAAAAGACCCAAAGGTTAAGACCATGCCTCGAGATGACAAGCGAGTTCTCAAAGAACAACTTCAAAGAGAGTTATCAAAATAGTTGAGACACTAAGAGTAGCAACACGACCCAAAACACGGGAACACTTTCCACCCAGAATGCTGCAAAATATTTAGATTGTTCTTTTTCCGAAGCCATTAGTAACACTGCTATTAAAGAACACAGAAGTATTAGGCTGGCAAAATGATTATGGGCAAAATCATCTTTAAACCCTTCAAGTATTATTGCCATTAAAAGTAGAATTATCCCAAGGAATTTTGTTTTTTTCAAGCCTAGCAGCTGAGGTAGCGTCTGTAAAGATGAACTATCATAGGTAAGATCCCTTATCTCAAAGGGAAGAGTGAGTACCACTACTATTAAAAAACGTTGAATAAAAGTTAACCAGCAAGCCAAATTTAGCGATAGCTTAGAAGCTATCGCTGGAACAATTACGGTTACTCCTGCCCAGACTAAAGCAACAATAAAAATCTTCAATCCCCCAAGAGTCCTAAGACTTCTACGCTTCAAAAGTGGAACGGCATATAAAACAGTGAATATTGCAAAAACACCTATTGTCACCAAAGTTTCAATAGACAATTGAACTCCGAAGAAGATCATTCCACACAAAGCGAGAAAAGAAAACAACTGAATGGATTTCAACGAGTCCCTAAGTGTTTTATGCCTCGCTCCTGCTATCTCCGAATACTTCACAAAATTATAGCCAGTAACTGTCCCAAAAAACAAAAAACAAAAAAGTGAAACTGGAAACTCTAGATGAAATTCGAGTATTGTTACACTTACCAATGAACAAACCGCTATCGCCACATGAATACTGCCATTGAGATAGAAACGAAAGGCGCTGAAAATGATCTTCATGGAGTAAAAATAGCCAAAGTGTTTATAATCTTAGTTTTTAGTTGAAAAATTGTCCGCTACGACTCCTTAAAAACGAACATTTTTATTGTTTTATATTGTAATTTTGCAAGCTAAATTAAATAGCAAATTAATGAATACAGATTCTTTTGCCCTACGACACATTGGTCCTCGAAGAAGTGACCTTCCTGAAATGCTTAAAGCAGTTGGTGTTGACTCAATGGAACAGTTGATTTTTGAAACGGTTCCAGATGATATCCGATTAAGAAAACAACTGCAACTAGCCCCAGCATTAAGTGAGAATGAATATCTCGAGCATATCACTGAACTCGCTACAAAAAACAGGCTGTTTAAAACGTATATTGGATTGGGTTATAACCAATCTATCACTCCTCCAGTTATTCAACGTAATATCTTGGAAAATCCAGGATGGTATACCGCTTATACACCGTACCAAGCTGAAATTGCCCAAGGAAGATTGGAAGCATTGTTAAACTTCCAAACCATGATTGTCGATCTAACTGGAATGGAATTAGCAAACGCATCGCTATTGGATGAGGCTACAGCAGCGGCTGAAGCAATGGCACTATTGTTGGCTGTAAGAGAAAGAGCACAAAAGAAAAGTAATCTTGTGAAATTTTTCGTTTCTGAAGAGATTTTACCACAAACACTTTCTTTATTAGAAACAAGATCCAAACCATTAGGCATTGAACTAGTGGTTGGAAATCATGAGACCTTTAATTTCTCTACGGATTTCTTTGGGGTACTATTGCAATATCCTGGAAAAACGGGAAGAGTCTATAATTACAAAACGTTTATTACCGAAGCGAATTCTGCTGGAATAAAAGTAGCTGTAGCCGCGGATATTTTGAGTTTGGTAAAGCTTGAATCTCCCGGAAACTTTGGAGCGGACGTCGTGGTTGGAACTACACAACGTTTTGGAATACCTCTAGGCTATGGTGGACCTCATGCGGGTTACTTTGCTACTAAGGAAGAATACAAACGCAGCATACCAGGGCGAATTATTGGAGTAACCAAAGATACGGATGGAAACCGGGCTTTGCGTATGGCACTGCAAACACGCGAGCAGCATATTAAACGCGACAAGGCCACCTCAAACATTTGTACTGCTCAAGTTTTATTAGCAGTAATGGCAGGAATGTATGCTGTTTATCATGGACCAAGAGGATTGGAGTATATTGCCACAAAGGTCCACAATAGTACAGCGACTTTGGCAGGTAGCCTTGAGGAATTAGGTTACTTTCAGGCCAATGAGACATATTTTGATACAATCGCAATTAAAACCGATGCTTCAAAAATTAAGAAATTAGCTGAAACTAAAGAGGTAAACTTCTATTATCCTGATGAAGAAACAGTCTCTATTTCTTTAAACGAAACAACAACCTTAAAAGACCTAAATAGAATTGTTTCCATATTTGGAGAGGCAGTTCAAAAGGAAACTTCAGAGATTACGCAATTGCTTACGGGAAATAAAATTCCGAAGGAGGTAAATAGAAAAACTAAATTCTTAACCAATGAGGTTTTCAATACCTACCATAGTGAAACAGAATTAATGCGCTATGTAAAAAAATTAGAACGCAAGGATCTTTCACTTAACCATTCTATGATTTCATTAGGTAGTTGCACAATGAAGCTAAATGCAGCAGCTGAGATGCTTCCATTAAGCGACCCACAATGGGGAAACATGCACCCGTTCGTACCTTTGGAACAGGCAGGTGGTTACCAATTAATGCTAAAGAAACTGGAAGACCAATTAACGGAAATTACTGGCTTTGCCGGCACTTCTTTGCAACCTAATTCTGGTGCTCAAGGAGAATATGCAGGATTAATGGTAATTCGAGCATATCACGAATCAAACGGTGATGGTCATAGAAATATATGTTTAATCCCTTCATCCGCACACGGAACCAATCCAGCAAGCGCTGTAATGGCAGGGATGAAGGTAGTAGTTACAAAAGCAACTGCCGAAGGAAATATTGACGTAGATGATCTTCGCGAAAAAGCTAGGGAACATAAAGATAATCTTGCGGCACTGATGGTCACTTACCCTTCTACACATGGTGTTTACGAATCGGCTATCAGAGAAATTACAAGTCTTATACATGAAAATGGAGGACAAGTGTATATGGATGGTGCAAATATGAATGCACAGGTCGCGCTTACTAATCCAGGAGCAATTGGCGCAGATGTATGCCATTTAAATCTTCATAAGACCTTTGCGATTCCTCATGGTGGTGGTGGACCAGGGGTAGGACCTATATGCGTGGCTAAGCAGCTTGTTCCGTTTTTACCAACAAACCCTATTATTCCTACTGGAGGTGCAAAAGCGATAACAGCAATTTCTGCTGCTCCTTGGGGAAGTTCATTGGCTTGTTTAATTTCTTACGCTTATATAAGTATGTTGGGTGTTGATGGCCTGAAGAAATCAACGGAATACGCCATTCTAAATGCTAATTACATTAAAGAACGCTTAAATGGTCATTATGAGGTATTGTATACCGGTGAGCGAGGTCGCGCGGCACATGAGATGATTGTTGATTGTCGTCCATTTAAGGAAAATGGAATTGAAGTTACGGATATAGCAAAACGTTTAATGGATTATGGTTTCCATGCACCTACGGTTTCATTTCCCGTCGCTGGAACAATTATGATTGAACCTACTGAAAGCGAAAGCAAAGAAGAACTAGACCGCTTTTGTGACGCAATGATTTCAATTAGAAAAGAGATAAACGCATTAAGTAAAGATGAGGTAAATAATATTCTCAAAAATTCTCCCCATACCTTGACTATGGTAACAAGCGATACATGGGAATTTCCTTACAGTAGACAAGAGGCAGCTTTCCCTCTTTCGTATATCACCGAAAATAAGTTTTGGCCATCCGTTCGACGAGTAGATGACGCGTTTGGAGACCGTAATCTTATTTGTAGTTGCGAACCCATCGAGGCGTATATGGAAGCCTAAAGGACATAGATGAAATATAAAATGACCTTTCTTGGGAAAGGTCATTGCATTTTCACAAATTTCCTCTAGAAAACAAATTATCAAATTACTGACATTTATCCTTATAATTGTCGATTCATTAATAATATCTCGTATTTTTACGAATCCGTAAAATTGTATTTATTTAGGCTTTTCTGCGATTGCTGGGTAAGACGTTTTACGTACTTTTAAAAAAAAAAAAAATGGGCGTTACCATAACAGGCATAGGCAGCTATATTCCCAGAGGAATCGCCAAAAACGAACAGTTTAAAAAAAACGATTTTTACACAGAAGATGGTTCTCGGTTCGGTCATGAAAATGATATTATCATTAAAAAATTTGAAGCCATCACCGGTATTGCAGAAAGACGCTATATCGATGATGACCTAACCACTTCCGACATCGCTTCTCTGGCTGCCCAAAAAGCGATTGATAATTCAGGTATTAATCCTGAAGAATTAGATTATCTCATTGTTGCACATAACTATGGAGACGTAAAGAATAATACAGCTCAGAGCGACACAGTTCCAAGTATTGCTTCTAGAGTCAAGCACAATCTAAAAATAAAAAAACCCTCCTGCGTGGGTTATGACGTGCTGTTTGGATGCCCCGGATGGATTGAAGGTGTCATTCAAGCAAACGCCTTTATCGCCTCTGGAATTGCAAAAAAATGTTTGGTTATTGGAGCTGAAACTTTATCCAGAGTTGTAGATCAACACGATCGAGACTCTATGATTTATAGTGATGGAGCTGGAGCAGTTGTATTGGAGAATGTAAAAGAAGACAGTGGTATTTTATCACACTGTAGTGCTACTCACACCTATAATGAGGCACACTTTATATATTTTGGTAAATCGAACAATCAGGAACTTAAGGATGCTCGCATGTACATTAAAATGTACGGGCGAAAAATTTATGAGTTTGCCCTGATTCATGTGCCAGATGCAATGAAAACCTGCCTTGAAGATAGTAAAATTGACATTCGTCAATTAAAGAAGATCTTTATCCACCAAGCAAACGAAAAAATGGACGAAGCCATCATAAAACGTTTTTACGGCCTGTATGATATGGTTCCTCCTGCAGATGTTATGCCAATGACAATTGACAAATTAGGTAATTCAAGCGTGGCCACTGTTCCAACACTTTTCGACCTTGTTCTAAATAATAAGCTGGAAGGGCATCAAGTCTCTAAGGGCGATATTGTAATGTTTGCAAGTGTAGGCGCTGGGATGAATATTAATGCAATTGTTTACAGAGTCTAGGGATGTACGAAAGGCAATTTCCGAAAAAAAGATACCAACATACTTTACGTTTCTTGGAAGAAGTTACTACCAAAAATGAGAATATTTTAGATTTGGGCGTTTCTAATCCGTTTTCAGAATTAATGATACGCCAAGGTTTTAAGGTGACAAACACTACTGGTGAAGATCTTGATTTGGACACTTCTGCCGTTCAAACCGATGCTTATGATATGGTAAGTGCCTTTGAAATATTCGAGCATTTTGTTTCACCTTTTAACGTATTGAAAGATATAAGAGCTAAAAAATTAGTAACATCAATACCTCTGAAGCTCTGGTTTTCTAACGCCTACAGAAGCAAAACGGATATGTGGGACCGTCATTATCATGAATTTGAAGATTGGCAGTTTGATTGGTTGCTAGAAAAGGCAGGCTGGAAGGTTATTAAAAGAGAAAAAATTACCAATCCAGTGAGGAAAATTGGAATCCGGCCTTTATTAAGAATGTTTACACCTCGTTATTATTTGGTATACGCTGAAAGAATTTAATGAATATCTACATTGTCATACCCGCACATAATGAAGAAGCATATATATCAAAAACGCTTCAATCATTAGCAGAACAAACGCTGCTTCCAAAAAAAATTATGGTCGTTAATGATAATTCATCGGACAATACCCAAAATGTTGTCGATAGCTTTTCTAAAAAATATAATTTTATACAATCCGTTTTCATCACTTCGGAAGACAAACACGTCCCCGGAAGTAAGGTGATCAATGCCTTTACTAAGGGTCTGGAAAGATTAGATGACAATTACGACATACTATGTAAATTCGATGCGGATCTCCTCTTTCCGAAGGAGTATCTAGAATTCATTGCTTCTACATTCAATTTAAACCCCAAATGTGGAATAGCAGGCGGGTTTTGTTATATTGAAAACAATGGCAAATGGGTTCTGGAAAACCTAACCAGTAAAGATCATATTCGAGGTGCCTTGAAAGCCTATCGCAAGGATTGTTTTGATCAAATAAATGGCCTAAAAAACACCATGGGCTGGGACACTATTGACGAATTATTAGCCCAATATCATGGTTGGAAAATTAAAACAGAGGCCTCCTTGCATGTGAAACACTTGAAGCCCACTGGAGCTTCTTATACTAGGGAGTCAAAATATAAACAAGGTGAAGCCTTTTATAAAATGCGGTATGGCTTTCTATTAACTGAAATCGCTTCCGTTAAACTCGCCTTGAAAAAAAATAGCTTCCGTTTTTATTTGGACTGTATTCAGGGATTCAAGAAAGCTCGAAAAAATAAGATTCCCTATGCTGTTTCAGAAGAAGAAGGGAAGTTTATTAGAAATCTCCGCTGGAAAAATATTAAAAGTAAACTCTTTTAAAGGCTTGAATATTTTCAGAAAACAGTCGGCTAATTTTGCTATTTTAGCAGGAGCAACACATCTATGAAATACCTTAAAGATATCGGCTCTTATTTTTTAATGCTCAAAAGAGTGTTCAGTAGTTTTACAAAAAGCGCTGTGTTAAAGAAATTAATTTTTAAAGAAATCGACGACCTTATCATTGGTTCCATGCCGATTGTTGCCTTTATTTCTTTCTTTGTCGGCGGTGTAATTGCCATACAAACGGCGTTAAACATTGACAACCCTTTGATTCCTGAATATTTGGTAGGTTTTGCAACTAGACAGTCCATTATTCTAGAATTTGCTCCTACTTTCATTTCTATCATTATGGCAGGAAAAGTTGGTTCTTTTATTACCTCAAGTATTGGTTCTATGCGAGTAACGGAACAAATAGACGCGTTAGAAGTTATGGGGATTAACTCACTTAATTATCTTGTATTTCCAAAAATCGTGGCGCTTCTACTCTACCCATTTGTAATCGCCGTGGCTATGTTCTTAGGTATTCTTGGAGGGTGGGTCGCTGGAGTTTATGGTGGATTTAGTACTTCAGCTGCCTTTATACAAGGGTTGCAAGAAGATTTTATACCGTTTCATATCATTTATGCATTTATAAAAACATTTGTCTTTGCGTTTATTTTGGCTACGGTTCCCTCCTGGCAAGGGTATTTTATGAAAGGCGGCGCCTTGGAAGTTGGTAAGGCAAGTACTACTTCTTTTGTCTGGACCAGTGTTCTTATCATATTGGCAAATTATATTGTAACACAACTCCTATTAAGCTAATGATCAAAGTTGACAACATACGGAAGCGATTTGGAGAAGAAGAGATCTTAAAAGGAATCACCACTACTTTTGACAAGGGAAAGACCAACCTTATTATTGGCCAGAGTGGTAGCGGAAAAACAGTTTTACTGAAATGCCTAATAGGCCTATTTCAACCCGAAGAAGGTCTTATTTATTTTGAAGACAAAATCCTTCAGGAGATGAACGAAGAAGAACACCGCGTACTTAGAGAGGATCTCGGCATGCTATTTCAAGGAGGAGCATTATTTGATTCAATGACCATTGAAGAAAATGTCATGTTTCCACTTCGCATGTTCACTACACAGAAAAAAAGCGAAATGCTCGAACGGGTAAATGAAGTACTCAAGAGAGTGAACCTTGAAAACGTAAATAAAAAATATCCTGCCGAAATTTCTGGAGGTATGCAAAAAAGGGTCTCAATTGCTAGGGCAATTGTGAATAACCCAAAGTATCTTTTTTGCGATGAACCCAATTCCGGTTTAGACCCAAAAACTGCTATTGTAATTGATAATTTAATTCAGGAGATCACACATGAGTATAACATTACGACCATTGTTGTAACACATGATATGAACTCGGTAATGGAGATTGGTGAAAAGATTGTCTTTCTAAAAAATGGAACGTTGGTTTGGCAAGGCACCAATGAAGAAATTTTTAAAACCGACAATGAGGATGTTACGAGCTTTGTTTATTCTTCAGATTTGTTCAAAAAAATACGAGATATTCAGATTAAAGAACAATAATAGTCCCCGAATCTTTTAGAAATCGCATTATTTACCTTACCTTTAAGGTCAAAAACTAAAATTATGAAAAACAACTTACTCTTAGGCTTTGCACTCCTGTGTGGAGCATCACTTTTAGCTCAAGTGAGTTTCACAAATGAAAGTCATAAGCTTGGAAGTTATCCCGATTACTCTAGTGTTGCAACCGATATGAACGGTGATTATCTTGATGATTACGTTCGTGTTTCGGACAATGGAATTGGGATCGATTATCAAAAAACAGACGGAACATTCAACTCTGTTTGGATAGCCAAGTCAATTGTTAATGTGCCCGATTGGAGTATTGCCGTTGGTGATCTTGACAAAAATGGATACAATGATATTCTTTTAGGAAATGGGCAACGAGTGTCATACTTAATGGCCAATTCTGACGGTACGGATTACGATCTTATCGATTTTCCAGAATATATCTTTTCTCAACGATCAACGATGGCGGATATTGATAATGATGGAGATTTAGATGCCTTTGTATGTCACGATGTGGATTTAAGTCATCCATACCGAAACGATGGAGATGGAAATATGACGCTAGATCAAACTTTAATTGAAACCATTGATGCTCCGGGCAATTATGCAGCTATATGGGTTGACTATGACAACGATGGTGACCAAGACATGTACCTTACTAAATGTAGAGGTGGAGCATCTCCAGGAGACCCTGACAGAGACAATGCGATGTACACAAATGACGGCACTGGTGTGTTTACTGAGAATGCCTTGGATATAGGAATGCGTGATAATGCTCAGTCCTGGTCTACAGTGTTTGAAGATTTTGACAATGATGGAGACTACGATGCTTTTATTGTAAATCACGATTTTCAAAACAGGTTTATGCTTAATGATGGAACTGGTGTGTTTACAGACATTATTGCTACTACTGGAATTGACCCCGATGACCTAGGTGCTTGGGAGAATCAGTCTGGAGATTTTAACAACGATGGTTTTGTAGATATTTTCTCTGAAATGTCGAGTGAATTGTATCTAAACAATGGAGATCTAACTTTTACTGGATATAACCTCTCTTTTGACGAAGGTGCCATTGGGGACTTCAATAATGACGGCTTCCTTGATGTTGTAAATGCCGGAAACCTTTATACAAATGATGGAAACTTAAATAATTGGGTGAAATTTGCTCTAGAAGGAGTTCAAAGCAATCTTAACGGAATTGGAGCGCGAATTGAACTTAAAGGAGATTGGGGGTCACAAATTCGTGAAGTACGCTCTGGACAAGGGTTTAGTCATATGACTTCATTAATTGCTCATTTTGGAATTGGATTGAGTACCACTATTGATCAGGTAGTTGTTACCTGGCCTTCTGGAATCGTGGACACTATTGACAATCCAGATATGAACATGCAACACGTTATTGTTGAAGGTGGTAGTCTTGGACTTTCCGAAGAGCAAATTGAAGGACTTAGTATATATCCTAATCCAACTGTAGATAAAATCAATTTTTCTTTAACAGGGCTTGAAAACACTTCTGCCCGTATTATTGACGTTAACGGAAAAGTAGTTTTAAACACCGTAATTTCTGAAGAAAATAGTATTGATGTTGCTTCACTAAATAGTGGTATCTACTTTGTACAAATGGAAATTGAAAAGAAATCTGTGAATTATCAATTCTTAAAAAAATAAGAAATTTTTCACTTTTAAAAAACGGCATCCACTTAAGTGGATGCCGTTTTTTATTTAACAATAAGCGTGTCTTTCTTTAATCTAATTTTAAGCCAATTATAGAGCTTGTCTCTATCTTTCTCTTTAACCGTATTGTTTATGAAATCATTCCAGGTGACCGTGAATACATCTAACGTATCCATAGTCTCAAAGTTAGAAACAAATGTATTAGCATAGCTTAAAGTTCTTATGTTTTCATAATTAACTTTAGCCTCATCGCAAATTGCCTCAAACGGAATTAAGCCCTTTTCCAACCTACTCAATCTAGTTACCTTTGCTTCCAAATAATTTATCTTCTGGTTTTTAGTCAAGAGATCCAGTGAATCTCTAGATCGTAACTCTTCCATGTAACGTACTTCATCTTGAAAACTATCGTCATTCACACTTTGATTTAATAGAAGCTTCGTATCCTTCAATGGACTATATGCTAAAAGTCGGTTCCTTAAAACATTCATGGTCGCTTCCGGAATTTGATCCGAGCCAAAAGAAGTCAATTCAATTGTGGAAATTTCATTTTCATTAAAGCGGTAGGTGGCATATTTCTTCATATAAGAAGCATTTGGTAGTGCTTCCAATTCATTATCGATAAACAACTTTGCACTATTATTAAAAGTACTTTCTCGAAGTACCGTGACAAATGTAAAACTTGCAGGAACCATTACCAAAATTGCTAAAAACGAGGCAATTCTCGCAACATTCTTGCGCTTCTTAGAATTCACATATCGCATCATAGGAAAACGCAGTACCTTCAATACAATGAAAGTAGCTAGTGCAATAAAAATTGTATTAATTATAAAAAGGTACATCGCTCCAGCAGCAAAGTTCAATCCTCTAGAGTTATCTGTCAATGCTTCGGCCAAACCATAACCAACTGTGCACAATGGCGGCATCAAGGCAGTAGCAATTGCAACACCAAAGATCACACTGGCAATTGTCCCTTTTTTAGTTCGAGCAATTATTAATGCAAGTCCTCCAAAAAATGCAATCAATACATCGCGGATATCAGGTTTTGTTCTTGCCAATAATTCTGAAGATTCCTCGCGTAGGGGAAACAAATAGAAAAAAAGAAAGGCCGTAATAACACTCAATAATATCATCACGCCAAAATTTATAAGAGATTTTCGCAGTGTATCAATATCATTTATTGCAATGGAAAGTCCAATTCCTAAAATAGGACCCATCAGTGGTGAAATTAACATCGCACCAATTACAACAGCAGTAGAATTTGCATTTAAACCAACGGATGCCACAAAAATGGAACAAATAAGAATCCAGGCAGTGGCTCCTTTCAAAGGAATATCACCTTTGATCGCTTCCATCGTAGCCTCTCTATCTGTATCCGCTCTGAAGTCGAGCAGTTCGACAAAAAACTTCTTCAGGCTCGCAAACAGACCCAATGCATCTTTCTTAAGTGCCTCTTTATTCTGGTCGTTAATCTGATCGCTATTATCCGTATCATTTGTCATAACTCTCTATGTATAATTTTTTCCAAATTTGTTAGACACCTCTCCTAGCAAATTTTTAATTTCTTGTTCTTTTTTCTTCGGAAAGAGGAGCAATACATTTTCAGTGTCTACAACAATATAATCATCAATACCATCAATAACAACAAGCTTCTCCGAAGCCGTATAAATCATGTTGTTATTAGCATCTCTCAAATGAGTTACAGCTCGGACCTCAGCGTTCTCAACTTCATCTTTTGGCAACTTATCATGCAAAGCCCCCCAAGTCCCTAAATCGTTCCAATCGAAACTCGCCTTCTTCACAAAAACATTGGTTGCCTTTTCTAAAATTCCATAGTCAATTGAAATATTCTCGGCATTCCCATATTCATTGTCTATAAATTTTTTCTCTTTCGAAGTATTATAAACCTCATTTCCATTCGAAAACAACTGTGACATTATTGGTAAATAGTTATCAAAAGAACTTGTAATACTCTTTACACTCCATATAAATATCCCAGCATTCCAAACAAAGTTTCCATCAGCCAAGAACTCCTTAGCGGTTTCATAATCTGGCTTCTCTCGAAACTGTTTCACCTTTTTAATATCCCTAAGATCATTCTTATCGCTTTCGATATAACCAAATCCGGTATTGGGAAAGGTTGGTTTAACTCCTAATGTAACAAGCATATCCCCCTCCTTAGCTATATCAAAGCATTGTCTTACATCATTTGCAAAAGCAGTTTCATCTTCAATCCAATGGTCACTTGGTGCTACTAACATTAAGGCATTTGGATTGCGTTTTTTTATTTTTAATGCAGCTACCAGAATACAAGGTGCTGTATTACGCATCGCGGGTTCAAGAATTATTTGGTCTGAAGTAATTTCTGGAAGTTGTTGTAATGATAAATCCAAATAGCGATCGTTGGTTAGAATAAAAATATTTTCAGAAGGAATCATTGTATTCAATCTAGAAAAAGTCTTTTGTAGCAACGTTTGCCCCGTTCCCAGCATGTCATGAAACTGTTTCGGAAAGGCAGCTCTGCTAACTGGCCAAAATCTGGAACCGATTCCCCCTGCCATAATAACTGCGTAATAATCTTTGCTCATTGTTCTATTTTAAAAATTCCACCTCGGCATTTGGATTAAAAAGATATACTCGTCCTGTCGCCAATTCCAAACATTCATATCGTTTTACGCGCTGTTTTCCTCTTTCGAAAATCTTTCCATTATACAAACGAAATCGTCCACCCAAGGGTATTTCAAATATATAGTTTTTATCGTTTGGAGGATCATATTCTTTTAATGCCAAGGCCAATCTAGTGTCCGAGTCACTCGTAGCCTTTGGGTTCTTAAAATGCATGGCTAGCAATGGTAACAACTGACTAGGAAATACCTCAGGACGAATAAACGGAAGCATTAACACTTGAAAGGTCTGTTTCCATTCCAAGCCGTGGGGTTTAATTATTCTTCCATATTTCTGAAAGGCAGTTAAATGTGCAATCTCGTGAATTAAGGTAATAAAAAAGCGAAACTTATTTAAACTAGCGTTTACAGTTATTTGATGCCCTCCATTATTCATTCTTCGATAATCACCATGTCTTGTTACACGCTCATTGACAACCTTTAGATGAATGTTATTAGCTCGAATGAGTTCAAACGTTGGAACGACAGCAGCCTCTGGAATATATTTTTCAAGTACCTCCGTCATATTTATTTAAGGAGTTGAATTTGAAACCTGGATTATTTTTCCATTAAATAGTTTCTGTCCAGTTAGAGAAAAGTTCATAATGTAAGCCGCCATTTCTTTTGCTGTCAAAGGAGCCTTATAACCCGGAAAAGCTTCTTCCAACATTTCCGTTTGAACAGCTCCAAGCGCTAGGGCATTATAAGATGGACCGGTTTCCTTATACTCTTCGGCAAGCAACTCGGTAAGGATTAAAACCGCTCCTTTACTACTACTATATGCACTTAAACTTGGAAACTTCACACTACCTTGTACTCCACCCATACTGCTAACCGTAACAACATGGCCACTTTTATCCATAAATGGGGCAACGGCTTGAATAATTGCCGCAACGCCAAAAACATTCACTTCATAAACCTTTTTAAAGTCTTCTATATTTATTTCTGAAAATGGCTCGTTCACCAATAATCCTGAGTTATTGATTAAGATATCAACTTGTTGCCAATCATCTTTTATATATTCTGAAACTCTTTGAATATCTGAAGTCTTAGTAATATCGAAGGAAAATGCATTACAATTTTTAAGATTCAAGCCTATAACAGGGGCAGCATTTCTGGAAAGCGCTAGTACCTGATGCCCGGCATCAGCAAATAGCTTCACCAATTCAAAACCAATACCTCGGCTCGTTCCCGTAATAATAACATTTTTCATACTTTAAATATACACAAATCCCGCTATTTTCAGATGGACTGAAACTAGCGGGATTTTATTTACTATTATACAATTAGCACTATGCGAACATAGTCACTGGATTCTCTATATACTGTCGTAACGTTTGTAAGAACTTAGCTCCTGTTGCTCCATCTACTGTACGATGATCACAGGCCAAAGTTACAGTCATAGTATTTCCAATCGTAATTGCGCCATTCTTAACAACTGGCTTTTCAATGATTGCTCCCACGGATAAAATCGCCGAGCTAGGTGCATTAATAATCGATGTGAATTCTTTAATACCAAACATTCCAAGATTTGAAACCGTAAACGTACTGCCCTCCATTTCTTGGGGTGTAATTTTTTTAGTTCTTGCCTTTCCAGCCAGATCCCTAACATTAGCTCCTATTTGAGAAAATGTCATCTGATCTGCAAACTTTAATACAGGAACCAAAAGTCCTTCATCTACAGCAACTGCAACACCAATATGAATATGTTTTGCAATACGGGTAACATCTCCCGTCCATTGACTATTCACTTGAGGGTGTTTACGCAAAGCCATAGCACAGGCTTTTACAATCATGTCGTTAAAAGAGATTTTAACATCTGGCGCACTATTAATCGCTACACGTGCAGCAATTGCATGATCCATATCCAACTCAACTGTTAGATAGTAATGGGGAGCACTAAATTTAGATTCTCCAAGACGTTTCGCAATGGTTTTACGCATTTGCGAGTTCTTTATTTCTTCAAAACTTTCAGTTCCAACTGGTGTGTAAAGGGCAACTGCCCCTCCAGATCCTGGTTGATAGTTTTCTATATCGCTTTTTACAATACGCCCATTTTCACCACTTCCATGAACCTGATTTAGGTTGATTCCTTTTTCTTCAGCCATCTTCTTCGCTAGAGGAGATACAAAAATGCGTCCACCATCACTTGAAGTAACCGCTTTAGATATATTTTCTTTTGGAGCGACTTTCGTTTTGATCGGAGTACTTTTAATTTCAACAGATTTTTCTTCTTTCTTTACTTCGGAAGAAGCTGCATTTGCGTTTGTATAGTTTTCAATAACACCAGAAATATCAGTCCCTTTGGGACCAATAATCGCAAGCACTGAATCTACCAAAGCGGACTCACCCTCTTTGATTCCAATTTGCAACAGCCTTCCGTTATAGAAAGATTCAAACTCCATTGTAGCTTTATCAGTTTCAATCTCTGCTAGAATATCGCCTTCACCCACAACATCTCCTTCTTTTTTCAACCAAGTTGCAACGGTACCTTCGGTCATCGTATCACTAAGACGGGGCATCGTTATTACCTCTACTCCTTCAGGAAGGGCAGCTATCCCAGTATTTTTAGTAATCGGGGAATTTTTCGTTTCTGTAGCTGGCGTTGTTGTTTTCTCTTCCGAAGTACTTTTACTTCCATTAATTAGATCAGAGATATCCTCTCCCTTTTCTCCAATAATTGCCAATAAAACATCTACTGGTACTGTATCTCCTTCTTGTACACCTATATGAAGTAGAGTTCCCTCATGAAAAGATTCGAACTCCATAGTAGCCTTGTCTGTTTCTATTTCGGCAAGAATATCCCCTTCACTGATCGCATCACCAACCTTCTTAAGCCAGGTGGCAACAGTTCCTTCTTCCATTGTATCGCTCAATCGCGGCATGTTAATCACTTCTGCCATATCACTTATAGTTTATGAGGTAAAAAAGGATAATCTTCTTGGTCATATACCACGTCGTACATAACATTTTTATCAGGATAAGGAGAGTCCTCTGCAAATTTTTCACATTCACTCACCAAATCTTTAACCTGTTTATCTACTATCTTAATCTCCGCTTCGGTTGCCCATTTATTTTTATATATCTCATTTAAAACATATAATATTGGGTCTTCTTCCTGCTTCTTAGCCACTTCCTCTTTGGTACGGTAATGCTGAGCATCACTCATAGAGTGACCTCTATAGCGGTAGGTTCTCAATTCTAAAAAAGTTGGCCCATCGCCTCGACGTGCTCGAGCAATTGCTTCATCCATTTCTTTTGCAACGGATTCGGGCTTCATTGCGTCCACTGCCTTACAAGGCATTTCATAACCAAGACCCAGCTTATATATATCTGTGTGATTCGCTGTTCGCTCAACTGAGGTTCCCATCGCATATCCATTATTTTCTACACAAAACACCACTGGAAGCTTCCAAAGCATCGCTAAATTAAAGGTTTCATGTAGTGATCCTTGGCGAGCCGCACCATCACCAAAGAACGTAAGTGTTACGGCATCGCTGCCATTATATTTATCACCAAAAGCTAGCCCAGCTCCTAATGGTATTTGTCCACCAACAATTCCATGGCCACCATAAAAACGATGTTCCTTTGAAAAGATATGCATCGAGCCTCCTAAACCCTGTGAAGTCCCAGTAGCTTTACCGTATAATTCAGCCATTACGCGTCTAGGATCAACACCCATTCCAATGGGCTGTACGTGGTTTCGGTAGGCAGTAATCATTTTATCTTTGGTAAGATCCATTGCATGTAAAGATCCAGCAAGTACCGCTTCTTGACCATTATATAAGTGCAAAAAACCTCTAACCTTTTGATTGATATATACTTGAGCGAGTTTATCTTCAAACTTTCTCCAGAAGAGCATATTCTCGTACCAATCTAAGTATGTTTTTTTTGTAATTTTCTTCATGTATCAATTGTAATAGTTTCCGTAGTGGTAACTCATTGCACGAATAACAAAAATAGCATATTAAATAGGACTACGAAACACGTAGGGCTTAAAAAACACGAAATCGTTAGAGATAGGAACTATCGAAGATAAGTGGTAATAAACCTTTAACAGAACTGGCTTTCACCACTTTTCCTCGTTCCCCCATAAAATAGATGGCCATGGGCGTTTTTTGGACTACCTCATATTCTGCCAAGGATTGTCTACAAGCACCACAAGGGGGTATTGGCGTCAACACATTATGTTTTAAAGACCTAGCGGTTATAGCAAGTGTAGTAATGGTTGCACCTGGATACATTGCTCCTGCATGAAAAACAGCAACGCGCTCCGCACAAAGCCCAGATGGAAAGGCGGCATTTTCTTGATTGTTTCCTAAAACTATAGCTCCAGAATCTAATCTCAGTGCCGCACCAACCTTAAAATGCGAATAAGGCGCATAAGCATTTTCACGTGCTTCATGCGCCTTATTCATAAGTTCTTGAATATCAATTGGAAGTTCCGAAAGTGAATCGAAAACTTCTAAATGCGTTTCAATTTTTAATTTTTTCAAATCTCTAGTATTCGTCGTACTCGTCTCCAAAGTTAAAGGTCAATCCAAAGCGAAGACTTCCTTCTAGTGGACTCTGCACTTTTGAAGTTGAGAATAAGTATGATACATCAAAATTAATTGTAGTATATCTAAAACCGGCGCCTAAAGAAAGAAACTTTCTTGAACCGGCCTGCTCTGACTCGTTAAAATAACCCAATCTGAACGCAAAAGCATCTTGATACCAATACTCTGCACCTGCCTGCCAAATAAATTCTTTTATTTCACCACCAAAACCATCTGGGTGATCTCCAAAAGAAGAGAACATTCCGCTAAAAAAGCTTTCTTTATAATAATCATCATTTCTATCTATTACTAAATCTCCATTTGAATCTGTAGGAGTTGGTACAAGTAATTTTTGAACTTGAAGTGAAACACCAACTTTATTGTACTCGTCTAATATAAAATCAAACCCTCCACCTAAAGCTAAATTGGTAGGCAAGCTACTTTCTGTACCACCGTCATTGTACTTTAGTTTCGGGCCAATATTCGAAATATTAAAACCTAATCTCCATCGTCCATCAAAATCGCTATAGGCTATCTCTTCACTTTGGTAATAACCTGCTACATCCACTGCAAATGAACTAGCAGCTTTACCATCCTCGAAGTTTAAAGCTCCAAGTTTTAAATCGGAATTAATGAATCGTCCAGCGATACCCATTGAAAAGCGATCGCTTAATCTTAGCGAATAAGAAACATCAACGAGTAATTCATTTGGTTTTACTTCTATTCCAGGATCATCAGCAAACTCTCTTAATTCAATACTACCGGCACTAAAATAGCGTAAACTAGCACCTACAGCACTACGTTCATTTAGTCTATTATAGTAGGTTAAATTACCCAAGAAAATATCATTTACGAGTTTACTTAAATAAGGAGTATATGTAACCCCAAACCCTTGTTTTTTAAGTGAAAATGCATATTTAGCAGGATTCCACTGTTGCGAAAATACGTCGGCGGACGTAACCACTCCAATATCCCCTAAACCAGCCGATCTAGCATCACCTGCAATTAACATAAAGGGTACCGCTGTTGTAATAACAGTTCCTTGAAGATTTCCTCCTGGTGGATCTTGTGCATGTGCTTTAAAAGTTATAAGGGCTATTATTATTGGAATAAAAACTTTCTTCATGAGGTTCAAATTTTGGACAAATATAATTTTAATTTTTAAAGGATAACAAGTTTTTCAAACTTTTCAACACGTTTATTGGTTAACGGAGATTTAACCGTAATCTTATACACGTAGACACCTTTACCTATTCTATCCCCAAAATCGTCGAGACCATCCCAAGTTATTTTTCTAAAAAGATTAATTCCTTCCGTAGGATAAGTTCCACCAATGGTCTTCACAACTTTACCTGTAACTGTAAAGATTTGCACCTGTACGTCTAGAAAACCTTCATTCTCTCTATTGTGACTGAACCAAAATTCGGTATAATTAACAAAAGGGTTGGGGTAATTCAAAACTCGGGTTATCTCAAGAGCATCTCCACCGGCAACGACAAACTGAATATCTTTTGTTGATGAGTTATTATATACATCCCACGCCTTCAAAGTAATTGTATGCAAACCATCCTCCAAATCCCTCAATTTATAATTTAAGGTTCCTTTTGTAAAATCATCCACATCGGCTTGATAATATTCATTTACCACAAAGGGATTTGATTCGTCTCCATCTAAAATAGCAATCATGTCATGTCCTATTCCGCTTGCAGTATTCATTCCATTAGCATCTTCTAATTTCGCAATCAAAATAGGCGAATCATTGGTAATACCTCCAGAGGCAAAACTCTCATCATTCATAAACAAAGTAATGCTTGGCCCTATATTATCGGCAGGTGCATTTTCGTTAAGTCCTCCAACTAATATATCCAAATTGACTCCCGTTTGATCCTCAAGCACTCCATTTCTTTGAGAATAGAAACTAATACGACCCGTATCAACGGGTATTTGCGTATCTCTTGGCATCACAAACTCAAAATCAAAAGTCCCCCCTGTAACACTTGCCTTTCCATTAAAAAGCCCCTCCCCTAAGGTTATAAAATCAAGAATGAAATTATTAGCGCCTCCATCATTGGCCAAGGTTTGTCGTTCTATATATTTATCGAATACTTTTGCTTCCAAAACACCATTATAGTTTGTTAAAAGTGCTCCTGTTTCATCTACAACCTCTCCTCCAATACGAACCTTACTAAGCGCTTTTAATGTATCTACAGATTGAGAAATAGGCACACCATTCAAGCTTGTCAAACGGATTTCTTTTTTAGGAAATGCTAATGGCATTCCTGGATCCCCAATAAAGAAAACGACACGCCTTTCGTCTGTATTTATTTGGCTTTTAGCAATTCGGAGTGATTCTGCTGGTGTATTAGGACTGTTTGTACCAAATCCAAAAAGCTCTGAGGCCAAAAACTCATTGAAGTCAAGTCCGGTTCCAACAGTAATGGATCGCGTTGTTGTAAGTAATGAAATTGCCCCACCTTCTTTATTCCAAAATGTAAGCTCTCCTGCGGTAATTCGTAAAGGGTTATCAAATTTGCTTAATTCACAGGTTACGGTGACAAGAAGAGGGTATCTATTTTTATTTTTTAGACCTTTAGCAATTTCCTTACTATATATGAACTCACTGGCTAATCCATCCTCACCTCCATGACCGAAATAATTAATAATTAAGGCACCTAGCTCTATATTATTCTTAATCGCCTCGTTAACCTCAGGATATCTATTTCCTCCAGCAGACGTCTCCTGCTGAAAGGCATCGCTGTGTATTTTTTTTACATTAACGAAAGGCTTTTCCGCAGAAATCTCATCTCCTAAAATATCCAAATTTATTTCCAAAGTTTGGTCGTTTTCATCAACATCATCAGAAATAAGAACAAAGTTGTTACGCCAATTACCAAAAGATGCTTTCGATGAATAATCGATTATCTTATTCACCATGGCATTGGCAAGTCCAACTTCATCTGCCAGAATCCTTCCAACCGCCAGGTCCATTCTATCACCATTTAACATTGTCCCCTCATTAAATTGAGGGTCAGCATCCATCATTGTGAAGAAATCATCAGACATGTAAGAAAAATGAGTGCTATTACTAAACAAAGTATGGAAAGTCGGGACTATATTATTATTTCCCTGAAGGCGACTCTTATAATCTACAGAAGTATCTCCAAAGAGGCAGAGGTACTGAATGCGTTGACTCTCGGAAGAAGCATTCTCATAAATGTAACGCACAAAATTTCTAATGGCACTAATATCTTGTTTCCCAGAACTAAACTCCTCGTAGATTTTATCAGTGGTAACCACTTTTACATTCAAACCTGTTACATTCTTATGATGATTTGCCAAACGAAGAGCTGGTTGAATTAAAAAAGGCGCCGTTACTATTAGGTAATCCACATCCTTAAAGTTTCCAGATTCATCGTTAAAAACAGTCCCTTTCAAGTTCTGATTTGGAATTTGGGATTGCGCAATCTCTAACGGTGCAAAATAGTCATTTGGATTGATAGCTACATATTTTCTAATTTCCCCCATCGCAGCCTTGAAGCTAAAAACATTGGAGTTTCCTTCATTTTGCTTGGCTGAAATGATTCCAGTATTCGTGACATCCCATACTTGGCTGAATTGAGAAGCGTTGGTAATTTGATACTCTCCTGTGCCTGATAATGTAGCCGTATCGTTATACTTAAAAGGTAACTGACCTTCAACACCAACCAATTGGCGAAGTGCCTCTATCCCAATATAGTCTAGATATCCAACACTTGAAGGATTACCCCCATTATTATACATTAAATCCACAACAACATTGCTCCCAGATGCAGGAACATCTTCTCTATAGTCTCTTGTCCTCAATACTGATGACCCAGTTAAAGGGTTAAAAATCAAAGGATCGACACTCGCTCCGTTAATAGAAATTGCCATAGAAGTAGAGCTCTCAGATGAAGCTGCAGCCTTTACTACCACATGCATTGGATCCCCATTTGTTATCAAATTTGGAAAGTCAAATTCAAAACTTTGTTCGCTTTCAATATCAAATCTATTTCCAAACCATCGTCTACCAACAATCCCTGGGCTAAAGTCATCTTCTTCTTGGAATTGATAATCATGAAATTGAGTAATGGGAATTCCCGCGTCTGTTGGCTCTGCCATTGGCTGCACTCTAATTCCTGGCTCACCGTCCGCTGTAACATAATAATATGCCTCATCACTATATGGGTTGAGGTTGGTATCATTCAGTTTCCCTGAAGAGCTATCTCTAAAAACATCTTCTGTGTCATCATATCCTTTTACACCTATTCCATAAAACAATATCGCATCTCCACCATCAAAAGCCCCATCTTCCTCTCCTAGCACTTGAATTGCATTTTGAGGTAAGTCAAACTGTGTATTTAAGCTGTTTCTAAAAGGTAAAGGTTTTCCACCGTGCCCATAAACTTTAAGGTTTCTTGGGTTGATTCCATCGGTATTCATTCCCAAATCATTCAAAAAATCTCTGTCAATTCTGTAAACTCCAGTTTTATCAATTTTAAACTTATACCAAGAACCAGTCGCTAAAACCGAATTTGTAATTGTTCTTCGAGTTTGACTGGAAGAAAAATTTGTCTTCCTATAATTTATCGAAAACGAAATTATCTTTTTTAATGACCCGTTGATTTTTACTATAGGGGAAATTTGGAATTGTGTAAACAGAACGTCTCTGGCCTTTAAATTCTGAATTGAATATTCTGGAGCATCTGGAACTAAACTCTTGTTTACTCTATTTAGCTCTTCGGCAGTTAACGTTCCATACCGAAGGTTAGCAACCTTAAGAGACTTAGTATCAACAAAACTATCATCTTTCCATTGTTCACTGTAAACCAACGCACGCTCGGTAACCTGAAGCCTCAATGATGCTTCCGCCCTCTTCTTTAAAGAAGAATCCGTCTTTTTAACTCCTGAGGTCCCCGTTTTTACAGCACCTTTTGACCAATCAATGGTAATGTTTCTGGTCTGTGCCTTAATCACAAAAGACATTAACAGTAAAGTTAAAAAAAGTATGTTTTTTTTCATCAGTATCAATAACGCTTCAAATATACACTTAGTATTATTTTATTCTCAAAGTTTAATTTTATAATATTTTCAAATAATAATATCAAAAGTAATACGTTTGCAATTGAGTTAGTGGGAAAAATACCGTAAACCTGACAAAGCATTAATATTAAAATATTATTGCAATTTTATCGTTAATTACTATATTGCGAACCCAATTCGTCATAATCTAAACTATGAACTTAAAAAAAACCTTAGTACTACGGCTATGCATGGTGCTAGCTGCAACTCTATTTTTAGGAAGTTGTAACAAATCGAGAGACTATAAAGATAGCTCAAGAGCCACTGGATGGAAGATGAACGCTAAAGAAGGCGGATTTCAATACAATCCAAAGGCGAAAGAACAAGAAACTGGTCCTGGTTTAGTCTTTATTGAAGGAGGAACCTTTACAATGGGTAGAGTTCAGGATGATCCAATGCACGATTGGAATAACACCCCAAATCAACAACACGTTCAATCTTTTTATATGGATGAAACGGAAGTAACCAATCTTATGTATCTAGAATATCTAGACTGGTTAAAGAACGTTTTCCCTCCATCTGAAGAGAATTATAAAAGAATCTATAAAGGTGCGCTTCTTGATACTTTGGTATGGCGAAATCGCTTAGGGTACAATGAGGTTATGACCAATAACTATCTACGTCACCCGGCATATGCAGACTATCCTGTAGTAGGGGTTAGTTGGATTCAAGCTGTTGAATTCAGTAACTGGAGAACAGATCGTGTAAACGAGCACATTCTAGAAAGAGAAGGAGTTACTACACGTAACGCTCGCTATGAGGTTGAAGCAGGAGAAACTTTCAATACAGAAACGTACTTAAATGCTCCAACACAGACATATGGAGGAAATGACTCAATAACAAGAGGTGGTAGATATTCACAAGGTATTGCAAAGAAAAGTAAAGATAGTACAGGATTATATATCCAAAGACAAGATGGCTTATTACTTCCTGGTTATAGACTACCAACCGAAGCCGAGTGGGAATATGCCGCTTTAGGATTGGTTGGATTACGTAGCTACAATGTATACAGAGGTAGGAAGAAATACCCTTGGGATGGTCAATATACGCGTTCTGGAAAGAGAAGAAGTCGTGGAGATCAATTAGCAAACTTTAAGCAAGGTGATGGAGATTATGGAGGTATCGCAGGATGGAGTGATGATGGTGCGGATATTACAGCTCAAGTTAAATCATACGAACCAAATGATCATGGATTGTACGATATGGCGGGTAATGTTGCCGAATGGGTAGCAGATGTTTATCGTCCTATAGTGGATGATGAGTTTAATGACTTTAACTACTTTCGTGGTAACGTTTATAGCAAAAACCATATTGATAAAGACGGTAAAGTTAAAATTATCACTGCTGATTCAATTGTTTATGATACGTTAAGTAACGGAAGAATTGTGGCAAGAAACCTCCCTGGTGAAATCTTGCAGGTCCCAGTTGACGAAAATGAAACATACCTAAGAACTCAGTTCTCGGATAGTGATAATAGGGACTACAGAGATGGTGATAAACGTTCTACACGTTACTATCAATCCTTTGGAGAAGACGAAGAGGAAATAGATGAATCTAAAAGAATGTACAATTCTCCAAAACATAGTGTTTCTGCAGATAGCACAGGTGGATTAGATCGTCAATTCGATAAGACTTCAAATAGAACTTCATTAATTGACAACGAAGTTCGTGTTTATAAAGGAGGTTCTTGGAGAGATCGTGACTACTGGTTGGATCCAGCACAGAGACGTTATTTCCCAGAAGATATGGCCACAGATTATATTGGCTTTAGATGCGCAATGTCACGTGTAGGGTCTAAAACTCAAAAAGGAAAACGTCCAAGAAATTAAATTGTATTTATTAAGTATAAAAAACCCTCTTTCACGAATGTGCTAGAGGGTTTTTAGTATATTTATTTTTATGAAGATTGAAGTTCTACACCAACATTTTTTAGAAAGTACTGGTATTTGTACAGACACTAGAAACATAACCTCGGGATGCCTTTTTTTTGCACTAACAGGAGAAAATTTTAATGGCAATAAGTTCGCACAGGAAGCTTTAGATAATGGAGCTCGTAAAGTAATAATCGATCAGATAAATTATCATAAAAATACAAGTGAGACAATATTGTGTTCTAGTAGTTTGAGAATGCTTCAGAGACTAGCTACTTATCATAGAAAGCACTTAGGAGTCCCAGTTATAGCGCTAACTGGCAGCAATGGCAAAACGACCACTAAAGAACTCATAAATGTAGTTCTAAAACAAAAATTCAACACCACAGCAACCAAAGGAAATCTAAACAACCACATAGGCGTTCCGCTTACTCTGCTCTCAATGAATGAAAAAACAGAGGTAGGTATCGTTGAAATGGGGGCCAACCATCCTAAGGAAATAGAAGGACTATGTGAAATTGCACTTCCTGACTATGGTTATATTACTAATTTTGGAAAAGCGCATCTTGAAGGTTTTGGAAGTGTTGAAGGGGTTGTAAGAGCAAAAACAGAACTTTACAGATATTTATATGCTCACAACAAAATAGTTTTTGTTAACGGAAATGACGCTTTGCAAAATTTACACACCAAGGACTTAGTTAAAGTGACTTTTGGGAATGATCAACGAGATTGCTATATTCAGCTTAAAGATGCTACAAATACTTTAAAGATTAATTTCGAGGGGCTAGCTATTCAGAGTAACTTAATCGGACTCTATAACTTTCATAATATTGCAGCTGCTATTGCAATTGGAAATTATTTCAAAGTTTCTTCTGAAAAAATTAAAGAAGCTATTGAAGCATATGTTCCTGCCAATAATCGTTCACAACTCGTTGAAAAAGCTAGAAACAGAATCATCCTTGATGCATATAATGCAAACCCTACTAGTATGATAGCGGCCCTCGAAAACTTCGCCCAAGCTGAAGGCAACAACAAAATTCTCTTCCTAGGCGACATGTTCGAATTAGGAACTGAAGCCGAAATTGAACATCAAAATATTGTTGATTTTTTGGAACAAAACCAGATAGGACAAACTTATTTAATTGGAAACAATTTCTACAAGACCGTTAGTTCAGATGCCAATATCGTGAAGTTCAACACGTTCGAAGAATTAAAAGAAGTCATCGAAAGCGATCCGCCAAAAGACAGCTATTTACTGATTAAAGCTTCTCGAGGTATGGCACTTGAACGTATTTTGGATTTGATTTAGAAGTGAGGCATTACTGAATCGAAAAGAGCTTAAAACTAAAAATCCACATCTTTCGATGTGGATTTTTTTGTGGGCGCAGAGGGATTCGAACCCCCGACCCTTAGGTGTAAACCAATCGATAACTGATTTTATCTTATTGACACACTATTGGTTACAATCAATAAATTTAAATTACGTAAACTTATCGTAAAATAACACAGTAAATTACAGTTAGCAAAACACCTATTAATGCGCCCCAACCAATTCCCTTCCAGAAGTTACCGCCTTTGGATTTGATCTGCGCTTTATGGTTTTCTTCCTTGAGTTCCATTTTTTCATTTATAAATCGAAGTTCGTTGTCCTTTTCATTATTTAGCGATTTAAGTGCTGGAACGATCTCATCACGATACACATCGTTTTCCTGCCTCTGAAGGTCTATCTGTTTAAACAAACTATCAACTAATACAGTTTGTTCATTAAAAATTGTCTTGTATCCGGCACCCTCCTTGAGTTGATTACCAATTGCTATGGTGGCTTTCTTATCTAGGGTCGTTTGACTCTGAATAGTATCGATGGACACTATCTGTGGTTCTGCGGGCGTTGCGAATAAAAGAAGTATCGCGCACACGCAAAAGGTTTTCTTTACGTTTAAGATTTACATATAAATTAATGGGCTCTATGTTGTTTGTAGTGGGTAGTAGAATTAGTTTTTATGATAATGGTTGGCTTAACTCAAAATATGAATAAGAGTTTTAGGGGTAATTTTATAATGCATACTAATCAAACTGAAC
>MAAC01006616.1_pt1 | contig 42244 bp, 30 predicted proteins | sample 1115981 | NCBI WGS metagenome assembly MAAC01 (sample SAMN04961126, study PRJNA320927) | seawater metagenome | isolation source: sample BD02T64 sea water enriched with oil for 64 days | place: USA:Gulf of Mexico | collected 2013-07-27 | reverse complement strand
CCACCACCACCAACAATTACCGCATCAAAGGTAAGGGTTCGAATATTCGACATTACTTAACACCCCACAAAATCTGAACACCCCAGAACAAGTAAGCAAGCAAAATAAACGCTAACCCACCCTGGAAAACCATTCTTACGGTAGTTGCTGCTTTACCTAGCTGAAGACTAGTAAGGTAATCAGTTGAAACCGTCCATAAACCAACCCACGCATGCCCCATGAAGCTAACTAGCGCTATCATGGTGAATACTTTCATATAGGTCGATGTCATATATGCATGCCAGTTTGCATAGGTTGCTTCACCGCCACATAGGAAAAAACCTAGTACAGCAAAGAAATAAACACCTAGTACTACAGCACTCGCTCTTTGAATAAGCCAATCATAAAGACCGTTTCGGCCCAGGCTTGTTGCGTTCGTTACCATATCCAAACCCCCGCAGCGATAATAAGAACAATTGACAGACCGAGAACAATTTTTGCACCCAGTTGTCCGCCTTCTAAAGTTTCACCAATACCCATATCCATGAGTAGATGCTTACAACCAGCAGCAATGTGGAAAATCAAACCCGCTAAGATTCCCCATAAGATGATTTTAACGAATACGGCATCCAAACACTCTTTAAGAGAGTTGAACGATTCTTCGCTGGCCAAGGATAAGTCCAGTCCCAACAATAACAACCCAATACCCACGAACAGGATAACCCCTGTAATTCGATGAGTGATTGAGATTAATGCTGGAAGAGGAAGCGCTATTGTGGATAAATCCAGGTTAACAGGTCTCTTGCTATTCACGTCGTTTTCACTGTGTAATGGCCCTAAAACAGGGCGTTAAGACAACGGTATTGCACCAAAATAGGAAGGGAAATTAGCAACTTAGACAGCTGACTGAATTTCGTACTTCCCACTATCTTTCGGGGCCGAAGTATAGTCTCATCAACTACTAATTACAAACATCCCACCAAGCCAGAACACTAATCAAGCTACTTCATATGAACCATACAACTCTTAATTCTTGCTCTATACTTCTGTCAATTCGTCAATATTCTATACATTAATTAAAAACCTCGAGCATATAGATCAATAAATGAACAAAATGACTGAAACAATTTGACAAACAATCGGCAAATCTTTAATTTTTGCCCGCGAAATATTGAGTTATGCCTGTCAGCACAACCTCACAAAGGTTTTTCGGTCCAAAATGGCCTAACTGGCAAGAAAGAATGTAAAAGGCCAAACCTCGCAAACGTTTGGAAATGGCAAAAAAATCAGTGAGCTAATTTCACTAAACGCCCCCTTTTAAAACAAGCTAAAATGGTGCAGTACTGGCGATTACCAGCCTCTATCCGGCCATTAATCACTACTAACCATTTCGCTCATCAATGCGAACAGGAGATTATTATGACTGAGAAAAATGCTCAGTTAACCATTGGCGATACTACCTTAGAATTGCCAATTTATTCCGGAACCATCGGGCCAGACGTTGTAGATGTAGGCCAGCTAACCGGTAACGGCATGTTCACTTACGACCCTGGCTTTGTTTCAACTGCGTCTTGTGAATCCAAAATCACCTACATTGATGGCGGCAAAGGTGTTTTATTACACCGTGGCTACCCTATCGATCAGTTGGCAAATGAATCAGAGCACTTAGAAGTATGCTACTTGCTCATATATGGCGAGCTACCAACTCCAGAGCAAAAAGAAGAATTTGTATCCTCCATTATGAATCACACAATGGTTCATGATCAGCTTTCTTCATTTTATAAAGGCTTTCGTAGAGACGCTCACCCAATGGCCATTATGTGTGGTGTTGTTGGTGCCCTCTCCGCTTTCTACCACGACTCTCTTGATATTGCTGACGAGAAGCACCGTGAAGTTGCGGCTTATCGCCTAATTGCAAAAATGCCTACCTTGGCTGCAATGTGCTACAAGTACACTCAAGGCCAGCCATTCATGTACCCTCGCAACGACCTAAACTATGCAGAGAACTTTTTGCATATGATGTTTGGTGTTCCTTGTGAAGAAACCAAAGTAAACCCAATCATTGCGAAAGCGATGGATAAGATCTTTATCCTACATGCAGATCACGAGCAGAATGCCTCAACATCTACCGTAAGATTGGCTGGCTCATCTGGTGCGAATCCGTTTGCTTGTATAGCAGCAGGAATTGCCGCACTGTGGGGACCTGCACACGGTGGAGCAAATGAAGCCGTTCTTAAAATGCTTGATGAGATTGGTGACGTTTCTAACGTTGACAGCTTTATTCTACGTGCAAAAGATAAAAACGACCCATTCCGTTTGATGGGCTTTGGTCACCGTGTTTATAAAAACTTCGACCCACGCGCTACTGTAATGCGAGAAACTTGTCACGAAGTATTAAGCGAACTCGGCATCAACGATCCTCAGCTAGAACTAGCAATGAAACTTGAAGAGATTGCCCGTAGCGATTCTTATTTCATTGAGCGCAACCTATATCCGAACGTTGACTTCTACTCAGGTATCATTCTAAAAGCGATTGGTATCCCAACAGAAATGTTTACGGTTATATTCGCACTAGGTCGCACACCAGGCTGGATTGCACATTGGCACGAAATGATCAGTAACCCATATAAAATCGGCCGTCCTCGCCAACTTTATACGGGCTCAGAAAAACGAGATTTTGTTCCAGCAGACAAACGCTAGAGCAGAGACATAAAAAAAGGCGGATTTATCCGCCTTTTTTTATGTCTGATATTTGAAGAATCACATAACAAATGGTTTAAGCCCTAAATTAACAGGATCTAACAATGAAAATAGCCTTTATTGGACTAGGAGTCATGGGTTTCCCAATGGCAGGTCACCTTGCTAATGCTAATCACGAGGTTGTTATCTACAATCGAACAGCTGAAAAGGCCTTGTTGTGGGCTAATACTTATTCCGGATCAACGGCTAACTCCCCTAAAATCGCATCAATAGAGTGCGACATCGTTTTCATTTGTGTAGGTAATGACGACGATTTACGAAGTGTTGTGTTTGGTGAAGATGGTGCTTTGAATGGAATGAAAGCCAACTCCATATTGGTAGACCATACTACCGCATCAGCAGATGTGGCAAGAGAGCTGTCTTTAGCGTGCTCTCAGCGATCGATTGGCTTTATTGATGCGCCAGTCTCAGGTGGGCAGCAAGGGGCAGAGAACGGGCAGTTGACCGTTATGTGTGGCGGTGAGGAAAGTACATTTCAACAAGCCAAGCCCATTATAGATTGTTATGCAAAACAGATAAGCCTAATGGGACCTGCTGGCAGCGGACAGTTAACCAAAATGGTTAATCAAATTTGTATTGCGGGATTAGTACAAGGGCTGGCTGAAGGCTTACAGTTCGCTGAAAATGCTGGGTTAGATGCGCATAAAGTTGTTGAAGTGATTTCTAAAGGTGCCGCGCAGTCTTGGCAAATGGATAATCGCCATGACACTATGATTAAAGACGAATATGAGCATGGCTTTGCGGTTGATTGGATGCGGAAAGATTTAGGGATTTGTTTCGATGAGGCAAGAGGAAACGGAAGTCAGTTGCCTGTAGCTGCGTTAGTGGATCAGTTTTATGCGGGGGTGCAGAGTGATGGTGGTGGGAGGTGGGATACATCTAGTTTGAAGACGAAGTTGAAACAAACCTAGTCAACTGAAAGAATTGTCAAAATGATATTTACCCATTTATATAAAGAACTCTGGACTGATTAACCGTTATGGTAGTCATTAGATTAGAGACCCTAATGACTACCATAACAGACATAATCAAAAAACAAACCGAATTCCCAATCTCGCATTATTAGATTTATAGACAAGTCTATTCAACCTGGTACGCCCTGTTCCTCCGTTAGAAAAAAACGTAACATCATCTCCATCAATTATTTCATACTCTCTATGTGTAATATCTACAAAAACATCAAGATTAAAGCCAAATTTGTAAGCATAACCCAGGGTTAACACCCTCCCCTCGCCATCACCCTCATGCTCAAATGAAACGGGGTGTTGGAAGTCGGTTCGTAAATTCCAATCCGCTTCAGCTGTAAAATCCACCTCATGCTTTTCATAACGAAGACCGATAATACCCCAAGGAAAGCTATGCTCTGTTGAAACAGCTAAATACTTAGAACTAAACTCTGAGTTATAGCTAGTGTTCAGACCTTCAATAATATAGCCATTAAGCTCTTCTGGAATAATTTGAACGCCATTAGTAACGGTGATATCAACATCATGCTGCTGGTACCCTAGCATTACACTAACATAGTGCCCGTCACTCTCCCCTTTAAACCATGGGGCTTTAACACCCAACGCTAACGAGCCACGCTCAACACCATCCGACGCTATATCAGAATAAGATCGCGAGAACTCTCCTTGCCTGTTATCTAAATAATAATCCGAATCCTGGGAGTTCCCTGAAATGATGTCGGTACTGGAATAGTCACCTTCCACATTAAAAGCCCAAACATCACTGACAACCTTTAGATAAGATAACTGAAGACCAGACCCTTCTCTTTTCATATCCTCGTAAGTCAGCTCAGATAATATATTAGGGGATGCCAAGGGAGATGTTCCTGCAGCAATACTCCAAATCAACTCAGTTTCAGCGCGTTCGGCATAGGGGGCTATCACAAATGAATCGATAAATATTCCGGTAAACATACAAATCCCTGTAAATAAAAACAATAATTTTAGCTTTTCCGAGAGATCGCACCTGGCGTATCAGCGCCAGGTGCGATCATACGTTATCGTAACTCTTTTACCAAAATCCTGGCAGTTGTTACAACATCGTTAGGCGTTCTTACCGTTAATACTGCATGTGAATTATCTTGATTAATGGAGGACACGTCTTTAGCAATTGCAAAAGAACATTTAGTTATGCCTATTGCATTGGAACTATTCACCGTACATGAATTAGGCCCTTTTATTGTACCATTTCCAGACAATGTGATTGTTGTTCCGCTAGGCATACGGCCATTATGAATATCAGAAACATACGCCACTATGATTTTACCATCACCGCTCAAATCAACATCTTGAAAATAGTTACCCTTCACAGAAGCATTTAGCCCCTCCTCAATAAGCCCAATTTTAGCAAATGATCCTGATTGCAAAATAACAGTCTCACGCCAAATCAACGCAAGGTCAGTCGTACATTCTTCACCTTCAATTGCACACAAGCTACCATTATATATTCCATTTCCAACATCAAATTCATTGATTGCACCACTAAGCCCATCAACAAATTCATCGTTATCACCACCGGCTTGGAAACAAGCATCCCCTGAACCATCGTAGCAGTCGTCATTACTATCATCATCCGCATCTGCTGGATCATTATATGTTGACGCATTTGTTGCAGGTAAGCCGTTACCTAATGTATTACCATATACCTGATCTTCATTATGATCCAAAAACGGTTCAGTTAAATCTTCAAACGATTCTCCTATATTAAACAACCCATCATCATTTGAATCGGTGAAAGATTCCTCCCCTGCAACAAACCCCATTATCGTTACTCGATTTCCATAGACCTGCCCCAGCCCACTATAAGATTCTGCATTTGCAGCATCCTTAGGATGAAAAGCATTAAAAATACATGGCACAAAACCTGGTGTTGAATCATTATTAAGGTCTGTAGTATTACCCAGATCATCCAAACACGGAGTAATGCCATCGCCTAATTGGCGGGTTATCGCACCGGGGTCTCGAAACGGTAACGGCTCACGACTACCCTGACTTCTCCAAGTTACACTACAGCGACTATTAACCGTACTGCAGCTTTCTGAGCCACCTGCTCCCACAATAACACCAAATTCCGCACGAAATCCTACTACTGTTCCATCAGGAACCCCGCTAGTAAAGCGATCACTCAGTGACGCTGTAACAGTAACTTCCTCACCGTCTGCGTTTAGTCCTTCAGGGTTAAAGTTGTCTACAGCTATGCTAAACCCCTGCTGGGTAGGCACGCCTCGTAGTATTACTAGATTTCTAGATGATGTCGCTGCCACACCCGAATTTGGTATAGATGCCAAAACAGAAACCACCCCATTTACTCTGCCTGATTGAACAAAGGCAACAACCTCTCCAAGGGAGTTAGTTTGTGCTTGGCTGTGTAATAGAGATATGTCACCCGCTATCGTATTTAATTGGAAATTTACTGTTGTATCTCGTGAAAAATTGCCTATACCATCTCGAACCACAAACTTAACCCTTGAAAGTTCTTCACCGCCCGAACCTGTTACAAACAGAATTTCAGGTGTGGCCGACAGAAATTGAATAGAACCAACATCTGCTTTTTGTACACTTAATGAAACAAGCCTTGAAAGCAGTTGAGAACCAACAACTGCTGTAACACTAATATTATCTTCTGTGCCACACCCATTGTCTTCATACGTCGCTCTCGCCACACCGTCAACCGTATCGACTACAGCATCTATCACTGCTTCACCACGTTGCACACATCCAGAATCAAACTTAACCTCAACTGATTCAGTAATTGGCGAAGTAAAGCCATTAACCGTCTGATTGATTATGACCTCAACAACAGCTGTACCACTAGCACTGAGAACCTGAGGAAAAACAGTTGGAGCTTCCATTGAAGCCGCTATAACCGAAACACTAACGGCAAAAGACAGCCTACCTGTTGTGCCGAGATTCTCAGCAGTAACCGTAACCGTTCCAGCACCTTCCTCAGCCCCTGCATTAAGAACTATTGAAGCAGCGCCATTTGGGCCGGTCAATGCAGTACCAGCCACCGGCAACAATTCCCCAATATCACCATTCAAAGAGAAAGTCATAAGTTCAGATGAAACGGGTACACCATTATTTCTCAATATCGCTGTAAGTGTCCCCGGCTTTGCTGAACTAACATTAGTTGTCGCTTCACCATCTGGATCAACTAGGCTCACGGATATAGAGAAGGGGGAACCTGGATTCGTTGGTGTAGTAGGCGCTGCACCTGCATCATCAGAACTCCCGCTATCCGTACCACTACAACCAGCAAGAACAACTACTGTCAACACACTTATCAAAAAAAACCTAATAAGTGATGATATTTTTAGCAAACCATCCATCTCAAACAACTCCTAATTGTTATTATCTTTGTACAACCTTTATAAGGTTTATTATTTTATAATTTATTTTAATAAAAATTTGCTTCTTCACCGGGCACTAACCTCGCGGGGGTTTGCATTCGTACCGTTGACACTGCCCTCAACCTCATACCTGGTGTATTCGTTGCTCTATTCCTTTCACTTTCAGGCAAATACCCCATTGCGTCTGTTAATTCAACACCCTGTCCATCAACCCCCATTGATATAACCTCTGTTGACGTTGGGTCATCACTTAACATTCGCCCTAAAAAAGGCACTCCTGAATCAAATTTGTACGTTACTTCTAACTGTAGAATATTAGCATCTTGAATATTAATATTTTCATCTCCAGAAGGGAACGTGACAGTCTTTACATCCAATGGATCTCGATATAACAAATTATCATTTGCTATGACGCAGTTAACTCCCAAACAATCATCACCCCATTCTTCAAACGTATTGATATTCGGGCGTATAACCCTTACTTCAACTTTAGCCAATTCCAAAGGGTCATCACAGTTCGCGCCATCAAGAGGGTCTGAAGCTTGCATTCTACAACGCACCTCCACTTGAAAATCATTAAAGCGCCCGACTCCAAGGTCTACATTAAAAAAGCCCTGAGTTGACGCCATACGGGCAGCCATTAGCGCTGCATACTCCAAATTTGATTTAGCCTGGTAGATCAACCCCAAATGCAATATCCCAAAACCCAAAAACATAACAACGGGAAATACAAATATTGTTTCAATCATTGCTGCTCCACTCATGGTAGAGCGATGTCTTATTATTTTTTTCACCACACACCTCAAATAATTTGAGCTTCGCTAAAAAGCAAGTACTAGGGTTTTATCGTCTAAAGATCCATTATTGACGCTTGCCTCAATTAACGCGTTAGCTTTATCTAACATAGATAAACCAGGGCGCGAGACAAGCTGGTACATTTCATCATCGGAAACTACATCGGAGATGCCATCGCTCATTAACATCAACAAGTCTCCTTCCTCCCAATCCCAACTAGAAATTTCAGCAGTGACGCCTTGCTTTATACCAATCGCATTGGTCACCAATGCTTTAATTTTATTATTCCGTTTAACTTTTTTAATTTGATCCGTTGTTAGCTGAGAAATCAGTTTGCCACGAACTCTATAGATTCGACTATCACCGACATTAAAACAATGCAGTTGCTTCTCAACCTTCCAAAGTAACGCAAGTGTACACGCCATACCTTTATGTTTGCTATTTTGGGCACTATCAAACACACTGTTATTTGCGGCAAGGATACTCTCGATAATTTTACTTTCTGATACCTCAACACCTGAAAGTTCATCGTACAACTTTTCTACGGTTTGCCGTGAAGCTTCGTCCCCCGACGGCCCACCTCCCACACCATCAGATACCAAGAAAATACCCTGAGCAGGTAATACTAAAGATGCATCCTCGTTAAATTCCGAGCGAGTCCCTTTTTTGCTAATTGTAATTGCCTTCAAAACCAACGCTACCTATATTTTTCCGCTCAACTGCTCTGCTAAACGTTCCAGTCTCGTCGGTTTCGCCTTATTTTGAGCCGCTTTAAAACGACTAATTTCTCCTAAGATTTCGGTTACATTCCCAAGATCTGTTGTAGGATCAGTAGTGGCGCTGTAAAACTGGAAATGTTGACCTGCAAGCACTAGGTTAATTACAGCCAAATTATAATGAGCCTTGGCATAACGAGGGCTAATCTCGACTGTCTGCTCGTAATAATCGCGTGCCTGCTCTACATCCCCTAAACGAAAATTGGTATTACCTAAGCGATACAATGCCCTCACGTTTGTAGGATCAAGTTCAATGATTTGTTCCCACATCTTTTTCGATTTTTGATATTGGCCCGCCTGATACGTCATCTCGGCTTTGCCACTCATCCGTTCCACTTCTTCAATTTTTACAATTTCTGCTTTAGCCGTATCGAACTCTCGCGTAGTAGCGCAGCCTTGTATAGATACGAAACCCACAATAACAAATAAGCCAATCATTTGGCGCCTAAAATCCAACATTACCCACCCCACCTCTCATACCAAGCGAGCTTTGAGCTTGCCTTGGTGTAATACTCAGTACCTGGTGGCACTAAAGAAACCACCTCTTGCCATAAAGCTTTTGCTTTTGATGCATTGACATACTCAAGCCTCAACGCTTTACGATACATTTGTTTTGACTTTGCATTTACAGAATCAAGCGCAATTTTTGCTGCTACGCTATCACCCAGCTTCACAGCTTTCTGCCACATCTTATATGCTTTATGACTCTCACCGTTTTGGGAAGCTGTGTTTCCTCTGGTAACATACTCATCGACAACACGAATAACAACTTGATCGGCATATAAGCTACGCGAACTCTTGAATATGCGTGCTTCTTTCTCCAAAAAACGTGTCCAATAGTTAAACGCTCCTTCTGAATTCTTCTTGGCGTACGCTTTTTGGCCTTTAATATAATCAGAATAAACCGTCGCCAAGGTTTCATGCTTCTTGCGAAGCTTCCCTCTTAAAGCAGAAGACAGTTTTGAATCATTCTCAAAGCGATCCATTTCTCTGAATAAATCGTTAGCATCACCGTCCAAGTAACGCTGATTGGCTTGAGCTAGTATTGTCTTAGCTTTACCGGCGTTTTTACTGACTTTAGGTTTTGGGGCTTGCTTTGCGATAACAGGTGCTTGCACAATTGGCTTGGGCTTGCTTATAGGAAGTGCCGGTTTTAAAGAAATGCTAGGAGGTGGGGCTGATATTGGTTTCGGTGGAGAAGCAGATATTGTGGATTGTACAACAGGAGAGGTCGTTTTTGGTATCGGTGGTTCTACAGCGGAACGCGGTTGAGTTTGAACAATTTGCCCCGCTGGCTGAGAAGATTTCATAGACTGATAACCGAAAAGTCCTCCTCCAACAATAAGCGCCAGACTGATGACACCACCAACTAGCTTTATGATTTTTTTGGAACTATCCGCCTTAAAAGGGTCAGCATCTGCGTTAACGCCTTCCACGGAGCCATGATCTATCTCAGTGTCTGCTTCGCCAGAGGTGAAGGTCAAATGAACCTCGCCCAACTTGATAGAATCGCCCTCTTCAAGTATAACTCGCGACACCTTATAGCCATTCACCTTAAAACCATTAAGGCTATCCAAATCACTAATAACAAACCGGCCGGACTGGAACACTATCTCTACATGTTTACGGGATAACCCTTTACCATTGAGGACTAAATCACATTCTGTGCCGCGCCCTAAAACGTAAGGAAAAGCAGTAATAGGATGCACATCACCTTCAGCATCAACTAGTGATGCTGCGGCCTCATCCTCATCTGAATCCATATAAACTTCAGTTTTATCATTATCCCAATTTTGAGACGGATCATTAGCGCTGGAATCAATAGAGGACGGCAACCCGTTCTTCCTCAAGTCGATAACAGGGGTAGCTTCCGGTACAAAATTATCTGAGCCTTGCGTCATGCTGTTTTCCCGCGCCCATATATTGGGCAGACTTTAGTTATTTTTTTTCTGAGTCTCTATTCAATCAAACTCTAAGGTCTGATCCAAGTAAATTCCTACTCGTTTTGCGTTACCGGATGAAAGCTCCAACACCGCTTTGGTTCCTTTAGGCGCAAAAGAGAAACGCCAAGGCTCCATATCTATTACTATACCAAGCACTCTATTGTCCCCATCTAAATAGACAACGTCAATTGAAAAGCGCATACCGACAGTATGTATACCTCCTCCAGGCTCAAATAACATGGCATTTGTGTCTGACAAAGCAGAATGTCCTAGTAGGCCAACTAATCTTTTTAGCCACGTATTGGCTCGTATTACATGAATATCGCCTAACATAAGCCCTCCCACCTTCCCACCACACTGCTAAGTTGCTAACAACCGCAACATACTCACAGGCAGCATATCTATCTCAGCTAATTTAACCATGACAACAAAGGTCAGAAGCATAAAAATTATCGGAAAAAGAAACGCCATCATAGGTATAAGCATCTTTACGGGTGCTTTATTTGCTGTTTCTTCTGCACTATTAAAGCGCTCTGACCTTTTCTGTTCCGCCTGGGCGGTTAACACATCAACTATTTCACCGCCAGTTTCTTCTGCCTGGTTAACAGCCGCAACAAACTGATTAACCGAATCAATATTCATTCTCTCAGCTAAATCAAGCAACGCTTCTCTGCGGGACTTCCCTGCCCTTGTTTCTCTAAGAAGCTTAGCAAACTCCTCCCGAACAGGGCCGTTAGGCAAACTAGTGATAGCTTGCCCTAGCGATGTCGAATAGTTCAAGCCCGCTCTCATCGATAACACAAGCAAATCCAACAAAAAAGGAAACTCTTTTGCAACAGCTCGCCTTCTCACTCCAACCTTATCGGCTAGCCATATATCGGGATAAAAGAATCCAACAGGAACCACTGAAAAAAGGAAAATAAAAGCTTCTGGCCCTAAATCTTGGTCTATTTTGTACACAGAAAAAGAGGCGACAGCACAAACTACGGTGGCTGTCAGCTTAAGGGTGACAAATTCATGAGGTAAAATGGCGTAATTTTGGCCCGCAGCACTTAATTTTTGATGGAGCGACTTATAATAATTATCACTCATTAAAGAACGAACATCTGTTGCAAACAGACGAACGACAGGTTTAAAGATTTTAAAGAGTAGCGGTGGTGCGTCTCTCCACTCCATACTGACTACAGGTTGTTTGGTTCGAATAAATAGCTTTGCAAAGGAAAATGTCCCAATGCCAATAGCTAACCCAGCCACTAGTGCAGGCACGTAGGAGCCCAAATTAAGACCAACTAACCACGCTAACGCATCATCAAATATCAATGGTCACAACCTTCTTAATTAACACGGCACCCATAACCGCCATCCCCCCCATAATCCCCAGCCAAATCCAACCCAGCTTTGAAGTAAACAGCAAATTCATCGCCTGAGGTTCAAGCTTAAAGAACACATACCCCATAAACACAGGAAACCCCATCGCCAGGTTTCCTTGTGCCTTACCCATAGACGTTAACGCTCTGACCTTACCTTCAACCTTTGATTTCTCTCTCAAGGTTTTAGACAATATAGTTAAGGTTTCACCTAGGTTCCCACCTACCGCCCTCGATATCTTTATAGCAGAGTTCATCAATACCACGTCGGAACGACCAATACGCTCAGCCAAATCATCGAGTGAATCATCCAAGTCATGCCCTACTCTATTTTCGGTCATTACCTGGGCAAATTCTTGTGCAATAGGCTGCGGCTGGTTTTTAACAACCTGTTGTAACGCTTTAATAAGATTCAAACCTGAACTCATCGATGATGCGATGGCTGATAATGCGTCTGGCAGTTGTGCGACAAATTTATCAGAGCGTTTTTCCTTCATTATATTCAAGATAATGGGAGGCGCAAAAAGAACAATACCGACTACCGTCAGCGCAACAACAAGATTGGTTACCAAAAAGATCAATGGGCCCAAAAAAACCGCCAATATCATTGTAATAGTAAACACTTGCGAAGGCTCAATAAGAACAACAACATCCCTCAGGCCTTTATCAACTTTAAAATAAAAGCGCCGCTTATAAAGCCCAAATATATCTCGCCCGACACTATTCACCAAGAAAAATGCACAGATACAAAACATTGTAGTAAGTAAAAAAATAAAAATTTCAATATTGCCATATAAAAAATCTAGTAACGGCGCAAGGTATTTATCTAGTTCCATGATTGATCCAGCCCAGCAACATCCACCTCTTGATCTTCAAAAATCGAAGTATCAAGCTTCTGGCCTTGAGCAATCATATCCCGATAAAATTGAGGCACATACCCTGTTGCAGCATAATATCCAACAACCTTCCCCTCCTCATCGATACCTTTCTTTATATATTCAAAAACTGACTTTAACTGGATATTTTCGCCATCAAATCCAACAACTTCCATTACGTGAGTTACTTTTCGTGTGCCATCTGCTAGGCGGTTTTGTTGCACTAACACATTAACAGCCGATGCTATCTGTTCACGAATAGCGCGCGATGGCAAATCAACACCTGCCATCATCACCATAACCTCCAATCTAGATAAAAAGTCCGCTGGAGAATTGGCATGGCCGGTCGTAAGCGATCCATCGTGACCCGTATTCATTGCCTGAAGCATGTCCAATGCCTCACCACCACGGCACTCCCCTACAACGATTCTGTCAGGCCTCATACGCAAAGAATTCGTAACAAGGTCTCGAATACTCACGCGCCCCTTTCCCTCTGCATTTGAAGGCCGACTCTCCAATGAAATCACATGAGGCTGGTTGAGTCGCAACTCAGCAGCATCCTCTATAGTAAGAATCCGCTCTGTTGGCGATATAAAGTTCGACAATATATTTAACAGCGTTGTTTTACCTGAGCCTGTACCTCCAGAAATCATGATATTTTGATGATGAATAACAGATGCACGAAGAAACAGTGCCATTTCCTTGCTAATAGAACCGTACTTTAGCAGGTCATTCATGTACAAATTTTTCTTGGAAAACTTACGTATCGTAATGGTTGGTCCATTCAACGCTAGCGGTGGAATAATGGCATTTACCCGTGATCCATCAGCTAATCGAGCATCAACCATTGGAGAGCTTTCATCAATACGTCGACCCAAAGGAGAGACGATACGGTCTATAACAGAGAGTAAAGAGCTTGTACTCGTAAATCGGCTTTCAGCTAGCTCTATTTCACCATTCTTTTCAACATAAATCTGGTCTGGGCCATTTACCATTACCTCAGTAACAGCATCATCATCCAGTAGAGGTTCTAGCGCACCAAGCCCTACAGCCTCAGCAACAACTTGACGTTGCAATTCTTTTGATGTAATCCCTTCAGGTATCGTTGAAACACGCTCCTTGATGATTTCTTGGGTTGCCTTAACTGCCTCCGTGCGCAAATCATCAGCACTCATTTCTTGAAGGTTTCCGCGTTTACGGAGGTCAAGGTACTCAAGAATCATCGAATGCACGCGCCTTTTTAATTCAACAATTTCTTCACTTTGTTGAATTACCGTAGAACGAACATTTGTTCGGTCTACGCCGCCAAAAAAATCAACCAACTCATCTTTAGGGACCGATTTAACGCGAAAGGATAGCTCTCCAAACTTTATCGTTTGTCCAGGTTTAAGAGGCAAGGTTCCAATACGCTCACCCTCAAACCAAGTCCCGTTTGTGCTATTTTTGTCAACTAACTGTGCTGACGCCTTTTCGACAACTAACTCAGCATGAACTCGGGAAATATGGCCGTCATTTAAAATCACATCACATTGATCCCCTTTACCAACGAGGTAAACTCCGGGACCAAATTGATAGCTGGCAATATTCTGACTTGAGTCTTGAATTTCGAAATCTAACATACATCAATCCTCACAAAGTTAGTCGAAAATACTCCAACTCTTAGTATCCTCTCCTGCAGTATTGCCTAACGCACGGCCATACTGCATAAGATCTGTGTTTAGCTTTCCCTCTGGGTCCATCAAGTGTGGTGTAACAAAAATCATCAGCTCTGTTGTTTGATCTTGAAAATCACGAGATTTAAATAATTCTCCAATGACGGGTATACTGCCAAGCCCAGGCAGGCGCGTAATTGACTTAGAATCCTCTGATTGCAGCATGCCAGAAACCACCATGGTTTGCCCTGACAACACGTTCATTTCCATCTTTGTAGACCGGGTGGTAAAACCTGGAATACCCAATACAGAAACACTTTCATCAACAGCACTGACCTCTATCTCCAACGCCGTTGCAATAAAACCATCAGGGTCAGCGACAGGCTGCATATTCAAAATAACACCAACTTGTTTAAAGGTCACTGTTATCGACCCATCTTGGTTTGTCACGGGGATAGGTATCTCTCCGCCAGCAAGGAACTCCGCCCTTGAGCCGCTTCGAGTTACTAATTTAGGTTGGGCCAATACACGAGCAACACCTTCGTTTTGAAGTAATTGAATGGTCGAGCCTAATGAAGTTGTGATACCAACTTTACCGCTACCAATACCATCGTTCAAAGAAAATAACGGGCCGTCTGCAGTAGCGCCCCATTGGATACCGATCTTTTTAGCATCGTTTCGACGGACTTCAACAACCTGAACATCTAGCATAATCATCGCAGCCAGATTCACCGTAGGTTTCACCACATTAAAAACAACGCTGCCTTTGCTAATTTCAGTTGATAGCTTCTTTTTCATATCTTCAATAATTGTCAAGTCTTGCTGTCGTAATACGCGACCTTCAATAAACACGATGCCATTTTCCTCACGGGCATTCACACCTTCCACATCCGCAAGTACAATGTTGGAGATTTCTAATATCTGAACCCATGAATTATCAACAACACGCAACAAGAATCGTTTTTGTGAGCCTTCTGCTGTCCATACGCGTAAATCCGTTACGCCTGCTTTTAGCCCTGTAAGCAATATTTCATCAGGACCTGTAGCCTGGGCATTAGCTATATCTGGATGTCCGATAGATACGCGAGAAACACCTACATACGGTAGTAAGGTTGTCTGCCCCTCCACGATAGATACTGTTCGTGAATAACCTTCGCCAGCAACAGATGAGGGTACTTGAATCGACAAAACGATAAAAAACAACAAAGACGAGAATACACCGCGCCTACAACGAGTAAATAACATAATGCTCTATTTTCCTTAATTTTTATTTTTTATGGATATAAGAGAAAAATACCACCGCTTAGGATCGAGTTCCACCTTTAATCAACTCAAACCCCCATCCTGTCGCTCTTTGTGGTGCAGGAGCAGCATCCTGTGGGTTATCAATTAGGTTATCTATGGTAACGTAATCATCATAAGTTGATTCTGAATCCTCTGATTTACGTAACAATACAGCGATATCCCCCACGGTCTGAGCATGAATAACACGCGTAGCATCAATTGGCTTAACCCCTAAGGTAATTTCACTAAATTTCTTTCCTTTTCCAGGAATGCCATCATCTATATCCTTCCCGGTAGCCAATACTCTGACACGTTCTACGAGAGGCACAGTTCGATCCCGCTCTCCATCTTTTAATGTTATATACAAGTCAACCCAATCCCCTGGACTCAGAAAACCCGATAGAGTGTCTAATGTATCTACAGGAATGGTTATTGCCCGCTCCCCAATCTCTAACAGGCTGGCCAAGCCATCCAGCTTAACTGTATTGACATGAATAGACAGAATCGGCTCACCTTGTTTTACATTGTGGATGATTTTTCTACCTTCAATCTTACCGAATTGTCCTGGTGCAATAGAATCTTTATGTATGTACGCTTTAGGTATTTGACGTATTTGTGCAGTTTGCGCAGAGATAACATCACCAACTTTGAGATCAATAGAAGCGACGACAACCGGAACCGCATGACGCTCACCGTCGAAGTTCGATTTATAATCAACGACTTGGGTATCAATATAGTTCTGAGTTAAATACCAACCTGCACCACCGGTTAATACGGCAGCGACCAGAAGAATTATTGTTATTTTATTATTAGATTTCATATATTTCTGCCAAGCCTTTATTTAGGGCTGATAAATCGAATCTGTAAATGTTTCTTGTTTACTATGAATTGCCTGAATTAACCCAGGCATAGGAGCATCACCAGGGCGGTATTCATCATACTTATTACCCGTTCCTAGTACATCTGCCTGCGTTTCCATCCAGCCACCCTCTGTCCCTGTCGGTCCCGTTGCAGTGACACTGCCACCTACTATGGCATACCACACAAACAAACCGAAAAACACGCTGACCACTATGTATTCCGCCATTACCTGCCCCTGACTACTGCTATGGGTTACAGGTACTTTAGAATTTTGGTGCTTTTTCATCGTTTATTTAATCCAGTGCACAACAATATGGGTTCTATTTTTATCTGAGCCAGTTAACCGCTTTACAGTAACCTGTATTAGTTCACGGCCTTTTTGAAAATGCCTAATTGAAACATCTTGGGAGGGGTCTCTCACTAGAATACGAGCCCAACCTCTGTTCTCATACTGATTCTCGTAGTATCTCATGTTAAAATCAACGCCTTTATTGCTATCAAACGTAACTGTCTCCGCTCGCTTTCCTGCGTCAATACTATCAAGCTTACTAATCAACCGAGCTGAACGCGGTTTTGGGATCGATGTTTTCGAAGCTCGGCGGTAATTCCCCCCTACCTCGGTGACAACAATTTTGCCCTTAACGAACATACCTTCTTTATGATATTGGACCGAAGCATAAAACCCGTCCAACTCGTGGCCGATCAATTTCTCACGTCCCCAATTTTTCGCCTTATACTGCCCATGCCCAGACGACTTCCACAATCTTACATAAAATTTCTCGATATCCGCTTCAGGCCCCGCATACTCAAACATTTTAACGGACATTGGAGTACCATCAATAGCCATTTGTCTTCCAACCCACTGCCAAGATGCGCCCGGTATAACGGGCAGATCTGGCAACACCACCATTAATGGGTCTTGTGCCTGGGCATACGTAAACGAACTAGCAACGGCCAAAAGCACGACCAAAGAAAAACTGCAAAAAAATCGTCTCAACATTCCGTGTCCAGCTTACTCATTATAATCGGGTAAAATTGTCGACTGAGCTGCTGATGTTGTACTCGTATTCCCGTCCCCCATACCCGATGACATCTCTTCAAACCCAAGAAAATCTATCAACGGCGCTCCAACACCAATATCCGTGCCACCAACACTAAACCCTACTCGCTCGAAGTTTTTTAATGCCGATCCATCATGGGAGGCCTCTGCAACCACCGCACTAAAGCTTTGCTCATCCATCGCAACACCGCCACCACTAACCATCGGTGCCACCGCCTCAACATGAAATTGCATCTCTCCAGCCAATTCATCAGCGGGAGCATCTAAATCTGTATAAGTTGCTGTACGGTATCCCGTCATCTTAACTATTTTGAATAATGCCGAATCCGCATTCAACGGAATACTTATCGGCGTTGCTTTAAGAAGGTCTTGCCCCAAACCGGCAGCTCTACCCAAGATACTGCCTTGATTGTTGGTAAACCCAGCACCCACGTTATCACAACCTCCATCACATAGACCGGTGAACGCAACCCCTTTTACTTTATTCACAACACTAGGAAATTGGCCGGAAGATGCTGTTTGATTGGGGCCAAAATCACTCCACTGGCGAGACTTTAACAATAAATTATTGATTCGATCCTGCGTATCCTGCGCAGAAACAGCTTGGTATACGGTTCCTTCCCAAGCAGCAAAACGAGCAGCTTTTGTCGCTGTCACCTGCACGTCAAGTAAATTGGCAAATGATGCAATCATTAATATCATAGGAACTAAAACTGAACTAACCACCAAAAATTCCGCGATAGATTGACCTGACTGTAACTTCATAGCTTTATCCACCTCGATGAGTTTAGAGAAGCTTTTAGGGTGCTAACCTAGCATGCCAAAAAGGGTTGAATAAATTGGCCTGTCTTTGCGTATTTGCATCGGTAACAAATCCAGTACAGACGCCACCGGAGCATTGGGGTATGCCATAATATACTTGAGCCGAAGAATACGCCGTTATTGGTTGACTGTCACAATTAGTACCATACCGCGTTTGATCATCGTGCCAGTTATCTATTTGCACACCAGAATCATCATCCCTACCGATTAAATCATTGCAATTACCCTTTTGCGTTAGTGCAACACGTATTGTCGCCTGATCCATCAAAGGGTTAATCATTGCGTAGCTTTGAATGCCGTTATACACGCCATTCTTAACCTCATCACAATCAATATTTCCACACCAACCCGTTGCAGCAAGCAAGCCCGAAACAGCAGAAGCAGCCCAAGGCACGTTACTAGTTAACGATGAGGCAACAGCTTTAGCATCTGCAGTAGCAGACGCATCATCAATACCACCAATAAGATTCCAAAAAGAATTAGCACTTGTAATGGTGTCTGATGCCTTCCAATTCATAGCACCGTTCTCCCACACTACCGAGGAGCTCCCTGCACGATCAACGTTCATATCAGCCGTCATACCCGCTCTGTATGTCAGGTTTCTGTCAGTGATCCATTGTGATGAATCTACATTCTCTGACGACTGTTGAATTAGGTCTAACATCACTCCCACGTCCGCTAACGGGGTATCATGACTTCCCGCAGCGTTAGAGCCATTATCACAATGGTCTCGAAGTGCCGTATTAACAGCCCCTTCATCAGGCTCAGTGGCGTTAGGGTCCCCCGGTGAAGCAAACATAATTAAATAACAAAAATCTTTTGTTCCGTTTTTAGCTAATGTTAGTTTGTCAGCCAAATCTGCACTAACACCTTGCGCAATCAATGCATCTATTTCCGCACCGTCATTAACAACGATTTGCACATCAGGGTTTTTGACGTATCGTTGTGCGACCTCTGTCATCGTTGATTCTATAATTGAACCCTTACCCCCTGATCCAATTAATGCCTCATACTCTTCGTGTTCGAATTCACTATACATGGCATTGGTTGCATCTGTAGCAACCACGTAGGTCCCTGCCACCATGCTCATACCTTGCTCCCAAGCTTGAAAAACTCCAGCAACATTAGTCCCAATAACAGCATTTAATACAACATTCAAACCCGCAGTAATAAGGTTTGCACCCAGCCCGGTTAACTTGCCTGAAAAAACATCGGTTACTAGACTAACCTCAGACTGAAAACTCACCATATGCCCGATCGCTACTTCATTAGCAATCATTGTGCGGTTGGTATAAGCCATAAAATTAAGTTCGCGGGAAGCAACAAGCGCACCTGAATAGGCGACAGCATCCGCAGCATTAACAAGATTGATTTTTTCGGTAACGGCTCGATTAGAGTTGAACAACATAAATATGACAGACGATGCCACAAGCATTAAGCCCATGCCGGCTATCATTGTTTGTCCATTTTGTTTTCGATCTTGCTTCATAGCATCGACCATTTTTTATAATTATTCTTATAAAAAAGGCCTGGCAACAATTGGTTGGCAGGCCTTTTAGATTTATAGCTTAAACTTACTGCTGACCAGTCGCACCAGCTAGACGCCCAGTACCATCACCAGTAGCTATAACGGCAGAACCACCAGCATAGTTACCCAAGTGCACATTAGTGCCCGCATCAGTTCCTGCCGCTGTCGCGGAGACCTGAGATGCAGTAATTGTAGCTTGTGTAGCTAAACCAGCAACCTGGTTACGCGCCGCGCCGCCAAACAAACCCATTACAGCAATACCGGCAACAGCAATCAATGCAACAATGATTAGGTATTCTGACATGCCTTGACCGCGAACATTCTTACGTGTATTCATTTTCATTATTTAAGCCCTTTTAATTTTGTATTTTTTTAGTAGTTAACATCGCTTTGAGGCAACATTTTTATTACAACAAGGTTTTTTATTGTAAGACGTTTGATTGTTCTGTCTTAAATGCAGTTCATACCATTCGTCTGGTCGACTCCAACCTATTAGGATCATTTTCATGCAGGTCGTCATCTGGAATACATAGTTACATAAGGGGAAATTATGTCAACCCCTTGAAAGTAAAACAGTCGTTCTATTTTTATACTATTTTGATTAATGAGAAACCGTTAACTAAATTCACTAGTTTCTCAAAAAAATTATCTCTTATTAAATCAGTAAGATACCGCAGAAGGCATAATGTAGATTGCATGCCGTTGCCGGGTGTGTAGAATACGTTCATTGCTCATTTTAACAATACTTAACAGAAAGTTACCTGTTAATGCACATTTCCCTCTATTATTAAGGGTGTGCCAATAATAATACTAAACAAATAAGTCTAGACGGATCTGAACCACGACCGAGATTGACGGGGACATACTTTACAATGAAGCTATCCGAGCTTTTTAGATGGCGTAAAAAGAAGCCAGCACAACCGAAAGCAGCGCCAAAACCCTCGCCAGCCTCTAAAGCAAAAGCCGCTGCCCTGAGGAAACCCGTTAAATCTAACGCAGAGCAAAGTCTACAAGCGATTAAACCAATCAACGTGAAGCTTAATATCGGTCAATACCGATTAGAGCCATTCACTGAAGGCGGTGTTTGCGTGGTGATGAAGGGTATTCCGAAAGAAGCAGGGAAACCTAAACTTGCCGTAAAACTTGTTAGAGAACAATGGCTTAATCATGCTGCTGTGCGCAGGCAATTCTCCAACGAAAGCCAGATAGTGAAGGAACTACATCACCCGTTTCTTCCTAAATATTTATCTCGCGGCTTAATCGATGGCAAGGCATATTACGCATATGAGTTTATTGAGGGCGTACCATTAATAAACCTCTCTCAAGAAAAAGACCGATTCCCACCCGAGTTGATTAAAGACATAGCGACAAATATTGTTAAGCAGCTTTTAGAGCAACTTGTTCATGTTCAGGAGCGATTAAAGCCCGTCGCACACGGCGACATCAGCTCTGAAAATATTTTGATTGATAGCAAGCAACGCATCTATCTTGTTGACTTTGGTTGCTCTCACTTTGTTAAACAGGCTCATAAAGATAGCTATCAATGGCTCGCCAAACCGTCATTTATTTCTCCAGAACAAGCAAAGGGCGAAATATGGGACCACCGCAGCGACCTTTATCAGGCTGGCATTTTGTTTTATGAGCTAGTAAAGAATCGCCGATGGAATGTTGGAAAGTCTAAACGTGAGAAGGTTTTATTTGCGGCATCAAAAGAAAAGCCAAGCGATACATTCTTAGAAGATATTGTAGGGATAGACATCTCTACGGTGGTTGCAAAGCTGCTAGACCCCAACCCTAGAACACGACACCAAACAGCAAAAGAAGCTTTAGCTGACTTTGAAGCGGTTTCTAAATAACGTCACATCGCTCAAAGCGAAGTGACGTTATTTAGAAACACTTACCCAGCTTCTACTCTATTCGAACGCCCTTATCAAACCGGCAAGGGGATGTCTGGCTATCAGCAGTACAAGTACCTCTTCCATGTAACTGGCTTTGGCTAAAGCTTCCTACGTACTTGCTGCCATCAGGCCAACTAAACGTCCCGCTCCCTTCTCGAGTATCTTCAATAAAGTCTCCAATATAGCGCTCACCTGAAGGCCATTGCAGCGAGCCTTTGCCTGTACGTTTTCCATGCTTGAATTCACCGTCGTAAACACGGCCATCTTGCCAGTAGTACTTACCTCTACCCTGCATAATGCCTGAGATAAATTTACCTTCGTAGCGGTTCCCGTTTGGCCACTGCATTGTCCCATTGCCATTAGGCGCATCACTAACAAACTCTCCGCTATACAACTCTCCGGTCGCCCACTTCATTGATCCACGACCTGCTTTTAGGTCATCATCAAATTCACCCTCATAGACGCTGCCATCAGGATAACTGGCCTTACCGCTGCCATGCTGAGCGCCTTGTAAGAACTGTCCATCGTAACTCTCACCATCAGGGCTTAATAACCGCCCACGGCCTGAACGCGCATCATTAATGAACTGGCCTGTATATTTCCTGCCGTCTGGCCATTGATAAGAACCTGTACCATTTTTCTTATCATTGCGAAATTCACCTACATAAACACGCCCATCACTCCAGGTGTAATTACCATTACCATTCTTCTGGCCATTAGCAAACTGGCCTTTGTATACACTACCACTCGGCCATTTATACGTTCCGTCCCCACCATATTGCCCATCAACCCACTGTCCCTCATAGGTACGACCTGCATTATCGGTAAATACGCCCGAACCTGACATTAGATCATTAATCCAGTCACCTTCGTATCGGTCACCGTTACCCCAAATATAAACACCAAACCCTTGCTTTTTACCTTGAATGATCTCGCCACTAAATCGCGCACCATCATCTAGCTCAACAAAGTCCCTTTGGGGTGACTGTTGACTTATGTTTACCGACTTCTGTGCCGGCTCCCCGGTTGGCGCTCCCGTGTCATCACAGGCCACAACCAGTAGCGATACTGAAATAACGATTGCTGATCTTAACAAACTCAAATTTCTCACCTTAGTGATTTACATTCATGTTAAATACTAGCTCTTAGCTGGCTTGCCGCCACTCATTTCGAGCTCTTCACGCCCATCGTCCCAGCCTGCCTCCCAGCTAGCCACCAACACCTCAAGATCATAAGGGGCAGTTCTTGGCGTACTCCCCGTCAAACCATCTTTATGGCCTTGTTCATATGCTTCATCCAGACCCACATGCCACTGACGCTTTTCATCCATACCAAAGTCAGGAGCCGAGCCAGAAACAGGCATATTTGTACTTGCAAGACCTGCAACACCATCGATACCAGCAGCCAAAGCATCTGCTGCAGGCGACACTTTCGGGCTAGACGGCTCTTTCAATTTAGCCATTAAACCAAATTCAATGTCATGCAATATATGATATGCCGCTGGCACAAGTATTAAACTTACAACTGTAGCAAACATAACACCAAAGGCTAGGGAAACAGCCATAGGGATGAGGAATTGCGCCTGCAAACTGGTCTCAAGCATCAACGGGGTTAGACCACCAAACGTTGTTAACGAGGTTAGCAAAATAGGCCTAAAACGAGCAGCTCCTGCTTCTCGAATCGAGTCCATCAAGCTTTCACCCTCATCTCGTTTCCTATTTATATAGTCAACCAATACAAGATTGTCGTTAACCACAACCCCACTAACGGCAATCATCCCGACTAACGACCATAAAGTAACTTCCATGCCGAGCAGAAAATGACCCGCCAAAGCCCCTATTAATCCAAATGGTATCGCAAACATCACCATCAATGGCTGTGCATAGGATCTAAACAATGTCGCCATCATTACGTACATGCCAAGCAAAGCAAAAAAGAATGACGTTTTCAAATAGGATTGGAATTCTGCCTTATCCTTTTGAGAACCTGCCACGGCCCAGCGCATTCCTGGGTAATTATCGGCAATGCTGGTGAGAAATTCAGCTTTTATTGCTGTCATTACCTTAATTTCTGAATTGATACTATCATCAATTTTTGCGTTTATTTGGATGATACGTCGCCGATTATGCCGTTTAATATAAGCGGCTCCAACGCCATATTGGATATCAGCAACCGTAAGCAACGGAACACTGCTCCCGTCCCTTAAGCGAATATACATATTTTCCAAATACCACAAAGAAGACCTTTCTTCTGCTGGGTAACGAACAACTACCTTAACATCGTTCTCTCCGCGCTGAAGGTTTTGAACCTCAGCACCATGATAAGCCTGCCTAACCTGCCCAGCGACTTCGTCTAGACTTAACCCCAGATTTCTTGCAACAGGTTTTAGTTCAATTTGAAGCTCTTGCTTACCCTTTTGAAAAGAATCAGTAATACCATAAACACCGTCATATTCGGCCAACCTCGCTTTAAGCCCCTCGGAAGCCGCCTTCAAGTCCTCCAAGCTATTAGATGACAACTCCAAATTAATGGACGAACCTGTTTGGCTTAATGTTGATTTAAACGTTAACTCTGTTACCTCAGGCAGATCACCTACCTTTTTACGCCAACGATCCGTGATCATGGTTCCAGAAATCTTTCGATTTTCTGATGCTGCCAACTCTATAACAATACTGCCACTTGTCTCATTGGCATAGGTGGTAAATATATGAAGTATTTGCTCCTCACCGGTCTCTTGCTTTAATTCGCGTTTCACTTCAAATATTGCATTTTCAAGAGTCTTAATGCCCTGTCGCACTACCTCAGCCGGAGCAGCTTGCGCGAAAGTGACTTCTGAACGCGCAGTATCACCCTCTATGGTTGAAAACATCACCAACTTCAACCAACCCGAAGCCACCAATGCGAATGCAACAATGAGTATGGCGATAAAAGAAAACAACGACGTATAGCGCCATTTCAAACATTTTTCTAAGAAAGGTTTATAAACGTTCTCTATAAAGCGCTCCAAGCCATAGGAAAAACGCGCCTGAAGCTTGCCTAATACAGGGATATTATCAATTTTATCACCTTTGCTACCAGACAAATGAGCAGGTAAAACCAACAAAGACTCAAGCAGAGAGAACAACAGCGTAGCGATAACTACAATTGGAATAACCTGCATCAACTTGCCTTCTGGGCCAGGCAGAAATACCATCGGCAAAAAAGCAATAATGGTCGTTAGCACAGCAAAAACTACAGGTTTAGCAACTTCTTGAGCACCCAGTATCGATCCCTTTAACCCTACAACACCCTTTCGATGGAGGGTGAAAATATTTTCGCCAACAATAATCGCATCATCAACTACAACCCCTAGAACTAATATAAAAGCAAACAACGAAATCATATTGATAGAGCCACCAAAAAGTGGCAGTAACCAAAAAGCTCCCATAAATGAAATTGGAATGCCTAGACTTACCCAAAACGACAACCCGAACCGTAAAAACATCAACAAAATAACAAACAGCAAAGCCAATCCACCCACTGCGTTTTCCGTCAACAAATCCATACGACTTTTGAAATAGACCGAGGAATCCTGCCAAACCTCTACCTTAATATTATCTGGTACATAGGTTCGCGGGTTCGCGACATACTTTTTAAGCGCATCAGAAATATCCAAAATATTCTGTTGCCCAACTCGGTACACACTCAATGCAACCGCGGGCTGACCATTAAACTCAGCTGATGACAATCCAGCCTTGAAGCCATCGGTAACATTTGCAACATCCCGAACCAATACTTGAGCGCCATCAGGTAGCGCTCGCACAACAATCTCTTCAAACTGATCACCCCAATATACTTGCCCCTTGGCTTTAATGGAGATATCACCTTGCGCTGTTTTTATTACGCCTGTGGGCAAATCCAACGAGCTCTGACGAACAGACGCGGCAACCTCGGTAAAGCTCAGACCGTAGCGCTGTAACGAAGACTCTGAAACCTCAATTGCAATCTCAAATGGCTTATTTGTTGTATGCTCTACCTGGCTAATGGTGTCCAAGGCCGTTAAATCGCTCTTGATGTTTTTGGCAATATTCTTTAGTGATCGCATATCCGCCGGACCAGATATCAACACATAAGCTACCAGATTCCGAACGGATATTTCCTTAATGATCGGCCTCTCGACATCACTAGGAAAGGTACCAATACCATCTACGCGCGCTTTTATTTCATTAAGAACTTCCTTAACATCGTAACCATACGCTATCTCTACGGTAACAAGACCGAGGTGTTCATTAGCCCTAGACGTTAGAGACTTAATGCCCTCGACGTCGTATACGGCAGACTCAATTCTAGTAATAACCGACTTTTCCACATCCTCTGGAGAGGCACCAGGGTAAGCCACAGTAATAGTAATCAGATCTAAAGAGATATTAGGCAATATCTCTTTGCGAGCACTGCCTAATGAGAGCGCACCTGCGATAAGAATAAAAACCATTAGTAGGTTGGCGGCAACTTTGTTTTCGGCAAACCAAGCAATAACTGCATTCATTGGGCAGCTTCCGCTAATGGTCGTGGTGCAACAGCCCGAGTAATAACAGCGGTTGTTGATGCTACCTCTTGAATCTGCACAATATCAGGCTGATTGATGCTATCTTCAGTAGCCGTATTTCCTTTGGTTGTTTTCGTCTTTATTTCTTTAGCTGCTTGCGCTGCCGCTTCATCTTCCGCTATCAGAGCCGCTAGAGGGGACATTTCATCCTGCGCTTTTTTGTCGACATGTTGCACTTCCTGCTGAACCTCATTTATTGCCTCTACCGATGCATTTACAGATTCAACTATACTTTTAACATTATCGGTAAGCTTACGTTTAGTAGGGCCATCCAATTGATCCATCGCTGCTTTTGCCTGTTGAGCGATTGCCCGCATCTGCTCATTTGATATTTGATCTGTAGTAAAGCTTTTAGGTTTTGGTTTAGTACTTTGCCCCTGAAGCAGTTGCTCTCGTACGTTAACAGCTCTACCCATCAAATCATTTGTTCTAGAAGGTGCATCGCCCTGCTCTAGCGGCGCGGCCAATTTCGTTCTAACTTGCATACCCTCTACAGCAATATCAAGCTGACTCAGAACAATCTGCTCGCCGTCATTAAGCCCTCCATTTACATAAATCTCATTTTTACCCTTATACATCACATCAACCTGCCGCCGGAACAAACGCTTGTCTGCATCAACCAACCACAATTGATTGCCATTACGAAGCGCTCTACGAGGTATGGTGAATACGCCCTGATGATAACGACCGGCAATTTGAGCCTCAACAAATGTACCAGCAGAAAGCGGCGGTCGATCCGGCTGATTTACATCACGAGCATACGGGTCCTCTATTTGAGCAACCACATAAAGCAGTCTGTTTTTCTCATCCAAGCCACCTTCGGCTCTTACAACTCTACCCATCCATTCATAGGTTTTACCACCATATTGCCCTTTAAGTACAACAGGAGTACCTTCGCTCTCTGTAGCCTCACGATAACGTAACGGCACATCAACCAAGCCAAGCTGGCGATCTGACAAAGGCAAACGCACTTCCGCAATATCGACAGCGTAAATTGTTCCAAGCTGAGCCCCTGGTCGAATATACTGGCCTACATCAACTGATTTTGCTCTAACACGCCCATCGAAGGGAGCCTTAATAATGGTTCGTTTTTTCTGTAATTGAGCTGATTCAAGCTCAGCTCTAGCGGCTTGCAAGCTCGACTTTGCTTGATCCCACTGAGCTTTACCGGAAGCATAATCATCTCGCTTAACACCCCTTACCCGACTTCTTGCCTTAAATTCAGCTTTAGCTTGTAGCTCAGCCTGCTTTGCTTTTGATACATTTGCCTTAGCACGACTAATATTTACTTGATATTCAATATCGTCAACTTTAATAAGCATCTCGCCTTTCTTAAAAAAACCACCATTGGCAAAATGATTAGAAACAGAGAGGACTTGACCGCTAACTTCTGAGGTGAGACTAATCTCAGTACCTGGAGTAACCGTCCCTCTTGTTGATACGGGGATACTAAGCGCTTGGGAATATACCGGCGCTACCGATACTAGAGGCTGCTTTATCTCAACAGGGTGACGTTCAACTTTGGGGCGGCTCAAAAATAATAGCGCGGAAACAACCAAAGCTCCGACGATAACCAGGATAGGTAAAAAAACCTTAAATGCTTTATTCATGCTAAATCTGCTTTTTATGATTTTTGGTCTACACCAATGCATTCAGTGCCAAATGAAATTGTAGACCTTTATTTGTTCTTCTAGGGTGCTCAACACAAGCATAGCTGCTGACATAGTAGCGGAAAAATGCTTAGAAATTAAATAGTAACAACAATAAATTACAAACATTGATGTTATTAAGAGAATGATTGACAACAAAGGCTTCCCTGCCAAGTAAATAATGAAAAACTAACGTCTTCTGGACGCTTTTTGCACAACCTTTGAGAACAACCCATCTGATCGACCAACAGCCTTATCCAGCACCGTAGCCAAACAACTAAGCAAAGAGTCCGTCGCTGAATGAAGGTAAAAATGATCTCCTGAAAACAACTGGAGCTCAAATCGCTCATTGGTGACTTTTGCCCAATCTTCAAGCTCATCAATACCCACATTGTCGTCTTTCGCACCGCCCAATGCCAAAACGGGTACGGTAAGCGGTTCGGACGGCTCATAATCCCACGTTTCAATAACTTCACAATCAGCTCTAAGTATTGGGCTGACCAACTCCATCAATTCAGGGTTATTTAAGGCTGCCTCCGGTGTTCCGTTAAGACGACGAATCTCCTCTAGAAACTCATCCTCTGGCAGACCGTGAATTGGCCTTCTTTTCGCAGGAAGCTGTGGCGCCCTGCGTCCAGACACAAAAAGATATTCTGGTTCTTTTTGGCCATTATCTCTTAATTTGCGAGCTAATTCGTATGCGACCTGCGCTCCCATGCTATGCCCAAAGAAAGCATACGACGCATTTAAGTATGGCGATATAGCGGACTCTAATGCGCCAAGGAGTGAATCAAGGTTGGTGTAAGCGCTCTCTTTAAATCGAGCCCCTCTACCGGGGAGTTGGATCGAACAAACCTCTACATCATCAGGTAGCTTCTGATACCAATCCCTATATGCTGAGGCGTTGCCACCTGCATAGTTAAAACAGAATAAACGTAAACGTGGTTCTGACACAGGTTTTTGTACCTGGAACCACACGCTATCTGAAATCTCAGGAATACTGCTGTTCAATGCGCCCATAACGATATCCAGTCGAATGTCTTATTTATTATAGTTATTGATCAATTCTCTCGCGCCTCATCAAAATTCAGATGTAAACGCTGGAAATATTTTTAAGGAGACTCTATTTAGCAAAAAATCAACAAAGAAACTACGACTAATAGCTCAATGTATAGTCAATATAGCGCTAGAGTAATTTCTCCGTCAATAACCATAAATGTAAATACTACGCAAATTTACAAACCGTAACAGAGCAGTTACTCAATGTTACGACTCGGCGTGTTTTTACTTCACATAGACATAATACAGGCAAAAAAACCAACTAAGTCATTTAGATACAATACTTTACTAAACTACTTAGATCACCCTTTCTAAGACACTTCTGCTTTAGGTTCATCATTCGCTGGAGATTCATCATTGGCTGGCAACTCAATTTTAGGTTCTTCAGTATCAGGTAAGTCGATATCCACTCTTCTTACACCAGGTACCATCCAAGCTAAAATGACAAACACCATACTCATTGCTCCTGCACAAGAAATCATCAGCGCCACCCCTCGGCTCTGACCGGTCCCCCAAACATCTCCAAAATACTGAGCCAACATCTGACCTTCCATCATGGAAGGTTCAAAATAATTATCTGCAAGAAATCCTGCCGAAAGAAATGCCAATGGCTGAGCGGAACGCATAATAGTATTCCTAAGGCTAAATACTCTTCCCTGGTATGAAGCGTCAACCTTTTTTTGCCACAATGTTTGACTTGATGCTGCAGCAATCGGTGCCGCAGCCATTACGATAAACGCACCTAACGCCAACATCCAAATTTGCTGACCTATCGGGATAATTATCAACATAAAGGAGATAAATAAGGAAGTGCCTAATATAGCGTAGGTTTGCCGAGAAGCCCCTTTCCATACAACCATGAGGATTCCGCCCACTAATGTCCCAACACCACCCATTGACTGAACAAGACCCAGGTCAGTACGCGAACCTAACCCCAATACCAAGGGTAAAAACAAGACTTGAACAATTGAGACGTTAAACCACACAAGAGTAAATACATACAAACCACCGAGTATCCCCTTTTTACCTTTCATATAAAGGTAGGCATCACGCAAATCTAGGTACATATGACGAAGAGTAAACTTCTCTTTTTTCGGGTCTTTTGCTGGCGTCGGGATTGCTGCAATCGCGATGGTCAGCAATCCAACCATAAACGTTGCAATATCAATAAGAAAAATGCCTCGCATTCCTATTGTATCAATTGCCAAGCCCGCCAACAAAGGGCCAGCCAACTGGACGCTACCAAAACCCAGCCCCATGACACCATTGGCTTTACTAAGTTTATCTCTCGGGACAACGAGGGAAATACAAGAAGTAAAACCTACCTGCAGCATGGTCGCACACACTGACGCTACTGGAACAATTGCAATGATATGCCAAACCTGAAGCTGGTCTGTCCAATAAAGCCCTGCTAATACCGCAGTAACAACAGCACTGCCAAATTGCGCGAAAAACAAAATCGTTTTACGCTTAACTCGATCAATCAATGTACCTATAAATGGCCCTAATAATAAACCCGGCAACGTAGAGGCTATGGCAATGGTGGTGAAATTAGTAACTTCATTACTAAGCTCATACGCCCACACTGCAAGACCAAAGTTTGTGAGCGTGGACCCTAAAAGGGAGATAGCTTGACCAAAAAGGACAAAATAGAACAATTTCAATCCGGACATAAAAGGAACTTCTAGTAAATTTTTTATTTATAATTATCGGGCATTTATATTTTTATAAGCCCTCCCTTTGTAAACTCTATACTAAAGCAATTCACAGGTGTACTCTAGAGTCACTAATAAAAACAACATGCCGACTCACACACGGAAGGTGATTATATATGAGTTTCTATCGCTCACTCTCTCCCCTAGAAGCAACCTATATCGCTACAGAGACCCCTGAACACACGCCTTTTACGAATCAATACATTATCGAAGGTGTTGGTAAATTAGACCTAGATCTGTGGGAAGAAGCCTCAATAAAAGTGTCCAAAGTAAACGCAGGGTTAAATCTTCAACTAAAAGGTTTTTGGGGCTGGCGCTATTGGGATAATAGCGATACAGCACCGCGTGTGACCAAAATAACAACTGATTGGGACGGATTAAGCTCTGAAAACGCCCCTGATATATTTACCCCTTTTGATTCTCGCCAAGGCCCAAATGCAGAAATCATCCTCATTGAAAACCCCAATGCATCATCTAAAATCCTCTTTCGAACACACCACGCTATAACAGATGGGATGGGTATGGCACACTGGATAGGGGAATGCTTTCGCGCCCTAAGAAATGAACCTCTCCTAGGCTCCACGGGCACTGCTAACGAATGGGATATTGCAAAACAAAATCAAATCCCCGAAAACCTTGCCACTGACGGTAACTGCATATCTCTATCTCCCATATCAAATAAACCAGAAGAACGGTATTGCCGCTGGATTCGTTGCGATTGGCCAGGAAAACACACTAAAATAGTCCCAAAACTTGTTTTAGCTTCCAGTACAGTTGCAAAAAATCGACATGGAAATGACAGCAAGACATTGTTTCGTATCCCTTCCGATCTTCGAAGATATCACGATAAAGATGATGGTTTTACTATGGCGAACGCTTCTGGTGCCTTCGACATAGAAACTACTGATGAATCCACAGTAAAAAGCATTCAGCGGTCGATTATTCAGGGCATGAGAAACAAGTCTGATTTGGCAGTATTCCCTTCAAAGATGTATCTAGCAAACTGGTTACCAAAGGCTATGTTTAATGCCAAAGCAGAGTCTATTAAAAACATACATAGCTCAGGTTGTTACCGTATGACAGGTACAATTTCCTATTTGGGGGAGCAAAGCCTTGAGCCATTCAGCTATGACAGTTTTACCGCTACAGGTCGATACGGCGTACCCATTTCATTAGAAAATAGAGGCATTTTTATTGGTGCAAGCAATACAAAAGAAATGCTTAGCTTCTCGTTAGGCGCACCAAAGGCACTTGTTACCCATGAAGAACTTATTGAACTTAGTAACGAGCTACGAGAGGCATATAACGCGTTATAACCACTAAAAAGTGGTGCATCCATGCACCCTTTTTATTCTCACTTCTAACCAAACCATCTGACCGAGCTATTTAACCAAGTTCAGCCGTAAAAGCGCGTTTAACAATCTCACAACCCTCTTTCAATAACGCCACCGGGATTGTTAGCGAGGGCAACAATTTAACAACCTGCCCTTTACGACCAGCACTTTCAATAATAAGACCAGCATCAAAGCATCGTTTCAATATCTTATCTGCAACACCCTTATCATCAAGCTTGCTTACATCAACACCCCAAATCATCCCAATGCCACGCACCTCTATTTTAGAATCAAGCGGAGCAATTTCTTTGGTTAGAAATTCAGAAATATATTCAGATTTCTCTTTTACTTGCTGCTGAATATTCTCTGTTTCCCACATATCAATAGCAGCTGCACCACCAACAAATGCCAACTGATGTCCACGGAATGTTCCGTTATGCTCACCAGGCATCCATTTATCTAATTCGGGCTTGATCAGCACAATTGCCATAGGCAAGCCATAACCACTAATAGACTTAGAAAGTGTCACAATATCAGGAACAATGTTGGCTCTCTCAAAAGAGAAGAAGTATCCTGCTCGACCACAACCCACTTGAATATCATCTACAATCATTAGTATGTCATGCTTATCGCATAACGCACGCAAGCGTTGTAACCACTCTACGGGAGCCTCGATAACTCCACCTTCTGCCTGAACTGTTTCGAGTAACATAGCTGCAGGTTTTTCATACCCTGAGCTAGAATCACTCAAAATAGTATCCATATATTCAATGCTATCAAAGCTTCCCATAAACCCATGTGGATACGGCATAAAGTGCACATTACCTAACGCCACTCCAGCCCCGCCTCGGTTGTATTCGTTGCCCGTTGCTGCAAGCGCTCCCAGAGTCATTCCATGAAAGCCGCCTTGGAATGAAAAAATTCCCGTTCTACCGGTAACTTTACGCGCTATTTTGATAGCAGCTTCTACCGCGTTTGTCCCTGTTGGCCCACAAAACTGAGTGCGATAATCTAAGCCTCTTGGCGCCAGGATTTTTTCGTGCAACGCGGTAAGGAAGGTACGTTTTGCGCCGGTAAATAGATCCAAACCATGAACAATCTCATCAGATTGCAAATACTCGACTAATTTGTTTTTTATGGCATCAGGATTATGGCCGTAATTCAGAGCGCCAGCACCCGCGAAAAAATCGATATAACGTTCGCCATCTTCTGTCCACATTTCCGCACCCTTCGCGCGGCTAAAAACAACAGGAAAAGATCGACAGTAGGACCTAACTTCGGACTCAAATTGGAGAAATACATCGGTACTCATTAACACGTTTTCCTTTGCTTATAGTTATTTTGGGTGCAAGGCAGGACGCGGGCGCTCACCATCACCGTTCTAATGCCGCCTATTCTACCCAATTTAGCCCTAGAAACCAATTAGGGTATGCGACAGTATGCGACTGGAACCACGAACACAGGATGTATCCATTAAAATAACTATATGGTTCACAGACTAATAGATACCTACAGGATCTGACTATACTAAAACTACCCCCCCGTGTACTCTAGGGTGAATCAAACAACAAAAATATACGAAGAAATATTGCATTATGAGCTTTTACCGCCCTCTTTCTCCTCTTGAAGCAACTTACATCGCCACTGACACTCCCGACTACACACCCTTCTGTAACCAGTTTTTTCTAGAAGGTGAAGGTACCCTTGATCTCGATGCCTGGACGATTGCATCAGAAAAAGCTGCTATCGCGAACCCAGGCATCAGGCTTCAACTAAAAGGTCGCTGGGGATGGCGTTACTGGGATGACAGAGGCCCTCTGCCCACTGTCAGAAAAGTCAAAACTGACTGGGACGGCACAAGCTCCGAGAACACACCTGATATTTTCAAGCCCTTTGATGCTCGCAATGGCCCTAATGCCGAAATCATTCTCATTGAAAGTACTAACGCGGCCCCTAGAATACTATTTCGAACACATCACGCAATCACTGACGGTATGGGGATGCTACATTGGCTGGATGAATGCTTCCGTGCCTTAAATAATCAACCGCTAAAAGGCTCCAAAGGCACCAACAACGAATGGGATATCATAAAGCAACACGAAGCTCCCAAAAGAACTCTATTCGAAGGCAACTGCGTGTCTCTTTCCCCTGTATCAAAAAACCCAGAATTACGCCATTGCCGTTGGCATCGTAGCGACTGGCCAACAGATGGTAAGAAAATATTAGCCAAGCTTGTACTCTCTGCCAGCATCATTGCGAAAAAACACCATAATGATGGGCGAACCCTCTTTCGCATCCCTTCTGACCTTCGATGGTACCAAGGAAAGGGGGCAGAATTCACACTAGCCAATGCATCCGGGGCTTTTGACTTAGAAACAGATGATGAGTCTACAATTAGCAGCATTCAAACGGCCGTTAGAAATGGTATGAGAAGTAAAGCAGACTTGGCGGTTTTCCCCTCAAATTTATACCTCGCCAATTGGCTACCAAAAGCCATGATGAACCCGAAATCGGAAACAATAAGAAACATCCATGCCACCGGACTATATAGAATGACTGGCACCGTATCCTATGTAGGAGAGCGGGACCCAGAAAAACTAAGTGACAAAAGCTTTACAGGAAGATCACTTTACGGAATCCCCATTGCATTAGAAAACCGCGGGTTGTTTATGGCAGTAACCAATACCAAGGACACGCTGAGTGTCACCCTTGGCATTCCTAAAGCGTTGGCAACGCATGATGAGCTGGTCGCTCTCAGCGAAGAGTTACACAAAACATTTAGCTCTCTTTAATTCTATTTAGCTACTTCAGCCCTCCTTCCTACAAAAACAATAAATGCGGTTAACGTCTTAAATAAAACGTTAACCGCATTTTTTAAGAATCAGTAATAATCTTCGCAAGCGACACCGCATGCCTACCACGAATCATTGATTCATGGTCTCCAGGCGCATCAATATAATTAAGCTGATAGCCTTTAGCTTTCCAACCTGTTTGAGAGCTCTCACCTGATACGCGATCACTTGCCGCGTAATGATCGATACAATAATCTGCATACATTCCTTCATCATCCAATTCAGCCTGAGACACCAATCGATGGTTTGTTATCGCAACATTATAAATCGACTGTATTTGTTCCAGCGTTAAATCATCCGGCAACATACGTGCGGCCTTTGCCGTTTTATACAACATTTCCAACCATTGATCGTCGCCAGATTCTGCCAAGTGGCGTACATTTTTAGGCAATGGCTGACCGATAGCTGACTCTATAACCTGAACATTCGATAACTGATCCGCCACCATCGCTAACGGTGTAAATGTATCAAACATCATAATACGCTCAACACACCGACCCAATGCTTTTAGCTTTTTGGCAACATGCAACGCAATGATGCCACCTAAAGACTGAGCCCCAATTCGATAAGCTCCCTCTGGATGCTTTTGCTGTATAGCATCAACATAACAATCAATCATTTCTTCAAATGATGTGAACACCTCTGCGCCTTGGATAAACCCTCTGGCTTGTAATCCATAGGCAGGTATATTACTCGGAAGATTAGCAGCGATATCGGTGTAACATAATACATCACCACCAATCGGATGAATGAAGAACACTGGCGTGACCTCACCGTCAATATCCGTACTTTCTTTATTCGTACTGTCTTTCGCCTTTCTTAATACCACCAGCGGTGTCCATTCGGTATCTCCTCCTGAATGCTTAATCGTCTCACAGAGTTGTTCAATGGTTGGTGCCTTAAGTAATTCAACAATTTGCAATGACACCGAAAATTCTTGGCTAACACGGGCCATCAGACGAACACCTATCAGCGAATGCCCCCCGATATCAAAGAAATCATCCGTTACACCAACTTGTTCCACAGGCAGTAACGCCTCCCACATTTCAACCAACGTAGATTCCATATCGGTTCTAGGAGCAACGTATTCACCACCAGCCAACACCAAAGATTCTGGTTTCGGTAAAGCTTTTCGGTCTACTTTGCCTGCGGGAGTTAATGGTAGTAGGTCCATCGCCATTAAAGCGGTAGGCACCATATAATCAGGCAAATTTTCTCTCAAGGTCGCCCTTGCGGCTGCCACATCAAATGGTTCGGCGGAAACACTCTTTTCTCCTGCTATGTCTTGTACTTCTTTCTCTGCCACAACATATGCAGCTAACGCAGTTCCTCCCGGCATATCATCCCTAACGATGACAACGGCCTCACGGACATTAGGAAGAGCACAAACCGCCGCTTCAACTTCACCCAATTCAATTCTGAACCCTCTAACCTTTACTTGATTATCCACGCGATCAAGATACTCAACCGATCCGTTCGCTAACCAACGACCTAAATCACCGGTTCGATAAATAGTATCCCCTTGGATCTTTGATAATTGATGATGAGGGTAATCAGTTTTGGCATAAGGATTACTAACAAAAACCTCATTGGTTTTTTCTATGTTGTTCCAATAGCCCTCTCCCACTCCGACACCGGAGATACAAATCTCTCCAGGTACACCTGCTGGGACCAACCGTAATTCGTCATCAAGAACCAGTACACTTAGATTTGCTAACGGTTTACCAATTGGCACTGAACGTTGGCCGACGGGTAATGGGCTCTCAATAGCACATTGAATAACATCATCCGCCGCCTCTGTTGGCCCATAGGCATTCACCACTGGTACCTCAGGATACAACGCTAACCATGCATTAACCAACTCAACAGAAACCGCCTCTCCTGTTGCCATCATCCAACGTAAATTCGATAACGCTCTTTCAGATTCAGGTAGCTGACGAACGTATTCCATTAATAGTTGCAATGCTACCGGAACCAATTCAACAACATCAAGCTTATGCTCTTTCACTAACGCAAACATTTTCTCTGCGTGAGTAACATCATCCAACACAACCGTTTTACCCCCACAAATAACGGGTCCTAAGAACTGCCAGACAGAAATATCCGATGATGATGGCGCTGTTTGTAAGAAACTAAAGGCACCATCAAACCCAAGCACTTTACGCTCCGCTTCAATATGATTAACAGCCCCATCATGACGCACGATTGCGCCTTTCGGCTGACCTGTCGAGCCTGATGTGTAAATCATATAAGCGCGACTAATAGTCGGAATATCGATATTTAGGTTATCCGAAGCGAAACCATTAATCGTCTGCCAGTCCGTGTCCAAATACACTATTTGGGCGGCACTTTTACTCTCACTTCCACTTTCAACCTTATCGGCCAAGTGCTGCTGACTTAGAACAATACTTACCTGCGAGTTATCTCGCATGTAGGTAATTCGATCTTGAGGGTATTTTGGATCCATCGGTACATAGGCGCCTCCAGCTTTTTGTATGCCTAGAATGCCAACTAGGAAGGCGGCTGAGCGCTCTGCACACAACCCAACAAGATCACCAACCTTTGTATCCACGTCCACTAAATATCGTGCTAACCGATTCGCTCGTTCATTCAGCTCACTATAACTGTACTGCACACTGTCATCGATTACCGCGATAGCGTCTGGTGTTTGAAGAACTTGACGCTCAAACCGTTGATGTAAACAAAGTGATAAATCGAAATCTTCAGCTGTTGAATTCCAATCGGTTAACAAGGTCCCAATTTCATCAGCCTCCGTAACATATTGCAAATCCCCTAACGTTGATACATTACCGGATACAACCTGCTCACTTAGACTTACCACCCGATCCACCAGCCCAAAATCTTCAAACACATGAGGGTGATAAAGCAGTGTGATTTTCAAATCACCTCTCACTTCAGTGACAACAAATTGAATATTCTCAGCAGGATCACTAGGTGTTCCTTGCGCATCAATAACTTCACCCAGAAATTCACTATCCGCCAAGAAATGATAATAATTATACATAAAACCAATTCGACCACGAGGTGACAAAGCAATTTGTTCGCCAATCGAAATTAATCGATATTTCTTTATCTCCTTCTGGAACTGCCTGGCAACATTAAAGATTGAAGGTATATCGTTGGATGGAGAAAATGCATCTTTTCCGAAAACAAAGGGAATCTCTTGAATATAACAACCTTGAGAGGTGTAATGTCCCTTTCCTCGCCCCGCCATGGTTTCTTGAATGGCAAAATCACTGTCGGGTCGACAGTAGGTGTTTATCATCAAACCATATAACACTTTAAAGTACAGCGCGGGGGTAATACGTTGCTTGCGACAGTATTGCTTCACTTCAGCCCAATGTGTTTCATCCAGATAAAACTCTTGGCTTCGATAGACCCCCGGCTCCGGTATGGGAGCTGGCACCGTAAAATCGAGAGGTTCAACAGCAGACAACTTTTCTTTCCAAAACTCAAGAACACTTGAGGTGTCCATCACAGAACGATCCGTTGTTACAAAATCGGAAAAATTCTCGTCCTTAAAGGTTATCTCTGCCTGCGGGTCCTCCAGTAACAAGCTATACGCATCGGTAACCTGTTCCCATAACGCATTCAATGCCGCACCATCTTGTATTGCATGATGAACCGCAGCAACAAGAACATAGTGATCGTTTGTTACCTTAATGGTGACAAACTGAATAAATTCATCCTTTAAAATATCATAAGGACGATAGATGATTTCATCGGTAATGTTCTTAATCTCAGCGCTACTATACCCTTTAGCAGACACATCCATAAATTCATAATTGATAACATGCTGTTTACGAATTGCTAGATAACCTACATCCAAATAGGCCGGTTTTGCCGCAATAAATTGAGAACGTAAGATCGGTGCATTATCAGAGAACTGCTGCAAACAGCGCCGCCACAACTCATCATCAATTTCGTTATTGACATCCAGTGCCCAACCATGGCTACTTTGCAATGTTGATGGATTCACGAGATTATCCATAAACATATCGTATTGCATTGCGGATAACGGAAGTACATCACTGTACTGAGATGCTGGAATATTCAGCGCATGCATCAGATCTGACTGAGTACATAATTCAACACCCGCAACACGCTGCATAGGGTTATTTACAATAGCTTCAGACAAATGCATATAATGATGAATAAGGTTATCCATCGTGCTTACATCAAAGAGATCCGTATTAAATTCCAAATCACCTGACAAGTGCTCTGCCGATTGTGATAACGAGAGTGTCATATCAAACTTAGCCGAGACACCGCCCAGTGACAGCGGCTCCACCGATAAACCGCCAAACTCAGCCGCCAACGATTGCTGATCAGGCGACACGGAGTCAACCGTATTAAGTTGAAATGCCACCTGAGCCAATGGTGTATAGGAAGGATTTCGCTCCACCTGCAATCGATCCAGCACCATATCCACGGGAACATCGGCATTCGCAAAACCGCCTAACACTGACTCTCGAACACGCTGCAGTGCTTCGGTAACGGATAGGCAACCCGGCAACTCGGTGTTTAACACCATACTATTAATAAAGAACCCAATAATATTCTCTAAGGACTGCTGAGGCCGCCCGGCGGTAGGTATACCTACTGAAACCGAATCTTGCTGTGCATATTTACTTAACAACATTTTCCACGATAGCAACATCACCATAAACGGTGTAACACCTTGCTGTCTCGAAAATCGAATCAATTTCTGGTTAAATTCAGGTGAAAATTGCAAACCCTTAACATTGCCGTTTGTGGTCTGAACGCTTGGTCTCGGTCGATCTGTGGGCAAGGTTAATAACGCAGGTGCATCTTGTAAATGTTTCTGCCAGTGAGACAGTTGCCCCTCTAACGTGTCATCCGTTAAATACGCCTGTTGCCACTGCGCGAAATCCGCATATTGCAATAATAACTCGGGTAAAGGTGATGGCATTTTATTTGAAAAGGCGACGTACAAAGCAGTCAACTCTCGCAACAATACTGCCATCGACACACCATCTGAAACAATATGGTGCAAACAGAATGTCAGAATTGAATCTTCACTTCCTTTTGTATCCTTAATGATAAGTAGGGCACCACGAACAAGTGGTCCCTCTTCTAAATCAAACCCTGTAGCCCTATCGTTTTCAGCATAAGCAAGCGCCTTATCTTCTCCATCACTTTCATTGACATAGGATAGTATTGAAAGTGTATTATCGAGCGTCTGATGTACCTGTTGCGAAGGCACGCCCTCTTCATCAGTCGAAAATGTCGTTCTTAATGATTCATGACGGCGTAATAGTTCTGCGTAGGATTTTTGTAATACTGATATATCAAAAGAGCCTTTGACACGTACCGCTGTTGGCATATTATTGGCGCTTGAACCTGGATTCATCTGTTCAAAATACCACAGGCGTTTTTGACCAAACGAAAGAGGAATATTATCTTTCTTGTTGAGGCGAATAATATCTGGCCGACTAGTACCTTCCACCCCTGCACTGTCAATTTTTTCTGCAAACAATTCGACAGTTGACGATTCAAATAACATCCTTACAGAAACGGCCCTTTTAGTTTGTTTGACAACACGCGCTACAACCTGTGTTGCTAACAATGAATGGCCTCCTAACTGGAAAAAATCTTGTTTTATACCAATCGCAGGAACACCCAAAACAGATTGCCAAATATCAATCAACATCGCCTGTGTCGCATTTTCTGCTGGCACAAGTTCGACACTACCTTCGCCGAGAGGTTTGGGTAACGCCCTGCGGTCAATTTTCCCATTAGGTGTTAAAGGGAATTTATCCAATAAAACAAAGCTCTGAGGCACCATAAACGATGGCAATAGTTTTGCAATTTGGCGGCTTATAGTAGTTCCAAACTCAACAGCATCTCCATCCAATACCATTTTAGAAACAACAAGCCATGCTACCAAACTGTCTCCAGCAACCTCTGAGGCTGAGACTGCGACCAAACTATCAGTAATATTTTCTTGCTCATTAAGAACCGATTGTATCTCGCCAGTTTCAATGCGGAATCCACGTAACTTAACCTGATGATCAATACGCCCTAGGTATTCCACCTTTCCATCTGCTCTATACCGGGCCAGGTCACCGGTCTTGTATATTCTTTCTTTTTTAGCGGTTTCATTACATCCATCATTATTGCGAACTAAACTCTTCGCCGCACTATCCACCGAACTATCCACCGAACTATCCACCGAACTATCGACCAATCTATCGACAAAAGGATTCGGGAAAAATGCGGCTGCGGTCATTTCAGCTTCACCCAAATATCCTGGCCCAACACTATCACCGCCAATATACAGCTCCCCTATCGCTCCGATGGGTAGTAGCTCTTGATGCTGTCCCAGAACGTAGAGTTTCACATTATCGTTAGGGCGACCTATCGGCAAATTCACTGCCGCTAAGTCCTTTGCCAAATCAATCCGATGCCATGCAGCAATATCGGCACACTCAGTTGGGCCATAGCTGTTTATTAGTTCACATGATTCAACCGATGCTTCTGACGACAACCACCCCTGCAGTCTTTGGAGATTGATAGGCTCCCCACCCAAAAACAAATACTTGAGAGACTGCAATCGACGCCAATCATCACTATCATCTTGCAAAGGGTAGAAGGCACTTGGAGCGCAGTTTATCCACGATACTTGCTCACTTTCAATAATGGATAAGAAACGAACGGGATCATATTCCTGAACATCAGGAATAACTAACGTTGCACCAGAGATCAACGGCGCAAAGATGTTTTTCTGGGTCAAGTCAAAACCTATCGCACTCATTAATAAAACGGTGTCTCTATCCGTCATGGAAAATTCACGACAATACCAATTTAATAGATTACTTTCAGCACGGTGGGTTGCACCCGTTCCTTTAGGTCGCCCAGTAGATCCCGATGTATAAATCATATAAATCAGTCGATCCGCATCCTGCTCACTTTGCATAGGGTCAGTAGAAAACCCTCGGATACATTGCTCTTGACTGTCAAAACAGACAACGTTTCGATACGTTTCGGCAGACACACTATTTGCTACGCCTTGTGGCAAACGTTCTGCTATATCTGAACGGGTAATAACCGT
>MAAC01013508.1_pt1 | contig 42253 bp, 37 predicted proteins | sample 1115981 | NCBI WGS metagenome assembly MAAC01 (sample SAMN04961126, study PRJNA320927) | seawater metagenome | isolation source: sample BD02T64 sea water enriched with oil for 64 days | place: USA:Gulf of Mexico | collected 2013-07-27 | reverse complement strand
GCGGTCGTTGTTATGGCGGTTCCAACGGCCTATACGGGTGCGTCATCTATTATTATTCTTGCTATGGGTACCGTTGTTTATCGTGAATTGCGCAAAGTTGGCACGCGTCGCCAGTTGGCACTAGCTACAACGGCAATGAGCGGTAGTTCAGGTATTGTATTACGTCCTTGTTTATTGGTTGTCATTATTTCAATCCTCAATAAAGAAGTGGTAACGGATGATTTATTCTTCTGGGGCGTTCGTGTTTTTATCTTGACGGCATTAGTATTCTTCTTCTATGCATTGATCACCAAGCAGGAGCCGCTAAGGGTGGCGAAAGTTAGTGATGCATTATCACCATCGTTTGATAACTTTAAGTCCCTGCTCCCTTATATTGGTGTGTTTGTTAGTATGATTCTTTTATATGCGTTTGCATTGGATGCTTATATGGATCAATTTTCAGCACCAATCATGCTGCCGGTATTGATTTTGGCTGTTATCCTTTATGAGCGTAAAGTTAGTAAAGCTGAGCCGATCTATCATGACCCAGAGCGTATGGATGGTGTTAAAGCATCGTTAACCAAGTCTATGGATGATGCGTCTGTTCACATTGGTGCATTGTTAATGTTGATGTCGACTTTTATGATTATGACAGGTATGGGTGGAAAGACGGTTTCCGCTACGTTCTTAACAGATTTTAATACTGTCTGGGCTACTATGGGCGCATTAGTGGTGATGTTTGTGTTGATCGGTATGTTTGTTGAGTCTATGGCCGCAGTGGGAATGGTATCGTTAATGATTGCCCCTATCGCTTATCAACAGGGTATAGATCCAATTCACTTCTGGATGACTTGTTTGGTTGCTTTGGAGCTAGGTTATTTAAGTCCGCCAGTAGCATTAAGTCATATCTTTACACGTCAGGTGGTGGGTGAAAAAGAGTGTTTGCTAGCGGCAGAAGAAGGACACAATTTCTATTATCGTCATGAGAAATATTTATTGCCGTTGATGGTTATGGGGACCACATTGATGATAGTGGCATTTGGGCCATTAATTTACGGCATCTAAATCTAAGGGTTATTAATAGAATAACCACACAAAAAACAGCCCTTTAAGGGCTGTTTTTTGTGTGGGAAAAGGTCATGAAGCATATAGGTGCTTCATATCGATGATGTACGTTGTTTTTTTACTTTCGCTTTTACTGCCACATTCACTAGCCCTGCCATTAGATTGAAATGCAGAGATAACACTGGACCAAAAAGGAAGTTTGCTTTGATGTTGGGGCGTAGAAAAAAGGTTAGAAAAATCGCTGTCGTTGACGCTATGTTTTTCTACGCTAGTGACCGCAAACGCGAGGTGCAGAATGCTTTCATCATCACCTGAAAATTTAACGATCATAATGTTATCAGAATCAGGGCTCGAAGAGTTCGTTTGATAATCAACTAATGGAATCAACTTGTTTCTCCACGAAATCAAATAACAACAATGAGCTGGTGCTTGTGGAATCGATAGCCTAGGGGTGTTGTTAATCAATTCTGCTACCTGGTAAATCGAAATTGCGAGCGTATAACCACCATTGAGGTGTAATACCCAGCAATCAGTTGTTAGTGTAGTTCGCATGATAAATCCTCAAGCCTTGGAATTGCTTCTAAATGCGGTTGAAGAAACTTGGCCAAATGATCTGCATCGGTAACACTATGGATAGTATTGTCATTGTAATAAGTTCCCATAATAGGGGATTGCTGGGTATGCATAATGGTTGGTAGTTGCAGTAGAGCCTTAGGATCGCATTGAATGGAGGTAACCTGATCACAGGTTAATGCAAAGCGATATCGTGGGTTAGTAGGGTTAATACATGCTGCAAATCGATAGTCTGTAGAGCACTGTGTGCTTGTTACATTGCGAGTGACCGTTAGGTCCGTTGTAAAACAAACAATTGGCCACACCAAATTGTGTGCCATTAATGACGTTGAGGTGGTTTCATTAATGAGTACATCTTCAATAGACGAGGTGAGTTCTACGGTAATAACATTTCCATGAGGAAGAAGTAACAATAGCCCCTCGTGTGCCCCCTGTTTATGAATAGTAATGCAGGCTAAACGGATACTTTCAGTGGTTTTCATGGCTGGCTCCAGGTGGCTTATTGCAATGTGTTTTCTTGGGGTATTAAACGGCCCACCAAATCAAGTAATTGAGATTCGGTGTAGGGTTTTGTTAAATAATGATCGACGCCACTTTGTGCTGCGAGTTGACGGTGCTTTTGAGTCGAGCGTGACGTGATCATGACAACAGGTATATGTTTTAGCGCGGTGGATTTTTTGACGTAAGATGTAAGCTCTAAACCGTTCATACGCGGCATCTCCATATCCGATAAAATGATATCTGGAGCATTCTGCTTGCATAGCTCAACGGCATGTACCCCGTCTTGGGCAATGAGGGTGTCGTACCCCATATCATTGATAAGTTGCTCTAAAGAGCGTCTCACACTCAACGAGTCATCGACAATCATTACGGTGGGTTTATCGGGTGTTGGTTGCTGTGGAGTGAAGACGTCTTTGTTGTTACTGGCGTTATAGTTGACGCTAGTAGCTGCGCTGGGCGTGATTTCAATAAGTTCAGCGATGTCCAATACTGATATAAGGGTGCCATCTGCAATGATTGCAACACCGTTAACACCATGAGTCTTATTAATATAATTTCCCATTGGTTTTATAATGATTTCTTGATTGCTCTGGATACTATCAACTGCCAACGCATATGTTGTATTGTTTACGTCTATCAATACTATTGGAAGATTGTTGACGGTAATGTGTTGTTTATTTAAGTTGTGCTTGCCTAGTAATAGGTCTGCGATAGTAATTAACGGATACGTAATGTCGTTGTATTTGTATCCAGTCTCCAACCCGTAATCTACAACTTTACCTGAATGTGGTGCTAAAAGCTGTTGTAGTGAATGGCTAGGTAGCGCATATCGCTCGTAGTTTAACGAGATAATAATGGCATGGGTCGATAAGTGGGAAAGTGGAACGGTTACTTTAATGGATGTGCCAGTATCAATTTCACTCTCAATGTCAATTTTGCCATTGAGCTTCTTGATGTTGTCATTGACTGCGTCTAGTCCAACACCCCTGCCTGAAATTTGATTGGCGCTATCTTTGGTTGAAAAGCCGGAAGTGAGTAAAAGTTCGATACAATGTTTTCTGTCGATTACTTGGTCTACGGAGACTAAGCCTTTTTTTAAAGCAGCGGTATAAACGTTAGCAGGATTTATCCCCTGGCCATCATCTTTACATTGAATATGAATATGGTTTCCTGATTGACTGAACACGATCGAAATATTGCCCCTATCAGATTTATCTAAATCACTTCTACGCTCCGGCGATTCAATGCCATGATCAATGGCGTTGCGTATGATGTGCATCAGTGGGTCGGTTAATTGAGAAAGTACTTCTTCATCAATGGATAGCCCATTGTCAATAATGGTTAGTTGAACACTCTTTTGTGTTATTCGCGCAGCATGTCTCATGCAGCGCTGTAGGCGAGAGCTGATAGACGTAACGGAAACCATTTTGGTGGATTTTGTTAAGTGCTGAAGGTCCTTGTTAAGCCTCATATGTTTTACAAATAGATGGTCTAGGTGTAAAAGGTTGTCTCTCATTTCAATATTTAATTCGCGACTATCAATAACGGTTTCTATAAAACTGTGCACGGTTCCGTGTATTTCACTATATTGATCGAGTTCAAGAGAGTCAAAGTTACTTTTAGATGGTGTGCTTTCAATAACATTGCGTTTTTTCGAAGACGACAAGGCCTTGATGTCTATTATTTTTTCTAATTCAAATCGATGTTCCTGAATTTTTTCATCTTGAATGCTTTGATTGTTCGCATTATCCATCATTGATTTTACTTGTTCTCTTGTTTGGATAAGCGATATTGTTATTTCCTCGACCATTTCAAACAATGACTCAATGGTTTGGGTAGGTACTTGAATGAAATTTTCGTGTTTGTTTTCAGTTGTTACTGGATTTTCTGTTTCTCCTGATAATATTTTGACGTCTAACGTATCGTTACTATTGCTACTATCGATGTCGTGATGGGTTTCGTTTTTGTTAGGATTATTAATAGTATCAATAAGTTGTTGCAGTAATTCTAGAGCGTTTATGGGCTCTACTCCGTTCCCCATTAAGTATTCGATCATCGATTCGATACAGTCTGCTGATTGTTGATACAAATCAAGCAACGGGGGGGTAGGCGGGGCCCCCTTCAATCGTAATAATTCCAATGCCTCCTCCAAATAATGAGCCATGTTGGCAATGCCGAATAACTCGACAATATTAGCAGAGCCCTTAATTGCATGAGTGAGACGCTGGGATTTTTCAATAATTTCAATGGTATTGTGGGCGCTATTTTTCTCCATAAATGAAGCGATACATGTGCTCAAGGAGGATGCCTGTTGAGGTGAGTCGTGGAAAAATGCAGAAAATAGCTCAGAATGAATATCTTTAGATAGTACGAGTGAAACGTCATCTTTCGATGCATGAATCTTTTTTTCTTCTATCTCTTCTTCCCAGGTCGGAGTGTCGTTATCACTGAGAAGAATGATAAGTTGATGCGAGTCATCTTCTTCATTCTTTATTGGCCATTCTTTATGCTCGAACAGCGTGACAATATCTAAAATATTCTCTGTATCTCCCATATTCGATAGAAGTTTAATTATTAGAGAAGGGATAGGGTTGAAGAGTTCAAAATATATTTGTTTTAGATTTTCATTGTCAGGATTGATAGCTAGTATGTTCTTTTCGACAAAATCACATATATGGATAACTCCGTTCATGCCCAGTATTTCAGCAGTATCATGTATTCTGGCGATAAAACTTAGGTACTTTTCTACATGCTTGTCGACGTCTTCACTTGATGCCGTTAGGACGTTAGCTATGCTGTCGTCTAACTTTTTCTCCATCTCGTTAAGTTCATTGATGAAGAGATAGATGGGGTCATTCGCTGGGGTAGATAGAGGAATATCAATGACGTGCTGTGTATTCTCGGCGTTATTCTCATTCTCAGTGTTGGTGAAATCAGTGAGGGAGAGCGTTGTATCGTCAGTTATGAGGGATTTAAGAAAATGTTCTTTGGTTTCCTTTGGGAAAATAGTCGTTAAGTTTATAGCGAATTCTGGGTTTTTTGGTGATCTTATATAGGAAATAAGATTCTTGCTCCAGGTATTTAGCTCTTGGGTTTTCTGTAGGGATAGAATTGAATTGTCATCCTGCTGATCGAAAAAATTGTCACTGTAGGCTTTACATATTTCTCCTAATGTCTGTAAGTCAACAATTTCTGCGGCCATCGCTAAATCATCAAAAGAGTCTCGGCAGCTTTTGATGTCGATGGAAATATCGTTGTCGTTAAATGATGATAAATTAAGATCATCAAGCGCAGAGGTGACAATTTCATTGAACACCTCCAATTGTTCGGCGCTTGGCATGACGTTCTCCTATTTATGACGCTTTTTTGTCATCGTTTACGGACAATACGCTGCTGGGTAATGTAAACGTATTAACGGATTTTAGTAAACTATTGGATAATGCTACAAGGCGTAACGTGTCATTACTTTGTTGCTTAAGTTCAACGTCGGTTTCTTGTGTTTTTTCTTGGATACTGTGTGCTTCCGATTTTAGGCGTTCATTAATTTTTGCTTGATTTATTGAGCGCTCTGCAACTTTAGCCACAGCTGTGGCCAAGTCGTTGGTTTTCTTTTGCGTTTCTCGCATCCTATGACCCGCTTGTTCCGCTCGATCAGAACCCTCTACAACTTGGCTGATGGTTTGATTCATTGTGTCCATCGTTTCTGATGTTTCATTTTGAATATTGCTAACCAAGGCGGCTATTTGTGAAGTAGCGTTGCGTGAGCTTTCTGCTAAACGTTGTACCTCATCTGCTACAACTGCAAAACCACGTCCGGCTTCACCAGCCGCTGCAGCATGCATGCTCGCATTCAGCGCCAATATATGGGTACGTTCTGCAATATTATTGATTAAGTCCACGATACCGCTAATTTCTTGAGAACGTTCCCCAAGGCGTTTAATTCGTTTTTCAGTCTCACTGATGGTTTCACGTATTTCATCCATTCCCGAAGCCGTTCTTGTCACCGCATCAAATGCCTCATCGGTTGATTCTGATGCGTTCTCAGCCATTTCATTGCAATTCATACAGAGTTTGGCAATCGCATTCATGGTTTTTGACGCATTTTCTAAGCGTTCGATGGTGGTCTGTACCATCGAACGTTCTTCCTCTGCGACCAATGTGACTTTATCTCCTTGAGATTTTACGCTGGAGGCATTCCTTTCAACATTCTCAGCAATATGATGGATTTCACCAAGGACCTTTGCTGTTTCAGAGGACACAAGATTCATTGCATCTGCAACGGGTCCGGTAATGTCTTCACTAACAGGGATTGTTACGGTTAAGTCTTTATCGCTGAGCTGAGATGTCGCTTCTAACAAACGAATGATAGAGTTGTTTAATATGTCATTTTCTTTTTCAGTTTCTACCAGTGTTCTTACCTTATCATCGAGTAGATTGTCCAGGGCACGTGATAAGGTTGACAGCTCATCAGTGCCTTCTAGACCTGTTCTGGCATCGTAATCACCATTAGCAATACTTCTAACCGTTGTCGCAATCTTTGTTACTGGATTAGTGATTGAGTGACGGATAGATATACCTAACACTACCGAGGTGACAATACCAAAGGCGACAAACGCTATGCTAAGAATAATGAATATAAGTTGGAGTGTTCTAAATGCTATGTAACTGGCTTCGGCGATTGTGCGTTGTTTCTCGATAGACTGTTGAAGTGTGGCACCTAGTGGGGTAACCAGTAAATCGAAATCATTTAACATAAACAAGGATAACTTAGCGCTGTTTTGACTTTCACCCAAGCGTAATATTTCATCAATAGCTTGCCGAAAATCACTTAGACTAGATTGGTATTGACTAATGACTTGTTGCTTTTCTGTATCATTCAGCGTGTTTATAAATGAATTCCACTGATTTTCAAAAGAAGCGATATTTCAATCCAGGTTAATGTTCCTCGGCTAAGGTTGTTGATGGGTTCGATGAAGTCTTGATTCATTTTATTGTATATTTGACTGAGATATACACTGCGTTCAATATCACTATTGAGTTTTTCGGTTGTTACGGACGCAGATCCCAAGCCAAGAACCATTAATATTCCGGATAGTCCTAGTATGGATGTCATTACTGCGATTAGTATAAAAAGTCGTTTTCCAATATTTATATTACTGAAATAGGTCGAAAACATGGTAGATAACCTTCTGTTTGTGTATATGAATGATATTTTTTAGAGTTAAAATTCAAATTATTTTCTTCCAGGTGTTTTTATCTAGAGTGGAATATTCGCCATCTTTGTAATAAATCATAGTTACGAGTTTTGAACCTTGATTGCTACCCCTAAAATTCAACTTAACACCACCCAAATCAAATCGCTTGCCGTCAATAGCAGAAAGAAACTTGTTTCTCGTTATTTCACCCTGAATATTGTTTAAAGCGCTTAGCAACATTTTCCCTACTAAAAAACCTTCCAAAGAAACATAGCCGTAGTCTTCTTTAAGTTTCTTTCTGGCTTCTTGTAAAATAGGTAAATCGTCATCCAAATTGGGGACGACCTGGCTCATGACAACGCCTTCGGTTACCCCGAATTCTGATAATACTGACTTTAGATTTTCGGCACCGGTAAATGATACTGCGCTAACGATCCACGGGTCGCCTTTATAACGCGAATATCCAGCAAACCTACCAATAGCATTATAAGTACCAACGGAGACAACTAACTTGCATGTTACGTTTTGTGTTCGTTCCCAGCGTTTTAGGGATTCATAACCTGATTTAGAATTTAGTGTATTACGCTGATATACACCAACGGGACCGATGTCATTCCTTTGGGGGTTTTCACCATCCATGGATAATAATTGATCCAGTAGCTTAATTATCTTTCTTGCGCCGCGCTTATTGGCTATGGCTTTTTTTATACCTTCTACACCAGACATGCCGTAACCATCATTTTGTACATAGGCACATATCTCTCTAGGGTCGACGCCTGAATCCAAGGCTGAATTAATTACCGCGGCAGTTTCTTGTATATAGCTGGCTCGAAAATTAACAACATCACCAACACCTGGACGTAAAATTCCGGCACCGGTAAAAAATCCAACAGCTGGTGTACTGCTTTCAGCGAGTAGAGGTAATGATACTTTTGCGGTAGGAGTCCCTACATTACCAAGCATAATAAAGATGCCGTCATCAATTAGTTTTTCTGTGGCTTTGATGGTGAGTGATGGCGAATAGGAATCGTTCTGAGTAATAAACTCGATACGTTTTCCATGAGTTTTTTCTCCCTGAATTGCTGCTAATATGCCCTTTCTCATGTTTAATCCAAGGCCTTTTGATTGACCTTCAAAGTCCATTACACCACCGATACGAATGGTTTTTTCGGTGATGCCAACTTCTTGGGTATTTCCTGATAGAGGAATGCTAAGCATACAAAAGAGACTAACGTAAAATACAGGGTTCTTTATAATACGAGTGATGTATCGCATAATTATTGTCCAATGCATATTGATTAATTTGACTGGTTTGTGGGGCCACCAGGCTCAGTGAAATGATGAAAATAAATGGCTAAAGTAAATGCTAGTGTCAATTTTTACCCATATCCCGTTACGCTCATAGATACACTCTATTTGCTCATTCATGTTTTTTGGTAAGTTTACTTTTCTGTTTGTGATGCTGGATTCTTTAAAAGATACTTTGGATGGAAGCTCAGGTATTTCTATACCGCAAAGGTTTTTTCCTTTTCCTATGGCGAGAATATGGTGCTGGTTATTCCTTTTTTGAACGGAAGATTTTATTCCGTAATACTCGTTAAGATTAACGACAGGAACACTGTTTCCTCGTAAATTAAGTATTCCCTTAAACCATTGTGGCGTGAGAGGGATTTTGCAGATGTTTCTGTTATCTATGATTTCACAAGGCTGTGTGTTATCCATTAACATGCCGATATTACCGATCATAAAACTGTGAAAGTGATTGAGCGTTTTCACGGTTTCTTCAATGTCGGTATCTATTAGTGCTTTGAATGAGGACAGCGCTTCACTAGGAAGTATGAGTTGTTGCATGGCAGTAGGTGCACTTTTAGTGATTAATGAAATTTATATATCTGCAATATTTTTGAGGTTTTTTACGTTATTTACGAATAGGTTTCGATTTTTTCAATGATTTGATCTTTTGTGTACGGTTTTGATACCAAACCTTTTCCACCTTGTTTCATTGCCCACATAAGATCTGCACGCTGTTTTTTGCTGCTAACAAAAACCACAGGGATGTGTGATGTCTTTGGGTTTTGTGTTATTTCTCTACAAGCTCGGTAGCCGTCAATTCCTTCCATCACAATATCAAGCAGTATGAGGTTGGGATTGTCGGACTCTGCCTTTTTAATCGCTTCTTCACCGGATGTAGCGGTTGTAACTTCAAAATTGGCACCTTCCAGCATATTTTTAAGATTTAGCAACTCTGTATTAGAGTCGTCTACGACGAGTATTTTGCAATAATTCATGATTAATACCTCATTGTGCTATTAGTGATTCGTGTTGTTTGTGTGCTTTTGAAATCATTTTTTGGAATACATTTTTTAGTTGCTCATCTTTTGGTGGTTTTGTTAAATACGCATCACAACCTGACATTGATCCTCTAACTCTATCAAAAGGAGATTTGTTGCTTGTTAACATGACGATAAATGTATCTGATATCTCTTTAATGGACTTGCATACGTGATAGCCATCAATTCCAGGTAATACGACATCGAGAAATACGATGTCATATTCGTTCCGTACTGCCATTTCCTGAGCGGATTCTCCATCCTCCGCGTAGTCGATTGCGATAGGGATTTCCGTCATTAATGGTAATTTTAGTTCCATAAATCGCCTGATAGGTAAGCTATCATCGACCACTAGTACTTGTGTTCTATCTTGTCTCAGTTGTTGATTGTTTTTCTCAGCTTCTGTAAATGCATCGATTAACTTTCGGAATACTAATGGCCGGATAACATTTAGGTGGTTTTTTAGGGGTAGGGTTTCTTCCGATATAATTATCGTTTCTACATCGTCCTTAATTAATTTCCATGTTCGTAAACTACTTCTATTGTCGCCATTGATAATTACAAGGTGTGAATTTATAGAAGGGCTGTAGCTAATAAGTTCATAATCTCTAAATTGTTTTGCTCCCAGACGAAATAAATTGGTTATAAATTTTGTATCTCGATCTGTTAACCCAATCTGAGATATATATATTTTATTGGCACTAAAATTTCTCATGGTTTTATTAAACCCTGTTGATTTTAAAGGCGAGGAAGTTATGGATATTGTTATAAATAATATTTCTGATAACTCAATTAACGGCGAAAAAGACAAAAACTTCCATCAATAAAATGATAATCGAGAACCAATTAACAAAAATAATTGTTATTAGAACTTAACGAGATAATGGGGTTTTTTGGTTAGTAAAGAGGGAATAAAAGCGTATGATTTTACTTACGAGGGGGGGATAAACACCTACAGCAATGTAAGATATCGCTTACGTAATACCGAGATGTTTTTGTCTTCTCGTAGAACGATAACTATAAGGTGCCAATAATATGCATGATCGTAGGACCTTAGTTCCTAAAGGGGGGGTGTTGAAGCCCCCCCTTTTTTAACTCCCGGATCTTTACTATTGAACCCAGACCTCTACGCGGCGATTTTTCTCTTTTCTTATGGAGTTGGGATCGGCAACAAATACAGCGCTACCTGCAATGGTCTTTATGCGATTTCTTACACCGATATTTCGCAAGGCCCAGCGAACATTTTGTGCTCTAAGTCTCGATAGAGGAGAGTGGTTTCTTTTTCTGGTTGTTGGGTTAGAGTAACCGACAAATTGAATTTGTTTAAACGTATGGTTTTTGTTTTTTAGAAAAGCGACTAACCTCTGTACATCCGCATTTGCTTTGGTATCAAGGTTGGACGTGTCTTTCTGAAATCTTATATTTAAGTTTAAACGCCACCATGACACTCCTTCCTCCGAGTTACCGGGTAGGGCATAAATCTGTTGAGATACAAATCCTGAATACTTTACTTGTTCTTGCCCAGAGTTAGACTCCGCATACCGTAAAAATGCATCAACGATAGCGGGGTGTTTGGGATTGCTTGATTGGTAAAAATAAAGTCTTCGGGAGAGAGGGTAATCCTCAGTAGCGATGGTTAACTCTGATGGTGTAATACCAGGGGATGATACATCTGCGCTAGACGTTGAATCAGAAATGGATAAGGCTTTTGCATCACCGATAGATGCAAGGGGAATAAACCCGATTGAATCGATATCTCGGCTTACCGATTCCGATAGATTGTTATTTGATTCGAACCGAACAGCGTTGCCGATAAGTTTTTTCTTGCGAAGAACCAGGTGTTTAAAGGTGTCATAGGTTCCTGATTTTGCATCTCGAGATTTTACGTGAATCGGTTTAGAGGAACCGTTGAGTGTTTTCCATGTGGTTATTTCTCCTGTATATATACTTTCTAGCTGAGACAGCGTTAAATTAGTAAGGGCATTGTTTGGATGAATAATAATGGCCAATCCATCAATGCCTAATACGATTTCTTTTGGCCCATCGAAGGACTTGTAATGGGTATTGAGTAATACCTTCTCCTTCGGTTTTATTGGGCGTGATGCTGCAGCAATATCTGCTTTCCCATTGAGCAAACCTTTGAAACCAGTACTCGAGCCATGGGCTGAAATTACGATTTTTAACATGGTATGTTGATCTACCCGTTGGTATTTTCCAACCACCAGCTTCTCGTTGGAATTAGTGTTAACGGTGTGAATATCACTTGCTCCGAGAGTTTTTAAAAAGCCTTGAGCCAGGTTTGGGGCTAATTGAGCGCCAACGGTATTGGAGCCTTGAATGGTAAACAATAAGTGTTCTTTTTTGAGAGGAACCGGTAATTGCAAATCCACAGAGCTTAGCGGTATGCTTTTGTTGCTAAGTATTGACTGTCCCTCTGCAATTGCTTGGATAAATGCGGATTTTGTTGTCTCCGCGTTGAGGTGTGTTGTGATAATTGTAAGACTTATGCCCATCAGCATAAACTTGGTAATGTTGAACAACTGCTTCATGATTCTGCCTCTATATAATTCATCTTTGCCTATAATGTGAGCGACAAAGAAATGCTGATTCATCTATAAATAGGAAGGGAGGGGGATACTAACAAAATTAGGCAAAGGACTGGAGCATTTATGGGTGATGTGTGTAAGTTATTGCGCAAAGTGGTGGTTATCTATTCGATTTGTCCAAGTGGAAGGTTCGCTGGAGCTGCTAAAGGTGATTGTTGTACGTTATATAAATCTGGTAATTACTTGAATTGTTGGAAGCGATATCGCTATGCCGATGAGTGCTCCCATAATAACATCCGTAGGATAATGCAGGCCTAGCACCACGCGTGACACAGCGATGAGTATTGATAGCGGGGTTAGTAACACTGCAAGCAATGGGAAAAAATACATACATACCACAGTAAAGCTGACTGCATGCAGAGTGTGCCCCGATGGGAAGCTATATTGGTCTAGTGGTTGTGTTCCACAAGACAAATCTTTAAAAGAAATGTAAGGACGCTCACGTATTAATCTCGATTTTAGTGACTTATAGATAGCGACATTGAATATAGCCATTAACGCCATTCCTATCGCCACTACATAGCCTTTAATGCCACATAAAAAGAATAGTCCAAGCATTAATGTATACCAAATACCCCCATCCCCTAAGCGGCTAACGATACTAAAGAAACGTTTGATGGTATTTCTTCGACTGAAATTATTGAAGTACACACATATCTTGTATTCAAATTTATCGATTTTCTGAAAAATAGACTTGTGGTTTAACGTTGCCATCACCTATTTACCTTTTATAAATTACATTGTTAGTATAAAAATCTATGCAAAGGTAATGTAATAGGAATATATGAATATTAGGTTTCATTGAGGTTACGGTTTGATGACATTACCGAAAGAGCTATTACAGGTTAGGCGGTTATCTCTGATAGTATGCCTTTGTTTTTAATAGATTTTTCCAAAAAGTCCATTGCTGCTCGAAAACGTGGAGTGGAATATAAGTCCTTGTTGATAAGTAAGCAAAGGTCTAGCGCATACTCTTGATCGGGGTGGATGCGTTGTAATTCTGGTGAATTAACTCCGATAAAGTCCCACAAGTATCCAATGCCGATTCCAGATTTTATAGCCTGCAATAATGATGCTCCTGAATTTACTTTGCAGGATATTTTTGCATTTTCGGGAATATAATCACCAATAAACTGATGAGTAACTTTTTGAGAAAGGTTTTCGTCCCAACCTATCCATGTGTGTTTCTTTGTGCGTTCGTTTGAGTGTCGTTCTAGGTAGGCGTTTGATGCATAAATCGATCCGGTGACTACACCAATCTTTCGTGAGAGAAGGTGTTCTTTGGGGGCGTGATTGGTAATTCGAATTGCGATATCTGCCTCGCGATTTGCAAGATCAACGGCAAAACTATCCCCGATAACCTCAAAGTTTATATCGGGGTGGCGTAGTAAAAAATCACCCATCTCAGGCATTAATGTTGAAGCCAGTAAATCGGTTGTTGCAATTCTAATGCTACCATTGAGATTGTTGTCAGAGCCTGTTGCATGGTTGTTTAGTGAGACAAATTCATTCTCAATGGTTTGTGCTGATGCGAGAATAGATTCTCCTGCGCGGTTGAGAGAATAACCAGTGGAGTGGCGTTCAAAAACAGAAAACCCCATGGTCTCTTCAAAGCTATTAAGACGCCGAATAACGGTCGTATAGTTCACACCCAGTAACCGAGCGGCACCTGATACAGTGCCGTTATGGGCTATGGCAAGGAAAAACTTTAGATCGTTCCAGTCATTCATTATTGTTGGGGCTTATTGTTTGGTGCGTTACTGACCGTTACCAATTCCCGTTAGCAAAGAAATTATTGATCCAGAAATCGCACCGTGTTGGTTTAAGGTTGGTTGCGGTATCAAAATCCCCTCCCAAATGAATATAGTCTGTTTGTGTGGCGCTGTAAGCAGGCCATAGGGGTAAATCAACGTTATTAGGATTACCTGTATGAGCAAAGTTGGTCCAATAGCGCATCATAATATTTTGGGTGTTTAACCGCTCTGGGTTATTAACGTAACCCAGAACACTCTGAATGCCAAATACATAAGGGATTTCCGCCGTGTGATAGGTGCCCCAAGGTGGTGTGTTTTCGCCCCGCTGTAGTTCCAGAATAACGTCGGTGGTAAAGCTACTCACATCTTGAGTAAACTGGTACATGAATACTGAATGTCCGGTTTGGCTCATAATATTACCCATTTCACGGGAAGGGCAGTCCATAAAGCCGTCCCCGGCTAGTGCGGCTGCAGCGTGCCCAGCGTTGGGATAATCGGCGAATGGATAGATCTGTGAAAATTGTGATGCCATATCCCCGTAAAACGTCGATAAATAGTCCAAGTAACTCGCTTCATTATTACTGTGATCACGAAGGCCAACAAACATAGTACCTTCATCCTTATTGGTACCTAGAAGCAATGAAACTTCAGGCTTTACGCCTTTCTTTAGCAAGGTTATTGGATGTTCTGGCAGAAAATAACCGTCAATATTGGAGGTTGGGTAGTAGGCCCAGTCATCAGGATGTTCAACAAATAGTTCGTTAATTTTGATATCTACAGCCTTCACAATATCTGCTGCCGGTAATGCCCTTGCGCAGGCAAGTGGATTACTTGCCGTATCACAACCCAATTTGGCAAATAATGCATTCCCTTTGGCTTCGCCTCCAGAAAGGTTAGGCGTACGCACCATACGACAAGAACCGCTTTGCATGATGGCCTTTGTAAATAGACCGTCAGATAACGGGGAGGCTAGTAAGCTGCAAACACTGATTGCCCCGCCAGATTCTCCGAAGATTGTGACATTATCTGGGTCCCCTCCAAAATTGGAAATCTCCTGCTGTACCCATTTTAATGCTTCGACTTGATCAAGGAACCCTTGGTTACCGGAGCCGCCGTATTCGGATTCTTCACTGAGCTGACGTGTTGCAACAAACCCTAAAAAACTTAAGCGTGAATTGACGTTTACTACAATGACGTCATTGTTACTCGCTAACTGTTTGCCACTATATTGCACCCCACTGCCGGACCCCTGAAGTAACCCACCCCCGTGAAACCAGACCATAACAGGGTAGATTCCTGGTTCTGATGGAGCCCATATGTTGAGAAAGAGGCAATCTTCATCACCGCTAAAAACATCGGTGGGAATCCCCCCCTGGACACAGCCTGCACCATTTACAAGTGCCTCTTGTGTGCCGCTCCATTTTGAGAGCGGTTCAGGAGGTGCCCAGCGAAGTTCACCAACAGGGGGATTGGCAAAACGAACGCCCCTGAAGGTTCTAACAGTATTATTGTTGTTCCCAAGGATTTTACCGAGGCTGGTAGTGACAAGGTCGTTCCCCTGTGGCACGCAGCCAGACAGGCTTGTTAACGTTAAGAGGATGCTAATATTCTGAAGAAAGGTGCGTTTATAAAACGATAGTTTAGTCATGACCCAGCCTGTTATTGTTATTGTTGTTAGGGGAAATCTTAAAGATGTGGGCGGATTGAAACAATTAGGTGTTTTTGCAAATTATTAATGCAGGGTTGCAGAATGCAGTTATTACAGTATTCATGGAAAATAGCTGTCACAGCGATACCTATCACAGTTAGTTACAAATACAGCTATTTTATTGTTGTTTACCGCTGACGGCGCAGTGTAAACATGATTCGAACAATACTCGCCCTTAATGTTAAAGGGTTAAATTCACACAACAGAGCATTCCAGCAAATAATCGTAGAAAAACTCTGAAAAATTATTAGAATGGCCTCTTGTTTTATAAAGTCGGATTTGAAGCTAATGGGCGAGATCATTCAGGAGTCAAAACATCAGCTCGTCGATTTATTTCATAAAAATCAACAAGAGTTGATGCGGTTTTTAATTTCCAAGGTATCTAATACCCACGATGCAGAAGATGTGTTACAGGATTTATTTATTAGGGTGTCTGATCTGGACAAGTCGTTGGCCTATGAAATAGATAAACCAAAATCCTATTTGTTTACCGTTGCTAATAATATGGCAACGGATTCTCTTCGTAAAAATGCTCGACGATCTGCTCATTTGTCAGATAGTAAGTGTATTGGAATAGAAAATACGCAAACTGCACCGAACACCCCTGATCGAATTTTAGATGCCCAACAACAAGCTGAACGGTTACGTGTAGCGTTATCTGTTATGCCCGCTAAGCGTCGCCAAACTTTTTTGCTCTTTAAATATAGGAATTTAACGCGTGCTGAAATTTCTGTAGAGTTGGGTCTATCTATTCATGCGGTGGAAAAGCATCTTGTACGAGCACTTAAAAATTGCAGAGATGCTTTGCAACAAGGGGATCTAGCATGACTGATGTTTCGAAAACCACGCCGCTTACAAATACCGGAAGTGCCGTGAACAATACAGCAGATAACTTTGATACCTCGGCACTCGAATGGATAAAGAGCCATGAAGAAAGAGCAATACAACCAGCGTTGAGCGAATCGCAAAAGGTAGTCGGAGAGATTAATACTATATGGGCTGTATTGGATGGGTTGGCAGAGGATGATTTTCCTGAATTGGCCGAATTTGATAGTAGTGCCACTATGCAACCGAAATCAAAATTGAAGTCAAATCTACAGTCCAAACACCAGTCTAATCAACAGGAGAAGCCTCACTCCATTGTGGTACGTTTACGCCAGCCCCAATATTGGGGCGCAATAGCAGCGATGTTATTGATCGCGTTGTTAGTGCCCATAGCTTATGTGGGGGTTCCTACGGATTATGTGGTTGCAAAAGGACAACGTGACACCGTTATCTTAACAGACGGTTCCCGCATAGAACTTGGAAGTAACACCCGGGTTAGTGTCCAAGAGGGGTGGGGACAGCGGGCAGTGACGTTAGAACTGGGGAGTGCATTTTTTACTGTCACTCCGAATAAAGAAAAACCTTTTGTTATTCACGCAGGCACATCTACCGTCACGGTATTGGGGACCGCATTTAGTGTGTATCGAAAGCTGCAAAACGTAGAAGTCGTGGTGGAGAGTGGAAAAGTTAATTTGATGAATACCTCAACTAGCTATCGCCTACCGGTGGATGTTGACCTGATTAAAAATCAAAAAGCGATCATCAAGCATGGTGATGTTCTGGAAGTACTTAATAATGTGAATGTAGATGATGCCATCGCGTGGCGCCGGGGGTTTATTAACTTTAAACAAGCATCATTGGCAGCGATTGTTGAGCGAATGAATGATTTTTATGATACCCCTATTTATATACGAAATAATAAACGCCGAGAATTGGTATTATCTGGTGTTTTCAAAACGGATGACCTGGATAATTTTTTGATTGGGTTGCAGGCAATCGCGGAAGTGAATGTTGAGCACAATCCGGGTGGTGCGATATATCTTTATTAAAGATGCTCCCATCTCCTCAAGTGCTGGTTATGGATTATTCGTAACGATATTTCTCACTCTATTAACCCATGTGCCAATATCAGTGGCTATGGAGTTGACAGGGGGGGCTACATCGACTGCTGTTGATATTGAATTGCGAGCGCAACCACTGGAAGATGCGCTTACGCAATTGGCTACACTTTATCGTATCCCCATTATCTTTCGATCAGACATTGTTAGTGGGTTACATGGAAAAACGTTAAAAGGAAAATATAGCCTTCAGTTTTCATTAACGTTATTACTGGCAGAGACCCCGTTAAAATATACTATCGTTGATAATACATTGGTGACCGTCACGCTAAAGAATACTAAAAACTTTGGTGGCCTGAAAAATAATCATGAGTCTTTACAAGAATCGCTATCACTTGATATTAAGCCACTGTTGATATCAGAAATTGTGGTAGTGGGTGAGAGCCTTAATATTGGATGTTGTCGAGATACTCCATCAACGGCAACCAAAACCTTTACTCCCACTATTGAAGTTCCGAAGTCCTTAGAAGGCATTGATTCAAGTTTATTTAGTGATCGTGGTAATGCCACGCTGTCTGAGGCATTTAGAGATTACTCTTCTGTTAATGTAACGGATTTAAAAGGCAATATTAATGTTCGAGGGTTTAAGTTATCTGATAGATCATTGCTGAAAGATGGGCAGTCTATCGTGAGTCACGGTATAGCCCCGTTAACGTTGAATAACATTGAGGGTATAGAGGTTGCGAAAGGAGTTAATTCCACGCTTTATGGTTATGGCCAACCAGGTGCGGTGATTAATTTGGTGACAAAAAAACCAACCCCTTATACTTTTACAAACATAACGTTTAGCACGGGAAATTATGATAAATACGTTGCGTTGGATACCAATGTGCCTGTGCCGTTAAGTGATGATTTTTTGTATCGAATTAACGTTTTAGAGAGAGAAGAAACGATACATAAAAATTCACAAGGTTCTAAAGCACCTCAAGGTAAGTTACGCCAAACCGAAATATCGCCGTCTCTGAGTTATCAGATTAATGAGACGGATAAGGTGCAAGTAGCTATTGATTACAATCATCAGCGAGCCAATGGCTATAAAGGAAAGCGACCCTTTGATGATTTAGTCGTCGATGATGTATTGGGGGTTGGGTTGTTTGATGTTGTTTACCCTTCCTGGGTAGGTAATGCTACTGATTTTTATCCCAATTCGGGCTCTGGTTCTGGTAATGAAGAAAGTCATGATTCAAAAATCATTGAATTAAATATTCATTATCAGGGGCTGACGGAATCAGGGTGGGATGTTCTAATTAATACCTATTATGGTAATAATAAACGTGAACGGGAATATACCAATGATATGAGTATTTGGCTAAACCCTGCTTTTGATCCGCACCCTTTCTTTATCTCTTTTTTAAAACCTACTACCTACCTCCAAACACTTTTTAATAATAACGCTGATTTCATTCAAAATTATCAAAATGTTCGTTCAAATTTCATTGAACATATGGGGCTTACCTATGGGATAGACGAACCTGATATCATTGATGCTATCTATCATCAAGGGGACGACTTTCCGCTGTGGGAGGATAATCAAATTCATTTCTATCAGATAGCGCTCGATCAAATATCAACATCAAATCTGCTTAATATTGATATGTCAGTGGGAAAAGAATTTACCTGGTTCGATACGGATCATTTTATGTTGTTCGGGTTATTACATACTGAATCTAATGCAAAGACACGCATATACCAACGTTACAACAAAAGTTTGTACGATCGGGGGGCTGGTTTAGTAGCGGAAGGTGGTAGTGACAACCGATATTTGGGTTGGGCGTTGCAGCGTTATGCGGTGACTCCATGGTATAACCCTTTTGGTTCTAGCCCGGATGGCATAGTGTTGCCCTCTGCCATATCCCGTTTGGCTGGGTATGAAACAGGGGGGGTATTTTCATTAGATAGCTCCCTTCTTTATAGTTCGACGCTAAGTAAAACCACATTAACCGGTGTGTTTTTTCAAGATCAAATTTCTCTTAATGAACGCTGGAAGTTATTGGTGTCAGCGGGTTTTTATCGATATGATCGTGAATACGATGTTACGAACCTCAGTTCGTTACCAATATTAGTGGGTGAATTTGATTACTTGACCAGTCGCAGTTATGCGAATGATGATTTTATTGCGCCTCAGGTTGGGTTGAGTTACTTGCCTGTTGAGAATGTTGCACTCTATGTTAATTATGGTCTGCAATACGACTTGTTGAGCGGGGTTGATGCAAATCTATCTCCCTTGGATCCAGAAGAAACGACAACCTACGAAACGGGATTGAAGTGGTGGCCGTCTCAGGATGTTAATGTATCGTTAGCTTTTTTTCAAATGACAAAAAATAATTGGGAAATAACTGACGGTAATAATTTTATTTTTCGTATGCAAGAAGGACGATTTAGAAGTACTGGTTATGAATTTAGTGTGGTGGGTTTTGTTATTCCTCAGCTTAAAGCAGCCATAAATTTTACCAAGACAAAAATAGAATCCCTTGAAGAATCTAATGGAGGAAGCGATGAGAATTTGCTAGCGCAGACCCAAGTGGGAGTGCCATCTAATAGCGGAAGTTTTTGGTTTCAATACCATAGCGAGCCCTATGGAACCCATGGCTGGGCATTTGGGTTTGGTGCAACTCACGTGGGTGGGCGTGAGTTTACACTACAGTTTATTGAATCTGAATTCAGTGAATACACGTTAGTGGATGTTGCTGTATCCTATTTGCATGAGGATTTTCGTATTGCTCTTAATGTCGATAATGTGACCGACGAAGAATGGATTGTTGGTTCGGGTATTACCCCTAATGTCGCATCATCCCCTCGCTCTTTTGCAGAAGGTCCGGGTATTCGATATCGTATTTCAACGGAGTTGTTTTACTAGGCGTCTACTAGTTCTTTCTTTTTTTCAAGGCTAGTATCCACAATGCCTGGCCAGAGTGGTTGTGTCTCCGTGCCTATTAATATTCTGGTGAGTTTAACGACACGTTTAAATATTGATTCGGACACTACAGGTACATTATGTTTTTCGCAAATATCACGTATTCGCCTATGAGCAATTTGATACTGGCGAACGGTTAAGTCAGGAAATACATGGTGTTCAATTTGGTAATTTAACCACCCCTGCATAAAGTCTCGAGTATCTCCGCCACAATTGTAGTCGGCAGATCCCAAAATTTGATTTAGATAAAAGTTGGCGCGATCTGTCGGGTGTTTATCAAATACATAAATATCTGACCCGGCATGGTTGGGGACAATAACAATATAACTCCAAATATTAATAACCACTTCAGCAATGAGTAAATTGATTAATGCGTATAGGGCAGCTTCAGGGCTTACCAATAAGAATAATGAAGGTAAAAATACAAAACGGAAACTGATATAGGGTAACCAACAGTGCCATACAATCAACCAAAATCGTTTGTTCAATGGAGACCAAAGTGCCCAGGAACCCAGTTCAATGTTGGTTTTTTCTTTTTTGTTGAGTAATGCATTAAGGGTGTTGGGTGCATAATAGAGGGGTTTCCAAACGATCGCGATTGCCGTCACAATCAAAACTTTGAGCACTGCCGGGAAGCGCGCTTTCCGCAGCCAGTGTGCATTATATTGCGGCACATCAGGGTCTCCGGTTTCACCCAAGTTATAGTGATGTAGAACATCATGTTCATGATGCCATGCTTCAGGATAGACCCAATCTAGCCAATCAATGACACGACGCCATCCGCGTGCATAGGTTTTGCTATTGTATCGAGCGGGTGCACCAGGAATATTTTCATAACCTCGGTGGCTAATATGATGGGATAGGATTGTCCATCTTCCAAAGCTGGCGGCAGCAAGTGCCATAACCGCGATAGGGTTGGGGCCAAGCCATGCAGTACATAAGCCTAATATGACTAAGCACCAAACAATACGTTCAATCTTTTGAAAATGAGCGAGGTCTTTAGACCCAATGTCCTGCTTTAGCTCGTTGCGCAAATCATCGATGTCTGACGCAAAAGTTTCTAAATTCAGGGGTAAGGGGGTACGTCTCATGGTACTGATAACTCCATAAAGCGGTGGGGGTGGTTTTATTGAAAGGGATTAGACGATAACCCATAGGGAAAGGCAAGGTTAAATCAGGTAGCCAGCAAGTTGAAATAGGATTGCTGACTTCCATCTCTGGTATTTTCCCCCTGACTTCTCGAAAGTGAATATCCGGAATGAGTTACCACCTCACTATTCCCACCATGGGTAAAACGCTGGCATTTCCGTTGAAGTATTCGATGAGTTCTTGGTTCATCTCCAGGTTAAAGGCGTTGAGATTATCGGGGCGGTTGAGGGTTAGCGTTAAAATTCGGTCACTAACCTGATAATTGATTGTATTATAACTCATGGTCATTTCCTGGGTGTTTTTGACAAACTTGCGGATATTTAACCCGTTCCAATAAGCTGTTTCCTGAGCGATAGTTTGCTCGCAAATCTGCTTTCAAATTACGATTCAAGAGCAGCATTGCATTCTTGATGAAACCATAATACCGGAGTTTCTAAGCCTCCCGTAACCCAATGAGTATCTGCCCCAGATCGCGCAGCGGACTGGATATTTTCACATATGGCGATATCCTCAGCAGCAAACACTTGTTGGTTGATCAATTTAAACGTTTTATCCCAATATGACGCTTTTAAATTAGCATCTTCTGGCACAAGCATATCGTGAAAGACGACACATTGGTCGGTACCATCTGGGAAAACAGTGATACGTGATACCCAGTCAGGATGAAATACGAGAACGGTATTTGGGAATAGCGTGTAAAAAGGTGTTGTCCAACTTCTAAAGTCCCATTCAGATTCAGGTAATGATTTCGCTTTTAGAATGTCTTTACGAGCCCCGACGGAGCGAGAATGTTTCCCCATTTTTTGGAATACTGAACCATGTTCTAGAAAAAAAGATTCTACGGAATCTTTATGTAAACTCTTTAGGTGATAGCCCTCACTGAATGCATCAATAATAAGTTTCCAGTTACACTTTGGTTTTTGGATATCGGAAACTCTCCTAACATGATTCTTCAAACCGAAGTGTTCAAGATCTTTATCAATCCCCGCCAAATAATGTCGGATATAGACTTCTTTGTTCTCAGGCTCTTCACTTATAGGTGCTTTAAGTTTAGGTACGACCCAAATAAACCCGGCCACTTCGGTTACTGATAATTCCTTGAGCCCATGCTGTTCTAATTCCAACGAAGGAAAGGCATTATTGCTGGGGACAAACTTAAGCGAACCATCGTCCATATAACCCCAGGCATGATATGGACACTTGAAGGCTTTTGCTTTACCACAGGGTTTTTCCGTCAGTTTTGCCCCTCGATGCCGACAACTATTGAGAAATACTCGAAGAATTCCGAGGCGATCTCTATTGACGATTATTGGAATATGACCGATGTCTAATGTAATAAAGCTACCTGGTTCGGACAATTGGCTAGAATGGGCCACGATCACAGGGTATTCGAGAAAAAGGGTATTAAGCTCATCCGCTAGTCGATCCTTAGATGTATAGTGCGAAACCTCAATCGTTCCTGTTTCACCCATAATTGAGGTTTTCTCTTCGATAAGCGTCAACATACGTTTTAGGGTTTCGATTCTATGTTCCTGTTGCATTAGCGATACCTTTCGTTTTCCGTTCAGATTGTGTTCGTAATATTCTATTATGGATGTAACAAACAAATCGGCCGAAACGTAGGGCATTTGAGACAAATAAAGGTCTTGAGTAGATTTTTGCGTCTTCACATAGCGTTAGTAAGATGAGGTGGCCTCAGTACATTAAAACTAATAGACGTGCAGGGTACCTCTTATCGTTCATCAAGGTATGAATGTTAATCTTGCTGCTCTGTGTTGGTTATGAAAGTGCATCACAGTTTAGCAGAGCGTTTAAAGATTTGTTTGATGTGCCTCCGAACCAAGCGGATAAAATAAGTTATGGTGAAATGAATTAGTTTTCCCATATCAATGAGCGACCACCTCAAAGGGAGAACATTTATGCGATTTCAGAATAGCGTTTATTCAGGATCTCTGTCAGCAGGTGTTGAACATTATCTAACGATACAGGTTTAACCATAAAGTAATCCATGCCCACATGGATTGCTTTATCTCGGTGCTCCTTTAACGCATGAGCAGTGAGAGCTACAATGGGCGTGGAGACTTTTTTATGTTCATCTTCCCACTGGCGTATACGTAGCGTAGCTTCTAATCCATCCATTTCTGGCATCTCGCAATCCATAAAAACAATGTCGTAGGTGTTTGTTGTGAATTTTTCAACGGTTTCTAATCCATTGTCAGCAAAATCAGGGTATATTGAAAACTTTTCTAACATACCTTTGATAACAATTTGGTTGACGGGGTTGTCTTCGGCAACCAGCACCCGTGCAGCGGAGAAGTTTTCATATTTATTGTCGGTTGTGGATTTTTTTGTGGTATCAGTGTTGAGAAAAAGGTCTGTAAGTTGATTTTTGATATCAGCGGCAGTAGTTGGGTAGCGCATGGTTGAGCTCATATGGACGGTTGTTAGCTCGTTGGTTTGCCATTTACAGTTTAATCCGGTCATAAGACAGAAAGTCGTTTTGTGTGTGTTGAATTCATCGGAGATTTCACGAATTGCAGCATATCTGTGATCAAAAAATAATTTTTCATCCCAAAGTATGACATCAAATTGAGCTTGCTGAAGATCGTTTTTTCGGCTGACCAATGCATCAAATGACGTGATATTGTTAAATGTAATACCCCAGCGGTCGTATACATTGTCAGTCAGAAAACGAAAAAGTGGATCCTCGGAAATTAAAAGTACTTTTTTCCCTTGTAACTTATGATCGCTACCAACTGCGCTGAGGCGTTGTGGTTTTTCATGAACAGGGAAGTGAAGATCAAACCAAAAGCAGGCTCCGTTACCCAGTTGACTTTCGAGTCCAATATCCCCATCCATTAACATCACTAGACGTTTACAGATGCTGAGACCAAGGCCTGTGCCGCCAAATTTACGAGTAGTCGATGTGTCTGCTTGTCTGAATTCATTGAACAGATGCTCCTGTACACTTTTCTCTATCCCAATTCCTGTATCGGATATTTCAAATCTAAGGCATGTTTCTTCCATTGAGGAGGATATTTGTTTTACCTGTAATAGTACGTATCCGGTTTCTGTGAATTTTATCGCGTTACCCATTAAATTGGTGATTATTTGGCGTAGGCGGACTGGATCTGTGTGGATTTTAAGAGGGGTTCCAGGTTCAATGATAGCGCCCACTTTTATTTGTTTTTTCTCCGCCATTAGGGAAAATAGCTCACTGCATTCATTCATCATGACTTCAAGATCTATGTCGATTTTTTCTAGTGTCATTTCACCAGCTACTATTTTCGAATAGTCCAATATATCGTTAATAATGGTTAGCAATGACTGGCCAGAATTCTTTATGATGTCCAAAAACTCACGTTGCTGTGCGTCCAGTGACGTGTGCTGAAGTAGTTCAGTAATGCCGATAACGCCATTCATAGGGGTTCTTATTTCATGGCTCATGGTTGCCAAAAATTGACTCTTGGCCTTGCTTTCTATTTTTGCTTCAACGGATTCCTGATGAGCGGCAACAATATTTTCATAAGAGTCATGAACAATTTTTTCTGACACTAAACGTTCATTTTTTGCAATTTCGGATATTTCTGTTACGAGTTCTTGTGCCTCAATTTTGGCTTTTCTTTCAAAATTAACTCTATCGGCAAGTGCAAAAGACAATAGGATAACTTCGAGAATAGATCCTATTTGTAACATATTCTCCGTCACAAAATTTCTGGGTAGAATCCCAAGTTTATTTAGACCATAGGATAAAATTGATGACGTTAATACGACCCAGGCCAGGGTGAAATATCGTGCAGCAGAATTTCCAGATTTCCATTGAAGGATGGCAATAGTAAACACACTGGCAATGCCGGTTAAGGCAAGCACGATAACCACTTTTATCATAACGCTATAAGGAACAAAGAATACCGCCACACAGGCAATACAGGCTGCGGCGAACAGTGATTTTAGGATGTGTTCAGATTTTGTACGTTTAAGGCCTAGGAATGCTAATGAAAATGCTAACACGGATGCTGTAGAAAACGGGGTGAAAAAAGCAATGGTTTTGTCATTCCAAGCGATTAAATCTGGCCAAAAATATTGAAAACAAAACCCGTTTAATGAACCTTGTACAAAGCTAAAAGACAATACATAGAGCACATAAAATAGATAACTTTTATCGCGAACGCTAAAGAATATAAAGAGATTGTAGATTGCCATTACTAGCATGATGCCGAAGTAGGCTCCCTGTTTCATTGATTCTTCGAGATTCTCTTCCATAAAGAAACGTTCTTGCCACAATGCTAGGGGTACCTGAACGGATGTGGTGGTATTTACTTTCAAATAGAGTGTAGTGATATCGTTAGAAGGGAAGAGTAAAGGAAAGACAAAGTTTCTATGATTAAAAGGACGTTGGGAAAAAGGCTGCATGTCCCCTGTATCAATCGTGGTGATATCTCCTTGTGCAGAGACTATATATAGAGATACCTGATCTAATAACGGATAGCCAACTTCAAGCAATCTTTCAATCGGCTGGTTTAGCGGGTTTGAAATGACTAACCTAAACCAATGTGTGGATTCAGAATATCCAAAGTTAGGTGTTTTATTGTCGCTTTTTATCCAGCTAAAAGAGTCGGGTTTTTCGACAATTTGTTGGACTGTGAGTTGACGTGAATCGTCTACATAGGACGCGAGGTGAGGGTAGATATTTAGGCGGGGTTGGTCATCAGTAAGTAGCGCGAATTCATTAGCGTTTGCCATTGCGGGTAACAATAGGCCTAGAACTAGGCATAGCATTGGGCATAGAACGGGATATCGAATTTTGCCGAATATACGTAACAGACCAGTTTTTCTCATAAAAAACAATTTCCCATGAGTGTAGGAGCGATGTAATTGATACCTATCAAAGATAACTAACATCGGTTAAGCGGTCAAATAGCTTCCAATCATTGATTCTATACATCATGTTTACATTTGTGGGAAAGTATTTTCGATCTTCTTACGAATGACCAGCAGATAGGCATTGGGGGGGGGGATGATTGACCTTAATATGGGGATAGGTTGTAATGGGCTATGCGTAAAACAGATAAAAAAATAGAGAACCAACTTAGACTTGTATTAACGGGTGTGTGTGAAACAGCATTGAAGCAGATTGAGGGCTTTCAGTGGTTGACCCATATTGTTGAATACACGGATTTTCCAAATAGCCTTAAGGTAATTTGCATATTTGATACGAATGAAAACCTAGCAGATTATGTATCCAACTATGCGCCGAAGAAGACAGAGGATGAATTGACATCAGTCATCCAGAAGAAACTTCAGGAAATGGGTGTAAACGTCAAAAATATATCTGGCCTTGTAGGGTTTGATACCGAAGAGAATTGTGCAAAAGAGCACAACGGAAAATGGAATGATCGGCTTGGATGATAAGCAGATACTAGCATCTTGGCAGAAGAATGTTTCTCCTTGGATAGACGCTATTCAATATAAGCAGATCGAAAGTAGAGTCCAGGTAACGGACCAAGCGATCATAGAAACGGTAACCTCTTTATCAGGTAACAACGTTTCTGGTAATGGCGTATCTGGAAAAAATGTTCTTGATGTCGGTTGTGGCGAAGGCTGGCTTACCCGAGAGCTAACAAAGACAGGTTTGTCGGTAACAGGTGTCGATGCCGTTCAAGGTCTTGTGGATAAGGCAAAGACATTGGGGGAGGGAGATTTTCGGGTATTAGAATATGAACAATTTTCTGATAAAACAATACCTCAACAATACGACATCGTAGTGTGTAATTTTTCTCTTATCGGTAACGAATCTGTCGAACATATCTTCAAAGTCATACCATCAATATTAAGGGACGACGGTGTTCTTATCATCCAAACCCTAAACCCTCATACCGGTTGCGGTGAGTCTGCTTATGTCGATGGTTGGCGGGAAGGTTCATGGGATGGCTTTAGTCAAGGTTTTTGCGACCCAGCGCCTTGGTACTTTAGAACCGTTGAATCGTGGATGCAGCTATTTATCAATAATGGGTTTGTATTGGCTGATTTGAAGGAGCCTGTTAACTATCGTACAGGTAAACCCGTTTCGTTGATATTGGCGGGAAAATTGCTCAGCTTACCTGTTGTTGCCTAAATCAAGGTTGTCCTCAACGGTTGGATGCGACGACACATTATTTTGTCAATAGAGCTGTTGTTTTCTAAGTATCAGAAGAGGTATCAATTATGGCGTTTAGGCCGTATATATTAATGTCCCTCGTTTCCATTAAATCTACATATATATTTATAAGGCGGTTACGTGAAACAAGTCATTGTGGTAAATGAAAAACTTAATCTACCGCGTGGAAAACTTGCGGCTCAAGTCGCGCATGCATCCGTTGCAAGCCTTCTATCATCGGGCGCAGCGCATCAGCAACGTTGGTTTAAAGTTGGCATGCCAAAAATTGTATTAGCTGGGGAAAACCTGTCTCAACTACAGGGGTTATATGAAAAGTGCCAACAATTAGAAATACCTGCATATTTAGTGCAAGATGCAGGGAAAACGGTTGTAGAGCCTGGCACGGTAACCTGTTTGGGTATTGGTCCTGCCATTTCTGAAGAAATTGATAAAATAACAGGTTCTCTAAAATTGCTGAAGTAGGCTGTGAAAATCATAAACGTAACTGTTGACGTTATACGCAAAATTCAGATAAGAGTGAAAAATATGAATGAACATGAGAAATTAAATTATGTAGAGTTCTCAGCAAGTAATCTTGCTGAAACAAAAAGCTTTTTCAGTTCGGTTTTTGGTTGGGAATTTGAAGATTTTGGTCCTGAATACGCTGCTTTTTCTGGAGAGGGCCTTGATGGAGGTTTTTTTAAATCTGAGCAGTCATCTTCAACTAATAATGGGGCAGCATTACTTATTTTTTATAGTAATAACCTGGAAGATACCATCACTAAAGTTAAAGATTCAGGGGGTAAAATTATAAAGCCTATTTTTTCATTTCCAGGTGGTCATCGGTTCCACTTTACAGAACCAAGCGGCAACGAATTTGCGGTGTGGTCAGATGCGGGTGAATAACAGACTAGCTATAATCGCACGAGAAAGCAGTGATGGACTCGTTACACTGTGTTAAGTATGGTTTGTGAATCGAGATCGTATGTATGAGAAATTTAGATCTAAGTTCTTGGCGATTTGAGACGCTGTTGGTTAAGATGTCATCAATGGCTAAACGTTAAATTTCAGGAGGATTAAATGTGGCCCAAAGTAAAATATATGGATTAAGATCTCACCTTGACGAGAGTAGGTCTGCAATCTCTGCCTCAATACATGATTCGGTGATTTCGAGCATGAATATCTTTGTAGTGTAGGAGGTTATCTAATAACATTTTATTTTTAACCCTTTTCCCGTTTGAATACGTTAATAGATAAAACACATCCAATATCTACAGGCCTTGTACCATGCTTACAAATGAGAATTTTCAGTATATTTCACGTTTTTTCCTCATGATTTTTCTGGTTTTGGTGACAAATACGGCTACAGCAATTAATACGATAACTTCCAAAACGTTAGGAGGGGAGGAGCGCTATCTCGTTTACGCGAGCACAGACAAGCCTATTTATCGTGAAAATGAGTCGCTTTATCTGCGCGCGACAATTCTAAATGCGAAAGATAATACGCCAGTCCAGTCTGGCGATGTTTCTATCGCTGTAAAAATAAAGGGTCCAAAAGGCGAAGTCGTCTTTCAAAGCAATGGTGTCGGTACTGATAGCACTGCTGGTATCAAATGGGATATCCCATCCGGAACGCCTGGCGGAGTCTACACAGCGGCCGTTAGTAGTCCAAATATTGGTACACCTGAAACTGAGCGTACGTTTGAAATTCGCGCTTATCGTGCCCCGCGACTCAAAAACCAAATTGAATTTTCTCGCGAAGGTTACGGTCCGGGAGATGAGGTGCAAGCGACAATAAGATCAAAGAGGGCGGAGGGAGGGGTTCCTGTAGGAGCAAAAATCACGGTAATCGCCAGAGTTGATGGCCAAGAGGTTTTTAAAAGCATCCCGTTAACCGTTGACGATAACGGAATCGCATCAACCGTATTCAAACTTCCTGAAGAAATCACGACTGGAAATGGAAGCATTTCATTCATCATTGAAGATGGCGGTGTCGTGGAAACTGCCTCCAAAACACTCCCCATTCTACTGCAAACTATGGACATTACTTTTTACCCAGAAGGTGGGGATTTAGTAACAGGATTAGCAAATCGTGTTTATGTGCAAGCCAAGCGTCCAGATGGCAAACCCGCAGACATTCAAGGGCGAATAGTCGCTATGGATAGCGGAAAACCTGGCACTACTGTCATCAGCGATTTGAAAACCGAACATGAAGGTAGAGGAGTATTCACATTGACTCCAGATAGCGGTACCCAATATGCCTTAGTGCTGGATAACCCATCAGGCATAGACCGACATTTCCCTCTCCCCACAGCAAAGCCTCGGGGAGTCGTTATTCAAAGTATTCAAACCGTTTATGCTCATGGGGGAGATATTGCAATTCATGTAGCAACAGCAGGCATTGATCACCCGGTTACAATAACTCTCCATAAAAGAGAGGTACTTATCGATCAACACGAAATATCCAATATCCCTCATAAAGGCAGTCAGTCACCGACATTGCTTAATGCTAAGGATGCTGAGGGTGTGTTGATAGTAACCGCTTGGGATAACACCGGCGCACCGTTAGCGGAACGACTTATTTACGTGAAGCCTCGTTTCGAAGTAAATGTTAAAATCATCCCCCTAAGTGACACGTTTGTACCTGGCTCAACAATTCAACTTGAGGTTCAAACAACCGATGAACATGGCAACCCTGTCGAAGCGGTGACGGGAATTACCGTTACCGACGATGCCGTTTTGGAGTTGATTGAGAAACGTGAGCAAGCCCCTCGACTGCCTGTGATGGTATATCTAGAAAACGACGTGATTGATTTAGCCGATGCTCATGTCTATTTGGACAATAAAAATCCGAAAGCATCGCTAGCTGTAGACCTACTGCTCGGTACTCAAGGCTGGCGCCGGTTTATCTTGAAGGAATATAGCAACGTCAAAAACGCATACCCGCTAGCCAGTAAAAGGGTCATGGCTGAGCGCGTGATCGTACCAAAACACCCCTTTAAGAAGGGAAGGGTATTTGCTATGCCAATGGCCGCTATGGCTGGAAATATGATAGCTGAGGGTGCTGCGGCACCGTTAGAAAAAAGAAAAAAACTTGCTGTGAAGGCAAAACGAAACATTGACCTACAAAACGTGGCACCAAGAAATATAGCCCAGAAAAATATTGCCCCACGGTTTCAGTTGGCTGAAGCTCCGGTGGCCAAGCAGGAAAAGCTTCAGTTTGAAATGGAAGACGATATAGCGGGTATTAGAGACGACTTTATGATGGCCAGGGTCGCTCAGGTAATGGTACGTGAATATGCCTATCAGTCTCGACCCAACAGGAGGCCTTCTGATCGCGTCGATTTTACGGAGACACTCTATTGGCATAGCGGCATACACACAAATGCTAGAGACGGTAAAGCAACCATTGAATTTGATCTCTCCGACAGCGTAACGGGCTTTCGTGTAATGGCTGACTCCTTTGGTCGAAATGGCGCATTAGGCAGTAGTGATTTAGTCATCCATTCCCTAGAACCGTTCTTCATTGAGCCAAAAATGCCTTTAGAGATAACCGTAGGTGATGTCATAGAATTGCCCATAGCGCTCATTAATGCGACTGACAAAAACCTAAAGAGAGTCAGTCTTATTGTAAAAGGGGAGGGAGTAAGTATTACGCAACCTGAAACAATAGTAATGAATGGTGGTGAGCGTGTTCGACAGATCGTTAGAATTGAAGCCAATCAATCGGGAGAATTTCCATTAACCATTACTGCATCAGCAGCGCCGTATTCGGACTCAGTAACCCGAATGTTAATCATAAAGCCGAAAGGGTTCCCTGTTTCGGTCAACAAAGGAGGGTTAATCGGGCCGGAGCAGGCATTCCATTCGACAATAGAGATTCCTAGCGGTGTAGAAATAGGCAGTATCAATGCGATAGCAAAAGTATATCCATCGCCTTTAGCTAGCATGGAAGAAGCGTTGAATGCGCTATTAAGGCAACCTAACGGGTGTTTTGAGCAGACAAGCAGTACATCTTACCCATTGGTGATGGCTCAGCAGTATTTTTTAAGCCATCAAGGCGTATCGCCTGAAAAAATTGCGAAAGCCAAAAGTCTTCTTGATGCGGGCTATAAAAAGCTGATTGGCTTTGAATCGGCGGATAAGGGGTACGAGTGGTTTGGAGGCAATCCAGCGCACGAATCATTGACGGCCTATGGACTTATGGAGTTTGTCGATATGTCAAAGGTAATGGCCGTCGACCAAACAATGATTAAGCGCACCCGTAATTGGTTGTTGAGCCGTAGAGACGGAGAGGGTGGGTTTAAACAGAACAAAAAAGCATTGGATAGCTTCGGACGTGCACCCATCGAGACGACAAATGCATACATCGTCTGGGCCCTTCTAGAAAGTGGTGAGGACCCGATCAAGTTAAAGAAGGAAATACATTCTATTAAAGAAAAAGCCCTGACTAGCGACGACAGTTATGTCGTTGCCCTTGCTGCCAACATCCTTTATTTGGCCAACGATCACGAAGCCGCCACGGCATTATCCAAGAAACTTGTTGCTGCTGTCATTACTGACGGTTCCGTTGGCCATGCTGTAACGACAATTACCCGATCTGGAGGGGATGCACTTTCAATTGAAACAACGAGTCTAGCGTTATTAGCCTGGCTAAAAGATGATTCTACATGGGCGGCTGATGTTGAAAACTCAATAAAATGGCTCTTTGAGCGAAGTAAATCAGGGCGCTTTGGGTCAACTCAATCAACGATATTGGCATTGAAGGCGATCAACGCCTATGACGCTGCCCGCGCACAACCTAAGCAACCGGGCTTAGTTCAACTGTACGTGGACGGAATAGCTTTTGGTAAGCCTGTTATGTTCACAAAAGACACAAAAGGTGCCATTGAATTACCTGATTTTTCTGCAGCATTATCAATAGGAAAACATTCGCTTGAACTAAAAATGGAAAATGGAAGTAAAATGCCATTCTCGCTTGAGATCCAGTACCACACGCAATTACCTCTTGCGGCTATTGATAGTCCGGTTCGGATTACCAGCAATCTTTCTGGATCAACATTTAGTGAGGGGGAGCCTGTCGAAATGAAGGTCGTTATCAGTGCTGGTGTTAGTGATGCCCCCACCCCTATTGCCATATTGGGGGTGCCTGCAGGTATTGAAGTTCGCCATGATCAATTGAAAGAATTGGTTACTTCAAAGCAAATTGATTCTTATGAAGTTAAGGGGCAGACAATCATTCTTTACTGGCGAGCACTAAAAGCTGAAGAAACAAGAAATATTTCGATTGATTTAATTGCTGCAATACCTGGGATCTATACGGGTCAAGCTAGCAGAAGTTATTTGTACTATACCGATGAAATGAAATTTTGGGAAAAAGGTCATACCGTCACTATTGAACAGAAAAATTAGGCAGATGTTCCGGCTATATACTCATAGGGCGGGTAAAGTATATAAAGAGACATGTCAATTGAGGTATGCTTTAGCTGCAAGCATTACGCAGGGTTTTTTTGATACCACCATTTTTTAATGATTCTTATATTAGGACGGGCCGATGGGTTTTTCGTTTGTTGTTTTTTTATCGCTATTTACGTTAATTGGTTTGTCATCGGTATGGCGTAGCCGCGGCACAAAAGAGGACTACTATTTGGCTAGCGGCAGCGTGCGACCTTGGCTGGTTGGCTTGTCAGCTGTAGCTACCAATAACAGTGGCTACATGTTCATTGGGGTTATTGGTTACACGTATGTGACAGGGTTAGCTTCAATATGGCTAATGATTGGTTGGATCGCAGGTGATTTTCTTGCTTCTTTGTATGTCCATAAGCGGTTATTAATAGCGACTAACGAGAGTGGTGAAATTAGTTACGCTGGTGTCCTTAGTCATTGGTATGGAAAAAATCACGCGTCGTTACAGCGGCTAATTGGAATAATATCCTTGTTGTTTTTATTGACCTATGCCGCGGCCCAGTTAGTTGCAGGAGGAAAAGCGTTACATGTTCTACTAGGGTGGCCGATTTGGTCCGGTTCAGTTTGTGGTGCCGTGCTGGTTAGCCTATATTGTTTCTCTGGGGGTATTCGTGCATCAATCTGGACAGATGCCGCGCAGTCTATTGTTATGATTGTTGCGATGGGAATGCTGCTTATTGTTGCGCTTATGAATTTGGGTGGAGTAACTCATGCGGTAGAACAAATGCAGGCCGTTGATGGCTTTATGGACTGGTTTCCTAAGGATTTGGTTGTTCCAGGCTTTATCGGTGGGGTTTTGTTTATTCTAAGCTGGTTAGTTGCTGGGCTGTCGGTTATTGGGCAGCCCCATATTATGGTTCGCTTTATGACCTTGGATAATGTTGCGAACATGAGGCAGGCCAAGGCATGGTACTACTTATGGTTCACCGTTTTTTATTGCCTGGCCACAGGTGTTGGTTTGCTCGCTCGTGTATATTTGCCGGATGTGGCTAATTTTGATGCGGAGCTCGCATTGCCAACTATGGCGCAACAGTTGCTTCCTCCCGCTTTTGTTGGATTGATTCTAGCCGGTATATTTGCGGCAACTATGTCCACCGCTGATTCATTGGTGCTTAGTTGTTCTGCAGTATTAACCCATGATATGTTACCTAAAAAAGTTGAAAATATCTGGCTGCTAAAAATTGCCACAATCCTGATCACTGGTGTTGCTCTGTTATTAGCGCTGCTTAATAATCAAAGTGTGTTTAGTATGGTTATCATGGCGTGGTCAGGGTTGGCGAGTGCTTTTGCGCCTTTATTGATATTTTTGTGTTTGGGTAAACAGCCTTCGCAAATTGTCAGTATTGTTGCCGTCATTTGTGGTTTTGTTGTTGCGTTGGTTTGGCGGGAGTTTGGGTTGCACTCAATGGTTTATGAAGGTATGCCGGGGATGTTGTCGGGGATTCTTATTTTTTCTCTCTTCGAAATCAAAAAAGCATATGGTAAAGGCTTATTGAAAGAGTAATCAAGTAACAGGAGTGGGCGTAGCGCGAGGAGAAATCAGTGTCGAAGTTAACGTAATGCAATTTATGCATTACGTTAACGCTACTAGTGATGAGGGCATTGAGTGGCTATAATTACCCAATATACTCACAATTTATATCATCGATATGAAATGGCGTAACACCTTTACTAATCGAAAACTCTTGATCAGCTTCTTCGCGAGTCGTTACAATATTTCCTCTCGCGGCCGCGTGCATTTCAAATAGTTCATACAACGACAGCTTATGTGTTGAATCAACAATGGCTTCTATTCTTTCTTCAATAGAGGCTCGGTTGGATTCAATGTTGTTGCCACTCCACTGGGAATGCTTGGGTAAGCAAATGTCAGTCCAAATGGCTTTTCGCAGTTTAAGGTCAAATATAACCGGAATAACATTGTGACCATTAGCTCTGATGTCTATTTTTTGTTGTACCGATTTTGGACTAAAAACTTCGTTACTGTTTGGGGTAGATCGTGTCATCCAACCCGCAAAGCAGGTGTCGTGTTCTGAGAAGGTCGGTCCGCAATACACCAATACATTCATCGCCAAATAACGAGCGCCTCGTTCTACGGCTGCATCAATGGTTATGTCGATAAATTCACAGGCGCCGTTGGGGGCAGAAGTGATATCGCCGCTATGGTAGGTTTGATACCCCCTTGATCTCAAGTTGGTGTAACTCACCTGTTCCATTAGCGAGAAGTCTTCGTTATGAAAACTTGCGCTTAAATCAATGTCGCGACCGACCCAGTACACAAAGAGACGAAGGGTATTGTCGTCACCAATCGGTAGTCGCGTGCCTCTAGCCACAGAGAACAAACCTTTAGACGCGCTACGTTGCTGAGACGGGACTGGGCAATCCATTAAGTCGGGATCAATCCATACTTTACCTAAAGGTGCTTCCTCGGAAAAACGCTTGGTTAGAGTGTGTTTAATGCCCACGATTAATGTTGCTAGCGTGTCTTTGTTTAGCGCTTTCATGTTTTTGCGTACGATAATGGCGCGTTGTGTATTACCTTTCGGGAAAACTACACGCTTATCGATATCAAGGTTACGTCGGTGTAAATGTCCGAGTAACTGAAGCAAATTACGTGTAGGTATCTTGTCAGCAATAGATAAAAACGCATCAACAATATGGTTCTGTTGAAAGTTTGGTTGAGTGCCGTTATCGGCCTTTTGCATTAAGCGCTGTAATCGGTTTCCTTTCTTTTGGGGGGTGAGTCGCAACAGCAGGTCTAGCTTACGGCCGAACTCGCCAGGTCGAGATTTAAGCAGGTTTATAGCGGCCGGTAGGTTGTTAGTGTTGATGGCGTATTCCACGCGACCATAAAAACTTTCAAGTGCTTGGTTGTTTCTGGCCTTCTTCGCAATGGCGTATACCTTTTCTGAGTATTCGCCCACGTGTAGGTTGTGAAATAGCCGTACCCACTTGTTGCGATGACGGCCAATATCTTCTTCGTTAATAACGCGCGCCAGTTGTAATGTTAAGGTTTTGCGTAGTGAGCGTGGCAGCGAGACATATTGTACGTTTTGTGCCAGTGACACGTCGCCTTCTGATAAGTACGTAGCAATACGTAGAATGTCAGTAGCGGTTTTCACCAAGGGGCTGATGTCTTTGTCCTGCGCCAATAGAATCGCTGCTATGATGCACTTGTTCTCCGCAAAGGGGATGTCTCCTGGGAAGATAAGCTGTGTGTTGTCCACGTTTAGCATAAACCACTCAAGTGTTTGTTTGTCGTCTTCAGCGATTGAATCGTTTGACTGCAAGAGCTTTGTGAAAATAGCGTTGATCTCGGTGTTGGTGGTCAGTCCAATTTCAATGAACTTGTTGGCTTCAAATGCATAGGCCCTTGGTAGGGCGCGGTAGTTAGGAGTCCATTGTCCCGCTGACCAGTAATGTCGAATGGCGTTGAAATATAATTCAACGTCTGAAGCGTCAATCATTTGCTCAGGAAAGTTTGGGTACATGGGTTGGTAATTAACGTGCGAACCTTTGCGTTTTTGAAGGGGGGGGATTAGCTCTTGAGCAAGGCGTGTTAACTGGACTTCGCTTAAGGTTTTTGCGGTATTTAACAGTTGCGCAGACATAATAAATCCGAGGTTCATTAGTTCGGCGTTAAGGGTTAATGCTGCCACGAAATTATCGATAGGCGCGGTGTAGATTTTGGTTTTCTCTGTTATGCCAGCGTCCAAAATGGTGCCATCAAAAACAACGGCGTCCAGCTTGTTGAGTGCGATTGTGTTCTTGTTCAGTGTGTTTGTTGTCGTATTTCTTGTAGCGTTCATGATTTGTGCCTTATTGATAAATATAAGAGAGCGACAGGGCTAATTTTTATAGTTTGTTAGAAGGAAGCACCTGTCATAGCCTATAAAGTGAGGGGAGTAGAAAACCTGATTTACGCTAGAGCTCTACCAACTGAGCTACAGTTGCCGAAACAACTGGCTGGACTCGAACCAGCGACCACTAGATTAGGATAAGTAGAAGGAAGGTTTTCTATAGCCTCGATTAATATATTGCGCGAATTGTGCCAAGTTAAAAATTTCCTTCATGCTATTTATAACTTATTGATAAATATAGAATAAATATTTATTATTGGTCGCTGGCACCTTTCTTATTTTAATGAGAAAGTATCATGATAAATAGATATATATCTAAAAGGATATTTCTCTATTTGGGTGGTATGGCGAGTAAATGGAGGGTTGCTTCATACGCATTCTGATAGCGGGGTGAATCTGAACTACGTTTAGTGCGCTATTTTCAATAATGCTACTGCAGCATCCCGACGCAAATCCTCTTTAATTGTTTGCTAATTCGCGCAATGTTCATTTAACCAGTGTGATAAAGTTTGAGGGGGTATGCCCTGCTGGCTTCGGCCTTTCTATGCTAAGTCTCGTTTTGCTCGTGAAAATTCATGCTGGCTCAGCATTTTTTTCTAAAATTGTTGCTATTCTCGTTATTAGTATGGCAACACAAGCCGCTACTAATGAATATGTTTTGAAACCTGCGATTGAACATCGCCTTAATAATGCTGAAAAAGTTACAATCGAAGGCGGTTGAGTAATCATTGAATAGACGTTGTTGTAGGTAAGCGATCCACGAACACCATTCTAGCATAACCCCTCTCCAGGAATCATAGTAACGACCTCAACTAAACTGGAGGTGCGTATGAACCAAAATCAATGGAAAGCTCACGTAGAGGCGTGTAACGCGAGTGGACTAAGCAAAAGTAAATATGCGAAGCAGCATGACCTCGTTTATCACAATTTCATCTATTGGTCCCAAAAACTCGCCAAGAAATCAGTCAACGACTTTGTCCCTGTAACCGTCAAACCGACAAAGTCTGCTGACGTCATTGCTAAATCCATGCCCGTGAAAGCTGCTAACGAAATATTGGGCGTAGTAGAATTCCCGAACGGCGCTAGACTAGTCATCCATAGTTCTGATTTGATTGCGCAGCTAACTGTCCTACTGACAGGCAAGGTGTGACACATGTGGTTACCCTCTAATGCCAATGTTTGGCTTTATCGCACGCCTGTCGATTTCAGAAAGCAGATCGATGGTCTCGTGTTATTGGTTGCCGATACTTTGCAGAAAAACCCGACGTCAGGACAACTTTTTGTCTTTCGCAATCGCCATGCGGACAAAATTAAAATGTTGTTTTGGGAAGATAACGGGTTTTGGCTCTTGTACAAGCGTTATAAAAAATCACGCTTTAAATTCCCACCCATTGTTGATGAAGCAATGGAGCTTTCGATGCCTGAATTACAGTGGTTATTATCCGGTATTGATTACACTCGACACACGCCGCCTGAAAAATTATTTGTTACGCAATTCATGTGATCAGTACGCTCTTATACCGGTCGTTTTTGGTATAATTACCACCACAATAAGTCGCGATACGAACCATGCTTACGTCTAAAAAAACACTCCAACTACAGGTCGAAGACCTCATGCAAGAGCGTGATGTGTTGCTTGAGAAGTGCAAGCAGTCAGAAGAAGCCTATACCGTGTTAATGCATCAACTCAAGGAGATGCTGCGCCATCGGTTCGGCCAGAAATTCGAGCGTTATGTGGATTCTGATAACCCTCAGTTATCGCTGTATGACGACAACGTGATTGACGAAGAGATAGTGGCTCCAGAACTGGATGACAATGTCGTCGATATTCAGTCGCATCAACGCCGCAAAAAAGCGGAAAAAGGATTTGCTGATCACCTGCCGAGGAAAGAGGTGACTATCCCTGTTGCCCAACACGATAAAACCTGTGAGTGCGGCTGTCAGAAAAAGGTGATCAGCCACGCTGTCCACGAACGGCTCAATTACCTTCCCCCTGTGTATGAAGTTATCATTGAACGCCGCGAGATTGTAGCCTGTCCTAAAGGGTGTGAAGGCGAAATGGTTACCGCCGACAAACCGAAGCACATCCTTCCAAAAGCCAAGTTCACTGCGTCGGTATTAGCACACATTATTGTGAGCAAGTTTGATGATCGCCAACCATTCTATCATTTAGAGAAAAAATCCAAGAAACGTGCAGATTTTACCCTGTCACGACAAACTATGGCCCGTGCCACGATCGAATGCAGCGATGCATTACAACCTCTTGTCAATTTAATGAAGGATCAGGTGATTGATTACGATGTTGGAGCGCTCGATGCCACCACACTACAGGTATTGAATGAACCTGGGCGTCCGGCTACCCGAAAATCCTATGTGTACCTGTTTAGAGGTGGTACACCCGGAAAAGAGGCCGTGTTGTATGAATACAATGCGACGGATCACAAGCATTTTGTGAATGATTGGTTTGCCGGTTTTAGTGGCACGCTTCATTGTGACTGCGACCCCTTCTTCGATTTGCTATTTACACCCAGTGGCGTGAATCCCAGCTTTTGCAACGCCCATGCAAGGCGTAAATTTGAGCCCATCGCGAATGCGACCCAAGGTAATGGTTTGGCGAAGCAGGCAATGGCCTTCTATAAGCGAATCTATCGCATCGAGCGACATGCAAAGAACGAGAAGATGAGCGCAATCCAACGGAACGATCTGCGTCAGCAGCGAACCAAGCCTATTATGGAAGAATTTAAACAATGGCTTGATGATCATTACCCGACCGTACTGCCGAAATCACCGCTAGGCCGAGCTTTTGCCTATTGCCTGAAACACTGGGACGGGCTGTGTGAATTTCTCAATGATGGTCGTTTGGAGGCAGGTAACAATCTTACGGAGCAGGAGATTAAACCGTTCGTCATTGCGAGGAAGAACTTTATGTTTGCTAACTCTGTCGATGGAGCCAAAGCCTTGTGTTTACACTTTAGTTTGATAAGGACAGCGAAGCGTCATCAACTCGATCCTTATCGATATTATGTCAAAGTCTTGGAAGCTATACCTCACTGCGAGACGATTGAAGATTATGAAGCGTTACTGCCATGGAATATTGATTTGGAAAAAGTTGGTACGGTTGAGCAAGCGGCATAATGCGGTTGGGGATATTTTGTACAATCTTAGGGGTTGATACGGTAAAAAAACTTTGGACACTGTGTTTTTATAAGACTATAAAATAGGAGCTAAAACCAAGAATGGTCAATATAGACCCAGGGATTTGTGGCTAGATGTAGGAATAAAGTGTCTATATTTGGAAAAGTTTACCAGATCTGGATATTCGTTATATTAAGCTGTTATGGGATTTCAAGAGACAATATAATATGCCAACATTTTCAGTTGAGTTGAGTTCGCTCTGGAGGAAACGAAGAAAAGCTATCGGACGCGATCTAACAGCAGAGGAAGGAACTGTACTCGAAGGTGAACTATTTGAAATTTGGATTCAAGATAAGAGGTACGATGATCTAATTCGTTATGTACTTCACTCCTTTGGCCGGGATGGAGGTCAAATTGAAATCGCCATATTGGGACACGCCTTAACTGAGTCTAATGATATTGAACGTATCCATAAGCTTTTTCGATCGTTACTTTCTCGGCGTTTAAGAGGATATTGGGAGTTTTGGCCTGAAGCTAAAGATGGGCACATCGGATGTATGTTTCAAGCAGCAAAGCATATGTCAGACACAATGGAAATATATGTAGAATATTTCGTACGCTTAAATAAAGCTGGATTAGAGCAAGAGCAGGAACTTATTAGAAAAGAAATGCTACATTTTCAAAAGCGTGAATTGCCAAAGAGTTTTAAGCCCGGTGGCCTTCAATAAATTAAAGATTAAGGTATAACCAGCATATCCAGAGCGAATTGTAATGTTTGTGCGCCTTTATGCCCACTCCGCTGGCGCTCCATTCTTGCATAAATTCGCCCAAACATTACAATCGCCTGATAGTTGGCGTTATAATTTACGTCCAATCTTCTAGAGTTAAGTCAGGTACTCTAGAAAACTCTTTTGTGTTGTTTGTTACCAGAACAGAATCTATGCTTCGAGAGTGTGCAGCAATTAGAAGATCATTGTTTCCAATAGTATTTCCTTCTCTTTTCAAGAGTGCACGTATAGCTCCGTAATGTCTGGCTGCTTCTTCATCCCAAGGGTCAATTAAAATTCTTTGCGTAAAATCATCAAGCTGTTCCCATCGTTTCTCGCGTAGATGTGCGTCGCCATTTTCGATGCCAAAACAAAGTTCTCCAAATGTTACCGATGAAATACAAATGTTTTTAATAGCCTTGAACTTTCTTTTAGCTTTTTCTGGTCTGTTTTTTAAAACAAAAATGCAGGTGTTGGTATCAAGCATGTACATTAAAAGAAATCCCTTTCTTGTGGTTGCTCATCGTCGCGTTGATTCAGGAAATCGTCGCCGAAAGCTGATGTCTGATTAAAGAAATCATCCCAGGATGATTGCTTGGGAGATATAACAACTTCCTCACCCTGTCTACGAACATAAACTTCATCGCAATTAAATCTGTATTCTTTAGGCAACCTTACGGCTTGGCTTCGACCGTTCATGAATATTTTTGCAGTATGTGTGATCATCATGGAATACCTATGTGACTGATATATACCAAGTAGTATATACTAAATGCGTGCTTTTTGGAGTAATTTGGGTAGTTTTGTTTATGCTTCGTCATATTTACGGGTGTTTGGGGCTGAGATTCATAACCTTTTGAATTTAATGGATATAATGGCTCTCATTTTGAGGAAGGGATTGAGTGATATGTGGAAGCGTAAACATTTCCACAGACGGAACAGGGACTATGTTTGACCTAACGCGTTGATTTAGTGGCGAAAACGGAGGATAGTTGGGCTTTATTGAAATCATGATATGTGGAATGGAGTTTTGGTTACGCGTTCACATATACAGCTGTTATTGGTAATTCAATGAAAGAACCACTTTGGGATGCTATCTGGCGAGAGAATATTGAAGAAGTAAGTCGCCTTTTAAAGCCGAATACTGATTTTACTACTCAAGCGAGTAATGGCCA
>MAAC01018274.1_pt1 | contig 42284 bp, 32 predicted proteins | sample 1115981 | NCBI WGS metagenome assembly MAAC01 (sample SAMN04961126, study PRJNA320927) | seawater metagenome | isolation source: sample BD02T64 sea water enriched with oil for 64 days | place: USA:Gulf of Mexico | collected 2013-07-27 | reverse complement strand
TCACGCCGGTGGTCGCGGGTTCGAGTCCCGTCCGCTCCGCCAATTCACCGAAACGAGAACAAAAGCTTTTAAAGTCAAAAGAAAAAAGCGTATCATCGGATACGCTTTTTTTTTGGCTTCTAGGCCGCTGAATCAAAGGCTTAGAGCTATACAAATAATAAGTTAATAAAAATATTAATATTTTGAATTCCAGTCAGTAAGAGAGAAAAGCTATGCAGGGTTTTAGAGATCTGCTCAAGGGATGGTTTGGTAAAGTACTTTTAACAATTTTTATTTTACCTTTCGCATTTTTTGGCATTCAAGGATTATTTCAAACAGGCGGAAGAAGTGATGCTTCTATAGTTGTTGATGGTGAAGAAATAACCAATGCTCAGATTGATCGATCTATTGAGCAGCAACGACAAAATCTAGCGCAACGAATGGGGGGCGGTATTGACCCTTCGGTTCTTAGTTCCGACTTGTTGCGACCAGGTGTAGAGGAAACTCTGATTCAAAAAAGCTTGTTGAAAACAGCCGTTGGTCAAGAAGGGTTGTATCTTCCGCAGGAGAAGGTTTCCTCTTATGTTCGGGCGATGCCAATGTTTCAGGATGACGTAACCGGAGAGTTTTCCCAGGTTAAGTTGGAGCGTGTTCTTGTTCAGATCGGATACAGCGGCACTCGCTTTTTTGAAGAGATATCCCAGAGCTTATTAATTGAGCAATTGCAAAAGGGAGTTTCGGCAACAGCTTTTGTTACACCAAAGGAGTTGGAAGCGTTGGTTGTGCTTGATGGCCAGAAACGAAACGTTGCTACCGTTACTCTATCCTCAAAGAGTTACGAAGATAAAGTTGAACTCAGTGATGAAGATGTTCAGACGTACTACGCAGCTCATGCTGATCAATATCAAACACAGGAAAAGGTTAAGGTGTCTTTTGTGAATATCACAGCAGATCACTTTTTGTCTGACGATGTTGAGATTGCTGAGGCAGATATTCGTGAGCGCTTTGATGGTGAAATTGAGGCTTTGAAAAAGAAAGAGCGTCGCCGGGCTTCTCATATTCTCGTTGAAATTAACGATGATCAATCTGAGGAGCAAGCTTTGGTTAAAATCAAGGATGCAAAAGCTAAGCTTGATAGTGGGCAGGAATTTGATGCCGTTGCTCAAGAGCTTTCAGAAGACATAGCGACGTCAAAAGCAGGCGGAGATCTTGGCTTCTCAGCAAGAGGCATTTATGACGCGTCTTTTGATGATGCACTGTTTGCTTTAGAGGAAGCCGAGGTATCTGATATCGTGCGTACGGAATTTGGCTATCACCTCATTAAGCTGGCAGGTGTTGAGGCTCCTGATCTGCCCGAGTTTACTGCTGAATCTACTCGTATTTCAACGGAGCTCAAGGCCGATAGGGCGGAAGAGGAGCTTGCTGTTGCTGTTGATGAGCTAAACCGTTTGGCTTTTGAGTCAGGGGATCTCTCTGCCATCGCTGAGAAATTCAATGTCACAGTTCAAACATCAGGCTGGGTTCAGAAGGCTGGTGGTCCAGGATTGTTTGCTGATCGTTCACTCGCTGAGGCAGCGTTTGCAGAGTCAGTGCTTCAAGATCAAAATAACAGTGAAGTGATTGAAACCGAAAAGAACGGCCTTGTTGTACTTCGACTGGAAGAGCATGAAGATGCCAGAACGTTGGATCTTAAGGAAGTTAAGGGAAGAGTTGTTGCTGCGCTGAAAAAACAAAAATCGATTGAAAAGGCAAAGTCTGATGCCAGCGCAATCGTTAAGAGTGTTGATGAGGGTAAATCGACTAACGATATCGAGAGCGAGTATTCGGTTGAGTGGAAAGTAACCGATGCCGTTGCACGTCAGAATAGTGAGCTTGATCGTGCTGTTGTTAGTAAGATTTTTGAGCTACCTAAGCCAGAAGGTGATAAGAAGACAACATCATCAGTACAGTTAACGAATGGTGATTGGGTTGTTGTTGTACTGTCAGGGGTTTCGGATGGCGAATATAAGCTGTCGGATCAAGAGGCCTCTCAGATGGGCTCGGTCGTTGCCGGTCGGTTTGGTCAAACAGATTTTCAAGGTTACCTAGGAACGTTGAAAGCTAACGCCCAGATTACTAGGAATTGATCGTTAACCGGTTGTGAATGTCTGTTAATACCAGATAATAAAAAACCCTCAATTGAGGGTTTTTTATTATCTGGTATTTGCTTGTCTACTTTATCTTTCGTTGGGTTTAGCTGTTGTCAGGGTTTCCCATGCTAACAGTGTTGATGCCACCATCAACGTAAGTGATCTCAGCGCTGATACCGCTGGCTAAGTCAGAGCACAAAAATGCCGCTACGTTTCCAACTTCTTCAATGGTTACATTTCGTCGCAATGGTGTTTGTGCTTCATTGAAGCTTAACATTTTACGGAAGTCTTTAATGCCAGAAGCAGCAAGAGTCCTTATAGGGCCTGCTGAAATGGCGTTAACGCGTATACCTTCGGGCCCAAGGCTGGATGCCATGTAGCGTACGTTAGCTTCTAAGCTCGCTTTTGCTAGTCCCATTGTGTTGTAGTTAGGGATTACACGCTCGGCCCCTAGGTAGGATAGGGTAAGTAGCGAACCATTGGTACCTTGCATCATTTTTCGGCCGTATTTTGCAAGTGCAACAAAGCTATAAGAACTGATGTCATGAGCAATTTTGAACCCTTCACGAGTCGTAGCATTTACGTAGTCACCGTCTAATTCATGTGCAGGAGCGTAACCTACTGAATGGACAATGCCATCAAGGCTATCCCAGTGTTCACCTAAGGAGGTGAAAACAGCTTCGATTTCGTCATCTAATGCTACGTCACAAGGGAAGCACAGGTTGGTATTCCATTCTTGACCAAACTTTTCAACTCGCCCCTTTAACTTGTCATTTTGATAAGTAAGCGCGATTTCAGCGCCTTCTCTGTGCATTGCCGCTGCGATGCCATAAGCGATTGAGCGTTTGCTAGCAACGCCTACAATTAGTATTTTCTTTCCAGCTAGAAATCCCATAATGCTACTCTTTTAAATGAATGCGTTTCAATAGGTAAGTGTGAATCAAAGTGACTCGTTGGGGAACCCCCGTTTAATCCTTTGTTACAGATTAAGTGCGGTGGATATAAGCTCTTTGGTATATTCGGTTTTAGGGTTTTGGAAAATCTCGGCTGCAGAACCTTGTTCGGTTACTTTTCCATCTTTTAGTACCATGATGTCATGAGCGAGTGCTTTAACAACCTTTAAGTCATGGCTTATAAATACGTAACTAAACTGGTATTTTTCTTGTAGTGAGCGTAATAGGTCGACCACTTGGCATTGTACCGAGCGATCTAGGGCCGAGGTGGGCTCGTCTAATATAATAAGCTCAGGCTTCAGAATGAGAACTCTGGCAATAGCGATACGTTGGCGTTGTCCACCAGAGAATTCATGGGGGTAACGGTGGCGTGTGGCAGGATCAAGTCCAACTTCCTTCATGATCTGTATGATGAGTTTGTCGCTTTCTTGCTTCGGCATTGGGTTGTGAATAGCCAAGCCTTCAGAAATGATGTCAGCCGCGGACATTCGTGGACTCAAGCTGCTAAAAGGGTCTTGGAATACAATTTGTAATGATTTTCGGTATGGCCTAACGTCTGATTGGCTGAGGTTTTGGATGTTTATGCCGTTAAATATTATGGAGCCATGACTTGAGCAGAGTCGTAATAGGCCTTGTACCAATGTCGTTTTACCGGAGCCACTTTCCCCAACGATTCCAAGAGTTCTTCCTTTTTTTAGTGCGAAATTTATGTTGTTTACTGCTTTGACGTGCCCAACCGTACGCTTAAATACGCCTTTTTTAATGGGAAACCATACGTTAAAGTCGGACACTTCCAGCAAAGCCCCGTCCTGCTCGGTTGTGCTGCAGGGTGAGCCACTTGGCTCAGATGCAAGTAATCTTTGCGTGTAAGGGTGCTGAGGAGATTTAAATAGAGCTTGGCAATCGTTTGTTTCTACAAGTTCCCCATCACTCATTACGGCGACGGTATCGGCATAACGTTTTACAATACCAAGGTCATGGGTTATCAGCAGGATGGCCATGCCCATTTTTTGTTGCAACTCTTTTAATAAATTCAGTACTTGTTTTTGAATGTTTACATCGAGAGCGGTAGTTGGTTCATCGGCGATAAGTATGTCAGGCTCATTAGATAGGGCCATCGCAATCATTACCCGCTGGCGTTGTCCCCCGGACAACTCGTGTGGGTAGGACGATAGTTTTTGTTTTGGATCTGGGATGCCAACGAGTGTCAATAACTCTATTACTCGGCGTTTTATGTCTTTTGCCGATAGTTTTCCGTGAAGTAGGAGAGTTTCACTAATTTGCTTTTCAACGGAGTGTAAGGGGTTTAATGCTGTCATGGGTTCTTGGAAAATCATTCCAATACCGTTACCTCTAACGGATTGCATATGAGATAACGGGGCGTTTAATAGCTCTCGGTTATTATAGCTGACAGACCCTGATGGGAAATGGCATGAGTTTTCGGGTAGAAGTCGGAGGATAGCGTGAGCGGTAACGGACTTTCCTGATCCGCTTTCACCTACAAGGGCAAAAGTTTTGCCTTTTTGCAGATTGAAACTGACGTTTTTTACAGCACAGTTAATTTGGTTTGCTTGTGTAAAGGTTACCGAGAGATTATTGACGGATAGTATGTTTTCGGTCATTTTGTCGTTCATTAGTTAAGCCTCGGATCGAAGGCATCGCGTACGGCTTCTCCGATGAAAACAAGGAGGCTGAGCATTATTGATAATACGGCAAAAGCCGAAATCCCTAGCCAGGGAGCTTGCAAGTTAGCTTTGCCCTGAGCAATGAGTTCACCGAGTGATGGGTCACCAACGGGCAAGCCAAAACCCAGAAAGTCTAATGCGGTAAGTGTTGTGATTGAGGAAGTAAGGATAAATGGCATAAAGGTGAGTGTAGATACCATTGCATTAGGTAATACGTGCCGAATCATGATGGTTTTGTCATCCAAGCCAAGAGCTTTTGCGGCTTTGACGTAATCTAGATTTCTGCCTCTCAAAAACTCCGCTCTTACAATACCGACCAAAGACATCCAGCTAAAGAGCAGCATTATTCCTAAGAGCCACCAGAAATTGGGAGTGACGATGCTTGCTAATATGATCAATAGAAATAGCATGGGTAAAGCATTCCAGATTTCTATAAGGCGCTGCATGATTAAATCAAGTTTGCCGCCGTAATATCCCTGAATAGCACCAGCAAAGACTCCTATGATGGTGCTGAACACCGTCAGCGTAATACCGAATATTACGGAGATTCTAAAGCCGTATAGGATGCGAGCCAGCACATCTCTTCCTTGATCGTCCGTTCCTAGCCAGTTAACGCTATCGGGAGGGGAGGGGGCAGGTGTTGTTAGGTCATAGTTTATGGTGTTATAGCTAAAAGGAATCGGCGGAAAAATGAGATAACCTTTTGCATTGATTAGTTCTGCCACGTACTCGTCACGATAGTCTGCTTCAGTTTCAAACTCCCCGCCAAACTCTAATTCAGAATAAGTAAATAAGAATGGAAAGTATATTTGTTCGTCGTAACTGACTATGACTGGTTTGTCGTTGGCGACTATTTCAGAAAAAAGCGCCACTGTGAATAGGGCGGTGAATATCCAAAGAGAATACCAGCCTCGCTTGTTGTTTTTGAAATTTTCCCAGCGCCGTTGATTTATTGGGTTTTTCATACGTTACTCCCTAGACTCAAAGTCAATTCGGGGGTCTATCAGTGTGTAGGTGATGTCACTGATTATATTCATAACAAGGGAGATTAACGCAAAAATAAACAGTGTGCCAAAGATGACGGGGTAGTCTCGTGATAATACGGATTCGAAACCTAAAAGCCCGAGGCCATCAAGAGAAAAGATAACTTCAATAAGTAATGCGCCGGTAAAAAAGATACCAACAACAGCAGAGGGAAAGCCCGCAATGATGATCAGCATTGCATTGCGAAATACATGACCATAGAGAACCTGTTTCTCTGTTAACCCTTTCGCTCTAGCGGTAATGACATATTGTTTTCCGATTTCATCCAGAAATGAGTTTTTGGTAAGCATTGTAAGCATTGCAAAGCTACTTACGACCGACGCGAAAACGGGTAATGTAATGTGCCAAAGATAATCTTTGATTTGTGCAAAAGTACTTAATGAATCAAAGTTTGTAGAGGTTAAGCCTCGCAACGGAAATATATTAAAATAACTGCCGCCAGCAAGTAGAACAATTAATAATATTGCAAACAGAAAACCAGGGATTGCGTATCCAATGATTACAATGCTGCTGGTCCATATGTCAAAGGGTTCGCCGTGTTTTATTGCTTTCTTGATGCCAAGTGGTATGGAAATTAAGTAGGCGAGTAATGTCGTCCATAGTCCGAGAGAGATAGATACAGGTAATTTTTCTATGATGAGTCCGATTACCGATTTGTCACGAAAAAAGCTATCACCAAAATCAAGGGTGAAATAGTTCACTAACATATCGCCGAAACGTTCTGACGCAGATTTATCGAAGCCGTAGAGCGCTTCAATTTTTTTTACAAGGTCTGGGTCTAAGCCTTGTGCTCCCCTATAATCTGATTGACCATTGGATGAGCTTCTTACCTCTGCGCTTGTTGAATTGCCGAGTCGGTTAGCGGTATTGCTTTCAAAACCTTCTAGCTTCGCGATCATTTGCTCTACTGGGCCACCAGGGGCTGATTGGATAATGGCGAAGTTAATCGCCAAAATCCCAAGCAGAGTCGGTATTATTAGGAGTAATCGTCGAATAATATATGCAGTCATAAAAGAGAATCAGTTATTGATTGGGCGCTTTCCACCAGGTATCAAACCCAAGGCTATATTTGGGAGCGATTTTGGGATGTCTAAAAAAATCTCGATAGGCAACACGATAGGAGCTGATGTGCCATTGAGGTACCACGTAATGGCCCCAGAGAAGGACTCGATCAAGAGCCCTGCATGCAGTGATTAGGTCGTCGCGAGACTCGGCACCAATAACTTCATCAATCAGATGGTCAACGACGGGGTCTTTTATGCCGATAAGGTTTCGGCTACCACGATGGTCGGCGTAGCCAGAGTACCAGTAATCACGCTGTTCGTTGCCTGGCGAGGAGGATTGGGAAAATGTTTGAATGATCATATCAAAATCAAATTCACGTCGCCTTTCAATGAATTGAGACCCATCAATAACTCGAATGGTTGCCTTGATGCCCAATTTTTCAAGATTTTTGGCGTACGGTAATATTACTCGTTCAAATGTTTTTTGATAAATGACAATTTCAAAATTGAAGAGTTTGCCATTTTTATTTGTTAAAGCACCTTCTTGGATTATCCAGCCTGCTTCTTTAAGAAGTTTGGTTGCTGCGCGCAGGTTTAACCGGTTTTTTCCATTACCTTTGGTTTCCGGGGTGGGATACTCTTTTAAAAATAATTCTGTAGGTAAGTCGACCTTGAATGGTTCAAGTAGTACGAGCTCCTCTTTTGACGGTAGTCCACTTGATGCAAGCTCGGAGTTTGAAAAGTAGCTAGTGCTTCTGCTATATGCGCTATAAAATAGGTTCTTATTTGTCCACTCAAAATCGAATGCCAAGCCAAGTGCTTGGCGTACTTTAGGGTCTTGAAAAAGCTCTCTGCGGGTATTGATTGCGAACGCCTGCATGCCTGCAGGGTTTTCGTGAGGGATTGTAGCTAGAATAATGCTTTTGTCTTCAAATGCAGGCCCTTCATATTGTGTTGCCCAACTTTTTGAACTGTTCTCTTCGCGTATGTCGAAGTTTTTTGATTTAAATGCTTCTAATGCAACATTGGGGTCTCGATAGTAATCAAAGCGAATTTCGTTGAAATTGAAATGACCGACTCGAGTGGGGTGGTCTTTGGCCCAGTAATTTTTCACGCGCTGGTAGGATATGTCCTTGCCTTGGCTGAACTTGGCGATTTTGTATGGGCCGCTACCTAATGGAGGGGAGAGGGTTGCTGAAGTGAAATCTTTGTTTTTCCAATAGTGTGCGGGTAAAACTTGAAGTTGCCCCAGTATTAATGGAAGCTCTCGATTTTTTCCATCTCGAAAGTGAAATGTAATTGTGTGTTCATTGATGATCTTAACTTCTGTTACATCGGCGTAGTAGGCACCGTAGAATGGGCGGCCCTGTTTCGTTAGTGTGTTAAAGCTGAATAATATATCTTCTGATGTGATTGGGTGCCCATCGTGAAAGTATGCTTGTTTATCGATGAAAAAGGTAACTGAGTCGTTTGCTTTAGATACTGAAATACGCTCAGCAACCAATCCATATTGAGTAAATGGCTCGTCACTTGACGCTACCGTGAGCGTGTCGTAAATATAGCCAACACCTGTTGCAGGTTCACCTTTGGGGATAAAAGGATTAAAACTATCAAAAGATCCGTTTGCCGAGCGAACAATGTTGCCACCTTTCGGTGCATCAGGGATTACATAGTCAAAGTGAGAAAAACCTTCGCTATATTTGGGCTCACCATGCATCGCTAGCGCATGGACACCTTTGCCTAATGCCTGGGCATGAGTACAGAACAATGAAAACGCTAGTGATATTGTAAAAAGTAATAACGTTGATTTTTTTTTGTGTTGCATGAAGGTCTTTTAACATCCGTTAGTGTTTGTTTTCTATCCACCAGCTTGTAAAGCCGAGGTTGTATTGAGGTTGGACACCCGGTCTAGCGAAATGATTCCAGTACGCTATACGATGATAATTCAAGTGCCAGTGAGGTACTGTGTAATAGTTCCACAATAGAGCCCTGTCTAGTGCTTGGGTGGCCGATGTTAAAGAGGCTCTGTCAGATGCTGAGGTGATGTTGTCAATGAGCATATCAATAACGGGGTTGTTAATGCCTGCAAAATTTCTGGAGCCACGAACGTCAACTTGGGACGAGTGAAAGTATAGCCGTTGTTCATGGTTTGGCGATAAGGTTTGAGGGTAAACGAAAGTAATAATATCAAAATCCTTTTCGTCCAACCTTACTTTGTATTGGCTTCGGTCAACGACCCTGACAGCTGCGTTGATGCCGACACGAGAAAGGTTTTTTATGTAAGGATTAATGACTCGGGTAAAGCTTGGTTGGTTTACGAGAAACTCGAACTCAAACTTGTCCCCTGATTTGCTATGAATGAGTTGATTGTTCGATAAGACCCAGCCCGCTTGTTTTAGTAGCGAGGTTGCCTGCCTGAGTTGGGGGCGAATGTTTCCATTAGCTTTTGTTTTATCAAGTTTAAAAGGGGTATTAAGAATACCTTCTGGTAATGAGGTTTGATGTGGAAGCAAATACTCTCGTTCAGCGCCTTGCGGGACCCCGGTGGTTTCAAAGGGTGAATTAGGGTAGTAGGTATTTGAGCGTTTATAGGCATTAGCAAAAATGGTCTTGTTGGTCCATTCAAAATCAAATAATAGGGAAAGTGCCTTCCGTACGCGTATATCTTTAAATAGCGGTCTTCTTAAATTCAAAAAGAAAGCTTGGCTACCACTTGGGATTTTATGCCTGATCTCCTCCTTTATAACTTCACCTGAGTTGCGTGCGGGGAAGTCATAGGCGGTGGCCCAGTCTTTTGACACGTACTCGTAAAACACGTCAATATTACCTGCTTTGAACGCTTCTAGTGCAACGGTGCGGTCTTTAAAGAAATCGATGCGGACGCTATTGAAATTAAATTGACCTTGATAAAGAGGGTGTTCTTTAGCCCAATGGTCGTTAACTCTAGAAAATTCAATATGGCTACCCAGTTGGAATTTTTTGATTTTATAAGGGCCGCTGAGAAGTGGCGCTACTGTTGATGCATCGTTAAAGGCATGTTTTGTCCAGTGCGCTTTAGACATCACGGGGAGTTCGCCAATACGCAACATCAGACTTTTTCTGTTTGCTCCTTTAATATTAAATTGTATTGAATGCTGATTAAGTACTTTGATTGAGGTGATGTTGCGATAAATATCGAGGTATTTAGGATGAGCAAGGTCACTTCGTAATAGTTGGATGCTGTTTTCTACGTCATTAGCCGTAATGGACGAGCCATCATGAAATTTTGCATTGGGGTTGATGGAAAAGCGTATCCATGAAAGGTCTGTAGGGTACTCAATGTTGGCACAAATGAGGCAATAGGCCGTTTGTGCTTCATCCCCCGAGGGTAGGTAGTCTCCTGTCCCGACCATAAGGGGCTCGTTGGCTTCGCTAAAGCCGTACATGCCCATGCCAGGCGTGTTAATTGGGCTAATCCCTTTTAATAGATAAGGGTTTAAGGTGTCATAAGAGCCAAAACCAGCGAGTGTAATGCTGCCTTTTTTTGGGGCATCTGGATTTACGTAGGTTTTTGCAGCACTTGTGGGAAGATAGGATGGGCTGTCAAAAAGGCTGAGTGATGAGGCTTTGGTGGTGTCCTGGCCGAAGGTTTCGGCAGACAGTAATTTGGATGATAATAATAAGGGTAAGATAAACGTTATTAATATTGCTGTATTGTGCATTTAACGTCGACTTTTAATAAATGTTTTTGTTCGCGCAAGGGGCGCTACCTTTTTGATTCTTATATGATAAGTAGATTAATCTACCCCATAGCTGTTGGTATTGCTAGCTATAAGAAAGGAAGTCTATTGAATTAATTCGATATAAGGAGGGGTCAAGGTTTGTAATTTGAACTAATCTTCTAAGACGTGAAGCTGAATGTAATACCTTGAGGGAAAGCAGGTTGTTGATGGCTGAAGATCAGACAGACACTGAAACTATTGACCAATTAATTGATTCGTTGAGTAAAAGAAGCATGCCAGCAATGGCTAGTTCCATTAACCAAATGGGCCAGCTTACCTCTTCGGATAATTCGCGCGTGTCTCAGCTTACTGAGCAGGTGTTAAAAGACCCAACGTTAACCACGAGGGTACTTCAGGTTGCAAACAGTGTTATTTATCGTGGGTCTGGCCAAGTAAACACCATTACACGGGCAATAGTGTTGATGGGTTTCACCTCTATACGTGATATTTCATTGTCGATGAAAGTACTTGATGAAATGTTAAAAAAATCCCCGACGCAGCATTTGAAGAATGTGATGGCAAAGTCCTTTCACGCTGCAATGCAAGCTAAGGGGTTGGTTAGTAATGCCAAGTACGGAGTTAAGGAGGAGATTTTCATCTCAAGTTTACTTCATCATTTGGGAGAAATGTCGGTGCTTTCTCGTGATGATGATTTAAGCCGTAAGCTAGATCACCTTATTTCTAAGCAAGGAGTATCACCGGATATGGCTGCTCAGCAAGTCTTGGGGTTTTCTTTCCAGGATTTGACGTTAGGTTTGGCTAATAGCTGGAGTTTGGGCGATATGATGAAGGATGCGGTTAGCCCTTCTACAAAATTAACCCGCCCGGTGGAAGCTGTTTTGTTGGGGGAAGAATTAAGCCAAGTTGCGGGGTTAGGGTGGGATTCTGAGCCTGTCGCTTCAGTCATTAAGCGGATCGCAGATTTTGGTGGTGTTGATACAGCGGCGGCTTTAGAGCAAGCTAAACAGGTGGCAGACTATGCACGAGAGGTAGCCAGTCATTATGGTGCTGACGCAGTAAAACACCTTATTCCACCGTCAAATTACACAACTGATACAGCCGAACGTTTGAATGTCATTACTTTTACTCAGAATGAAGTAGATAGTCCCGATGATAATGTAAGCCTGCCCGAAAGCGGCTCACTAGATACAGTTGTTCAAATGGATGTGGAGGCACTAGAGGTAGAGGTAGCACAGAAAGCACAAAAGAAAACACAAAGAATAATGGTGGAGCTTGATATAACGCCTGAAATGATTGATGCCGCATTACGTAAAGAACCGCTGCCTCCGATGAAAACGTTGCTTGCTCAAGCTGAGAATAGTTCAGGCGCTGAAGAGTTTACAAAAACGGTGGCGCAGCCTGTCACAAGCAAGGCCGTTGTTGAAGATTCGGCCGTAGAAAAAGTCGATACAGATTTGCATATGGAATATATGCAAAGGATTGGTGATTTGCTGGCGGGGAAAAAGCTGAATGTGAATGAGATATTTTCTCTAATACTAGACGCTATGAAGGATGCATTAGGCTTGGAGCGTGTCTCGATGGCGTTATTATCTAAGGATAGAAAAGTGTTGAAAGCTAAGCTTTTTGGTGGTGATGTGTCGGAGTCTTTTGAATCTTCATTTGAATTCAAGGTGGATGTTGATAACGCCTTTTCTTATGCCATAGGGCAGGCCCAGCCATTTTGGGCGGGCAGAGATAAAACAGGGGGCAAAGATTACCTTATTACGCAACCCATTCAAAAAGTGCTTGGGCAAGGAGGTTTTTTTGTTGCTCCTATCGTCGTTTCAAGAAAACCTATTGGTGTGTTTTACGCAGATCAAAGAGATTCGGGCATAGAGCTTACGGGGCAGCAGTTTATGAATTTTAGTATGCTCGCCCAGCAAGCAAGCATCGCCCTGTCAACGTTAAAGTAAATTCGCCCATCTAAGGGGCGTTGGTAATATCAACATAGAGTGTTACCAATTGACCTGGTTGTAAGTACCGTTTTAAATCAACTTTGTTCCAACGTTTAATCTCATTGACTGACACGTTAAACTTGTCAGCGATACGAGCGTATGAATCACCATTACGCGCTTTATAGTTAACTTTTCTAATCTTTCCGCTTTTACGCCCTGTTGGACTTTTGTTGGCTACCCATATAGTGAGTTTTTTTCCAGACACTAAAGGGTCTGTTGGAGCCATACCATTCCATTTGGCGAGAGACCGTGTCTTGACTTTATATCGTTTAGCGATTTTCCAAAAGCTATCCCCTGGCTGTACATAATGATGTACGCGACGCTTTCCTTTAACCGCTCTGTTGGTCTTGGCTTTCATGCGCTGGTCAAGTGCCAAACGGTAGGCTTTTGACGATTGTGCTGCGGAAGGAATCAAGATTGTTTTGCCAGCTACTATCCTGTTTCCTTGGATATGGTTTACATCTCTAATCATCGCGGGTGTTGTTTTATTTGCTCTAGCAATGGAGATTAAGCTATCGCCAGATTTTATTTTATAACGAGACCAGGTAACCCGCTCTTCTTTGGGTAGCTTCGACAGTCCGATAGTAAACGCTTCAGCTTTTTCAATGGGTAAAAGTAATGAATGAGGGCCTTCAGGGTCGGTTGCCCATCGATTGAAACCTGGATTAAGTGTGTAAAGTTCATCGATACTTACGTTGGCAAGGGTTGCTGCTTGAGCCATATCAATTTGTGAGCCTGTATAAGCGATAGCAACTTGAGGGGCGTTGGCGATGAGGGGTAGTGTAATGCCATATTTTTCAGGTGTTTTAAAAATCTGAGCTATTGCGATGAGCTTAGGTACGTAGGCCCGTGTTTCTTTGGGTAGTTTTAAGGACCAAAAATCGGTTGGTCGCCCATGTTTTTTGTTATATCGAACAGATTTTCGAACTGTTCCGCCTCCGGAGTTGTAAGCTGCGAGTGCCAGCAGCCAATCTCCGTCAAATTGAGCGCTGAGTTTTGTTAAATAGTTAAATGCAGCATCAGTAGACGCTTTTACATCCCTTCGCCCATCGTACCACCAGGTTTGTTTTAACCCGTAGGCTTTACCTGTGCCGGGTATAAATTGCCAGATACCTGATGCTCTTCCGTGAGAATAAGCAAAGGGGTCGAAGGCACTTTCTACTATGGGCAAAAGCACTAATTCTGCAGGGATGTTTCGATGTTTTGCCTGTTGGTAAATATAATAAATATAGGGTTCAGCGCGTTTTACAACACGACGAATATATTCGGGGTGGGAGGCATACCAATTGCGCTGAGCAACAGTTCTTGCGTTGTTGGACGATAAATCCAAAGAAAAACCAGCTGATAAATCTTCCCAAAATGGTATTGCCTCAACTGGATTCGCTTCATGGATGTTGCGTGCTGTGACAGGAGGAGGGGTTACTTTAGGTTGGCTTTCTGGGGTGTTTTTTATAAACGCAGTGTTATTAGTGCTGGCAGTGGTGCCGGTGATAGGTAAATTTTTACAGCCAACTAGCATTGTGATCAATGCGATAAGCAGTGTACTTGAAAAGGTGTTGAGGCCAAAATGCTTAAAAGACTTCATAGTGAATTAAAATACATCCTTCCAGCGACGAATTGCAGCGAATATTGAGATATCATCTTCCAGTTTCTCATCAGCCCAGTCTTCTACAGTATATTTGAGTTGAGGGCTGTCCCAGCGCAAAAATGGATTTACCTTTTTCTCACTCCCAAGCCAGCAAGGAACCGACGGCGTATTTTGGTCTCGTAGCGCCGTGACTTCTAAAGTGCGTTGCTGAATATCAATGTTCTCCGGTTCTAGCGTCATGGCAAAAGCGAGATTTGATAGTGTGTACTCATGCGTGCAATACACCAGCGTGTTGTCTGGAAGCAAGCTGAACTTTTTCATAGCATTCAGCATTTGTTCAGCTGTACCTTCAAACAATCGCCCGCAGCCCGATGAAAATAGAGTGTCGCCACTAAATAGAACGGGTTGGCCACCAGGGAGAGTGCCAGTGTAAGCAATATGCCCCGCGGTATGGGCCGGCACATCCAGTACATCAAGTGAGATGTTTCCAATAGGAAGCGAAATACTGTCGCCTTCTTTCAATGAGACTGTTGAATGGGGAACCGTTTCATTTGCGGGGCTCCAAACAGGAATGTCGGGGTGAGCATTTATAAGTTGACCAATACCCGCGATATGGTCTGGGTGATAATGGGTGACAATAATTCCCGCTAAAGAAAGGTTTCTTTTTTCAATAAACTCAATGACGGGTGCCGCATCGCCGGGGTCAACCACGACAACGCGTTCATGATCGGTGATCGCCCAAATGTAGTTGTCAGAAAATGCGCAAATGGGGAGGATTTCGATCATGTTAAGTCCTGGTTTGATGGTGGCGGGTTGATGCTAGCGATCTTGGACAGCGTTGTTTGATAGATATTCCAAATGATAACGTAATATTGTGCAGACTTCTTACTATTAACTTGAATCCCTGTGCAGATTGCACGCTAATTTGTGATTCTGCGTAGGGATTTGGGTTTAAGCTAACTTAGGTAGCAAAAAATTTGCTACTGTCAGAGACAAGACTCAAAGACATGACTTAAAGACAAGATTTGTTAAAAGGACGATATCATGGCATTGCCTCGGCTATTTAGACCGTTTCATTCCGCTCACGGACAATACTCTCATGAGTTAGTGAACTTATGGTACAAAAGCGAGTTAGGTAAGCAGGTTCTAGAGCAGGAAAGGGGGGTGTTGGATCAGCTGCTTCCGGAGCTGTTTGGATATCATTTGATGCAGATGGGGGTTTTTGATACCGCTTCGTTGACATCTAATAGCCCTATTAAACATCAATTCTTTCTCAGTGAGATTGGCGTCGAACTGTTGCCAACACACAGTGATGACCCTGGTGAAATTTTACGTTCTCAAATGTCTGCGGTAAAAAGTCAATGTACTGAGTTACCTATAGCTTCAGATTCTATTGATGTTGCGGTGTTACATCACTGCTTGGACTTTCATGACAATCCTCACGGCATTCTTCGAGAAGTTGCTCGGACATTGATGCCCGGTGGAAAAATTGTGATCGTTGGTTTTAATCCTTGGAGTTGGTGGGGTGTTGCAAGGATGTTTCTTAAAAATGCATCAAAAGCCCCTTGGAATGGGAATTTTGTCAGTCCTTATAGACTTTCCGATTGGCTAAACTTACTGGATTTTGAGATTGAAGGCTGTGAATGTGTTTGTTATGGTCTGCCGACCGTAAATTCAGGAACGTCAACAGCATTTTCGTGGGTTGGTGCGCTAGCCAAACGTTGGTTATCTCAAACGGGGGCTGTGTATACGTTGGTGGCGACAAAACGTGTCGCTACGTTTACTCCAATTAAGTCTAAGCGGTTCCAAAGGCCTTCGTTGGTTCCCATTCCGCTTAACGGGTTGGTGAGTCCCGCATCGCGTAACTCAAGTGATGGTGTCGATAGCACCAAGTAAGCGTTGTCATTGTTAGCGCTTAATTTTTAATTCATTAATGTTTATAAAAAGGTAGTAGATTTTGCGTCAGGTAGTTTTAGATACAGAAACCACTGGGCTTGAGCCTTCTGAAGGCCATCGAATTATAGAAATTGGTTGTGTGGAAGTTATTGACCGACGCTTAACCGGTAATACGTACCATGAATACCTTAACCCGGATCGTGAAATTGATGATGGGGCAATTGAGGTTCACGGAATAACGAATGAGTTCTTAGTAGATAAGCCACGTTTCAACCAAGTTGCGCCAGCATTTTTGGAGTTCATTAAGGGCTCCCAGTTGGTTATTCATAACGCAGCGTTTGATATTGGTTTTTTGAATAATGAACTAAAAATTTGTGATCAAAAATTTAAGTCTACCTATGGGAAAACCGAGGACTATTCTTCGGTGCTTGATACCTTGCTGCTTGCGAGAAAAATGCACCCTGGGCAGCGCAATAGTCTTGATGCGTTGTGTCGACGATATGAAATAAATAATACGCATCGAGAGCTTCACGGAGCATTGCTTGATTCTGAGATATTGGCGGACGTTTATCTCGCCATGACGGGTGGGCAGACTAAGCTGATTTTGGGTGACGAGGGGGGAGATGGGGAGATTTCTGGGGCGAAAGTCATTCGCCTTAGTGACGAACGCTCAGCGCTAAATATTACGTTAGCAAGTGATGAAGAAATAACCGAACATCGCGCTAGAATTGCAGCAATTGCTAAAAAGTGTGATGGTGAGTCGGTGTGGGGGGTGATAAAAATGATATTGCAAAAATGTTACTCAGTAGCCATTCCTGCCCTTAAGCATGTTTTTTTATCGATTAATTAAGCCTATGTTGTGCTGAGTCTCTTGTTTCAGGGGGGGGAAAGGTTTATAAATCATAGGCTTAAATACAGTATTTAATGTACTCTTTGAATGATGATTTTAATTAGTTGAATTATCATGACTTCATTAAGTTTTACTATACTGAAGTCGGTACTACAGTTAGAAGTACAGTTAATGCTCGGAACAATAACAAAACACATTTCTCGCAAAGCCGCGTCGTCAAGGTGTAAATATGGTCGTGATAGAAGGAACAGCCTCCTTAAACTTAGTGAAAGAACAGCTGGATGAGTCCCTGTCAGTAGCGGAATCCAGCTTGGAACAGTACGCTGAGGAGCCATCCAATAGCCGACGTCTAACGCAGTGTATTGACCAATTTCGGCAATTGCGAGGCGTAATGATTGTTGTAAACCTGCATGGCGCGGCATTGTTAGTAGAGGAAATGGAGGCACTTGGAGAGTTTATTCTTGATAACCAAGACTCCGATCAAGAAAAGCCATTAGCAGGGTTGAGTAACGCTATTATGGTGTTGTCTCATTATCTTGAGTATGTACAGGTTAAGCAGTCTACCTTACCTGTCTTGCTGATTCCGACTATTAATGAAGTGCGCAGTCTTGCTAAGAAGCCACTTATTCCAGAAAGTACCTTTTTTAGATTGGCTAGTAACCCCTCTAGGCCATCAAAAGAAACAGGAGAACCAGCTGATCATGTAAAGCTTGAGGAAATTGGCCGAAGGTTGCGCCATATGTATCAGGTTGGCATGTTAGGTGTCTTTAAGGGAGAAGATACCTCTCCTAATGTGAAGCTTATGCGTCGTGCCCTGGATCGGATTGATTCTTTGAGTGGAGATGTGCCAATGGCTAAGTTGTGGTGGCTGGGTCAAGGGGTGTTGGCGGCTCTAGAGAATGACGGTGTTGAGGTAACCAACTCACGTAAATCATTGCTTGGAATGATTGATCGCCAAATTAAAGCCACGGTTTTGCAAGCGGAAGTGACTCTCGCTAAAGAAGCTCCTGATAATGTAGTTAGAGAAGCGGTATTTGTCACGTCGCTAGCGGATAAATTGGATGGCGTTGTCACAGAAATTCTTACTGAGTTTGGCGTCGTAGAAAACAGAATGGCGGGTTCTGAAATGCAGCGAGAGCAAGCATTGATGAATGGCCCCAGCGGAAGTGTTATTAAGTCAGTTGTTGATGCGATTAAAGACGAATTATCTCATATCAAAGATTCCCTAGATTTGGGGGCTCGTGGAGCCCATGGGGATGACGAGGAAAGCTTCTCGCGAATCAGTGAGGCGCTTATCAAGATTGCCAACACCTTGTTGATGCTAGGTCTAATTGATGCAAGTACTTTGTTGAAAGAGCAGGCAGGGTATATCGTTAACTGGACAAGTTCTGCGGATATTGATGCGGATAGCGATGAATTTAATGCTGTCGCTGATGCTTTGTTGTACGTGGAAAATAGCATTGCGTCCCTGTCACCTCGAATGGGGGGGGCTCAAAGTGTTGGTGGAAATGAAGCGGAAGCAGTTGCCAAACAAGGCATGTCGATAACTCAGTTGGAAGAGGCAAGGCGCCTTGTTGTTGGTGAGTCTCGTGCAGGACTTTCTTTGGCTAAGAGGGCGCTTACGTCTTATATGGAATCTAATTGGGATGGCATGCATCTTAGTAATGTACCGACAACACTAAATACTGTATGGGGTGGCCTCACATTCCTGCAATTAGAGCGTGCGGCTAATGTGATGAAATCCTGTGGTGGGTTTATACATAGTCGTTTGATTAATGATCGATCCAATGAGCCTGACGAGCATCTCATGGAAACATTAGCGGATGCCATTACTAGTATCGATTATTATCTTGAAAGCATTGAAAACAATAAGCCTATTGGAGACGGAGTGCTTGACGTTGCAGAGGAAAGCATGGATGAACTTGGCTTTCCCAGCGAAGCAGCATAAATCGAATGCTTGCAGTTAACCTGCTTGGTTGAAGGTACGTAATTAAACCATGTTATACGAAAACTTTGAACCTGGAGTGATAGCCCCTCCCCGCAGTGAAACCCCTGTTATTTGGTTTGCCTTTCAGGCAGGCAAGTTAATGATGTTTGATGATGGGCAGGGTGCATCGGTACCTCAAGTTGTTAACTTTTCAGAGCTAAATGTTGGTTTTAAATCTACGTACTTTCTAGGTCTTTATTTTGGGCAGCCGGTATATGCTGTCTATATTCCTGATGACGTTACCCTTCCAGAGCCTTTTTTTCTAAAGGACTTACGAGGGTTGATGATGACGTTTGAGGAGACCGTGTTTCTCATCGCGGGTCGAGCGCTACAGGTCGTTCAGTGGGATGTTGATCACCAATTTTGTAGTCGTTGTGGTACTGAAACTACGTTTCATGATACTGATCGAGCAAAAGAGTGCCCTTCTTGTGGATATACGCAGTACCCTAGAATATCTCCTTGCGTCATTGGGTTGATCACCCGAGGGCCAGAAATATTGTTAGCGAGATCCCCTTCATTTCCTTCGGGAATGTACAGTACCTTGGCAGGCTTTGTTGAGCCGGGAGAGACACTGGAGCAAGCTTTTGCAAGAGAAGTTCAAGAGGAGGTTGGGGTAGCTATTAAGAATATTAGCTACAAGGCTAGCCAGCCTTGGCCGTTCCCTCACTCATTAATGGTAGGGTTTCAGGCGGAGTTTGCGGGTGGTGATATCCAGGTTGACGGGGTTGAAATCCAAGAAGCTGATTGGTTTCTTTTTGACCAGCTTCCATTGGTGCCACCAGAGGGATCAATCGCACGCTATTTGATTGATCAATATGCCGACCAATGCGCAGATCAATGGCGGCGGTAAGGGCACACTAACGGTTATGGAAAAGAGGAAAACACATGGGATATGACTGGATAACCGGTATTGTCATTTTAATCAGTGTTGTATTTCTAGTTGCTGGCGTTATTACATTATTTCGCAAAAACTGGTTTATCAATTGGCTGAGAGGCTCGCTGGGAATGGTGTTTGTTGCGATCGCGGTATTTTTTGGCTTGTTGGCGGTAAATGTTTTTAGTTACCACCAAATGCAAAAAGAACAAGATGTTGCAACGTTAAGTTTTGAGAAAAGTGCTCGCCAAACCTATGATGTAACGGTTTCTCAGCCTGGAGGGGTTGAGGTGCGTTATGAGGTGCGTGGTGATTTGTGGCAAATAGATGCCCGTATGATCAAGTGGAAAGGGTTTCTTGCGGGTTTGGGATTTACCCCTGGTTATAAATTAGATCGCTTGCAGGGGCGTTATATCACATTGGAGCAAGAGCGTTCGGCTAAACGCACCGTGTATGCGCTAAGTGAGCCTGATTTGGGCTTTGATTTGTGGGCATCTATTAAAAGTAATGCGCATTGGTTGTCGATAGTCGATGCCACCTATGGGAGTGCGACTTTTTTACCCATGGCTGATGGGGCCATTTTTTCGGTAAGCATGGGGAATTCGGGCTTGGTGGCCAGGCCCTTGAATGATAGAGCCGACTTGGCGTTAAAAGAATGGGAGTAAGGTTCTACAGAATGCTGCGTTAAACGTGGCGTTTCTTATATTTATGCCCCTCTACAAGCTTGTAAAACCTTGAAACCTCCCCATATAACAACCACAGTATTATTTTAGAAATATTCATGACGTTTCTTACTGCAAGGTACTAATAAAAGTACCATGTAGTGAGTATTGTTTTGCGTTATGGTATACATCAAATTTAATTTGAGTAAAGAGGGATAGAGTGTGGTTGAGTTGTTAGCTGAATACGGGTTATTTTTGGCCCAAGCTGTTACCGTTGTTGTTGCCATATTAATTGTTTTTGGAGGAATTGCGTCTTCTTCTATGAGCCGCCGTCAAGATGACCATGGTCATGTAAAAGTGACTCACCTAAATGAAACCTTTGAAGAGATGGCTGATATCCTTAAAGAGGCGGTGCTAACCAAAGATCAGCTAAAGGACGAAGAAAAGGCTCAAAAAAAGAAAGAAAAAGAAGAGAAAAAAGCCGCCAAAAAGAACAAGTCGGATGCTGATGAGCCGCTAGAGAAAAAGCGTGTGTTTGTATTAGACTTTGATGGTGATATGCAGGCTGGTGGTGTTGAAGCGTTAGGTACGGAAATCACGGCATTATTAACCATGGCAACCGAAAAAGATGAGGTAGTTATCCGCCTAGAAAGCCCTGGTGGGCAGGTGCACGCGTACGGGTTGGCGGCATCGCAATTGTCACGAATTGTTGACAAGAAAATCCCATTTACTGCCTGTGTTGATAAAGTTGCGGCTAGTGGTGGTTATATGATGGCTTGTGTTGCTGATAAAATTGTTGCAGCCCCATTTTCAATCCTTGGTTCAGTCGGTGTGGTTGCAGAGCTACCTAACTTTAACAAGGTAATGAAAAAATACGATGTTGATTATGACGTATATACTGCGGGTGCTTACAAGCGCACTGTAACAATGCTCGGTGAGAATACAGATGCAGGCAAGGCAAAATTTGTCGAAGAGCTAGAAAGCACCCACGTTTTATTTAAAGATATGGTCGCGAATAATCGGCCGCAACTCGACATTGAAAAGGTTGCTACTGGAGAGCATTGGTATGGTTCTCAAGCAAAAGAGTTGGGCTTGGTTGATGAGCTAAAAACAAGTGATGATTATTTGTATGAGGCAAGTAAAAATGCCGATGTTTATGAAATATCTTATGAAGTAAAGCAGACGGTGGCTGACAAGCTGGGTTTTGCTGCAGAGAAAGCAGCCACTCGTTCGTTGACACGTTTGTGGGCTAATATTACTTCTCGCCATAATCGGATTTTGTAGGATGGAAGAAAATTTCAAGGCGCTCGTTGTTACCGAGGATAATGGATACTATTTATCCGGTGTTGAGCGCCGAGAGCTAAAGGACTTGCCTCCTGGTGATGTCCTTATTCGTGTTTCATTTTCGTCAATTAATTATAAAGATGCACTTTCCGCTAGCGGTAATAAAGGCGTAACCCGATCGTTTCCCCATACCCCCGGTATTGATGCTGCGGGTGTCGTGGAGTCTTCTAGTTCACCCAATTTTAGTAAGGGGGACGAGGTGATTGTCACGGGTTACGATTTGGGCATGAACACCTGGGGAGGTTTGTCCGAATTTATACGGGTTCCCACAAACTGGGTGGTTCATAAGCCAGCAGAATTGAGTTGTCGCCAAGCAATGGTGTTGGGTACCGCGGGATTTACTGCGGCAATGTGTGTCGATACATTGCTTCAGGTTGGGATTGCACCAAGCCAAGGTCCGGTTCTTGTAACGGGTGCTACGGGTGGTGTCGGAGCGATTGCGGTGTGGCTGTTGTCTAACTTGGGTTTCGAAGTCACAGCGTCAACAGGAAAGCTGGCTGCAACGCCATGGCTTACTGCGTTGGGAGCCGCCAGTGTGATAAATCGAGATACGATTTCTGAATCAACTAAAAAGCCTATGTTAAAAACTGAATGGGCTGCCGTTGTTGATACTGTTGGTGGGGATACGTTATCGAACGCGTTAAAAGCAGTGCAGTATGGTGGAAGTGTGGCCTGTTGTGGGATGGTTGGTAGCACAGAGCTTAATACCAGTGTATTTCCATTTATCATTCGTGGCATAAATTTAATGGGCATTGACTCTGTTGAGTTGCCCTTAGAAGTAAAAATTGATATTTGGAGTATGTTGGCTGGCGAATGGAATTTTAAAGAAGCAGGTGTTCTAGAAGATCTTCTCTGTAAACCGATTACCTTGTACGGCGTGCCGGATGCCCTAGAAACCGTTTTTGATGGCAAGCATCAGGGGCGTTATTTGGTTTCGATAGGTGGAGAGGCTTAATCTCGCCGTAGTCGATCAGATACTGCAATGGGTGATGGGTATCTGAATACAATGATATATGTGGAAAACAAAAACGTTAGTATTGCTGTGGCCTGTATTACCATTGATGCTTCATCGCCGATAAAATGAAGGCTACTTGCGATATAGGCAATTAACAGAGAAAATTCGCTGGTTTGCCCTAACCTGAAACCTACTTCCCACGATAAGCTTTTTTCCTCTCCCGTTTTTCGTAACAAAAACGAGTAAACTGCGGGTTTTAAAACTAACACTGCGGCGGCTAGCAGTGATGCAGGAACGATAATGTCGCTAAGCAACGTTAAGTTAAAGTTTGCTCCGATGGTAAAAAAGAACAGAATTAAAAAGAAATCTCTGAGAGGCTTCAGGTTGATGGCGATGTACTGTGCAATTGGGCTGTTTGCCAGGCTGATTCCAGCGATAAAGGCGCCAATCTCTAAGGATAGTTGAAAGTGTTCTGCCATTACTGCAAGTCCAAGGCACCAACCTATAGCGAGCAGAAAAATATATTCATGGAAGCGATCAAAGCGCCGGAGCAGTGGAAGCATTACCCATCGAACAAAACCCATGGCAAATATTATTAGTGCGGGTAACGCGGCGAGTAACTGAAGTATTTGGGTTGGGTTTTCTATGTTGCTTGCGCTGTCTGTGCCATTGCCGCTATTTAGCACTATGAGCACGATTATTGCGAGGATATCCTGTAGTAGTAAAATTGAAATAAGTATCTCGCCCGTATGTTTATGGTGAAGCACGGTAGTTGGCAATAATTTGATGCCTATAATTGTGCTTGAGAAGGTGGTGGCGATGCCGATGATTGAGCTTTCTACAAAACTAAATCCAAATAAGTAGCTTATCCCGAATCCAGTGAACCCAAGTACCAGGGCGCTTAAAATAGCAATTAATGCTGTTTTTGACAGGAGTTGGAGGAAGTTTCGAGGTTGTAAATCTAGCCCGAGTAAAAAAAGTAAAAACATAATGCCGATGTGCCCGATTTCCTCAAGTGTTTTGGCGTCTTTAACGAGTTCAAAGCCATAGGGGCCCAATAGGACACCTAGCACAATGTATGCGACGATAAGTGGTTGGCGGGTGAATAGGGCAAAAGAGGCAAGGACGCCTGCACCGCTAAAGATGAGGAATACGGAGAATATAAGGGACTCATTTCCCATGGGATGATTTTCTTACCTTTTGTGAGTTAGCGCAGAGCTAAGGCTAGACTTTGTAAGTTTAGCAAAAAATAACAAGGTGTGAATAATATGAAGGGTGGATATCGGTATCGGCAAGGCTGCCGATACCGGAATGGAGTGTGGGCCCAGTAAAAATGGGCTCTGTCGGAGTGCTAAGGTTAAGCGTTAAGGTCGACGGTTATATATTGGTTTCTTTTCGGCTACATCGGACTGATAATCAACGGAGATAGCACTAAAACTGGCTAAGGCTTCCTCCATGTTTCTGTCGGATCGAAGAGCGTATGCGTTAAACCCGCAACGTTCCATGAAGCGTAGTTGGTCTCTCAGAACGTCACCAACGGCACGAATCTCTTGCTGATAGTCGTAACGCTCGCATAATAAGCGTGCAATGCTATATCCGCGTCCGTCGCCAAACTTGGGGAAATTAATGGCGATGAGGTCAATGTTATTGAGTTCTTGGTGGAACAGCTCTGGTTCGTCTGAGCCTAATAAGAGAACGCCAACTTTGCCTGTTCTCTCGATAAGGGACGTCTTGTTTTCCAGCCAATAGGCAAGTTCAACAATAATGTTGGCACTAGCATCAGTAGAGGCTAGGTCTTGCTCTGGATTGTCGATAGAGACCCATTGATCTTCAATGATTTCTCGGTTCTTAATTATTTTTGACATAAACCTTCTCCTTAAACGATGCCATACCAATACGTTGGTAAGTCATTAAGAAGGTCTCACCTTCTATTCTGCTGTCGATATAGTGCTTGATGATGGTTTCTACGACGTCTGCAACGTCACCTTCGTTAAACGATGGCCCAATGATTTTACCTACGTTTGCGCTAAATCCGGCGTCACCCCCAAGGGATACTTGGTAAAACTCTTTGCCTTTTTTATCTACACCCAAAATACCGATGTTACCAATATGGTGGTGGCTGCAGGCGTTCATGCAGCCAGAGATGTTAAGGGATATTTCCCCAATATCATAAACGAAGTCGTAATCATCAAATCGTTTTTGTATTTGATCTGCAATGGGCAGTGACTTGGCATTTGCTAGGGCACAGAAATCTCCGCCTGGGCAGCAAATGATATCGTTAATGGTGTGAATGTTTGCTGTGGCGAAGCCGTGGGTTTGCAGCTGCTTCCAAAGATCATAAAGATCCTCTTGTTTAACATCAGCAAGTACAATGTTTTGATTGTGCGTGTTTCTCACTTCACCAAAGCTGTACTTGTCGGCAAGGTCAGCAATAACGTCTAGTTGGTTATCTGTCACATCGCCCGGAGCAACACTTGTCGGTGAAAGTGAAAGGGTGACTATCTGATAGCCTGCTTTTTTGTGCTCGTCGGTGTTTTGGCGAAGCCAAATAGAGAACGCACCGTTTTCTTTCTTTGCATCTGCAAGAGGTGGTGGGTTGTTCTCGAGTGTTTCGTAGGCGGGCTCTGGGAAGTAGCCTTTCATTTGCTCAATTTCAGCATTTGGAAGGTCTAGTGCGCCATCACGAAGGTGCTGCCACTCTTCGTCTACTTTTTTGCCAAACACTTCCGGAGTTAGTGCCTTAACGAGTATCTTGATTCTAGCTTTGTACTTGTTGTCTCGACGGCCGTAGCGATTGTATACGCGCAAAGTGGCCTCAAGATAGGAAAGTAAGTCTTTGGGGGCTAAAAATGGCTTGATGAGTGAGCCTGCCAATGGAGTACGGCCTAAACCGCCACCAACAAACACCTCAAATCCAATTTCGCCGGCATCATTTTTGATGATGCGTAAGCCCACATCGTTAAAACGAATGGCTGCCCTGTCTTCATCTGTCGCAGCGGTAACTGCGATTTTGAATTTGCGAGGTAAGTAGGCAAATTCAGGGTGAAGAGTTGACCATTGACGAATGATTTCACAGTAAGGGCGTGGATCTGTGATTTCATTGGCAGTAACACCGGCAAATTGATCTGTCGTTGTGTTACGAATGCAGTTACCGCTTGTCTGTACCGCATGCATTTGAACGCTTGCTAATTCACCTAGGATGTCTGGGACATTTTCCATTGAAGGCCAGTTGAACTGGACATTCTGGCGGGTACTGATATGGGCGTAGCCTTTGTCATAGGTGCGAGCAATATGGGCAAGCTTGCGAACCTGCTCAGTATTTAGCATGCCGTAAGGAACAGCAACGCGTAAGAGGGGGGCGTGGCGCTGCACATAAAGGCCATTCTGGAGTCTAAGTATCAGAAACTCGTCTTCAGATAGTTCGCCTTTAAAAAAGCGCTGTGTTTGATCGCGGTATTGTGCAACGCGCTCATTCAATAATTGTTGGTCATACTCTTTATAAGCGTACATATTCACTTCTCTTACATACTGATTTGGCAAACTAAATTCGATACAGCAATACGTAGGTGCACGCAGTCGCTGCGAAGGCGTGAAGGGTACCAGTATGTTTTTAGGGAGAAAAGAAATTTTTCGATATATGGTTATATCTAGGTGCTATTTTGGATATATTCATAATGACCGCTGGTTATATAGGGCCTTTTTTGGCCTGATGTTGGCCTGCTACTACAGTTTTATGTGGGCCCACCGTCGCTGCCTCCACTGATAAGATAGCCCTAAAGCGACTAGTAGTCGTTGCAGTAACTGAAGAACCCATACGCTAAACAACCCATAACCTAGTACGGGCCCAACAATAAAGGCTGCCGGCAAAAATAAAAGCCATTGAGTGGTAACGGTGATCTTCATAACGGTTTTAGAATCGCCAGCCCCTAGCAATGTATGCATTAGCACTAGCCCTGCTGCGTCAACGCCAATAAATAGCGCCGATAGCTGTAGCGGCAAGCGACCTAGTTCAATAAGGTGTTGTTCGTGTAAAAATAGCCCTAGTGCAAAGTCGGGGAAGAAAAATAGCGGCAAGGATATGGTCGTAAGCATAATGACTGCAAGCACAGTGACATCTTTCCCCCACTGGTATGCGTCATCTTTGTCTCCACGACCAAGTGCTTGGCCAACAAGTGATGCTGCGCCCAAGCCCATGCCCATTGATGGAAGGATTAAAAATAGAACAAAGGTAATCAAAACGTGAACCACAGAAAGCTCTGGGGTGCCAATCTGCCCAACAATCCAAAATAATGCGGTCAGGCCCGCCGCAAAAAAGAACTGCTGAACAGAGGCGGGAAACGATAGCTTAAATATCGCGTTCAGTGCCTGTCGTGTGGGTCGCTCGGCAAGAAATCCGAAAGGTCGCGCCTGCATGTAGCATTGTATGAAATAGAGTAAGCTCGCGATAAATAGCGCAAGCGTAGTACCTAACCCTGCACCATAAACACCCAGTTCCGGCAATCCAAAGGCACCAAATATAAAGCCGTAGCTTAGAATCGCATTGCTGATGTGCATAACAATAAGCGTTCGCATATATACCATCGAGCGATTAATGCCGTTCCAGTAACCTCTAAAACTAAAGTTAAGTCCTAAAGCAAGAATGCCAGGAACGCGTGCGGTGAAGTAATCTGAGCTGGCGCTGGCAACAAGTGGGTCGCTAGATAATAGCTGCATTAAAGGTGTTGATATCAGGAAAAACAGTGCCATTAAGGGAAAGGCAATAATGATGGCTAGGATAAGCCCTGCGTTTAGCGGGGTGGCGAATTTGGAAGAGCCCCCTTCACCTTTGCGGCGAGCAACGGTTGCTTGGACGCCGCTACCGAGACCAAGAACTAGTGATGCTGCTAAAAATGCCGCGTAGCTACCAAGGCCAACTGATGCCAGGGCCACATTACCCAATTTACCAACAAAGTACGCGTCAACAAGATTTAGAATGCTTTGAGACACCATACCTCCCATGATTGGGAGAGCTATGGCGAAAATGCGTTGGGTGCGTACTTTAGTTGGTATCATTGATGTCCTATTCGGGGTCATACCCCAGGTTTGGCGATAACCATCGCTCTGCTTCGTTAAGCGTTATGCCTTTGTTTTCTGCATATTGCTCAACTTGATCTTTGTTGATTTTCCCAACGGGGAAATAGGTTGCTTCTGGGTTAGCAAAATACCACCCGCTTACTGCTGCCGTGGGGTACATCGCAAAGTGTTCCGTCAGCACGACATCGGTGTTATTGCCAGCATCAAGAAGAGAAAATAGTGAGGCTTTTTCTGTGTGATCTGGGCAGGCAGGGTAGCCTGGCGCAGGTCGAATGCCTTGATATTTTTCTTTAATTAACGCGTCGTTATCGAGCGTTTCATTTGACGCGTAGCCCCAGATGTCTTTGCGGATTTGTGCATGCATGTATTCTGCAAACGCTTCTGCCAGTCTGTCTGCAATAGCTTTGAGCATGATGGCGCTATAATCGTCATGATCGGCTTCAAATATGGCAACTTGCTCATCAACACCTTTGCCTGTGCTGACAATAAAGCCACCAATATAATCGGTGATGCTTGTATTGGTCGGCGCGATGAAGTCAGAAAGGCTGCGCGCCGGCTTGCCTTTAAACTTGTCTTCTTGTTGACGCAAGTGAAATAATGTTTCAATGACTTCACCGGTGTCGCTGTATACTTCGATTGCATCTTTATCATTGGTGTTGGCAGGCCAAATGCCAATAACACCGTCAGTTGTTAGCCATTCTTCAGCGATGATTTTTTTAATCATCTCCTGAGCTTCGTTATAAAGATTGGTAGCGGCTTCACCGACCTTTTCATCAGAAAGAACCGCGGGGAATTTGCCCACTAGATTCCAGGAGATAAAAAATGGTGTCCAATCAACATAATCTAATAAGTCCGAAATGCGAACATCGGTAATACGTTTTACGCCAAGGAAGTTAGGCTTCTTAATGTTGGCTTTAGGCCAATCAATGGCAAACTTCTGTTCTTGTGCATCTGCGATCGGAAGAAAAGTGCGTTTCTTAGCACTTCTTGCTCTACGTTCTCGAACGGTTTGATACTCTTCTTTTCTCGCCTTAATAAAGTCATCTTTTAATGTAGCACTTAGCAAAGAGGTTGCGACGCCAACGCTTCGAGAGGCGTCCGCAACGTAGACAACTGGGCCATTACTATATTCTGGTTCAACCTTAACGGCGGTGTGCGCTTTTGATGTTGTTGCGCCACCAATTAGAATGGGCAAATCAAAATTCTGTCGTTGCATTTCTTTTGCAACGTTCACCATTTCATCAAGCGACGGAGTAATTAAACCGCTGAGCCCAATAATGTCTACGTCGTGTTTTTTAGCTTCAGCCAGAATAGTTTCTGTCGGAACCATGACCCCGAGGTCGATGATCTCGTAGTTGTTACATTGCAGCACAACACCCACGATATTTTTTCCGATATCATGAACGTCACCTTTAACGGTAGCCATGAGTATCTTGCCTTTAGCTTTAATATTATCGCCTTTTTCGGCGTCAATAAAAGGCAGTAAATGAGCAACGGACTGTTTCATTACGCGTGCGCTTTTGACTACTTGCGGCAAAAACATCTTGCCGTCCCCAAATAGGTCACCCACAACATTCATGCCATCCATGAGAGGCCCTTCAATTACATGGATAGGCTTATCCGCCGCTAGCCTTGCCTCTTCAGTATCTTCAACAATGAATTGTGTTATACCTTTGACCAAAGCATGCTCTAATCGTTTGTTAACGGGGAAGGTTCGCCACTCTAATGTTTCTTCCTTTTTGACGGTTCCGTCACCACGGAATTTCTCGGCGATTTCTAGTAAATTGTCTGTGCCTTCTGGCGTTCTATTGAGAATGACGTCTTCAACCCCCTTCTTCAGTTCTTCTGGGATATCGGCGTAAATGGCAAGCTGCCCAGCGTTAACAATACCCATGGTGAGGCCGGACTTGATGGCATGGTATAAAAATGCCGCGTGGATTGCTTCACGAACCGGATTGTTCCCTCTAAAGGAGAAGGAAACGTTACTGATACCGCCGGATGTTTTTGCGTAAGGCAGATTATCTTTTATGTACTGACAAGCGTTAATGAAGTCCACGCCATAGTTGTTATGTTCTTCAATACCTGTAGCAACCGCAAAGACGTTTGGATCAAAAATAATGTCTTCTGGTGGAAACCCAATTTTCATGAGCAAGTCATAGGAGCGCTGGCATATTTGAGCTTTGCGTTCTTCGGTATCTGCTTGTCCATCGGTGTCAAAGGCCATAACAATAATCGCGGCACCGTACGCTCGGCAAAGCTCAGCCTTCTCGATAAATTCCTTTTCACCTTCTTTAAGACTAATGGAATTTACGACGCCTTTACCTTGAATACACTTAAGGCCCGCTTCGATGATGTCCCACTTGGATGAGTCGATCATGATAGGCACACGGCAAATGTCTGGTTCCATGCCGATCAAGTTCAAAAAGGTGATCATGGCATTTTTAGAATCAAGCATGCCTTCATCCATGTTGATATCGATGATTTGTGCACCGTTCTCAACTTGGTCTCGTGCTACATCTAACGCTTCTTCAAACTTCTCTTCAAGAATAAGGCGCTTAAATCGAGCAGAACCTGTAACGTTGGTTCGTTCACCAACGTTAACAAACAAAGAGTCTGAGTCTACGGTGAAGGGCTCTAATCCGCTGAGGCGCATTGCCGGTTTGATGGTTGGCACTACTCGAGTAGTAACGCCTTTAACACGATCGGCGATAGCTCGTATGTGGGCAGGTGAGGTACCACAACATCCGCCAATAATATTTACCAAACCGCTGTCAGCGAATTCACCAACGATGTCAGCCATCTCCTCCGCCGTTTGATCGTATTCGCCAAACTCATTCGGTAGGCCCGCATTGGGGTGGGCATTGATTAAACAAGAAGCTTTGGTTGAAAGTTCGTGAATATAGGGGCGAAGCTGATCTGCTCCTAGTGCGCAGTTTAACCCGATGCTTATTGGATTGGCGTGAGAGAGGGAATTGTAAAATGCTTCAGCCGTTTGTCCTGATAATGTTCTTCCACTACTGTCGGTAATGGTGCCAGAAATCATAATAGGCAGCTCATAGCCGATTTTTTTGAAATGACGCTGAACGGCAAAGATGGCAGCCTTAGCATTTAACGTATCAAACACTGTTTCAATAAGAATGATGTCAGATCCGCCGTCAATAAGCCCTCTAACAGATTCGCTATAATCCTCCACTAATTCGTCAAACGTAATGTTGCGTAGCGCAGGGTTTTCTACAGAAGGGGATAGAGATGTAGTTTGGCTGGTGGGGCCTATAACACCGGCAACAAAACGAGGTTGGTTGGGTGTTTTTTCAAGGTATTCATCGACAGCTTCGCGGGCGATTTCAGCCCCTTTTTTGTTGATCTCATAAGCAAGATGCTGGAGGTCATAATCAGCTTGTGAAACCTGAGTACCGTTAAATGTGTTGGTTTCTAGTATATCGGCACCGGCATCAAGGTATTCGATGTGGATGTTCTTGATGATTTGAGGTTGTGTGATACACAACAAATCATTATTGCCCTTAAGATCTTTGTGGTGGTCGGCCAACTCTTTTCCACGATAATCCGCTTCCTCTAATTTATATCCTTGAATCATGGTGCCCATTGCACCATCTAACACAAGAATACGTTGAGCAAGAAGTTCGTGAAGTTGCTTTATGGAGTTGTCTCTAGGGTTCATTCTAAGGGCCTTTTAGTGAATTACCGGCGAAGTGTAGCAAATTCATTCAGGGAATGCTGGCTTTGGAGGGTAATATTGGCAATCTATATCAAAATAAATTGATATAGATTTGAGTGTGAGGAGTTTCGCTATTTTGAGACCTCATATCTTGATGCCACCTTTCAATTAAAACTTGAGTGGTTTAGTTGGTTTTTATGAGGCAAAGAGATATTATTGCAAGATTATTGGATCGATTGGATATTGGCATGAGCGAAACCTATTTAACTATCACAGACAGTGCACAAGCGTATTTGTTAGAGCTGCTAGAAAAACAAGATACCCCTAATATGGGTGTGCGTATTTTTGTAGAAAAACCTGGTACGCCGTCTGCGGAGTGTTGCATGGCGTACACGTCTGCTGAAGACGCTCAAGAATCTGATAAAGTACAACAGCTGAATGGTTTTCTAGCACATATAGAAGAAGTCAGTGTTCCCTATTTAGAAGAAGCGGTGATTGATTATTCAAAAGACAGAATGGGTGGCCAGCTAACATTTAAGGCCCCTAAGTCAAAAATGGCCTCACTTCATGAAGATGCGACGGTTGAAGAGCGTATTAACTATTACCTCCAAACTGAAATTAACCCTCAGCTTGCATCTCATGGTGGGAACATTCAGCTAAACCAATTAGTTGAAGATGATACCGTTGCTGTTCTTGAGTTTGGAGGTGGTTGCCAGGGTTGTGGTCAGGCTGATGCGACATTGAGTCAAGGAGTTGAAAAGACGCTGCTAGAGAGGATTCCTGAGCTTAAGCGTGTGACGGATGTAACGGATCATACGATCCGTGATAATGCATTTTATAAATAAGCGATATTTGGTGTTATTGGTTTAGCAACATTTAGCGCCCATAAAAAAGGCTTCCAAGATGGAAGCCTTTTTTATGGGCGCTTTTTTAAGATTAAGGTAAAGTGAGGGCTGGATTGATGTAGTTTGGGTGTTATAACGGTTTGTTAGCGATTTATTAGAGGGCGAAGCTATTAGTAATGGAATATTTGTATCAGTAGATCAGCAGCCCTCGGCTCCCATTCACTTTGTGCTTGCAGCATTAAGTGGGGTGGTTAAGGCGGGAGGAGATATAAGGCCACTTTTAGCTGAAGCAAATATTCCGTTTAGCCTTATCAATGAGCCTAAGGCACGGGTTAGCTCCCGACAGTTCTCCCTGCTGGTGCATAAAGTAACGGAGCAGCTAGAGGATGAGTTTCTCGGCTTGACTGATAACAGGGCCCCCTTAGGTACGTTTGAGTTGATGGCTTTTGGCGCCATTCATTGTGTTAATTTACAAGAGGCGATTGTTAGAGCTTGTCGGTTTTATACGCTGATGATTGGATCTCCAAATTTCGAATTGGATGTAACCAACGATAAAGCATACTTAGTTCTGGCGTTGCCTACGGATTCTTTGCAAGCGCATCAATTTGTTGTGGAGGCGGTTTTTACCGCAGTTCACCGTTTTATATGTTGGTTGGTGGATAAGAAAGTAGAAATTCATGAGGCGGGGTTTCATTATCCCGCGCCGTTGCATGAGCAAGAATATCCTTTGTTATTTGGTAAAGAAATTAAGTTTTCCCGCTCTCAAAGTTATCTGTGCTTTGATAAAGGCTACTTATCAATGCCGATTATGCAAAATCAAAAAACATTGAATGAGTTTATGCGCTATGCACCTTATGGTTTTTTACTTCCTCCTCAGTTTTCAGAGAGTGTAACGCGTCGTATTCGTCATGAACTGGTTAGTGTGGAGCGTGTAACATTTCCAACATTAGATGTACTGTCTGATACGCTTCATACAACACCTTCAACATTAAGTCGACGTCTTCGAGAAGAAAATACATCATATCAACAAATTAAAGATGCTATCCGCAGGGATATTGCAATTCATCACCTGACAACGTCAACCATACCCATTAGTGAAATATCTGAATTGTTAGGGTATCAAGATGTGTCGATTTTTCACCGTGCCTTTAAAAAATGGGCAGGGGTAACCCCGGGTGCGTATCGATTGTCACCCACTAGAGATGATTTAAACGAATAAGTCACTGTGGTTGAAGTGATATGTCATTGCTCGTTTTTGCTAGATCATTAACACTCAAGTAGTACAAATTCATCACCCAAAGAAATACCTGAGAGGCTTCGTGATATGAGTGATTACCAACAGTATTTTAATGAAACCCATAATATTGCCCGACAATCGACGAAGCAATTTGTTGAAAAACATATTTTGCCTTATATCAACCAATGGGAAGAGGAGGGGGGGTTTCCCAGGGAGTTATATGAGAAGGCGGGGGAGTCTGGGTTGCTGGCTGTTGGTTATCCAGAGGAGCTGGGCGGAGTTGCAGAAGGTGATGTGTTTATGCAAGTCGCCATTAGTGAAGAGTTAATGCGTTCGACATCTGGCGGATTGGTCGCAAGTTTAGGCTCGCTTCATATTGGATTACCTCCGGTTGCAAAGTGGGCGACGCCAGCGATCAAAAATAAAGTGGTTGAATCGGTGTTAGCGGGGAAGAAAATATCTGCGTTAGCTATTACGGAAGCGAGCGGTGGTTCTGATGTGGCCAATATACAAACGCGCGCAGTAAAGGAGGGGGATTATTATCGTGTTAATGGTAGCAAAACATTTATTACCAGCGGCATTAGGGCAGACTATTATACCGTTGCTGTGCGAACCGGTGGTGAGGGGCATGGTGGAATAAGTTTGCTGCTTATTGAAAAGGGTATGGACGGTTTTACTACAGGACGTAACCTTAAAAAAATGGGGTGGCGGGCGAGTGATACTGCGGAGCTATTTTTTGATGATGTGATGGTTCCTGTTGAAAATCTTATTGGTGTTGAAAATGCCGGTTTTTTTGCAATCATGTCTAATTTTTTAAGTGAGCGATTGTCGCTGTGTATTATGGCCTATATGACCGCACAAATGGCCTATGAGGCAGCACTAGCTTATGTGAAAGAACGCGAAGCGTTTGGCAGGCCTATTGGTAAGTTTCAAGTGATTCGTCATAAGTTAGTTGATATGGCGACGGAAATTGAAATTGCCAGAGAGTATACCTATCGCGCGGCCGCAAAAATGGACGCAGGAGAAACGCCGATAAAAGAAGTGTCGATGGCAAAAAACTTTGCAACAGAAGTGAGTAATCGAGCTACCCATGAAGCGGTTCAAATTTTTGGTGGAATGGGGTTTATGCAAGAGTCTTTAGTGGAACGTTTGTATCGAGATAATAGAATCTTGTCTATTGGTGGTGGTACTACCGAGATTATGAAAGAGTTGATTGCGAAGCAGATTGGATTGTAGAAGGGAAGGGGTAGGGTAGGGATAGGTGAGTCTTGTTCACTACCAACCCTTTCACTATCTATCATAAGTGTTTGTATTATTCAGACCAATACCAGCTGGTTATGTTGTAGCGATATTCATGTGTATCTTCAGAGTTCAATGTTTCCACCCAGTGTTCAGAGCCCTTTGAGGAAGGATCAAACAAAACACAGCGATTATATACAGGCGCAATACGAATAGGTTTATTATCCTTACCTATAAAAACCAGCTCACCACCTGCATTGTTGTTCCACTCTTTATTTAAATACAACAGCATGCACACCTCCCGACCGGGAGAGTCATCAGCATGTTGCTCAACAAAGTCGGTAGCGCTTAAACGGAAATAATTCGTATTAATTTCAGGTTCAGCCACATTCATATCAGTCAATGACACATCAAAAATACGTGATAACACCGACATAAACTCATCCCCGCGCAAAAAGGATAAAAAATCTTGGGCTATATTAGAACTGGCCGCTTTACGTCGCCAAACATCTCGCTGTACAAAACGTTGATCGTCGCTGGTTTTTTGCCACTGTGCGTTATCGACATATAATGCAGAATACGTGTGTTTTTGCGTTTGCCAGTAATGCGGTTGCTGCAAAATCCCCATTACGTCATCGAGTTTGACTTCATCAAATAAGTTATCAATTACGATATAATTGGGACAAGAGCGCAATAAAGACTTTCGATATATGCATATCGCAGAATCGGCTACTTGCTCATCATTCAACCACATTGAAACTGCCCGCTTATATTTTTAGATAATCACTTAAAGGTTTAATAATACAGGATCTGAATTAAAGCAGATAGCACCCAAAAGGCCGCGAATTTAAGCCTGTAGCCTTTTGGGTGTTTCGGAAATTAAATCTCGGCGTGATTTTTTAATTCATTCATAAAGAATGCAATTTGATTAGAGAATTTTTTCTTTGCTGCAATGGTGTTAATAAGGTCGCCAATAAGTCCATATTTAAGATCATAATGTACTTCGAAACTGACAATTGCAGAATCACCGTTTTCACGCACCTCCCAAATAACATAGGAAGCGGGGTCAATGGGGTCGCTGGCATCGTCAATTACGTAAGTGTAACCGCTTCCTTGATTCCATTCGGTTATGCGCTCAACAATATATCCGTTATCAAGTAAATCACAGTGACGTGTCATCCCTGGCTCTTGACGTTTGTCATTGGTGTAATGTGTTGCTAACACGGTTGAAGTCCAACTTAGGTTGTTAAAATCGGAGACGATATCCCAAGCTTTTTGCTTGGACGTATTAACCTCAACCTCGTAATAGAGCTTTGTCATGCCTGGCGTGGTGCTATCGGAGGCTGTAACATGGTTGGTTTTAACGTGCGAACTCATTTCTGAGTTCATCCTTGTGTCAGCGTTGGTACAAGCGCTGATACTTGCGAGTAGAAAAACACTGCAAAATAGTTGTTGTATGTGAGTGATGCTTTTATTCATGTAGATGTTTCCAACAATAGGTTAGTTTAGTCGCTGTTTTTCACGTAATTGTGATTAGACGAAACTAGTTTAATCGGTCTTTATTTGCTAGTGTATCTATAAATTTGCTTATGGGTGGTTCAAATATAGACCATGGAAAACTGGGACGATTTTAGGATTTTCTTAAAAGTTGCAAAGCAGGGATCAATTAGGCAAGCCGCTAAAGCGCTTAATATAAGCCATTCAACGGTGCTTCGGCGTATTGATAACCTAGAGGTACAGCTAGAAGTTAGGCTTTTTGAGCGTTTGCCTAGTGGGTATCACTTAACCCAAGCAGGGGAAGATGTTTTTGCCGAAATGGGGGTGGTGAAGGGCAAAATAGACGGCGTGAGTCGCTTGATTCTTGGTCGTGATCTGATTTTGAAAGGTAAGGTGCGTGTCACCATGCCTGATGTATTTGGAATTCCCTTTTTAGTGCCTCATTTGGCGTCATTTCATAAGCAACACCCTGGCATTGACTTGCAGGTGGATGAAACGTATCACCCCAATGATCTTAACGCGCGCGAAGCCGACATCGCCATTAGTTTAACAAAGAAACCTCCTGAAGATTTAGTGGGACGAAAGCTTGGGGAAATGATGATGGCGGCCTACTGCACAGAGTCTTATCGGCAAGAGCATCGACCAGAGACAGAAAATTCTACGGCAGAATGGATTGGTTGGAATAAAAACCCTCAATGGGTTAAGAAAAGCCCTTTTCCTCATTTGCCTGTTTTTGGATGTTTTGACAAGGTTCCAGTACAAATTGCTTGTGCAGTAAACGGGGTTGGGGTCGGGCTGTTGCCATGTTTCTTGGCGGATAAGGAGCTGGACTTAGTGAGGTTATCAAAGCCTGAGTATCTGAGTGATATCTGGGTCGTATATCATGTTGAATTACGAACGACCGCTAGGATTCGTTGTGTTAGAGATTTTATCGAAGACCTTTTTGCTAAAGAATATCCAAAAAACTAAATATTGTTCATGACGAAGGGCTTGTTAGTTTGAATTAAGAAAAGCCCAAACGTTCTCGTTTATTCGGGTTGCTTGTTGTTTGGTAACAGGTGTTATTTATCTGGTACTTCGAAAACAAAACTTGCTGTTAGTCCACCAAGGTTGGATCGACTCAGTAATAATTCAGCATCGTGATACTTTGCACCCTGTTGTACAATGGATAATCCCAGGCCGCTGCCAGGCTGGCCGGATCCATTGATTCTAAAGAAACGGTCAAATACTTTATCACACAAAGAATCAGGTATCCCTGGGCCAGAATCTTCTATCGCTATACAGGGGTGTGCATTTTCGATAAAACAACGTAAGCGAATTTCCCCTTCTGAAGGTGTGTATCGTATGGCGTTATCTAGTAAATTGGATATTGACCGAATAAGTAGATTTTCATCAGCCTGGATAACGTACTTTTTCTCTTGAGCCTTGTTTTTTTCAGTGTCAGGTTCATCAATATCTAATGATAATTTCTGTTTTTTATGTTTTGCCGTTGAAGCGAATTGGTCGTAACATTCGTAACAAATTCGTCGTAAATCAACCGCTGTTTTTGGTTCCATTGAGGCTTCCGCACGACTTAAGGCAAGCAATTGGTTTACTAAATGCGATAACTGGTGCGCGGCTTTTTTAATACTTACTAGTGAGGCGGTATGCTCTTGATTGTCGGACGTTTCAAGTAAATCGTCCACATGTATTAAGAGAGCCGCTAATGGATTTTTGAACTCATGGGCGGCGTCGCTTGCAAAACGATTTTCTCGTTGATAAGACATGCTGAGTCGAGAGAATAATTCATTGAGAGCATTCTTTAGCGCGATGATTTCAGACGGTGTATTGGGAATTTTGGAAGTTTCCAAGGAGTTATATTCCTGCTTTTTAACATGCGATACAAGCTGGTGTAGTGGCCTGAAGCCGCTACGGATCAACAACCATACCGTTAATGCAAAGACTGGGATAAATATCAACAAGGGAAGAACGTGATCCCTTGATATGTTATGGACAAGTTCTGTTCTAATGTCGTCCCGCTCGCCAACGACCATCCAAAAAGGGTCTTTTTCTGAATATAAAGTGAAGGTTCTCCATTGCTTTCCATCAACAACTTCATCTCGAAATCCTTGTTCGAATATGATAGGTGGCGTTGTGTGTATGCTTGTAGATTTAAGGAGTAACTCTTTATCAACGCTCCAAATTTGGAAAAAAAGTTTTTTCTCATATTTGTGGCCTAACGGCGTGGCGGCTTCCGTAAAGTCACTTAAGTTGGTATCTTTTTTAGCGAGCGCACTTAATAAACGTTGTTTGTTTTCTTGAATCGCCTCAAGTGTTAGCAAACCATTAAGTACCCGTGCTGTTTGCACTAAACTGGCATCAAATAACTCGTCTACCTCTTCACGTGCATCTAAATAGACGAGTATGGAAGAGCAGAGCATAAGCAACGACAAGGAAACGAGAAGTCGTTGAGTTATACGTGAGGTTAGTGAGTATTTAGCTTTCATTTAGGCGATAACCAATTCCGCGAACGGTTGCAATTAAACGAGAATCCAATTTTTTTCGAAGGTTGTGAATATGTACTTCGATGGCGTTACTTGAAATATCACCTTCCCACCCGTAGATGATGTCTTCAAGATGCTGGCGAGTGAGTATACGGCCCGGGTGGTTAACAAACTCTAATATAAGGGCGTACTCACGTCGACTTAACTCAACTACGGTGCCATCAAGCCAAACTTCCATGGATGAGGTGTCTAGCCTGATTCGCCCTTGTTCGATACAACTGGTGTTTTGTCCTAATGAACGGCGGCAGAGGGCGCGTATTCTCGCTTTTAACTCTATTAACTCAAAGGGCTTAACAAGGTAGTCATCTGCCCCAGCATCAAGCCCGGTAACTTTATCCTGAACGGTGTCTCTGGCAGTGAGAACCAACGTTGGCACGGCGCATTTCTCTCGGCGCAACGCGGTTAACACCTCAACGCCATCCATTGAGGGGAGGCCAAGATCTAATATGACTAAATCGAACTCTTCGTTAAGCGCAGCGCTAAGGGCTAACTTGCCATCGGTGAGCCATTCCACGGTGTAGGCCTCGCGTTGAAGGGCTTTGCAGATCCCACCCCCCAATAACTCATCATCTTCTACTAGCAGTATTCTCATTGCTTGCCCGTGTTTTGAATGCCTGTTTTAGGTTGATTTTAGACTATCACAAACAAGCGATGAAGCTGATTTGTTATTTCTTATAGAGTATTTCTAATTTTAAGGTTCCCATAAGAAAACAAAATTACGCTGCTTATTAGACCAAGCAGTTAGGCCAAATCGTTAGACAGCATAGTTTGCAATGGCCTTGTAAGTTAATCGTTAGAGGTGTTTGTATGATTGGCATAGTTGAGAAGTTGGTATCCGTGGTTAGAATTGCGGTGAGTAGATTAAATGTGACTAGATTGAATGTGACTAGATTGAATGTGAGTTGGTATGAAGGTATGAAGTCGCTCACAGTCGTTTTTTTGTTTTTTTTGCTATTTGTCTCGTTTTTGCCGGGATGTAGTTTGTTGCCAGAGGTAAAGCCATGGCAAAAGCAGGTGTTAGCCAAACCTGAGATGACATTTGGAAGCAATGAGCTCGATGAAGGATTTGACGACCATATCTATTTTAGTAAGGAGGCGTCTAGTGGTGGTCGGGGGTTTGGTGGAGGTGGTTGCGGATGCAATTAAAAAAGAATAAGCGTTGGCTTTTGAGTCGGGCGGTAGGCTCGCTGCTAGGGGTTCAGTCCGGTACAAGTGAAGCCGAGTGGCAGATAGAGGCTGCCTATAGATACTATTCCGAAACTGATCGTGTCACCGCCATGGAACCGGTGTTACAGCTTCATAAAGTAGATGATGAGGGCCGGAAGCTCGATGTCACCATTGCTTATGATTCTCTAAGTGGCGCCTCTCCAAATGGCGCTGCGGTGAGTGAAAAGCCGCAAACATTTACCTCAACTAGTGGGGGAGCCGCATCAGTCTCCTCTGCCTCAGGGGCAGCTTATAAAGATGACGACAATGACGAGGATTATGACGATGATGAATATGAAGGGGAGGGTGGGGGTAAAACGTCAGAATATACCGTTGCCCCTGGTGAGGTACCGCTAGATCCGAATTTTGAAGATAGCAGGTTATCAATGAGTATGAATTATTCCTGGCCACTTAATTCTAATGTCAATCGTAATATCACAACATCTATTGGAGGTAGTTATTCACGGGAAACAGATTATAGTTCGATCGGCGTTAACGGCGGGTTTAGCATTTTCCTCAATCAAAAAAACACCCAAATTGGCTTGTTCCTTGGTATGGAAAGCGATGAGATTACTCCTGGAGGTGGTACCCCGCTGGCATTTACTGCGATGAGCGATAAACAGATAACAGGAAGTACAGAAAATAAAAATATTGTTGATGGGTTGGTTAGTGTTACACAAGTTTTAAGTAAACAGGCAGTTATGCAGTTGAATTACTCTATGAGCATTTCTAACGGTTACCATACGGATCCGTATAAAATCATTTCTTTGCTGGATGAGCAGGGTGATGTCCAAGATTACCTCTATGAGAATCGCCCCGAAAAACGAACGAAACAAAGTATTTATGGGGCGCTTAAATATCATCTATTTGGTAATACGGTAGATGTTTCTTACCGTTACATGTGGGATGACTGGGGTGTTAAATCTGATACCTGGGATGTCAAATACCGGTTTAATATTGATGATGTATATATACAGCCACACTTTAGGAATTACTCTCAGAAAGCGACAGATTTTTATGTGGACAGTCTATTGTCGACAGATGATTTACCCCAGTTTGCTTCGGCAGATTATAGATTAGGGGCGCTGTCGAGCAATACGGTTGGTGTTAAGTTTGGGTGGGTGTTTGATGAAAACAAGGAAGTTTCACTTCGTGTGGAATCTTATCAACAAGAGGGTGATTCCGCCGCTGCGGATATGGGTGCGCTAATACTGCAAGTAAACTATAAGGTGGCTTTTTAGCGTAGTGATACTAAAGGTTGGACTAAATAAAACAAAGGGCTGGGAGGTTTATACCTCGCAGCCCTTAATATTGATTTTTTCTAGAAAGATAATTAACGGCGAGATGGCAGTATATCTTTCAGCTTTTCGCGCATATCTCTTACTGACTTTTCAGTGGTTTCCCAATCGATACAAGCATCAGTTACCGATACGCCATATTCCATTTCTGAAAGGTTAGACTTAAGTTTTTGATTGCCCCAATTAATGTTGCTTTCAACCATAAGTCCAATAATGCTTTTGTTGCCTTCTAAGATTTGATTGCGTACATTTTCCATAACAAGCGGTTGCAACGCGGCGTCTTTGTTAGAGTTTGCGTGGCTGCAGTCAACCATGATGTTGGTATTAACGCCAGCTTTCGTCAGAGCTTGCTCTGCAATGGCAACGTTAACAGAGTCATAGTTAGGTTTGCTATTACCGCCACGAAGAACGATATGGCCATAAGGATTGCCTTCAGTATTAATAACGGATACTTGGCCTTCCTGATTGATGCCTAAAAAACTATGGGGGCTAGAAACTGATTGCAACGCATTGGTTGCAACGGTCAAGCCACCGTCGGTACCGTTTTTAAAGCCGATAGCGTTTGATAAACCACTGGCCATTTCGCGGTGAGTTTGTGATTCGGTGGTTCTGGCACCAATTGCAGACCAGCTGATAGCATCCTGCAAATATTGAGGTGAAATAGGGTCAAGCGCTTCAGTTGATAGTGGGAGACCTTCTTCCGCCAAATCAATCAAAAGCCTTCTGGCGATATGCAGGCCTTCTTCTACTTCAAAGCTGTCGTTTAGGTGCGGATCGTTAATTAGTCCTTTCCAACCAACAGTGGTACGTGGCTTTTCAAAATACACTCGCATAACAAGTAGTAAGGTATCTTGAACTTCATCTGAAAGAGCTTTAAGACGTTTAGCATAATCTTTTGCTGCATCAACATCATGAATAGAGCAGGGGCCCACTACCAAAAATAAACGGTGATCCTTACCATCCAAGATATCCATTACAGCCTGACGGCCTGCTAGTACGGATTC
>MAAC01011265.1_pt1 | contig 42301 bp, 40 predicted proteins | sample 1115981 | NCBI WGS metagenome assembly MAAC01 (sample SAMN04961126, study PRJNA320927) | seawater metagenome | isolation source: sample BD02T64 sea water enriched with oil for 64 days | place: USA:Gulf of Mexico | collected 2013-07-27 | reverse complement strand
TCTGAATTCGTACTTTATAATACGAACCAAACTTCCATTTTCTTTCATAAAATGGGAGATATTGGAGACCTTGATCTTGTGGAGAATTCACCAAATATTACAAGTCAAATCTATCCAAACCCAAGTAGTCAAAATATAAATATCCTTTTAAAGGAAGGTGGCTCTGGAAAGCTGAACATCATCGATCTACAGGGAAGACTCCTTAGGTTTATTGAGATAAACCCTTCACAAAAAGCCTATTTATTAGACATTAGTACACTAACTTCAGGTGCCTATTTCATAGAGCTTATTAGAAATGGTAAAAAAATTGAAAGCCAAAAATTCTTGAAAAAATAATACTTAAACTCTAAGGAAAAAAACGCTGATACAGTTTGTAACTGATAGCTCAACGCAAACAGCAACAAATTCAGAATTTCTACACCTTTGATCCAACACAAACGAACACGGAAACGCATACGTTTTTCATCATTTTCAGACATTAAAACCGTCTACAAGCTCTGATAATAGGCTACCAAAAATAGGCAACTAGACTTAAAATCCTGTGGGCAGTAATGTCCGTGCGGGTTCGATTCCAGCCTTAGGTACTAAAAGCCTTCTCAATTTTGAGGAGGCTTTTTTTATTCTATACATTTTATGTAAATACAACTAACAATCTGGTTGTAGAGTTGGAGAACTATATTCTACTCTTTCTTACTCCATTCAAAGGATTTCTCCAGGCAGTTAAACAATTTAATTTTCCATTGACCACCATTCATTAAATCAAAATAACCAGAGACTGCCTTTCTTAAATTGCTTTTCTCTTCATTTAGAATCATAGAAAATTTCAAATGCTGATTCCAACGACAGGCCCCCTTATCAATGGTAGAAATCATCAATAATTGATTTTGACTAATTTTTATATCTTTTACCTCCAACAGATTTACTATGATAAACTTCAAATCTTCAAATCTTGAATTACCATATATTTCATTGTGAGCACGATAAATCAGATAATAATCCAATTCATCCTTAAAGCTAAGTTGAACACCGCTATCTCCCCACTTCAATTCATAACTCATACTCAGATGTTTAGCTTTAATGTTACAATAACTACATGTTTAATATATAAAAACACTTTTTAAATAGCAAATTGATCTTCAGTCAAACTACCGTTTTCAACTAGTGGTCAACCCAATTAGTAACAAAACTAGAATTTCTCTATCTTTGATCCAATACAAACGAACACGGAAACGCATACGTTTTTTATCATTTTCAGACGTTAAAACAGCCTGGAAGCACTGATAATAGGCTACATAAAATAGGCAACTAGACTTAAAACCCTGTAGGCTTAATGTCCATTCGGGTTCGATTCCCGCCTTAAATAAAAAAAGCCTTCTCAATTTGAGAAGGCTTTTTTTATGGGGTTTAGCCTTTAAAAAGACTAACAGAAAATATGATATATGCTATTTTTCCTATTTTAAGTCAATATCCCATTCTACCACACCGTATCTCTCCGAACATATTGGAGTAGAACCTTTTTCATGGTCATCATAGGCGAAACTATATTCTATTGACTTATTTTCAATAAATACTCTGAGATCTTGAGATGAATCAACCATACTAGCAAATTGGCTCTTTATTTCCATAAGCTCTTTTAAACATTTCTCTTTAGACAAATCTGTGAAATTAGTATACTTAGACCAGCCGGTAACTACTACAATATCTGATCCTTTAACGCCCAACCTTAAATCTCCTACAGAAAAATAATGACCATCTTTCAAAAACTCCAACGCTATTTTAATTCTTCTTTCCATAATTGCTTAACTTGTTTTACTAGATTCACTGGAATAAGCTGATCAAATATAAACTTACTTCCTCCACCAGATTTTAATCCAGTAGTTTCAGTTTTAATCAGTGAATTTGGTATGACTCTATTCGCGGGCAAAGTTAATTCAATCTGAGCTTGAAGTGGTCTAAAATTTCAATTATTAGATAAATCCATCATTTCCAGAATCAACACTAAATCTGGAAACAATACAATTTTCCCCGCTGGCTCCAGTTTGTAACTGTCGACAGCGAGGGAGAAACTATTTCTTCATGAATTTAACCAAGCCCAATTTATTATCTGTACGCACTTGAATGATATAGCTACCATTCACCAAATAATGCAGATCCAGGATCAATTTCTGCTGCTCGAAAAAGTCATATTTAGATATAATTTTACCTTGTAGGTCGATTACTTCAAGTTCAATATCTGAATAGGTCTTGTCAAGAACAATATGTATCGCTCCAGTGCTCGGATTAGGATATAGGTTATACGATTGAACTACACTTTGCTCTTCCATACTCAGATAAATATAGGAATCAATATATTCTATCCCAAAAGTATTCAGATACATTGCGAGTGTATCCAGAACAACTCCAGTTGCTATATCTATAGATAAAATTCCTCCACAACCTGAAATAAAATACCGACCATTTATAGTGTCTATGGCTGTATTTCCATCAGTGAAAGCACATCCACCAATACTATCAAAATCATTAAAACTGTCTAAATCTAAATCGTAGCGTGAGAACAAAAAATCTGAACCAGTCCATCGCATACCATAAAGGCTATTCGACCCTGCATGATATTCAAGGCTTCTCAAGCTAGTTGGGGCCGACATTGAATCAACAACATCTCCAGTTAACAGATCAATTCCTGTAATCCCTAATTCAGTGGTTGTATAATATATCCCATTTCCCTGATCGATCGTAAAACTTGGATTATACAGAAATGAAAACTCCTCCACGGTATCTACATCGGTATAGGTATTCGTTAATAAGTCTATTTTCACCAAAATGTTAGCATCATCTCCGTTCCTTAACGCATATAAGCTATTGGTATTTTTATGGTAGCGCATACCATTTAAAAAATATGGATAGGCAATAGTATCTGTAATTAAACCTGTATAAATATCGGTTATGGTGATTCCTCTATTGGAAACAATGAAATATCTTCCTCCATCGGAATCCAAAGCAGCATTTGTACTATGCAATCCATACACTCCACTTAAGGTGTCTAAATCAGACTGCAAATCTGAATCTATATTTGTAAGCGTGGACAATACCGTAAAGTTATCAATCCAACGGACTCCAAAAATATGGTCGACTTGAGCATTGATAGTGTTAATGGTTAGAAAAAAACCTAGAATAAGCAAAGATTGAAACTTCATAATCGAATTTTTAAATTTATCATTTTGTGCAAGATATAAAATACCTGTAAATAAACATGGTCGTATTTCTCTATGTTAGAGCGTAATGGATGAATATAAAAGTGAATACGATTTAGGCTGTTTTAAGGAAAAATCGAGGGATAACTTATCTGATAATCAATAATAGATCTTTCGCATATGGGCTTAAAATCCTGTAGGCTTAATGTCTGTGCGGGTTCGATTGCCCCTTAGTCACTAAGGATTTCGACAATCCTTTGAGAAGGAATCACTTAATAGTGACTCCTTTCTTTCTTTTCAACTATTAAACCGCTATTTTTTAGATACATTGTTGTGCGTTCGTGCCTTGAAATCTGAAATGAACATTTTAGTCCTTAGCTCCGTTCCAGATTTTATTAAATGATAAGGGGAGTTAAAAAAAAGAGAGTCATCAAAAATATATTCTTCAAATTCTCCAATTGTTTTGAGCCCTGCTTCCTTTAGTTTTCTTTCAACCAGTTGAATTTGCTTGGTGTTATTCTTTGCAGAACTTTCATTAAATGGTGCCGGAGAAATATATAACTTGGCATTCTTATTTGAAATGACTTCTTGGAAATGCAATATATAATCGATGACTTCTTGATTAAATTCATCATCTGGCTCTTTTTCAGAAGAAAAAGGTTTGGGTTCTAAAGTCCAGTGCTCATGTATATCACCATACTCATTGAAAGATTGGCTATTAAAAAATTTTGAGATACTGAATCCCCAATATTCTCTGGGGTCTAGCTTTCTAAATATATACTTTGGCAGATGTGGTAGCACACTCTTTAATTGACCATAATCTAAACCTTGCAATGGGTTCATATGATTTACCGAAGCAAAGTATAACGTAGATGCTTCCCCGTTCATAAAATTCCCAAAAAAATGAGAATATTCAGGAGATATAATCACCAGATCATTCGATTTTGAATATTTAAGATAATTATCTAGCATGATCTTTAAGCCAACGGTATGCATTATGCCCGTATTTACAGGATTTAGACCTAAGGAGTCTTTGATCATTTTACTGTCTAGACCAAAAGGAAGGTTAGACCCACCAATGAAAACTATCCTTGGGCCAATGACATGATTTAACAGAGAGTCTTTTTTAATTTTCCCATAAATAGGCGAATGTAACATTCTGGGTGTTTGAGGAGCTATTAAGCAAATAAGCGCAACACAAGAAATTAGAATTGAAAAGGATAGTATTTTTGAAACAAATTTATTCATTTGATATGGCTATTAGAACTGAAAGTAAATAAAATCTTGTTGTGTACCTTGAAAGATTATTGTTACAATAATCAAAAATAAATAGAATCCCCATCTAAGACTTCGGTATCGAATCGAATCTATATTTGATAGGGCATATTGTCCAAATCTTCCAATCCATTCGATAAAAACAAACATACAAACAAGAGAAATTCTAACCAAAGCTCTATTCATAGGCTGCAATTGGGGCAGGGTGAAAAGTGAAGGGGAAAATATTTCAGAGATGTAACTTATTGCATGCTCTATACTATCTGCTCTAAAGAATATCCAAGCGAAGACAGTCAAGCTAAAGGTTAGCAAAATATAAGAAAGGTCTTTAATACTTGGCAAAAATCTTCCTTTAGCTACAATATCCAAATTGTTTCTATTATTTTTAGTAAGCAAGAGAGGTAAAAAATAAATAGCGTTTAATGCTCCCCAAACGATAAATGTCCAGTTTGCCCCGTGCCAAAATCCACTTACAATAAATATGATAAACGTGTTTCGTACCTTCATGGATGTGCCTCCCCTACTTCCGCCTAATGGAATATAAAGATAATCTCTAAACCAAGTTGAAAGTGAAATATGCCATCGTCTCCAAAATTCACCTATATCCCTTGAAAAGTAAGGGAAATTGAAATTTTGCATTAAATTAAAACCAAACAAACGTGAGGTTCCAATTGCTATATCAGAATAACCAGAAAAGTCACCATAAATCTGAAACGTAAAAAATAAAGCCCCCAAAACCAAAGTGCTGCCTGAATAGTCAGCTGAATTATTAAAAATTAAATTGGCATATTCTGCACAGTTGTCAGCGATTACAATTTTTTTAAATAAACCCCAAAGTATTTGACGCATTCCATCAACTGCTTTTCCGTAATCAAAATTCCGCTTTGAATAAAACTGCGGAAGTAATTGTGTTGCCCTTTCAATTGGGCCAGCCACTAATTGTGGAAAGAAACTAACAAAGGCAGAAAAAGCAATAAAATCATTTGTAGGTTCAAGGTTTCGTTTATAAACATCTATTGTATAACTCAATGTCTGAAAAGTATAAAAGCTAATACCAACTGGTAAAATGATATTTAAAGAGTTAGCTTTTATTTCTGTCCCGAAAAATGAAAAAGCGGTTATAAAATTATCTTGGAAGAAATTGTAGTATTTAAAAAAAAACAGAAATCCGAGATTTACCAAAATACTAGTCCAAAGTAAAACTTTTCGTTTTGTTTGTTTTTCTTCCGTTCTGAGTTTTCGACCAATCAAATAGTCTACAAGTGTACTGAAAAGTATCAATGACAAAAATCGCCAGTCCCACCATCCATAAAATAAATAACTTGCAGCTACTATTAATAAATTTTGCAGTTTCACGTTTTTATTTGCTACAAACCAATAAAGTATAAAAACAATTGGTAAGAATATTGCAAAGTCAATGGAGTTAAAAAGCATAAATTTTGGTTAGTCGTTTACTGTTTATGATTAGCACTGTCGCTTTTTTAGCATGACGCAAAACTAGTTAATAAACACAGTTTATTGTGTTTATTTCTCTTTCAAATATACTTTTTATCTTATAAATCGCCAGGCCTGAATGTTTGTTCAGTTAATTGTACAAACATGGGGATAAATTTCGGTGGTTTTACTGGAAATATGACCTATAAGCTACTCATTATTCGCAGGTGACGTTCCAGCGAAAAAGTGTAGAAACGGTTTGGTTGGTTAGGTCAATGATTTTTAGTCATTATTGGTAGCCGTATTTTTAGTTTTTAAATAGTCGTCTAAGAAATTTTCATCTTCTTTTTTGCCTTTGACCAGTGTTTTGGATTAACTAGTAATGAAGTTGAAATGGAAAATCAATCATACGTCCATTTTTGAAACGGGAATAAATTGAATCCAGGCTTTTAGTACCTTTTATTACGTAAGTAATTGTTGCCATTTATTAGGTCCAATTTGAAACCTGGCTAAGGTAATATTTCCCCACATTTCCCCCACAATTACTTAATTTTTCGAATTTCAGCTTATTTCATTGAATTCGAAAATTCAATAAATAGCTCAAAACAACAGTATTCACAATAGATAACATAAAACAGTTAAATGAAACTTAGAAGGTTCTATTCCCACCATAAGCACTAAAAGCCTTCTCGAAAGAGAAGGCTTTTTTAATTGGATTAAGTTTCTAAATAATAGTTTTACAAGTCGGATTGAAAATCCAAATTGTATTAGAGTGTAGTTACAAACTACACCTCGTGGGATGAAACCAATCAACCAAAGTGTCAACCAAACACGTTGAGTTTAACATCAAGCTCCGCCCCTAGTCCAAGCAATCTTCATTACTTAGACTTCTCATGGTTTTTATCCATATTAAAATTACTACTATTTAACTGCATATCATATGTTTACGAATTATTTTTCTAGAATCCCCGCTGCCGCCAGTTTGCAACTTGTGGTTAAGGCAGTATAACTACCAAAAATGCTCATCTCCATCCTACAAATAAAATAATCGCCCCACAATACCGTTTATATCTGAAATATTAGTGAGCAAAACACGAAATCACCATGAAAATAGGATATATAAAAGCAGTCAGTAAGAGTGGAACTCATACCATGACAAAATGGAATGAAAAAAGCATACAACTAATTGAAGGTTTAGGTGTTGAAGGAGACGCTCACATGGGAAGAACGGTTAAACACAGATCACGAGTTGCTCAAAATCCAGACCAACCCAATTTGCGACAGGTACATCCGATACATTTGGAACTACTTTCCGAATTAGCCCATAAAGGATTTGACATTATACCTGGACAGATGGGCGAAAATATAACTACAAAAGGAATTGATTTATTAAGCTTACCTAAAAATACGGTTCTAAGTATAGGGAATACTTCTAAAATAAAAATTACCGGATTAAGAAATCCATGCCATCAACTAAATGGTATACAGGAAGGATTAATGAAAGCTGTTTTAGATAAAGATGAGCAAGGCAATCTAATCCGAAAAGCAGGGATCATGGGAGTTATCCTTAAAGGCGGAGAAATATTTGTTGGAGATACCATTGAAATAGAATATCCCCAAAAACCTTTTCTAAAATTAGAACGAGTATAATACGAACACCAACATTACAACAACTTAGACAGCCTCACTAGGTGTAGTTTGCAACTCCCCCTTCCTATCCTCCATGATTTGAAATGCGCGTTATTTTTTCTTGACCTGAATTATATTTATTCTGAATACAACTATTTACCACCCGTTGCAAACTGGCTCCAGCAGAAAGGATAAAACATTTCAAAACCAAGCCTTCACACTCACCTTTTCTACGGTCAATCCCTCTTCGGAATGAATGTGTAAAATATATTGACCTGGTTTTAAATGGTACACCTCCATAAACATAGATTTGCTATTAACCTGATTCTTTCGACTGAAAATAAACCTACCTGTCATATCGTATACATCCACCTTCTCTATCATCGATTCTTGACTGATAGTTATGATTCCAGATGCAGGATTAGGGTGAATAATTCCCATGGTATCTATGCCAGAAATATTCAAACCTCTTAAATCAGAATGGATATCTCCACAAGTATCCATTACATGTAGCCAAACTAAAAATTGTCCATTGGCAGCATAATAATGTAAAGGATTTTCTTCTATAGATGTATTCCCGTCTCCAAAGTCCCATTCATAACCTGTAATATGCTCAGCTACCGTTTCATTTTCAAATTGAATTTGCCCTAAAGAAATAAAAGCCAAATTAAAATTTACCTCTACCTCATGAACTTCCTTATCTACCCTAAGTGGAATTGTCAAAATATCAGTGGTATTGGAAATGAGATGAATGGAAACATTCTGATGAAGATCAATTAATTTATCTTGCTCAATAACCAAGGTATATTCATAACTCTCATTAGGTCCTAGGAAAATAGATGAATCTGGAATTATATCTAATCCACTCACAGCATTCGTAAATCCTACATACCACATGTCTAATATACTATCACCAACATTTTTTATAGTAAAAGGTCTTTCTACAATATCAGGACTAAAGCAGTCAATATCTTCATTAAATCGCTCTACACTACATTGTAATATCGGTCCGGATGATATGAGTTTATTTTGCGCTACTAAATCGATAAAAAGTAATAGGCAGCAGCTAATCAGTGTATTCTTAGAAATCTTCAATGCCGTAAGTTCTTTAATTATTCATATGGTCTACAAATATAGAAAAGTAATCAAACAAGTTTAATAATAAAATATTGACTTTCATTGATCCAACCCTAAGTACCAACTAGCCGTATTTTCAAACTAGATGGAGTAGAGGGAATCATCAAAAAACCTTTCTAAAGAACAATCCATAGTTCTCTATCATAGTATAATCTTCTCCCATTTCACGAAGGTTGGCAGCCAAACCGAATTGATTATTTTTATAATCTAATCCTATTCTCAATCGCTGTACACTATCCAGGTGAATATCTTTATTGATTAATGAATTTACTTCCAGAGAAGAGTAGACTTTCCAAACGTCATTGATAGGTGGGTAAAATTTGAATACAGAAAAAGAGCCATACCTTGTTTCATCATGCTGCTCCAATGCCAAAAGGCTATAGATTAAAAAGCGGTTATTAATATTCAAATAACTTAATCCGAATAGCCCACTTGCACCATTTGCACTGGTAATTCTACTTGCCAGGGTAAGCCCCAAGCCAGGCTTTGTTTTATAATTGAAAAATATAACCGTACTCATATTCGCTGTATTCTCCTGACTTATAATAGCACGTGTTTGATTGTAGGCTACATATTTAAAACTTGAATCACCCATATTCTCCAAAAACTGAATATCTACAAATACATTTTCAGTTCCTGGCATGACTTCTATACTCTGAGAAGTACCACTAGCCACAATAAAAAATAGTAATAGTATCGTAACAATCTTCATTAGACTAACTCCTTAAATATCAATACTATAAATATACAACAAATTCAGAACTAAGGCCTTAGAATAGGATAATGAAGATATTAAGCACACTAGATGTAGTTTATTCCTTCACCTTCATATTGGTTAGGATTTACAATCCGTTTTAGTTCAGAAAAAGTTTTTATTGAGATAGTATTTATTAGCCCTAATAGGGATCCTTGCAAAGTGCTCTGAGGGGGGGGAGTAAATAGAATAAATTATTCCACTACAACGAATAGTAAATATAGAATCAGAAAATGAAATTAATTAAATATCCGATCCCGATTGAGATCAAATTCAATCTGTTTTTTAATAGCATTATTTTCAATCCAAAAACAGATCAATTGTCCCAATGAAACTCTTTTAATAAAGTTGAAAAATATAAAACTTTAATTCCATTATGTACCCTTCCGTAGGTATAGCGCTTAATTGGTGTCAATTTTGGATTTTGGGACTTCAATTTTGTATGGATGAGCGTAAGTTTCTAATTTGACAATTAAATTAGCTGCATAAATAATTTAACCATGGTTAAATCAGCCTTACAGCGTTTTATAAATATTCTATCCGTTGGAATTTTCCTACTAGGATGTATAGGAATAATAGTCTCTCTTATTGATGCTACATTTACTCCAATACAATTCCTTATGGCGCTTTGTTTTTCGCTGATTAGTTTGTCATTATTTCTTATTAATGCCAATCGGACTCGCTATCGGAATTATATATCCATTTTAGTTGGTCTCTGTTCCTTGGTAGCATGTTTTGAATTTTTCTATTTGGGAAACCTATTGTTCAATGATCCTATAATTAACCTTGCAACTTTTAAGCTTGGAGCTGGATCTATGGAATACTATATCGTACTCTGTCTAATAGTATCAATTTCAGCATTGGTATTTCCTCCAAAACTTAAACTAGTTGGGTATTCAGGTTCGTTTATCTTCTTTTGTAGTGCATTCACTTTAATCAGCTATTTGATTGATTTGAACAATGGTCATACCATAAATTTAGAATTGAATTATTTGAACGAATCCTTTGTAAATTATCCCTGGTGGCGGCTTGAAAATTTCTCCTGGTATACAAATATTGGATTCCTAATTATAGGAAGTGCAATCATTTCACTTCATAGAATTCAAATGATTATATCAAAAAGCAATTCTTCACCTCAGCAGTTTGGTTGGTTTTACATGCAGGTAATCCCTATAATTTTCATTTTATTTCTTATCGATTTGATTCTTCCCGAGGAGTTTTATGTCAGTGGAGGATATGCTATTGTCGTCGTATCAAGCCTATTAATTAGAGGAAAATCACATGCCATTTGGTTAAGCATTATTTGCTCTTTGTTAATTATTTTTCCCTTTTTACTTTCCGATTATAGTCCAGTAAAGATATCACATATTTTAAATCACTTATTAGCAATGATAATGATCTGGATCTCGGCATTTTTCTCCATCCAGGTAAAGAAGGAAAACCAAAGATTATTCGAAGCAAATAAGCTTACCAGAAGGATGAATTTCATCTTGAAAAATAAAAATAAAGAGCTGGAACAATTAATGTATATGGTAAGCCATGACTTGAAAGAACCACTTCAGACAGTTATCAATTTTACGAGTCTGATACAAGACGAAATAGGCGAAAAAGAAAACCATAATGTAGCATTATTTTTATCATTTATTAATAAATCCACTGACCGAATGAATTTAATGGTAAAGTCTATTTTGGACTATTCCATTCTGGGAAGTAAACGAAAAATTGATACGGTAGATTGCAATGTACTAATGAATGATATTCAAAATGATTTATATGCTAAGATAAAGGAATCAAATGCCCTCATTACCGTAAATAATTTACCTATTCTCAGAGCATGCGAAATTGAATTACACTCCTTATTCTCTAATATAATATCAAACGCCATTAAGTACCAGAATAAGGAGATAAATCCAGAAATTAATGTTTCTGCCTCTTTAAATAATGAAATTTGGGAATTTTCAATTGAAGATAATGGAATTGGAATTCTTCCTGAACATACTGATCGCATTTTCAACATATTTCAGCGCTTACATTTCGATGATACTATTGAAGGAACAGGTATAGGATTAACCGAATGTAGAAAAATCGTTCATTTACATAATGGTACTATCTGGGTAAATTCAAAATTTAATGAAGGAAGCGTATTTTATTTCACCATTCCAAATTCGAAACTATGACATCAAAATTTGACAGGATATTTTTAATTGACGACAATGAAATGTCCAATTTCTTTCATGAATTTTTATTAAAAAAAATAGAATGCGCCAACAAGATACAATCCTTCAGGAATGGAAAAATTGCATTAGAGTATATTCGTAATAACCCTTCAGAAGAAAATAGTAATCCTGATTTAATATTTCTGGATATAAATATGCCCGTTATGAATGGTTGGGAATTTCTGGAAAAATACAAAGCTTTAGGTTTAGATAAGAAAGGAAAAGCAATCTTGATAATATTATCCTCCTCCCAATTACCTAAGGACCTGGAAAAAGCAAAATGCTCAGATTTAGTTTCTGAGATTATTACTAAGCCATTGAATCAAGAAATTTTACTACAGTTGATAGAAAAGTACGCCACTAAACCCGAATTCGAAATCATTCAACAATCTTAAAAATCTAAAAATAGATACGATCCCCAGGAAATCAATTATGCCCCAAAAGAATATCCTCCTGGGGCATAATTGAAGACAATATTGAACGACCATAAACATTTGCCCCCTTCTTAAACAGATCCTTAAAAACCAATTCATCAGCCATAATTTTATGGCAAATTTCATATCGGTAATTATTTATGTTTCTTCGTGTTAGAAATTAGACGAAATCCCCCTCATTTTGTCTAAATTTGGCGCCACGAAACATGATGCTGCCATAACACAGATGGTTAAGAATAAAGGCCCATTTAGATTGAAAATCACAACCTATCTACCAACAAAATAAGTAAACAAAATGTCTGAATTTTCATCTATTTATAATTTTTTAGATGTACTATGTTTTCTTCAAGCAATACTCTTTGGAATAGTATTAATCATTCTTTCATCTCCAAGAAAAACGTCTTTTTTCTTAGGTATGTTCCTGCTTTTTTGGGGATCAGGTTTTGGAAAACATATTCTTGCCTATCAAGGAATAATTAGTGAAAATCAATTTTTAGATTTTTTACCCACAAACTTTTACTTTTTGTGCTTTCCTCTACTATATCTATACGTCAAAGAATTGACCGGGGAATATGTCTTTAAAAGAGATATAAAACATTTAATACCAGGCTTGCTTGAATTTATATTATTTCTGGGTTTATTTATTACATTTTTCGGTGTGACCAAAGTGGAAACTGATATAAATTTTCCCGAATTCAACCTACTTTATATGGCTTCAGCCAATATATTTTCGGTCTATTATTTAGTAAAAATTCTATCTTCTATCAGAACACACAAAGTTAAAGTTCTGAAGGTATTTTCATCAACCGATCAACGGTTATTATCGTGGTTGGTACCATTGATTTATATTTTTATATTTTCCTCAGGACTTGCATTTACATTCTACCTATTTAATATTTTTCAAATTTTTCTGCAGCTACCTGGGATGCTTCTAATTAACTTTTATAAATATATATTTCTAATTATTTTGTTTCTGGATGTACTATTGACGTATTGGGTAATTATATATGGAATTAAACAAACCATAATCTGGCCTAAAGTTTTAACGGATATATCTTCGAACGAGAATTTTCCACTGAAAGATGAAAATGTAGAAGCAGATTCTAATGAATCATTTGACATGGTAATTCAAGTTGTTGAAACAACGAAGTGCTTTACAAACAATGAACTTACTATTGTGGACCTGGCAATATTAACTAATTTACCATATGCTAAACTATCAAAATTGATAAAGCATAAGACAGATTCAAACTTTCCCTCCTTCATCAACAAATACAGAATAGAAGAAGCGAAGATGTTTTTGAAAGGCGGTGATATGTTTAAAATGTATACTTTGGAAGCATTGTGGCAGGAGGTAGGATTTAATTCCAAAAGCTCTTTTTATAGGGCTTTTAAGAAATTTGAAAATTCAACCCCGTCTGAGTATATGAAGAATAATAACTAATGGGGTTATTCCCCCAATAGGTGTAGTTTGCAACTACTGGTTAAATACAATAGTAAACTGTGCATAAAATAAATGATCTTGTTTTCTTCAGCTCATTACTTTCAAATTCCGAATATCACAAAATAACTGGTAATCAGAAATATACCAGAATTCAGTGATTGACTTTCGACTTTAAATAAACTAATTTTATTCAACGCCATCCAGGCAATATTTAGCATACCAAAATGTATGCAACGAATAGTGAATCAATTCAACAATAGACTCCTTGTCAGGTATGGCATTTTTAACCAAATGTAATATCTGTATTATGTCTAAAGGAAAGAATGAATATGTAGATTTCCACTGCCACCCGGCCATGAAGCCTTTTGGAAAAAGTTTCAAGCGCAGAAATATTGGAAAAAATCACCCCCGAAAAAGAAGAAGAAATAGCATTTGGCACTATAACCCACCTTCCTTATTGGATAAGTTGATAAATATGGTAACGGGGCTAACCAAGTTCTCTCAGTCCAACTTCACCAGCATGGCCAAAGGAGATATCAGTGTAGCTTGTGCTTCACTCTACCCCATAGAAAAAGGTTTTTTTGAAAATAAAATTGGTAACGAATTTTTGAAAGATGTAATCGCCAATTTCGCCACCGGTGTGGGAAAGCGAAGGGTAGATGCGGTTCAGGGCATGAAAAACTATTTCAAGGACCTGGAAATGGAATACGATTTTTATCGCCAATTGGACAATAGAGTTATCCGGATATCCGAGGGGAAATGTAGGTATAAGCTGGTTAAGAATTATGCGGAGCTGGAAGCCATCAAGGCAAATAAATCAAAACTAACCACCATTGGTGTAGTACTCACAATTGAGGGGATGCATGTCTTAAATTCCGACTTAAAAAATGCACCGGTTGAAAGTGACTATATACGCAATATCCAAAAGATAAAAGCGTGGGAGTGCCCTCCCTTTTTCGTTTCCATAGCACATCACTTTTGGAATCACCTTTGTGGACATGCCGAAAGTTTTAATAAGACCATCAAACGCTTTATAGATCAATCTGAAATGATGGATACAGGATTCACCAGTTTAGGAAAGGCCGTTTTACACGAGTTGCTGGATGACACTAGAGGTAAAAGGATATTAATTGACATCAAACATATGAGTGTCGCTTCCAGAAAAGAATTCTATGCCATTCTGGATAGTCGACCCGAATATCAGAACGTTCCCATTCTGGTGAGCCACGGAGCAGCAAATGGATTGAAATCTTTTAATGAAAGAGTGGTTGAAGGATCCAATAAAGCGGATAAACTAAAACGTGCCGATATCAATTTCTTCAACAATGAAATTATACGATTGGCTAAAAGCAAGGGAATTCTAGGCTTACAACTCGATGAAAGAAGAATAGCCAATAAGCGGACCCTAAAGGATACTAAACACGCTATCAGCAGATCCAAAATTATGCACTATCGTTCTGAGCTATTGTGGAATCAAGTACAGCATATACTTGAAGTCTTAGACAATGAAGGCCTGTTTGCTTGGGATTGTTTGGCCCTAGGAACTGACTTTGATGGCATCATAGATCCGCTCAATGGATTTTGGACTGCGGAAGAACTGCCTTATTTAGCAGACTTCCTGGAACGCCATGCTTTCAACTATATGGAAAACGCCAATTTGAAGCTAGCCGCCAATAAAATAAAAGCAAATGAGATCGTTCACAGGCTCATGACTAGCAATGGAATGAATTTTTTGAAAGAGCATTTTAGATGATTAAGGGCATGGAACTTGGGAGTGTTTACTTAAAAACTACACAGGGGATAAAACAAAAAAGCTCCAAATAATACATTTGGAGCTTTTTGGATATGGTGATGATTATTGTGCCATTACCATGGAAGCACATTTGATGGTAATATTACCCAGTGCACCAGAGTCTAAATTCCCTCCTGATACTTGTGTAATATATTCCGCTACATCATTTGGTGTCCAGGTAGAGATATTTGTTTTCGATCCCCAAGGACACTCCCAGTAGTAGGTTCCTATTTTAATATCATCATGATACAGATCGAAGCTACCTTCTGTTCCTGAAGCAGAATCCTCCCTACCACAAGAAGCAATCTGAACAGAGTTTCCTGATGTGATGACCAATTTATTTACCTGATCCGTAGAAATTTCATTGTCTTTGTTTCCTTCATAAAATTTCCCCCAGGCAAGTTTTGCATTTTTTACTTGAATAGTTGATCCTACTGATTGGATGGAAATAGATACCCATTGAGCATAAGCCATAATATAATAATTTTAATATTCGCCTACTTATTAAAGGAGTTTCGGCTTTATTCCTTGTGTAAAATTATATTTAAAGATAAATACAAAACAAGCTAAAATCAATAACCATAAATGGGTATTTTACTTTATAATGGTATTCAGTGAATTATGGATGGATCGATTTTTCGGATCGCCAGAGACCTTAAAATTAGATAGGGTTTCACCAGTTTATGTATATTGGACTATCCATCTCAAAAAGGATGGTTTTCTTAAGTGAATCACAAACAAAAAGCGCTAGCCATCACAAATATGTCTGTTCTCAAAATACCAGATGCTCCTAAATCCATCCAAAAAGGCTTTCCACTCAAACTAGTTTTGGACCAAAAAGCCGTGAATCAACTGGCTGAAAACATCCATCATGTATATCCTACATTCGATAAAAAAGCTTTTATCCAGGATGCCATGAATGAGATTGAAGAGCTAAGCCTTACACAACGAAGCAATCATATTGCGGAAGCACTGAGAAAGAATTTGCCGTCTACCTATTCTGAGGCCATTGAGATTTTAATCCAATCGCTCACACCTCCACTGGAACAAACAGAAGGCAATGGATTAGCGGTTATGTTTTATATGCCTCATTGCAGTTATATAGCAAAATATGGAGTAGATCCCACCTACAACAATGGCGTGGACCCATTTGACACCTCTATGAGCGCTCAATACGAATTAACAAAAAGGTTCACCTGTGAGTTTTCCATTCGCCCATTTATCATCCAAGATGAAGAACGAACCATGAAGGTGCTCTACCAATGGATGAAGGATCCAGATCCACATGTTCGTAGATTGTGTACGGAAGGCACCAGACCTCGACTACCCTGGGCCATGAAAATAGACGCTTTCGTAAAAGACCCCAGCCCTTGTCTTGCTATTCTGGAACAGTTGAAAAATGATCCGGATCTATATGTGAGGAGAAGTGTAGCCAATCATATAGGCGATATCGCCAAAGACAATCTGGAACTTGCGCTGGATATCTGCAATAATTGGTTGGATGAGGCTTCAAAGGAATTGAAATGGGTGATTCGTCATGCCTTGAGAAACCCGTTTAAAAAAGGAAATGAAACCGCGATTAAATTGAGAAAAGCGGCTAAGTGATAGGTAGTTTCCATCCTCTGAGCTCTCGTTAAGGAACCCTGAGGGTGGGTTCGAATTTCGCTTACTAGATTGATCAATAATCACTACATTTGCCAACGTATCAAAACGTTCTATTAAGAAAATTTAATCCATATACGAAATGGAAAATCCATTTAAAAAGGCTTTCAACTACCTACTATTAATCAACCTCCTGTTTTCAGGAATTAGTAATGCTCAAGATTTTCAATGGGCAACCAAAATAAGTTCAAGTGGCACTGTAAATCCCCGGTATTTTGAAGTAGATAATGATCAGAATGTCTATTCAGCTGGAATTTTTATAGGATCGCTTACTTATGACATTAACGGGGTTGACTCCACCATCATAACAGGGTATGGGGTAACAAATTATATTCAAAAAATAGATGCGCTCGGAGATCGAGAATGGTTATATACTTTGGGTGGCGGGAATAATGTCTCTTTAACCGCAATAACCTCTGATAGCGAAAATAATCTCTTTGCAGCGGGATCTTTTAAAGATTCTATAGATTTTGACCCAAGTGACTCCAGTCAAATATTAATACCACCTTTTATTTCCACTTTTATTCAAAAATTTGATCCTGATGGTAATTTAGTTTGGGTAAAACAAATGGATCAATTGGGATCTCCATTTTCATATCAAGGTGATAGGATAGTAGATATAAAAACAGACAGTGAGAATAATATCATTATTTTAGGAACACTAGTTGGGACAGTGGACATGGACCCTGGAGAAGACACCTTATTATTATACAATCATATCCCGACTGGATTTGTACAAAAACTAAACCCTGATGGTGAATTGCTTTGGGCACAAGAAATAATTGACACCTCCCATTTCTATGCACGAGAATTGGAAATAGACGAGCAGGACAACCTATACATTAGAGCTGAATACACATTTCATTACGATTACAATTTGTATGATAGTACAATCACTATTCCCGGCGAGTCACATCTCCTCCTTAAAATGGATCCTAACGGAACAATGCTATGGGCCAATGGATGGGAACGAGATGAAATTAATGCAAAACAATTGGAAATTCATGACGTAAACAATATCTACCTTGGGGGACTATACAAAAGATCAACCGATTTTGACCCCAGCGAAAACGTATATGAAATGGGACATGCTCTAGACACTATTTTATCCAATGAGGATATGATTTTTCTTTTAAAGTTAAATGCTCAGGGAGAATTCCAATGGGCAATAGACTATGGCGCTAATGGTATTATTCCTAGTTATAATAACAAACTAATAGAATTGGATATTGATCCATATGGTAATATTTACACCTTTAACGTGTCTGATGGTTTTGTAAACTTTGATCCTTCCAACGACACAGTGAATAACGGTGAGGACCCATGGAATAAAACAACTTATATCAATATTTTGGATAGTGATGGATCCTATTTATCCACTATTTTGTATCCTGAATCAGCAAGAGGGAATACAATGACTGTTGATCATATGAGCCATATATATACTATTGGGGAGATAATTGGGGAGATAGATTTAGACTTTGGTCCATCAGAATTTGTTCTTTACAACACAGATTATAAGTCTGTTTTCACACATAAAATGGGAAATATTGGAGAACTTAGTATACATGAAAACTCAACTCCTATAAATACCAAACTATATCCAAATCCTAGTCATAATTATATTCATATCCTATTTGAGAAAGCTAGTTCTGGAACACTCCATTTAATAGATATAAAGGGACAAATAATTTCCTCTGTTGATCTTAACGACTCTGAATTGGCGTACCAATTTGACATTAGCTCATTCCCTTCAGGAATCTATTTTGTTGAGTTAATTCGAAAGGGTGAAAAAATAGACAGCAAGAAGTTTATAAAAAGATAATATAAATGCAAAAGGGTATACTATTCAAGTACACCCTTTTGCATTATACTTTCCATCTCTACTCAATTATCTGGTGGTTGATCCTTTCACCCTAGCACCTACGCAAAACCAGCATCCTAGCCTAGGTTATTGATTAGGATAACAGGAATAAGTTTTGAAAATTGATATAAATTAAATTTCTGAAAAGTTGATTTCACTACTAATACCGTAAACCTACAATCCGAAAAAGAATAACAAATCTTCGAATAATGTCCTCAATTCTAAAATCAGCATCGTTATAATATTAAAGAGTATACAACACATAAAATCTTTATTATGAAAAATGCAATTAACTGGTTCGACATTCCGGTAAATGACTTCAAAAGGGCAAAATCATTTTACGAGGAAGTAATTGGGGCCAAAATGGAAACGATGGCAATGGATGAAATAGGCATAACTATGGCTTTTTTCCCTGCTGATTATGAAAATGGAATTGGTGGCGGAATCACATTTGGCCCTGGTTTTGAACCATCCGACAAGGGTTCCTTAATTTACTTGAATGGAGGACACGATCTTTCCACCCCTTTGTCAAGAGTTGAAAGTGCAGGTGGAAAAGTTATTATCCCCAAGACGGCTATGGGACCAAATAGGTTTATGGCTCAGTTTATAGACTCCGAAGGAAACCGTGTAGCTTTTCACTCCAAGAATTAAAAGTCTGCAATAATTTTAACCTTAAAATCGTTTTATTTTATGAATGTTAAAAGTTTTAAATTTTAATAACTTAGAAACGTGTAAAAAAGATACAATGAAAGAATTCATGATGATATTTATAGGTGCTGACTACGAGGAATTGGGCCTATCTCCGGATCAACTGCAAAACAAAATGGAAAAATGGTTCAGTTGGGGAGACAAGTTGCAAGAGCAAGGAATACTAAGAGGTGGTGCAGCATTAATGTCAAAAGGCAAACGTGTTTCCGGTGTAAACCGTGTAGAATCTGATGGTCCTTTTATAGAGAGTAAAGAACTGGTTGGTGGACACTATACGATCGCTGCAGATAGTTATGAAGATGTGGTGAAAATTGCCCAAGATTATCCAGATTATGATCTTGGCGGAACGGTAGAAATTAGAGAAATAATCAAGTTTGACAGATAATCTTGAACATAAAACGGTGGATCATCTTTTCAGACATGAGTATGGAAAGATGGTCGCCATTTTGTCTAAAATATTTGGACTATCCAATTTAGAACTTATTGAAGATGCCATACAGGACACTTTCCTAAAGGCTTCCTTAAAATGGCGTTTAAAGCTACCTGAAAACCCTGAAGCATGGTTAATGAAGGCTGCTAAGAATCGAGTAATCGATATTTTTCGCCAATTGAATGCCGAAAAAAAGAGACAACTCAAAATAAGCCATGGAGCCATATCATTCGACATCAATGAATATTTTTTAGACAGTGAAGTTCAAGATAGTCAGTTGCGAATGATTTTTGTTGCCTGTCATCCTGCATTTTCACAAAAAGAGCAAATCGCCTTTGCTCTCAAAGCTATTTCGGGCTTTTCTATTAAAGAAATCGCCTCGGCACTGCTACAGAAAGAAGAAACAATAAAGAAGCGTCTTGTCAGAGCCCGGAAAAAAATAAAGGACGAGAACATTTCCTTAAACTTTCCGGAGCAGCATGATCTATCAAGTAGAATTTCTGGTGTACTACAAATAATTTACTTGATTTTCAATGAAGGTTTTCATTCTACAAAACCAAACATACTGATAAACAAAGACCTTTGTGGTGAGGCAATTCGCTTATGTAAATTACTCCTATTAAAAGAGAAATTTAGATCTGGAAATCTTTTCGCACTTTTCTCTTTGTTATGCTTCCATGCTTCACGAATAGACTCTAAGCTGGTAGATAATAAAATTGTAGATCTGGAAAGTCAGGACAGGTCAAAATGGTATCTCCCGCTAATTTTATTGGGAAATGATGCGCTAAATAAATCTTTGGAGTTCAACGATCGTTCCATCTACCATCTAGAGGCCGCTATCGCATCAGAACATGTAAAAGCAATTGAATTTAAGCACACCAACTGGCAACGAATATTAGCTTATTATAAAGAGATGTATGCCATGATGCCTTCTGATAGTATCCTATTATCTGAAGCAATTATTTACCTTAAACTCAATCAACTAAAAAAAGCAAAAATAGTATTGGATAAAATCAATGGAGAAACCTTAAATCAACGAAGATACCTCCTGAATGGATGTTATGCTGAATATTATAAAAGAAGTGGAGATTCCATGCAGGCAATAATAGAGCTTGATTTCGCCATACACTCCTGTGCTAATCTATTTGAAAAGCAATACCTAACCAATAAAAAAAGCCTTCTCCAATGAGAAGGCTTTTTTTATTTAAGTCCATATTTAATTTTTCTTCTGGTAAAGTGCATCATTTTTCAAGATCACCGTCTTTATAAGTGAAGACTGATTACCATGTTTAACTAAAAAACAAAATACTATGAAAACCAGAAATGAAAATGACCCACAAAACGAAAGTGTACCATGTTGTACTCCAATAAATCAAACAACAACACATCGAATCCTATGCTGTGAAATTGATTCCACAAGCCATTCAGCGGAACACCATTCCAATTGCTGTGATAAAGATTCAATGGCCGTTCAAAAAGTGAGGCAAAGTACTGGATGTTGCTAAAAGCAAAAAATAAATAACAGCAAATTAAAAGCGCTCCTTTTGGGAGTGCTTTTGCCTATAGATTTAGAATTGCCCCTTTTAGCCTAAAAGAAAATAGAACCTATTTTTAATGGTATCACCGCTATTATGCATGCTATTCGTTAATTTTGTAATACGTTATGGAAAAACAAATTCAAGACTTATACACCCCCCTCTTCTTATACGTAAGAAAGAGAATTAACAACCTGGAAGATGCCGAAGATCTTACTCAGGAAATTTTTTATAAACTGTCTAAGTCCAATAGCGACACCATTGACGATGTCAAGAGTTGGGTGTATACCATAGCCAAAAATACAATTACAGATTACTACCGAAAAAGGAAAGTATATACCGAAAATATAGATGAAAATACTTTCGAAGAAGCTTACAATGACCACAATGTTGTGACTGAACTCAGTAGTTGTATTAGCGCTTATGTAAAAGAGCTTCCTACAGAGTATAGATCTATTATGACCCTCTCGGAACTGAAAGATATTTCACAAAAGGAAATAGCTAAAAAACTCAACATGAATTATGTTACTGTGCGTTCAAAAATACAGCGAGGTCGCAAATTGCTAAAAAACATTTTTTCCGACTGTTGTACCATAAACCAAGGAGCTAAAGGAAGTATTATTGATTATCAAAAAAAGAATGGCTGCAGCAATAAAGAGAACGATTGTTCCGAAAATAAAAATCAAGGATGTTAGCCTGTAGCAGCTATCTGTATTTCTCCATGTTAGGTCCTTCCCTAAATCAATATTCAAACATAACAACTGACAATCAGCGCTTTAATACCTGAATTCAACTGAAAAATTCATTTTTTTAAACTAATTTTATAGTTCCCTTATTCATCAGATCTCTATTAACATAATAGTAAAATGTATAGCATCAGCTAGTACATGCTATTTTTCAAAAAAGACTTGGTATGAAAAAGCAATGGTATTTTATATGTATCCTACTTGGAATATTTTCCTGTAACGAAACTGCTTACAACGAAAACAAAAGTTCAAAACCTATCACAAATCAGCATACGTCCATACCTGATAATAGCATCACAAATCTCTATGATGCCTTTGGTAAAAATAACGATGAGCTCATCAAAGACTTTGGGTTTTCAGCTTTAATAAAGTATAAAGGCAAGCTCATTCTATTTGATAGTGGAACCAATGCCGACATTTTGAAAAATAATGCGGAAGCCCTAGGTATAGACCTTTCAAAAGTAGATTTCGCTGTCGGCTCCCATGCACATGGGGACCATATCAATGGTTTTGACTACCTCCTATCGGTTAATCCTAAAGTCAAAATCTACCTACCCTTTGATTTCTTTATGGGAAGTCCAATTAAGTTCAACATTGCGGGGAAAGAAGAAGACATCAAGGATTCCCTTCCAGTTGAAATGAGGTATTTCGATGGAGAAAAGACCAGCATCAGACTAGTACAATCCGGTAGATTTTGGAATGCAAATATTGAGTATATCGATAAAAACACCCGTATCAATCCAGATATACAACTCGTATATACAAAATCTCCATACCTCGGCTATTGTTCAAAATACCCATCTAAAGAACACAAACACCAAACGGATAATAATGATATAAAATATAACGGACTACCTGAATTATCCCTTTCCTTAAGCACCAAGGATGGCGAGGTTTTAATAGTAGGATGCTCCCATAGCTCTGTTCAAAACATCATCAAAGAAACCAAGACGATTAGCAATAACGAAATTGCTTTATTGGCTGGCGGGTACCATATGTTACCTTATGACCGAGAGGAACTGAAAAAAGTGGCCCTACAGCTTAAACAGGATTTCCAAGTTAAACAGATTGCTCCAACTCATTGTACCGGCCATTTAGCTTTTAAACTATTGCAGGAAGAATATGGAGAAGATTATCTGTTTGCAGGACTAGGAGAAAACATATTTTTTGAAGCAAAATAACCCTTCAGCTAGCGGATTAAAGAAATGCTACTAAACAGGAAGGTTTTCTATTGAATATTTATTGAAATTGGACAATTATTTATCTTAGCCAAAACTCCAATACCAATGCTTCAAAAACTCAATTGGCAGGCCTATACCAACCAAAATCGTAATCAAATTACAGAGCAGGTGAAGGATGCAATTTCCATGTCTGATGGATGCATTATAAACTTCACGCTCTTTTCAGATCTTGCCATGAGTTTAAGTATAGAAATAGAAGAAAATAAAATCCATCACTTACATGCTTCAATAGCTAAAATTATACCCCTTACGGAGCTAGATTTAAAACAAATCCAAACGGATTCCCAAAGAGAATGGTTGATTTTCCTCAATATCTCCTTTTCAGAAGGGAAGGGTGATTTGAAAGAGTAGTTCCTGTCGTACCAGGTTGATCGGTATACTGCATAAACTAATATCTACACTTTTCGACAAATACCACAACTCTCTAAAACTCAATTGATTAGTATTATTTCTTCTTGAAATTCACTATCTTATAGAGATGGAAAAAGAATATAATATTATAATAGCCGGAGCCGGAGGAATTGCCCAAGCTACAGGATTGATTTTAGCACAAAGAAGTCAGGTATCTCCTAAAATATTTATTGGAAATAGAACCCTTGAAAGAGCACAAAAGGCGGCCGATTGGATCAGACAGGGATCCACAAAATCGTCGGATCCACAAGCTTTTCATTTATCTGAAAATGAACTCACGGATGAGATGCAATATATTTTCAACCAGGCTGACATCATTTTAGATTGTCTTCCCGGAAGTCAAGCCCCTAGAATAGCGCAGTACGCCAAAGATTTTAATTGTCATTATGCAAACCTTACAGAGCACGTAGAAGAGACCAACCAGATCATGGAAATTGCAAAAGATGCCTCTACTGGCTTTATTTTACAATCTGGTCTTGCCCCCGGCTATATCGATATTCTTGGACATCATTTGTTCCAAACTTTTTGCAACAGGTATAAGGTTTCTAAAGTAGATCGACTCGAACTCAAAGTAGGAGCCTTAACAGAACATGGTATTCCCCCTCATTATTACGGCTTTACCTGGAGCCCCGTTGGAGTTGCAACGGAATACCTGAAAGATACCATCGTACTTAGAAATTACAGAAAAACCAGCCTACCAGCACTCTCGGAAAGATCTACTATTATACTGGATGGTGTAGTCTACGAGCAAGACCTTACATCTGGTGGAGCAGCAGATCTACCGGATGCCTTGAGCGGAAAGGTAGCGAGTTTAGACTATAAAACTTTACGATTTCCTCAGCACTATGACTGGATTGACCAACAAATAGCAACAATCGAAGGAGAACAAAATAGTATTAGCACGTTGCAACAAAAAATGGAAGAACACATACCCCATTTTTCAGACGATCAGGTCATATTGTATGCCGCCGTTGAAGGTATAGATCATATGGGAATCAGGAGGAGAATAGAGCATACCAGTAGAATATTACAACAATATGTGGGTAAACATAAACTAAGAGCCATACAATCCACTACAGCAGCTCCACTTGTTCAAGCAGCGAAAATGTTATTAGATTTCGATTTCAAGGGAGTGATATTACAAAGTCATATAGATCCTGGTATCTTTTTAGAAGGTTCCTTTATCACACCAGTTTATGGTTATATCTCAGTTTAAAACTAAAAACCTAATTACAATATTTGATTCAGCATCCATTCTTTGTATCTTAATACCTTAATTTTCAATACTTCATACAAAATCAAAATATAATCCAGCATAATTACAATATGAAATTGCCCCCTATTGGTGCACCAATATTTTCAATTGATTTGACCTATGCTCAAAATTGAACACCTTATTCAAGCCATTCAATCCACTTTGGATATCTTTAATTTTGATACCATTGTGTTCTATTTTGGAATAGCCATTTTCTCCATATTATTAGAACTGGCAATTGTTGGTTGGGAAAAGTCCTCGCTCAAAAAGATTATGGTATTTAAAAAATCTGTCCGCACAGATATCATTTTCTTTTTAATGAATGCCTTTAAATTATATGACCTTGTAACCATAGGGCTCTCCTTCGGAATTTGCCATTTTATAACCTATTTTATCAGCAAAACCATTCAGCTGGATTTGATTCTTGAGATTAAGAATTACTATGTAGAATTCTTCATCTTGTTTATGGTATCAGACATCAAAACCTATTATGCACATTATTTATTACATAGATTCCCCCTACTATGGCAATTACATGAATTCCATCATTCAGCAACAGATCTATGCCTATTCACTAGGTATCGAGACCATTTTTTGGAACGCGCATTACGTAGACTTTTAGACGTATTACCCGTTGTAATTTTAGGATCAACTATCAAAACCTATTTAATGTTACAAGTAGTATTGGAATTACACAAATTATTGGTGCATTCCAATATAAAATCCGATTGGGGTTGGATCGGAAAATATATTATAGTCTCTCCTGCCGCCCATCAAATACACCATTCCAAAAAACCAGAACATTACGATAAAAACTTTGGGAACACACTTATTTTTTGGGATAGATTATTTGGAACCTACTACAAACCAGAGCCTGTCAAAGCCTTAGGAATTCCCAATAATGAATACAATAAAAAGGGATTTTTGATGGATATTTTTACTAGCATCCATAAATTTTCACGCAAAATCATCACCCGAGAATGAAAAATCACTGAATTCAGGGATTTATTCGATGAAAATAAGTTGTTATATTTGTAATAGAGATTATAACCATAATTAAATAAGAAATACATTTTGACAAATTCAATTAAACCATCTAATATGATTATTAAAAACCTTTGTGGTTATTATATTACTATATGTTCTCAATGTAGTGACCTCGTAGACCCAGATGATAAGAAATGTCCAAAGTGCGGGCATGACTTTTTCAAAAAAAATGATGCCCCTTCAGAGGCTACTAAAAAAGTTATTCAAGAATATGAATACAAACCAGACAATACTATTCAATAAATAATGATTAATTTATAACAGTGTTGTTTTGCGTTAAAAGAATTGGCATCACTTTTGATTTCAATATTTAAAAAGGTTACAATCATCATTAAATTCCGTGATTTTAGCATATACCTGAATTCAGGGATTTGTTATCCTATTTATTGTTCGTAGTTTTGAGCCCTACACAAAAAAAACTGTAAAAACATATAAAAACAGAATCGTCATAATAGTGGGTTTTATGGTTATAATTTTTCACCCCAATATTTGATCTCTGTTCGACACCCCGGATTTTCTGGGGTGTTTTTTTTTAATTAAAATTCCAAAGTAAATACACCAAGCTAGAGGAGAAAACACCCCCAATTCAACTACTAAAAAAATCCATTCCATTTATTTTAATATGGATTAGCATTCCTAATTCAAAAAATATACTTACATTTGTACATACATTAATCGACTAGGCAATGAAAGACGACTATTTCCAAACCATACATTCGATCATAAAAACTGGACACTGGATTACGGATCAAATCAGTAAGGAACTGAAAGAGTATGATATCACAGAACCTCAATACAATGTTTTGAGATCACTACACATGTCCGATGGTCAACCTTTAACTGTTCAAGACATTTTGGAAGGAATGGTTCAAAGGAGCAGTAACGTGAGTCGTATCATAGACAAATTGCTATCCAAAGGATTTGTGGATAGACAGATTTGCCCTAGTAACCGTCGGAAAATGGATATCACAATCACTTCAGCAGGAAAGGAATTGTTATTAAAATTAGACAGAAAGGTCTATAAATTACATGAGCCTATGCACAATCGTCTTAACGCTGAAGAACTGAAAACACTGAATAAACTAATTACCAAATTAACAACTACTCACCATGAATAAGAAAATAGTAGCCTTCGGAGCAAGCAACAGCAAAAATTCTATTAACAGCCAACTAGCCGGATATGCAGCTAGCCAAGTAGATAATGCAACGGTCAACAGCCTTAATCTTAATGATTTCGAAATGCCGATATACAGTATCGACAGAGAAATGGAAACGGGCATTCCTGCCCTAGCCCACGCATTCAAAGAAGAAATCAATAAGGCTGATGCCATTATTATATCCTTTGCAGAACACAATGGCTCTTATTCAGTAGCCTTCAAAAACATCTTTGATTGGATGTCACGAATCGACCAAAATGTGTGGATGAATAAACCTATGTTCTTACTAGCAACTTCACCAGGAGGTTATGGAGCAAAAACAGTATTGAACCTTGCAGAGGGTAGATTCAAAAGATCCAACACGAATACGGTAGTTAGTTTTTCTTTGCCATCCTTCATGCAAAACTTCAATGAAGCAGGAATTTTAGATGAGGAACTTAATTCTGAATTTAGAGAGCAGTTAAATCAATTCTCTGCAGCACTGAATAACTAAGTTAAAACCAACCAAAAAAGAATCAACCTTATGCGTTGATTCTTTTTTGCCACAACCATTGTACCTACAAATGTTATACCTACACACATACATGAAATTAATTGGATGTCTAGTGTTTTACTTGATGCTATTCCCTTCTACCGGACTAAAAGCCCAAGTGAATGAGACTACCGTTTTTCAAACTGAAATTGGATTAAGAGGTAGATGGCAAACAGGTAACCTGAACCAATTAGGTTTAATACCCTCCGCTCAACTATTAGTGGAAGCCTCCAAATTTAGTATATCGATAAACAGTAGCTATCAATATCTAAAAGTTGACGGTTTCAATCCAGTGAATGACTTTTGGAACTTTGCCTTGTTCAAAGCCAATCCAAAACATACCCTTCATCCAATACTGGCTGCCAACATTGGATTTGCCAGATCATACAAGATTAATAAATCTTATACAATAGGTATAGGGATGGGATATAACCTTCGAAATAAATCCAGCAAGGATTTTGTAGAAATGGGTGTCATAGCTGGCTATATGGACTTAGAATACGAAAATGAAAAACCCCATAAGAGTGCTAGTTTTGGACTATTACTTTCCACCAGCTTTCCTATTGGTGAAAACCTTCATATTTCAAACAACCTTAAGACCTATCACTCTAGTAAAGATCATACGTTTTGGGGAGGAAGCAACCAAATTATGCTTCACTATCAACTCAAAGAAAATTTATCATTGAATATAAGTCAAGACCTAGTATTCAACAACCAAAATGCAGGAGGAATTGAAAAACTAAATACACTCATGCTATTTGGTCTCCAATATCGCTACACAAAGAACCTAAACAGATCAAAATAAACACAAAAACTACCACTATGAAAAGTACCAGATTAATCATCGTAGGATTTGCAATAATAGGACTATTTACCATGGCTTTTACTCCATCCAATACTCCTAGTACACAAGATGACAAGAAAATCGGTGACCAATTCATTCCGAGGAACCCCAAAAAAGATCACCTACTGACAGCTGAAAACTCAGTCTTATTGGTAATAGATTGGCAAGATGAAATGTTGGGAATGGTCCGTAACCTGGATAAAGCCATACTGACTAATAATATTCAGGCAATGATTAAAACAGCCAACGTTTTTGACATACCTGTAATTGAATCGACCATTGGTGTTGATTTAGGTGCAAACCAACCAACGGTCCCAGCCATCAAAAAGGAAATAGCCTCTACAGTCCAAAACATCGATCGAATATCCCTAAATGCTTGGCAAAACAGAGCTGTAGTAGAAGCAGTTAAAAAAACAGGAAGAAAAAAGATAATCATGACAGGTCTATGGACATCTGGTTGTCCCACCTATACAACTTTAGATGCTCTAGAAGATGGATATGAAGTATATATCCTAGCAGACGCCATGGGAGACGCCACTAATGATGCTCATAACAGAGCCATCGACAGAATGGTACAAGCTGGAGCCATTCCATTTACTTGGGAAGGAGCTGGGGCAGAAATTCTGCGATCGTATATTAACCCAAAAGCTATGCAGGATGAGCATATCGAAGGAGGTTTCGTTGGAATTATGAAAGAACATTTCTATCCATTCGCAGGTAAATATTAATAATTTATTTTTTGGACTTCGAATAATTTTCGAAGTCCAAATTTAGACAAGGATCATCATGGCTGACTTACTCAAAGACAATACCAATAAAGCGCTTATATCAATGAGCCTTCCTATCAGTTTAGGGATGTTATCTACCTTCCTTTTTCAAGTAATCGACACCTATTTTGTAGGTCAATTAGGAGCTGCACCACTAGCTGCATTGAGCTTCTCCTCTACCCTATACTTTACGATAGTGGCACTTTTCATAGGACTTTCTGTGGGAGTATCCATTTTAGTAGGTCAAGGGGTTGGAAAAAAAGAATGGGGAAAAGTAAAGTCCAATGCAGGTCTGGGAATTCTAGTCAGCTTAATACTTGGTATACTACTATCTGGATTATGCATCCTATTAATTGACCCTCTTTTTTCCACACTTGGGGCGGAAGAACAATTAATTCCAATGATTAAAGAATATACTATTCCTTTACTCATAGGGATCCCTATTTTGACTTCCGGACTGATGATAGGTGCTGTCCTTAGGGCCACAGGTAATATTAAAAAACCTGAAATCATTATGGCTTTTGCTGGAATCATAAATCTAATCCTCGATTATCTACTGATCTTTGGGAAATTTGGATTTCCAGAACTCGGAATTAAAGGTGCAGCATATGCCACTGTCATTTCATGGTTATTTGTAATTGTGGGTATGGTAATTCTGCTAATCCAAGACAAGCTTTGGAGTATTTCTGATATAATCCAAGCACAGATAAAAAAGGAAGTAAGCAATATATTTAAATTGAGCGGCCCTACCATTCTGACTCAAGTTATCGGTCCGATAACCTTGATGTTCCTCACCTATTTACTCGCAAGGCATTCAACCCTCGCTGTCGCTGCCTTTGGAGTAGCCAGTAGAATTGAAACATTATTAATGATTGGTATCCTGGGAGTCAGTACGGCTATCACTCCCTTTATAGCCCAAAATGCAGGTGCAAATAAGAAAGATAGAATAGAAGCAGCCATTAAGTTTGGAGGAAAAGCATCGACCTATTTAGGCCTGATAATGGCAACAATTCTATTCCTATTTATAAAACCTATAGCGACAATCTTCAACGACAATTCTGAAATAATTGCCCATACTTCCAATTATTTCTATATCGTTGGACTATCCTATATTTTTTATGGCTTATTCCTGATCACAACTTCAATATTAAATGGACTTCAACTTACATTAGATTCATTTAAAATAAGTTTGATCAAGTCATTACTGTTTTCAGTTCCCTTGACCATCATAGGCTCTTTCTGGGGAATAAACGGAATTTTTATAGGTATCTCAATGGGGAACATTCTAGCAGGAGTCTATGCATCCATTCGAATGAAAAAAGAATTCAAAAAGACATATTCATCTTTAAGTACGGCCAATATAAGAAGGGAGTATTGGGATGATATCAAACATATGTTCAAGAAATAATGAATGAACGATTTAGCCGCCATAAAAAAGCCCCTCTTGAAATTTCAAGAGGGGCTTTTTACATATTAATTCTTTTTCTTCAAGAATTGTGTTTTAAGAACTATCGTAGCTTTTCCTATTCTACATTCCACTTCCGTTGGGCTTCCTGTAAGTCGAACAGATTTAATAACCGTTCCTTGCTTTAAGTTAAGAGAACTACCTTTTACTTTAAGAGTTTTATTTACAATAACAGCATCTCCGTCATTCAATACGTTACCTACGCTATCTTTAGTATCCATACCTTATACTTAGTTTCTATTTTTAATCTTCGCTTAAAGCAAAGCTAATTTATTTTAGAGAAAGATAACAATTTAAGGAGAAGTATCCGAAAGATAATCCAGTCGTAGAAGGCAATAAGATAGGGCCTCCTAGGTTAACAAATGAAATAGCTGTATTTTCGCGATAGTCTAGTTAATCATTCAAAAAGAGATCATGCAAGCTCCTTACCATATCATAGAACCTACGGTCAAAAAAATTCCAATTATTCTGAGTGTTCCACACTGTGGAACAGCATTCCCAGAAGAATTGATAGGTGATTATCATCCAAACATGGCCGCACAGCCAGATGATACAGATTGGTTTGTTGAAGAACTGTATAAATTCGCTTCAGAATATGGTATCACCATCATTCACGCACATTATAGCCGTTGGGTAATCGACTTAAATAGAGACCCAGAAAGCAAGGCTTTATACAATGACGGTAGAATCATTACCGGATTGTGCAGTAGCACCGATTTTTTTGGAAGAGAAATCTATACCTCAGAAGATAAAATTCCTACTTTGCAAGAAGTTCAGCGCCGACTAGACACCTACTATTGGCCATATTATAACAAAGTGACTGAACTCCTTGAAGAAAGAAGAAATGAGTTTGGTAAAGCACTTTTATGGGATGGTCATTCCATCAGGAGGTCTGTACCTACCATCAGTAAAGTCGACTTTCCAGATTTGATTTTAGGAAATAACGATGGGAAAACTGCTCATGCGGATCTTATCAAAACGACCATAGACAATTTACAAAAAGGACCTTGGCCTGTCAGTCATAATACACCATTCAAAGGAGGACATATCACAAGATATTTCGGAAATCCTGAACTCAATATTCATGCACTTCAGCTGGAGATGAATAAAATATTGTACATGGACGACGAAGAAATGAATTATAACCAAGATAGAGCAAACGAAGTAATTCAATTACTTAGAACAACCTTCAAGGCATTGATCAAAACGCTTGAAACGATCTAATAAAGCATTTGTATATTATGAAAAGCTATCAATTCAAAGGACTCCTTCAGAACAGTGGTTGGATAAACAATGCATTAGTAAAAGTAGATGACCAAGGATCGATTATTGAAATCATAGAAAATGGACAATCAGAGGATGCCATCCAAATAGAAGGATATGCACTTCCTGGATTCCAGAACGCCCATTCACATGCTTTCCAATACGCCATGGCTGGCCTAGCGGAAATACATCAAACAACGGGAACTTCCGATGACTTTTGGTCTTGGAGAGAAGCCATGTACCAGTTGGCGCTTAGCGTGAACCCAGATCAAATGGAAGCCATAGCGACCATGTTATACAGTGAAATGGCTAGGCATGGTTATACACATGTAGCTGAATTTCACTATGTTCATCATGATAAAAATGGACAGCAATACAACAATCTTGCAGAAATGGGGAGTCGTATGGTTGCAGCGGCACAAACCGCAGGTATCAATATTACCCTTACTCCTATCTTTTATCAAAAAGGTGGATTTGGTCAAGCTCCCAATGACAGACAAAGAAGATTTATATCTCCCAACATAGATAGCTACCTTGAATTATTGGAATCCAGTAATAAAGCCTGTGCACATTATGATGGTGCAAATGTAGCTGTAGGTATACATTCCATGCGAGGAGTAGAACCTAAAGACATTGCTGAAATAGCCAAATCCGGTCCTCAAGACATTCCTTTCCATATTCATATTTCTGAACAGCTTAAAGAAATAGAAGATTCTCAGGCTTACCTAAATCAGAGACCTGTAGAATGGCTTTTAGACAACGTTGAGTTAAATGAAAGATACCATCTAGTTCATGCTACACATCTAACGGAACAGGAGACATTGGGAATAGCAAAAAGTGGAGCAAATGTGGTTATTTGCCCTACTACAGAAGGAAATTTAGGAGATGGTCTATTCCCACTTAGAACCTATCAGGAAGCCAATGGAAATTGGAGTATTGGTACCGATTCACATATAGGAATCAATCCACTTGAAGAATTGCGTCTTCTGGATTATGGACAGAGATTGGTGAGTCATAAAAGGAATATCTACACCTCATCCAAGCAAGGAGACAGTGGTATGTACGCCATAGAAATGGCTACAAGAGCCGGAAGAAAGGCCATGAACAATTTTAACGCTGAATTCTTTAAAGTAGGCGAAAAATTAAATGCAGCCATCATTGATGCTGATGCACCATTACTTGCAGCTAGTTCATTAAAAAATATGACATCATCCATTTTATACACAGCTGACGCTACGCATCAATGGGGAACCATTTCCAACGGAAACCTCATTGTTCAAAATGGAAAACACAACCATTCAAAAGAGATATCGAACAATTTTATTCAATCCTTGAATGAATTGAAAAACAGATAATCTTTTATATTTCTTATCTAAAAGCCTATATATTCTTGAATGTATAGGCTTTTTCATTTCCTAATCTATAATAAATCATCCGTATTCATTATATTCTCGCTTTATTCAATAACATTTATTAAAATTAACATTATGCCTAGCTCATTCTATAAGCAAATGGTCGCAGTTTTCAGAATATTATTTGCTGCTGCAGTAGTTATCCTGGCTGGATTTGGAGCTTCACATCTACTACTCAGCCCTAAAGAGAACATGGCTACCGCCATTAAAACTCCGGAAATAAAACAGGAAAAAATTAAGCTATTTGATGATGCTGTCATGCATAGAATTGATCTGAATTTTGATCAAACTGACTATTGGAAACAACTTCTTAGCCATAAAAAGATTGCAGATTCACTGGAAGTCACCAAATACCTACCAGTAGATATTATCATTGACGGAAAGGAACTCGGCAATAGTGGCATCCGATTTAAAGGTGAATCCTCATTTGACTTTTCCGGAGAGAAAAAGAAATCGTTTAAACTTGTATTCAATAAATTTGAAAAAGGACAGAAATACCAAAAGGTTAAAAAGTTACACCTCAACAACTTTTTCAAGGATCCCACATTTATGAGGGATAAGCTCTATTTGGAAATGCAAAACGAATTGGGCCTACCTACTCAAAGAAGTGCCTACACAAAAGTTTTCATCAATGGAGCCTATTGGGGTATGTACCTTATGATTGAACAAATTGACAAACGATTTGTAAAAAGACATTTTAATGAAAGCTCCGGTTCCTTTTTCAAAGGTGAACCTAATGCACTTTTTACAGATCTAGGAAAGGATCAAAATTCATATCATAGAAAATATCAGCTCAAAAGCAAAACATCCGACAAAGACTGGAATAATTTGGTTGAACTAATCCAAGGCATGCATAAAAAGAATCTATCTGACGAAGCCTATTATATCCAATTAGACAATCAATTTGAAGTAGATGATTGCTTAAGATCATGGGCATTAAACAACACACTGGTAAATATAGATGCCTATAATATGCACTATCCACACAACTTCTATATCTATCAAAATTCCAAGGACAAAAAATTCAATTGGATCAATTATGATGGGAATTATAGTTTCGGAGCATGGTCACCCAACTTAAGATATCAGGAAATGGTTGAGCTTCCGAGTAGCTACCCCTTAGATGCATCCATGGAACGCCCATTATTAAATCTACTGATGGATAATACTGTTTGCCAAAGCAAATACCAGAACATCCTAAAAGATGAAGTATTACCTCTTTTAGAGCCTGCAGCATTTACAAAAAGAGTGGATGAATTAAAAACCTTAATTGCTTCAGCTGTATATGCCGATGATTTAAAATTGTACTCCAATGAACAATTTGATAAATGCATTGAGACACACCATGGAGACATCAAGGACCCCGGAGCCTTCAGCCCAGGATTAAAGGAATTCGCAAAATCTCGATTTGAATTCTTAACCAAAACAATAAACCAGTAACCTAAACGAAAAAAGGCTGACTATTTCAAAATAGTCAGCCTTCCTTTTATCTTTTCCTTGAACAAACTCCCTTATTTTGGAAATATAGCTTCCTCCACCATTTCACATATTGTATGCCCTATCAACATATGACATTCCTGAATTCTTGGTGTATCCTTTGAAGGGATTTCTATACAGATATCTGCTAATTCTTTAATCTTTCCGCCACCTTCACCCGTTAAGGCTATGGTAATCATTCCTTGTTCTCGTGCAACTTCTAGGGCACGACATACATTAGGTGAATTACCTGAAGTAGTCATACCAATAAGTACATCACCTTTTTTTCCCATTGCCTGCGTTAACCTGGCATAGATCTCATCAAATGAATAATCATTGGCAACAGCCGTTAGATAGGAAGTATTTACGTGTAAAGCTTCTGAAAACAATGGAGGGCGATCATAATAATACCTACCCGACAATTCTGCGGACAAATGTTGTGCATCAGCTGCACTTCCACCATTTCCACAAAAAAGCACCTTTCCATCTCTTTTAAAGCAATCCACCGTTTTTTGAACGATTTGAGCCACCTGAGCCTGTATCAACTCATTGGTTAATATACTTTGCTTGAGAGCGATAGAATCTTGTAAATTCTTATAAATGCGAGATGATTGATCCATAATTTATATGCTTATCCTTGGAAATAACTTCCAAAGCTAATTATCCATTGCTTTACGGCACTAAATTAAAAATATTTCTCCAGTAATAGATATTCTCAGTGGTATCCTTTTTAGACAATAAGACTATCTGAATTTCACTGTCCATGAAAATCCAAGAATATAATGCCATAAATAGCTACCTGGTTCAAAGCTTTTTTCCTGTCGAATGGCTTTAGCAGTAAGTCCCCATAAAATCCTTTTATATCCGGTTGAAAAATAATATCCCATACCTATATTCTGAGATTTAAGCTCGATAAAGGAATCCAAACTATCAGATCTTAATTGCTCTTCTGGCGAAAATCCTAGACCAGCAGTAAAACTAATATAGTTATCGGCATCCTCTCTGTATTTTCTAATATTAATACTACCCGACTGACTTAACCCTCCATCTTTCGGAGTATTATAAGATCTTACAAATAAATAATAGGGGCCCGTATACCATCCAAAAGAACCCGTATAAATCATAACCGTTTTACCAGTTGCATAATTCAAATTCCTGAACCCTAAAGACATTTCTGTACTATGTGGTAGGGATTTATTCAAATCAAGACCAAAGCGCGTTTCAGGAAAAAGATTCGTACGTCCCAATCCCATATTCACATAGGCGTATAACCCTTCCTTTATTCTTGGGTACATATCCACCTCAAACTGTTGCCCCACATCACCGAAGCTATGACGCACATTTACCTTAGCAGTAATACTCCCGTATTTTGTTTTTCTTGTATAACGGACTGTAGACAAATATTGAGGGTCAAAAACATCTGAAAAACGATCCGTAGTTAAATTCAACCCTATGGCATTATAACTAAACTTTAAGGCTAGTTTCTTCAGTTTAGACTTAGCTTTCTCATGCTCTGGATCCAAATCCAAAATCAAATCCAAGGTATGGATGGCATCTTCCTCTTTATTCATCTTTAACTGACATGAAGCCTTTTGCCATAATATTTTTACATTTTCAGGGAAAATCACCAATGCATCCAAACTCATCTCGAAGGCTCGCTGTTGATTTCCTGAACGCAATTCATTTTTTATGGCAGCCTCCCAAGTAGTCTTTCGCTCTGGTTTCTTTTCTAAAATATAGTCAAATTCTTTTCTTGCCTTTTGACGCTCCCCATCCCAATAATAGGTGGTTGCCAAAAACTCACGTATATCATGGTAGTCAGGGTAATACTCCAACAACATACGGAGACTATCCTGAGCTCTAGCACGCTCATCATTGAAAGCCAATTCTCTTGCTAGCGCAAAAGTTTTGTCTGGATCCCCATGAAACTTCTTCTTTTCCTGGGCAAACAGATTCCCTGAAAATAGAGTTATCAACAAGCAAATTAGGGAAAAACGAACGGTTTTATTCAAAGTATTTATACGAATGAAATAATGTACTAATTGCATAAAATTATAAACTGCGAGAATCAATCTCGGTATCGTTAGATAGATCTAATAAATGACAATATAGAAAATATTTGTTTCAATCCTCCTTATTCATTCAAGGACCAATCATAATCCACATATCTTATAGAGGCATCTTCCGATATTTCAATAGGGCTGTACAAATTCAAAAAATCAATTAGTGATCCATCTTTGGTAAAATCTCCGCTGAACCAGGAAAAAATCTTAGATATTTCAACCTCATCCTCTCGAATTATATTCCTCGATTTATCAGCAAGAAAAGCTTTCGTTTGCCGATCCAATTGCTCATAAATTTTATCCTCTTCAAATGATTCATTGAGTAAAACCGGACAAGACTTAGAGGCACAAACAATAGCAAAATGAATACGAGGTTCATTGAATTTCTTTCTTAGGATTTCGTGTTCTATCGTATCCAAATTCATCTCCTTCCCTCCAATTTTAAAAAACTTCCTATGCCAAACTGTTCGTACCATTGGGATATAAAAGGTAGGATTCAAATCACGAATACTCTCCACAGGGTAATTATCCACAATCAGCTTTACTGTAAATGCATTGTATGCATTGATCCAATAAGCCAATGCCGCTTCCCTGGACCAAGAATCGTTGACAGGATTACTACTTAAGATATTTAAATAGTCTTCCAAACTATCCTTTGCCTGGACAAATCCCTTATAATTAACATCTCCCATATCACCTACATGCTTCTGCAATAACTCATCCCATATCTTATTAGATATTCCAGTAGAATCCATTTGTTCTCCTACCTCAGCCTGACAAATTAATCCGAAAAGGAAAAATGACAATATGTATAAAAGGTGTTTCATTGGTATAAAAATACGACAAAATACCATTTAACCAGTGTCTTTATACTAAACACACCCCACCCCCACTCGAGATGGGAGGTGATAGTATTACATGAATTGATGTCTCGTAAAAATCAAGATCGAATGAATGAAGCTATGCAATGGCGTTTATTGACCAAAGGGAGGTAAAAGTAGCCTGGAGCAGCAAAATGAATGATCCGAAGGACGATCGTTATATTGAGCAGTCCCGGACGTCCGGGATTGCTTTCTTTTTCATCGTTTGGAAAAAGAAAAAGCCCAGCGGCTTGAGTGAAATAGAGAGGCACTTTAAAAAGTAATCTAATTCATTTTATCTACGCGCATAGAGAGAAGTACTTTAAAAGTCTCAACAGTAAAAGTCAAAATGAAGATTTAGTAAAAAAGAAACGAAATCAACAAAAAAAATCCCCTTTTCAAATATTGAAAAGGGGATTTTTTAACTTTATTTTATATAATCCTTAAACGCTGCTAGAGCATCAGGAATACCGCCCGGATTCTTACCACCCGCAGTAGCAAAAGTGGCTTGACCACCACCACCACCTTGGATATGTCTACCAAGTTCTCTTACAATGGTTCCTGCATGTAGTCCTTTTTCTTCAGTCAGGTTTTTAGAAACCATTACAGAAAGGATGGCTTTCCCATCTTGATTAGCGGCAAGTAGCGCAAATACATTTTCTTGCTCTCTATCGATTTCAAAAAGTAAAGACTTCACAGATGCCGCATCCAAATCAACTTTCGCCGATAAGAATTTCACACCATTTACCTCTTCCATTTTTGAGATCAAATCTTGCTTAGCATATTTTGCCTTTTCAGCCAATAGACTCTCAATTTGCTTTTTCAAACGGCTATTTTCCGTTTGCATATTTTCAATTGCCTTCAAAGGATCTTGAACATTCTTCACAGTAGCTTTGATTTCGTTCATCAAAGTATAGTTCTGATCTAAAAATTCAAATGCCTTTTGAGAGGTGATAGCTTCAATCCTTCTAATTCCAGCAGCAACTGCTCCCTCTGATGTAATTTTGAATAATCCTATCTCAGCAGTAGAGTGTGTATGAGTACCTCCACACAACTCGATAGAATCACCAAACTGAATGGTTCTTACTTTATCTCCATATTTTTCACCAAATAAGGCCATCGCACCTTTAGCTTTTGCCTCCTCAATGTCAATCGTTCTATTTTCATCCAATAGGATATTCTCACGAATCAATGTATTTACTCGATCCTCCAATTGTTGTAATTCTTCTTTAGTTACCTTCGAGAAGTGAGAGAAATCAAAGCGCAAGTAATCCGAGTTTACCAAGGATCCTTTTTGCTCAACATGCGTACCTAGTAATTCTCTAAGTGCAAAATGCAATAGATGAGTCGCCGAGTGATTAGCTTCTGTTGCTCTTCTCTTAGCTCCGTGCACAGTCGCATTAAATCCAACCTCAGGGTTTACTGGAGCTTTATCTGCATAATGAACAATTAGATTATTTTCCTTCTTCGTATCGAAGATTTGAATCGTTTCAGCATCGTTAGATAACAATCCTTTATCCCCAACTTGACCACCACCTTCAGCATAGAACGGTGTTTGATCCAATACAATCTGGAACAACGTCTTCTTCTTCTGAACGACCTTACGGTATTTCATGATACGAACCTCAGAGGATAGATGATCGTAACCCAAGAAATCAACCTCCGAATCAGGACTAACCTGTACCCAATCATCAGCAGTAATCGCCGTTGCCTTTCTTGCTCTGTCCTTTTGAGCTGCCAATGCCGTTTCAAATCCGGCTTCGTCAATGACAAACCCCTTTTCATAAGCAATTAGCTTTGTAAGATCTATCGGGAATCCGAAAGTATCATACAATTCAAAAGCCTTATCCCCTGTGATATTCTTATCAACGCTATTGGTCATCATATTATCCAACAAACGAAGTCCTTTATCTAAAGTTCTCAAGAAGCTTTGCTCTTCCTCCTGAATCACCTTTTTGATCAATTCTTTTTGCTTGGGCAACTCAGGGAAGGTAGCGCCCATTTGATCTGCCAAAATATCTGTCAATTCAAAAATAAATGCCTTTGATATATTCAGATAAGAATAAGCATAACGAACCGCTCTTCTTAATATTCTACGGATTACATATCCCGCACCTGTATTAGAAGGCAACTGACCATCGGCGATAGCAAAGCTAACCGCTCTACAATGATCCGCTATTACACGAATAGCAATATCCGTTTTTTCGTCTGCACCATATTTAACTCCTGCAACAGCAGCAATTTTTTGAATCAATGGTTGGAATACATCTGTATCGTAGTTTGAACCTACATTTTGTAAAATCCTAACCAAACGCTCGAATCCTAAACCTGTATCAACATGCGTCTGAGGTAGATTTTCCAAACTTCCGTTAGCCTTACGGTTATATTGCATAAATACGAGATTCCAGATTTCAATTAAATCCGGATCATCCATATTTACTAGAGAAGCTCCATCTACCTTTGCACGCTCTTCATCAGAACGGAGGTCTATATGGATTTCAGAACAAGGTCCACAAGGTCCCGTTTCCCCCATCTCCCAGAAATTATCCTTCTTATTTCCATTGACAATATGAGATTCATCTACCAGTTCTTTCCAAAAGTCAGACGCTTCTTGATCGAAAGCCAAGTTTTCATTTTTATCACCTTCAAAAACAGAAACATATAAACGTGACTTATCAATTTTATAAACTTCCGTCAATAGCTCCCACGCCCATTGGATAGCCTCCTTTTTGAAATAATCTCCAAAAGACCAGTTCCCCAACATCTCAAACATGGTATGATGATAAGAATCGTATCCCACTTCCTCCAGATCGTTGTGTTTTCCAGAAACACGAAGACATTTTTGGGTATCTCCAATACGTGAAAATTCAATTTTTCCATGTCCCAGAAACATATCCTTAAACTGATTCATTCCTGCATTCGTAAACATCAATGTAGGGTCTCCCTTAATCACCATTGGTGCCGATGGAACGATTTGATGCCCTTTTGAAGCAAAAAAGTCTAGGAATTTCTGTCTGATCTCAACTGACTTCATTTTGTTATATCTTTTTGATAATGTCTCTTTTAGACTGCTCAAATTAACCTCACTCAACCCATTTTCAAGGACTTAAGACATCCAAAAAAACCGAAATTTAAATTAATTCGTATATTTGCCGAATCCTAATAAGGATTAACAAGCAAAATACGTGGTTAAATGAAGCCACAAATTTAGCTAAAAAACACGGGTATGCCCAAAGAGAAATTTTATTACGATCCAAAGACCGATACTTATGTAAAGATTTACAGAAGTAATAAGCGGAAATTTTTTCGTTTTTTCCTGTATTTGGGGAGTAGTGCAATGATGGCTACAGCAATGCTAGTTATCATCTTTAAGTTTTTCGGATCACCAAAAGAGATCCAATTAACTAGGGAATTGGAAAACATGTCGCTTCAATACGATTTACTGAACGAGGAAATGGTTGAAGTGAACCATGTTTTGTCCGACATGCAAGATAGAGATGATAATATCTATCGTGTAATTTTTGAGGCTGAACCAATTGATGTATCTGTTAGAAATGCAGGGTACGGAGGTGCTAGACGCTATGAACAATATGAAGGGTTTGAAAATTCCGACCTTATTGTAGGAACGAAGCAAAAGATCGACCGGATTACTAAAAAAATGTTGGTACAGTCTAAATCCTTGGATGAAGTCGTAACCATGACCAAAAACAAGGCTAAGATGGTTGCTTCTATTCCAGCAATTCAACCCGTAGCCAATAAGAACCTAAAAAGGATGGCTTCTGGTTATGGATATAGAATTCACCCTGTTTATAAAACACGAAAATTACATACAGGGATGGATTTCTCTGCTCCTAAAGGAACACCTATTTACGCTACCGGAGATGGTACCGTAAAAAAGGTTAAACGTTCACGAAGAGGGTATGGAAATATCGTTAAAATAGATCATGGATATGGTTACCAGACCTTTTACGCACACATGGACCGTTTTATAGTTAAGCGTGGACAGAAAGTAAAAAGAGGTGATATCATTGGTTTTGTAGGAAGCACTGGGACATCTACTGCCCCTCACTTACATTATGAGGTAATCAAGAATAAAAGAAAGGTAAATCCTGTAAACTATTATTTCAATGATTTAACCCCTGAAGAATACGATATAATGATTAAATTAGCTTCTCAAGAAAATCAATCATTTGATTAATGTCTGAAGCGAATACAATCGAAAAAAAATATTACGGAATAAGCGAGGTGTCCAATATG